>JAAUXT010046303.1_pt1 | contig 11554 bp, 15 predicted proteins | sample 7278171 | NCBI WGS metagenome assembly JAAUXT01 (sample SAMN14350112, study PRJNA611818) | marine sediment metagenome | isolation source: surface marine sediment (1.8m) | place: French Polynesia: Moorea | collected 2018-08
AGCTTGTGATACCATAGAGGAAGGTAGCCTAAACCACTGAGCTCCAACTCATACTCTACAATAAACTATACTACAACATCACTACTGGGGCTTCACTCATATATACAACAGCACCCATCGTAAAAACCCACGGCTACCCAGAAGGGCCCCAGCAGTTCGACAACTTCTGCTTGTTTTTGGCGTACCGCTCGTGTTCGTGAAGCCAAATCAGGTCACAATAACGCCCAAACACGTACGAAATTTCAGGTACAATTTGACAAGGAGACGGCGCGAGAACTGTACGATTTGACTGCGACCGTCGACGATCAGTACGAGATGACCAACATCGCCACAGATGGCACCACCGGTGTGGAGGGCTCCCTCTACCGCATGGTGGACACGGGCGCCGAGTGGTACAGCAACATGGGCGACGACGCCGACAACCAGTAGCGACGCCACCCGCCAGAGGCGCTGCTGAGTTGTTTCACAACGTGTGCGTCAGGCATTGTGTCTTCGAGCACATCTTCAAGCGCTGTGTCGCTCGTGCAATCGAAGCAACACCCGTTGAGTGTATCGATATGGAATGCAAGAGGTATCTGATTTGAAACAGGTCAATAAAGCGCGGGACAAGTATTTTTCAGTGTTTTTTCCTTGGTCAAATCAAACAACAGAATTGTAGGTCCGAACTGTTAACAGATACAGACTGAGCTTTGTCCAATAAAGAGAAGCGACCATGGTCTGACGTATGTCGTGAAGCTCTTTCAGAGCTGGTCCTGCAGACTTCTGTAAACTGCTCTTTCAGCGTGGGAATGTCCACGGTGCTCCAAGTCAAAGTTCCGGTCCTCTTCCCAAGGAACGTTCCCGTCGCGCTCGCTGTTCTGCATGGCCGAATCCTAGTTCTGCATGCTGCTGTTCATTCAGACTCTTCTGCGATACATGTATCGTTCTTTGTGTCAAACATTGGAGGTAGCGCGAACTGTTCTCAGGATTCGAACCGAGGTCACTCAAGCGTACCAAGTCAAAACACATACAATCCTAAATAAAACGACCTATATTTGCACTCTGAGCACCACTGCGTGTCCCAGATCTGCATGCGGCTGAAAAAGTTAATTGGCAAACCAAATACTTCAGAGAGAAAAGGTGTGCAAAAGCAGCCCAGTTCACATTGGTTGTTCAGTCGACGCATCGCCAACACCTCACGTGTGAATCAGGCTTGAGGCTCTTGATTGACTCGCTCACGAAAACATCGAGTTCCAAGTCTGTTCTGCAAAAGAGGAACTCAAGCAGCATGGAGCTCAAGGCGGACGCGGAAGAACGGCGAGAACAGGTCTTTGCTGTTTTGGAGGATACAGAGTCGACGCAGAAGGATATCAAAGAGGTCTACAACGTCTGGGTTCCGTACATTGAAGAGGTAAGGTCTGAGGTCTGCACTGTGGGGAGGACTTTTGAGAAGTCACGGTCACACAAAAAACAAGTATGCAGTCTTCACTTTGAGTCCTGAAACAGGAGCTTGGGTCCTCTCACCAGATCTTCGAACTTTCCGAATGGAACTTTCAACGGAGGTCTGTGCCTGATAAACACACTCCCCATCCAACCTAAGGACATGGCGGCCATCGGGTACCAGGTGGACGAGTTTCTGGAGGAGTTCGTGAGTCTCGCGGGAACCAGAGACCGGAAGTCGTTGCGCGTCCTCGACGTGGCGGCGGGAACCGGGTTGATCGGCGCCAAGGTACGAACATCCGAGAGCGTCAGTGCCAGTGCCTTCCCCAGTTTCGCGAATTTCCAACACTTCAATGAGGTATTTTTCAACGCTTCACTGTCGTTGCAAGAAGGCGAGTCTTTGTTTTGTTGTGTAGATGTATTTTGACAACCTTCCAAGAAAAGTACATTTTGTTATGCATCTCTGTTTGGAAAAGCATCTGCTTTCTTTTTTTGCAAACTGTCCTGCCTGTCCGATTTGTGAGAAGAATGAGTCAAACGCTGTCCTAATGGGAAGTGAACGGTATTTTCAAACTATGAAAACACAATGAAAACACACAGAACATACCTTCATGTTTTAGAGTTCTGTAAATCCCTTCACACATTTCTTCGTGTATTTTTTGGCCAACATGAATTAATTTGTGTGTGCGTGTGTGTGCGTGCGTGCGTGTGTGTGTGTGTGTTCCTGCGTGTATGCGCTAATTCTGTACGTGTATTCAAAGAACCTCTTCTGTCACAGCTGCGTGACCTTGGCTTCACCAACATTGACGCACTCGATCAGTCGGCGGAGATGCTGGCGCACGCGCGGCACAGGGGCGTCTATCGAAACTTCTACCACGTGGAGACTGGGGTGGAGCCCATCCAGGGCGTCGAGAACGGTGAGGAGGCTCAAGTGTGTCGTGAATGTTGAACCTGTGGTGGTCCACGGGTGCACATGGGTGTCGTTGCAAAAAAGCCACAGTACCCGCGGGTTGGCTTGTGTTGGGATCTGCCCGGGGTGCCTCTTCTGTGCAAGAATCCTGTTGCAAAAACTTCCTCTGGCACACGCTCCGTTTTCAAATGAATATTCCAGTAAACCACAAAAGAAATCAAAGGCCTTTTCAGAACCAGTGCAAGCATAAATTTTTGGGTGTGGGTGTATGGGTCACAGCTGACGCGTGGCTGAATGAGTCAGAACTGCAATCTTTTCCTGTTGCAGGTGTGTACGACTTGATGATCAGTTCCGCTGCGATTTGTGGTCAGCACCACGTGACCATGGATCACGTGGAGTCGCTCTCCAGGCTCGTCAAACCAGGTGCGTGATCCTGCGTCGACGGATGTTCGGTGTCTTGTGTTTCTGGTGCCTTTGACCTTCAAATCAGCTCTGTTGGGTTGAAAGCACAGTCCAAGTTGGCCAAAACATGTGGGCCCCTTGTTTGAAAGAGTGCCGGAAGGAGAGGTTTGGGCAAGCCTGAGGACATCAACAAAGAAGAGGGTTCCTTGTGGTGGTGGTTCCAATGAGCTCATGATCATGGTAGCTTTCTGGGTGAAACCGCAGCAAGAGTGGGTCCCGCATCTATGGCCGTGTTGGAGATCAATGGCGACAAGTCGCTGTACAAGGAGGCACATGCTGCTTGGGTCGAAGACACAGAGCTTTTTCTGAACCACACAACATTTTGTGGTTCTCTGTTCTCTGGGCCTGTTTGTTGAGCAACGTCCAAGCGTAAGGCCGAGGGCATACCGCATCTGTGTGTCCTCAGCCCAAAGAAAGACCTGACTCTCCCCGTTTGCCCCTCCTCTGTCGCGCCTGTGTGCGTCAGTGGGACAAGAGCGCAGCCTAAATCATGTCCCATTGTTTGCAGGTGGCTACATGTTCCTGCTCACGACGGTGGAGTGGTTGGGAGATTTTCGCGCGCACGCGGACGCGGTGGTGCGGGACATGGAGGCTCGCGGCGTGGTCCGGCGCATGCGCGAACCCGAGACGGACAAACCGTACTTCATGCAGCACAGCGCGCTCACTTACATTCTCCAAGTGTTGTAAACGCTCGGTCTTCTCCATTCAGGCAGCTCAGACTTCCACTGACATCTTGTCCTTGTGCGAAGTTTTATGCTAGGGCCGTGCAACTTGCAAATTGGGGTGCCTTGACCAGGATAATTTAGAGTGGCATACTTCTGTCCAAGTTCTGATGCTAGCGGCATTGCATCAAATATTACATTTAAGGGGTGATGGAGGGAATGGACATCACCCCAGGCTCATTCCTTTTCTCAGGAAGCAGAATGATCCTAGTTATGTCCACTGTGGATGACACTCAGCCTCTTGTGGAATGAATCTCACACAATGGAGGTACCTATGGCCACATGCAATACAGTGAGGGCCATACAACCGGGAGAAGGGCTCCTGTAGTTTGGACCAACTCTCCTCAACAGATACTAGATCCAAGGTGGGCTGATCCCGCTCCCTGACATGACACTTATCCTTGGCATGAGTCTCCTAGGTGCTAATCTCCCTGGGCTCATGCCACATCACTCAGAGGCAGTCTGATGTGACCCAACCTACACACCATCAACTTTCCAGTTAGCAAACTGGTGAGAGCCAAAAGCTTTCCACACCATAAAGATGTGTCAGGTCCTAGAGGTAGTTTTGTAATGCACCACCCACCTTGCTGTTCCTCGTCCTCCCACTTCCTTTGTTGCCTGGCCAGACATAAACTAGATGAACACCTTACCTTAGAGGCATGTTATCTTTTTATTCTGTACCTGCTTACAAACCTGGGGCTGTCCAGAGAACAATGAGGGGCAATGGGCTGCACCAGAAATCCAGGGTGCAGCTACCATGCTCAGCAGAGCAGAGTGGACCTCGCGGACCTTCTGTTTGCATGCTGAGATATGACTCAGGCTATGTCTGAAGTGCTAGTGCGGCAGGCCAGAGTGCGATATTCCTATTTATGTATTCTCATTCAGGGATGTATAGGCTTGTTCGCAACCGACTGTGATGGATTGGAATAAACACGGAACATGGGAGAATTGGCCGGGAACACTGTAGCGGCTCTTACCGCGCACACTTGTGTGTGGTGTTGCCAGGCAAACTATTGCAAGTACTTGTACTGGTTCGTACTTGGTTGTTTTAAATGGACGTTTGCGGGTCTCATCGCGCCAATCATTTTTCCACAAGAGGATCGTCCTTTTCCCTGGTTGTCCGTACCTTTGTCTGAACAAATCCCACAGATATTTTCTGCAGCAAGATCTTTTTTGCGAACTCTTTGACAACGGTTAGCGTGAGTTTTTGCAATCACAGCACCAATTGTTCAAGCTCACTTGGTTGGGAAGGCAGTTGCAGGAGAAAAACTGCACGGTGTGTTGGTTGCGCAAAGAAAATCGCAGAACCAGGAACGAAATGGTCCCCATAGCGTTTTGAACCAGACCCTGAGATCAGTTGCATATATGGGTTGGATTTCTAACAGAGGAGATGAACAAAAGGTGACGAAACTTTCGTTGCAAATAATGCCCCCGTACAACAGAGATCGTTGATCTGACACGAAGAACCCAATTGGAATGTGCTTGCAGTTTGCTCGTGCAACAAGTTGAGCAAGAGTGGTACAGGTTTACAACCTGAATTATCTATGTATTGACACGACACACTTCGTACAATACAGATCTGGTTCAATTGTGGACACTCAGAAAATAAACCCGTGCAACTGCCTTTATCTGTTGTGAAAAGAACACAGATCGCCAGCACGCTGACAGGTAAGGCGGGTGTCTCTATGGAATCAGTCCGATTACTTGACACCAGCGACAGAAGAGACAGCTTTGTGGTAGCAGTCGTTTCCACTGGCGCTCCAATCTCACCAAAGATCAGAGCTATTCAGGGGTGGATCCAGGGGGTGGAGTACGTTGGGAGTCCTCAACCAAAACCTGCATTCCACCCCGAGAGAACGCTGTGGGTGTTTTCTCGCAGACACCGTTTGAACGATTCCGGAACAGACCCGGATGGAGCTGCCGACGGACCCCGGGGAGCGACGCGCCCAGGTCCGGGAGATCATCCTCAGGAACGAGCACCCGCCCGGGGAGGTGGAGAAGCTCTACGACGGCTGGGAAAAGTACTACGACCAGGTCATTCCGATGAGGAGGACACGAACATGCAGCAATGCTGATCGTTGTGTGACCAGCTGAGCACAACAAAGTCATTGGACAGGCCAGGGGTTCACATACTCTGTGGTTCTGTTCCAGGATCTGGAGCAGTGGGGCTACCATCTGGACAAGCATCTGGACGAGTTTGAGGATTTCGTGAGGATCCAGAAAGACGCGAGGATCCTGGATCTGGCGGCGGGGACTGGACTGGTCGGGGGAAAGGTGATAATCGTGAACATTTCTTGACCAGCCACCGACATTTCACAAATTGTTTGGGACGTGTGCATCTCAACGGACCCAGTCATCCACATTTCACAAATGTTTGCAACACAAGGACGCCGAGCAAAATATGAGTCAGGGATTGTGTGGACAAGGAAGCACCCACTTCCTGTTCATGACAAAAGCCGTGACCTATCTCCCGCAAAACAGTGACCGATTCTTTTTCTTCAAAATTTTGCTGTTTGTAGCTTCAAGCCCGAGGCTACACAAACCTCGACGCGTTGGACGGGTCGCAGGGGATGCTCGATAAGGCCAAGCAGAAAAACGTCTACAAAACTCTCATGCACAGGATGGTCGGGGCGGAACCCATCGAGGGTATTCAGAACGGTATGTTGTGCACACACAACCCACGACAAACACCAACCACAAGACACAGTCACGCACACACACACAGACACACACACACACACACACACACACACACACACTATCCTGTCTCTATCTCTGTCTCTCGCTCTTCCTCTCCAAACACACACACACTCTCTCTCTCTCACACACACACACACACACTCAATCCTCGGAATTATCTCCCTGAAATGGTGTCTACGAACACAAGATCTTGGTCCTGAGTCCGGGCATTGACGTGTTGTACGTTCTGGAACACGGAACACAATTTAAACACAACGCTGATCAAGAACCGTGCTGACATGGTTGTCTCAATTTTCTCCACTGAAGATTCGTATGACTGCATCATCTGTGTGGGGTCCCTTTCCACCTACGTGATTCGACACGAGAGTTTCGAGCACCTCGCAGCCATCACCAAACCAGGTCAGGCACGAAGGTCAAATGAAGATCTTTGAACTGAGAGTTGCAGTCAATTCTTGAAATTGCCGCCAAAAAGGCAGACCGAAACACACAAACGGAGAAGCACACCCCCGACATCACTTCTGAAAAGAGGTAACAGCTGGAGCCTGGGTGGCTCACAATCAAAATCACTTCCCCAAAACAGGAACACACTCACGTACAACGTGTCCACTCCACAAGGCTTCAGTCCCTTTCATGTCGATTCTCCCACCAGGTGGCTACATCTACTTCCTGTGTTCGGTGGAGTGGCTCCGAGACGAGAAAGGTCAGTTCGAGGCTGCGATGCGCGCGCTGCAGGAGCGCGGCGTCTGGCGCTGGGTGCTCATGAAGGAGCCACGTGATGCGTACTACATGAAGGACCAGCCGCTCGTCTACGCATTCCGCGTGCTCAAGTGAAAACAGGAGCCCATCCCGAGTGATCGTGCGGGGGGGGGGGGGGCAGGGTCACAGAGTTTGCGCACGCTCTCACATCATGGTGAATCTTTTTGTTTCTCAAAGTGCTGAAAAGAAGCCTCAAACAAAAGATCTGGAGGCACACAGTGCGTGGAACCAAGATTTGATTTGGCCGGATGGGACCGAAACACAGAAGGATCGTACTTCTCTTGTGTTTTGTTCGTGTGCAGAGTCCGAAAAGAAAGTCAGGCCTGCATGTGACCAGATCGCTTTGCAAGAAATTGCGATATGTGTAGCTGCCCAAGTGAATGGGTTCTACGTCGCCAAAATAAATTGTGAAACTAACTCCGAGCGAACGCGATGCCAAACCCAGGGACCGGATGATCAAGTCGCCCTTTCGAAACATGCACGTGCAGAAAAACAGACAAATACACGTGCGGAGAAAAAACACACTTCCAGCCGCAAAACAAAACACCAACAACAGATCGATAACCGTAAGTGTTGCATTTGTGCAAAACAACAGCACTGGCATGCAAATAAATCAAGGGCAAAATACAGTGCAAGCAGTTGGACAGACACACTTCATTCACGTACGTATTACTTGTCGTCGGTTTTCGCACCAGTCGTCAAAAATCCTGCCCAGGAGAGCTGAGAACCGGGATCTTCCTGGACCAGGACCTTGTCGGTGCACAAGACGTGCACGGTCCGCACTCGATGGTTGCGTTGGGAAACAAAATCTGGCCCAACGCCTCATACGTGGTTTGAAGCCGTGCATGTTATATCAGGGAAAGATCATGGAAGACTCGGACGACATCCGAAGCTCCGTTCAGCACGGCATCGACGTCCTCGCGCAGCAGCGCGGCGCAGACACGCAGCCCGACGAGAACGCCGCGGAGCGCGTGCGCCAGGCGACTGACCTAATTCGGGACCAAGCCACCACCACATCCGACCTCATCCGGCTGTACGACACGTGGGCAGAAAAGTATGATCAGGTACACCTGCTTATCTTTTCTTGTGGCTGTGTATTCTTGGATTTGCAACCATTGTTGGAACGTCCATGTTGAACACCAACCCATAATTCTGACAGTGGTCACTCATTTGCAGGACCTGTTTCAAGTGTGGGGTTACACAATCGACAAGCACCTGGACGAGTTTGAGGATATGACGCGGCTCCCGAAGGACGCGAGGATCCTGGATCTGGCAGCCGGAACCGGCATCGTGGGCGAAATAGTACGAGCCTTGTTTTGTTCCGCTTCCTCTGGCGTGAAACTAATTGTGGATTGCAATCCTTCTTTCTGACCTTTCACGGACAGAAAATTCTGTCTTGTCCTTTATCATATCACACACGCGATGACGCACCGGAAATTGCGTTGCAGGTACAAATTAGCTTGACACTGGAAGTACAAACAGGTCCAGCTAAAATTGATTTTCGATGAATGCCCGTGGCTGTGCATTTGACCTCGACCTGTGTGTTCCAGCTGCAGGCTCGAGGATACACGAACCTCAACGCTCTGGACGGGTCGCAGGGGATGCTGGACGTGGCGAGGGAGAGGGGAGTCTACAGACGCTACATACACGCGCTGGTGGAGGACAAACCCATTCCTGGCATTGCCAAAGGTCTCTGTGGGTGATCTCACCCAACAAGATTGCAGAATCCAGCGACCTTGTACTTCAAAGGTCCGCGTGAGTCCGCACTGGATAAATGGACCAACTTGATCCCTTTCTTAGACATCCACTTCAAAAGCCATCAAGTTGATCACTCCTGGACATTCCAATTCTCCCAAACCGAGTGAACTGACGAATGGCACGTTCTTCGATTGTTCGATCGGGGTCCTGGGGCCTGGTTACCTGCAACTCTCTCAAATCGGAGCCAACCACGTGCACTGTTCTTGATGCACAGTTTTGAAAGTTGCTCACAGAGTCGTAGATCTAACTGGCCTTGGACTGACCAATGGAGTGGACGCAACGTGTTCTCCCTTCAAGCTTTATCTCAGCCTCATCTCCTGTTCAGACACGTACGATGCGGTGGTGTGTGTTGGCGCGCTGACGAACCTCACCCCGGACTGCTTCAAACCTCTCGTGTCCATCACGAAGCCAGGTGAGGATTTTCATTCAAGTCAAACACAGATGGGCAACAAAATTGAACTTTCATGGCCTTTCAAAGGCTGGGCCTGAAAAGCACCCTCCCCCCTGGAGCACTCTGGACGCCAGCGGGAAATCACGGATTTAGAGCTGAAGGAAAGGCTCCACCGAATTTGGGTTCACAGAAGACAGCGAGGTCCCAAGGCCTGCAGTGCACGTCGAATGCACCGCAAAACAGGCCTCCGATCAGTCCACACACCCGTGCTTCTCTTCCAGGTGGCTACATCTTCTTCCTGGTCGGTGAGAAGTGGATCCGACTCCACAACGCGCAGGCGCAGTTTGAGACCCGGATGCGCGAGTTGGTCGACGAAGGCGCGTGGCGCTGGGTGCTCATGAAGCTGCACCCGGACGAGTACCACCCCGGGCACCACCCGCTCCTCTACTGCTTCAGGGTGCTGTAAAGCCTGGCTCACGCTGGATGTGTGGTATCCCTGTCAGCATGGCAGCGCCACCCAGTTATGCTGGAAATTGCAGCAAGGCTTGCTTTCCAAGGACTGTATTCCCGTTGCACGGACTTGTTTTTCTGGACGGTCAGACAAGGCTGAAGAGGCCCTCACACCTTGGTTGAGTAGCAATTGGATAAACAGCACCAATCCCCCAAGCGGTAACACTGAACCAACCAACTTCAGCACGTGAACAGACAAACTTTGTTGCTCAAATGAACAAAACAAACACCAAGCTCTGAAACAATGTGTCTTCGCGTTGAATTTGTTACTCGTAGGTTAGAATTGATCAGTGGTCTCCTGTTGAATTGAGAGGGTCTTCACATTTTGACATCGAAGTTCGAATCGTCTTCTATTTTGACGACGGCCTTCCCAATGTTTTCGCCCTTGAAGAGACCCATGAAGGCCTGAGGCATCTGGTGGAAACCGGTCGTGATCTGCTCCCGGTACTTCAGCTTGCCCTGAAAATGCAGTTGTACGAAGAGCGGTTGGTTCTGTTCTCTGTGCATGTGGCAAATCACCTATCCTTCTGCTGGTTTGAATTTTGTGTTCTTCTGTTCCACTTTCTCTTTACTTCTGCCTCTACTCTGCTTGTTTGTCTGTTGATGTGTCTCTTGTTCTCTATCGATTACTTGTCTTTCCCTCTCCTGTCAGTCATCCTCTTGCACACCCACAAACGCACCCACACACTTACAATCACACACGCACCCACACTCAGTCTTACCTCTTTGACCCACTTGGAGAGATCATTGAACGCAGCCTGCCACCTCTCCCTCGGAAAGTCTGGGACCTCCATCCCTCGAACCGTCAGACCCTTGGCCAGGATTGGAATGTACAACTGCGAACCTGCGAACCAAAACCTGACCCTCCTGGAGGCTGTTTCCGGACTTATACACAATCCATCTACCTGTTGCCGATGATCTTCCAGAGGACCCACACTGTTTTCCCCACGGGGACTGCTACAGGCTCTCTACAGGCTCTCAAAATGCTCGCTGTGAATTCGTATGTTGTAGATTCGCCCTGTCAGCGCTGTGGAGGGAAATAGTTCCTATGTTTTGCGCTGATGGTCCACCCAGTGGGATTCTGCCAAAAGCACAGAGGTCCACCTTTGGGGAACCAATGGTTGTCTTGCTGGTACTTCACGCCATAAGTTTCATGAGGGCTCACCATGGTGTGACGATGAGTGTTGGCACTCACCATCGGCTTGAACTGGGGTCTCAGTCTGTAGAGGTGTGTTGGGTTGTTTCACCCGCTGGTGGGGCTGGGGGTCTCTCTCCGAGTAGGGACTACGCTGAGAGTCAAACTGCCAGGGGGCTTGAGCGTACTCGTAGGGTCTCACCCTCCAGAAACTGCGTGATTCCACTCCCTCACTCACCCTGCGGGGGCTGCGCGGGGTTGTACGTGCTGTAACCGGAGATGCTCCCGATGACAGCAACGCGCCCCGCCTTCTTCATGTGTCGCGAGATGACGGTGTCGCTGAATGAACCGCCCACCTGCAACACCGCGTTCGATTCGGTGCGCTGAACTCAGAAAGGATCAGGTCAAACCAAACCCAACGGAAAGGGTGGAAGGTGCAGAAGCGCACACGGATTCGTTTACTGACTGCATTCGTGAACCGATCCCCAGTGGTTAGGTGATTTGAGGTGGTTCGCGTGATTTGGGCTCAAATGAGCCAAATCGGTGTGAGCCAAATCGAAGCACCTATAGGCAGCATCTTCCAAAAGTATGTCTACAGCAGTTTCATGGTCAAGATGAGGATTGATTTGGGAACTTGGGCTCTTTTGGTTCATTTTGGGTTGGGGATAATGTGCGAGGAAGGAATTTGTCTCATTTGAATTTTTGGGTTTCTGAGGTCAAAAAGGTCAAATTTGGAAGTGTAGAAAGAATGGGGTGTGAATGTAGAAATATCTCTGTATCTCAGAAAGCAT
>JAAUXT010141293.1_pt1 | contig 11553 bp, 12 predicted proteins | sample 7278171 | NCBI WGS metagenome assembly JAAUXT01 (sample SAMN14350112, study PRJNA611818) | marine sediment metagenome | isolation source: surface marine sediment (1.8m) | place: French Polynesia: Moorea | collected 2018-08
CACTCACTCACTCACCCACTCACTCACTCACTCACTCATTCAACCACTCACTCACTCACTCACTCATTCAACCACTCACTCACTCACTCACTCACTCACTCAATCAATCAATCAATCAATCATTCAATCAATCACCCACTCACTGACTCACTCACTCACTCACTCATCACTCACTCACTCACTCATTCACTCACTCACTCACTCACTCAGTTACTTACATACTCACTCACTCACTCGTTCACTCACTCACTCACTAACTCATTCACTCACTCATTCAGTTACTTACTTGCTCACTCACTCACTCACTCATTCACTTGCTCACTTACTTACTCACTTACTCACCAACTCATTCACCAACAAAGTTACTTTGTCACCAACTCATTGATTCACTAACTCACTCACTCGCTCATTCGCCAACTAACTCACTAATGTGTCACTGACTCACTCAGACACACAAGGACCAGTGATCCAACCCATGGCTCACCACAAACTTTGACAGTTGCTGCTTGATTACTCTTTGGCTTCTGCACCTCTTCTGCCACTTATCCCTCACACAACTATCTATTCACTCACAACCAAAATCTCACTGTCACAGTCTTCACATCAATGACTTGACCCCATATTTGTGATTTCTTCTATAACTTTCCAGTTATGTGTATCACACACTTTCATCTTCACCACCATTTGTCCCTTCAGCTGGACAGAGTTCACAAACCCCACAGAACCTGACCATTGAGCAGAGAGTGACAATCCTTGAGGGTAATGTTCTTGCTATTGTGGATGATGTGGATTTTCTGGAGGATATGCAAGTGATCTATGGTCAGCAGATCCTCAATCTTGAAGAGGATACTCATGATCTCCAAGAAGACATTTTGGGACTGGAAGATGTGACTGAAGGTAAAAAGATAGAACATCTTCCACATTGGTGAACCTTCCATTCAAAGACACATTCCATTTCATGAGACATTGTGGCAGGGGGGCAAGAGATGGGACTTGATTATTCTGTGGAAATTTTATCTGTTGTTGTGTGCACACAGGTTTACAGAGTACAACTTCCTCTTTGTCGGAAAGGATTTCTGGCATGGAGATCAGAGTCAATGACTTGGAGATAGAAAATGCTGACCAGGCCGATGATATTGAAAACAATGCAGACAGTAAACCATGATTTTTTATAGCTCAACTTTGAAGTGTGGTTTTGGTTTTCTTCTCTGGCAACGTCGCTGGATACCAGAGAGGATGGTACTGTTTGTGTGGCAGACAAACAATTATCTTCTGTTCTTGCAGCTTTGCAGAACACGACTCTGTCTCTTACTGAAGAAATGTCGTACATGGCAATCAGAATTGGTGACCTGGAGACAGAGACTGCTGATCTAGCTGATGATATTGAGAATAACACTCAAAATATTGAAGGTACTTGTGTGTTTTCTGCTGAGTTGGTTTCATGTCAGCATGCAACCATTTTGACATATTTCCATTGAGTCTGACTGTTGCAGTGTTGTTGGAATCTGACCTGGATGGGAGAGTATCTGCTCTTGAGCAGGCTGGCAATGGTAAGAGAATGATTATTTAACACAATAAGCTGTGTCCATTGTTTTCCAAACAGAGATTACATACATGTATACCAAATGAATGTTTGACAACTACAGACAATAACAATCCAATTTGCTCTTCTTTCTTCCAGTGTCAGTTGCCTTCCACACAACACTTCCAACTTATGACACCATCAATATTGGTGGACTGGTTCCTTTCTATTTCATTTTGGTCAATGATGGAGATGGGTGAGAGAATTCGGTCACAATCCTAAAGTTGTGATGTATTGTTCTGGTTTTTTCTTGTGGATTTATTCCAGAAAATTTTCATTTCAGGTACAACCCTGACACTTCCACATTCACAGTTCCCCCTGGTGGAGATGGTCTGTACTACTTCTCCACATTTTTCCTGGTTGATGAAGGTGAAGAAGGTCACTTTGAAGTCACTGTGAATGGGAACAAAATCTGCCGAGCCGTTGGGGAGAACAGGGACAATGTGGTTAACTATCAACAAGCCGCATGCAGTGGACTGGCTCATCTGGTGGAAGGTAGACTTACTTTCCCTTCATTGTGTATTGTATTTATTTTCACCAAAAAACAACAACAACAAACAACAATATTCATGGCAGGTTCAAAACTGTATATGCCTTAGTTATTGTTGGTTTGATAGACTTCACATTGCTTGTGGGTCAGGCAGATGTCAGATCCAATATTCTTGACAACATTCCCTCTCTGTTACTCACAGGAGATGATGTGTATGTGGCTTATGTGGAGGGCACCGATGACACTCCTCTGGAGGTCTATGACCCTTACTACTACCATGGATTCACAGGGTTCAGGCTCTGAAACACCCTTCTCATCAGTCCAGTTAGACAACATCAACTGTAATTCTATTCTTGATTCAAAGTTTTTACCAAAATATAACTTGTCAATGGCAATGACCAAAAAGAATGAAGCACACAAAACTGAAAGAGTCAGGCAAATTTGTCAGTCAAAGGCATTGGTCCAGAATACAGCTCTGACCAAATTCTGTCAAAGTCAAGCAAGGCATCAGAAGTGGGAAGGATGCCAAGAATAAAAAATTTGTTTGAGTACACACAGGGAAAAAGGTACAAACTTGTGGATCAACAATTCTGTAGTTGTGTTTTGCCTCCTATGAAAATGACCAAAGTGTCAAAAGAACAAATGTTTTGCAAAAAGAAAATGAACTCACCTGTCGCATCAGAAGATGTGTAACCATGCGAAAAGACAGATGCAAAAGGAATTCCAGAATGTAGGAAACCACAATGTTGAGCACATTATTTGTTTTGAAAGTTCATTCATCTGGTCACAAATCCATACAACAATTTACACTCTGCCATCTTACCATGACATCACAACCTGCTCTCTGCCCATGTTTGCACAAAAAAGTCACCTTTGCTTACATTTTACTGAACAAGACCAGATGTGCTTCAACATTGTCTTTGCAACTTGTTTTGTGAGGTCAGCTGAAAAATACCACTCTCTTTCAGCAACTCTCAAAAGTTTTCAAGAACCAAACAAATATGCTGTGGCCACTGATTGGATAATCTGGTACTGTGCTGTGAGTTACATTTTGGGGCTAAAAAACAATTCTGAGTCTGGTATTTTGTACCTTTTGCACACCAGATTCTAGTCTGGCATGTGGCATTCCTTCAAGGCCATGAGTGTTACTTTTGAAAACAGTTACCAAAAATTATTATTTTTGTCAATCACAAAATGAGCAAGCAAACTGGACTGGTGAACTTGCTTTTGTGTTCACCAGGTGTGCTGATTCTCATCAAAAGGAGCTCTCCATCAGACCTTTGAACAAGTATGCCCATGTTCCAACTGCTGGGTTGCTGGAGATTTTTGGTTCTCCCTGGTTGAGTTTTTGGATGAGCACAGATGCCTGAACCTTCCAGCAGGGTTTTGGCACAAAATCTTCAAAATAACATGGTGTTCCAATGTCCTGGCTCTCAATAGACTGCAGCTGAATCTCATCTGAGTGGCTGTCAGGCCAACTTGTTGACATCACAATATCTGCATTTTGAAATTATTGGTGATCTGCATTTCTTTGTGACTCCAAGAGAGTTAGGAAATACCTGGCCAAAACTGTTGGTGTTTCAATGTTCTGTTTCTTATTATCTCCCTTGTAAGTTACTGACAAAAGCATTGCATGATATCACTGTTGGCTTCAGTTGGTTTGAATAATTTCTATGCCAAACTATTCCTTCTCTTCTCCAGAACAAAACATTGATGCTGATCAGCTTGGTTTGTTGCAGAAGGTAAGCTCTGTTGCTTGACAAAGCAAGGTTTTGCCTCGACCTCTTTATGAAGGCTGAACTCTTTGTGAGGAGGTAGATGCTCAAACAGAGAATCTTCTTCTCCCTGCAAACATTTTGTGCTCAGTTGTCTGAACAGGATATCTCTCTTTGGAATGGCTCCATATTTTTGTGACTAAAAATACTGTGCTAAGGGTTTCGTCATTGTGTAAATCTGAAGGTAAACTTGAATATTTACACAAAGTGAAATTTGTGGAAATGACTTCTGGTGGCTTTGCAATTAGAGGAAGGCTCAAGTGCCTTTGGAGAGGGCAAGCACATAGAAGTGATTCTTGTTCTTGCCCTGCACATGCACTGAACTGATCGTGATGTAGATGGCTCTTGACTGTTTGAACCTGGCAGTCAGAAACTAATTCTGCCTGTTCTTTCAGGTCATGGCAAGTATATCTTTGGTCACAGCCTTTCAAATCAAAATGATTTGTTTCAGCTCTTGTTTGTTTTTCTTCCACAGTTCTGGTTACTGTTGTGTCACCTTTGGATAAACAAGCTCTGATTTTCCTTATTGAAAAGACCAATCCTACCAGAAGACCCACAATAACTGCAAAGAAACAGCCTTGTACATCAGTGGTCAAGTGGATTACAAGTACTGGACATCAAGAAGAGAACAGTTTCAACATTTTTCCCACCTGGAGCAGACCAATATTTCACACTGCTTGTCCATGTTTTTCCTTCTCCTTTGTTTCCGCTTGATTGCTGTGTTACATCTGATACCAAATTTGCTTCCATTGTCCAACTTGGTGTGCTTCTGCCCCAAATGCAACCTGGACAAAGTTGGGGTTCTTTCGTGGCACCTGTTAAAGCATACCAATTGTACAGTTGTTCAACTTGTCTTGGGATCAGGGTTTTCTCATCTATGGCTCATGTTTTAGGATCCTCGAAACAGGTAAATAAATAAAGAGTATTGCTGTTGCTTTCTCTGGAACTGTCCTGTTGCAGACACATTTACAAACCAATGAGTTACAGGACGAAAATCTCTTTTCTGGGGTGGGGCAGGGCCCTGCTGGTCATTGTTAAAGTGACAAACCTCATTGACTGAATCATCATAGGGTAAATGTTTGTGTGAACAATTGAAAACCTGCACAATCTGCAGAAGTCATACCTTGAATTGAGCTCTTGGTGGCCATTCTGGGACCATTCTGAGCTGGGGCACTGCTGTTCTCAGGATTTTCTGTGTGGAAACATGTAAAGTTTACTGTTCTTGACTGCATTCTTTTGTGAGATTGATCAATGTTGTTGTTGTACTTGGCTCACCTCCATACACTTCCACTTCACAAAGAGTCAAAAATCCAGGTTCAGTGAGCCACACAGTGACATATCTGCCTTGTTTGCTGCAGCTGATAGATACATTGATGTTTTGTAATGCGTCTACAAATTGGCATGAAGGAAAAACTCTTGGATCACAGGTTGGTCCACACTTTTCATTTCCAATTCCAACATAAAAATTTTCGAATCTCAAAGCTGAAAAGTCAATTGTTATAAAATGATTACAGTTGCTTTGCACTCATCTGTTGTACATGAGCAGGAATCAATTTTGAACTCACGGCAGCAATCTTCCCTGTTTGTAATGACAATTTTCTTCACTAGATATTCCCCTTGAAGATCCACTTGCCACCAGGCATGGGGAGACAGGAAGTGGTAATTTGTGTGAGAACAGGAATCAAACGTCCCAGTGTTTTTGTTACCATCAACTGCACTCCCTGCCAACTGGAAGTTTGCATATCTACTGCTTTGTATGGCTGGTTTTCCCAAAGCTAGATTTTCACCTGAAATGTGCAATATCCACACAATGGTGTAAAGTTCCAAACACATAAGTGGGGAACATCTCTGTTTGCCAAGTCAAATCTCAGAGAACTGAAAAGTACAACATCAGAAACAAGTCTCATGTTTTGCTTTGATATTTGTCAAATCTCTAATGCCTGGTTTGTTTGAAACATACTTGAGATTTTTTTGTCATTTGTGACCAAAAGGATAAGGCTGTGTCACATTGGGACGATCAGATCAAGATTGCTGTGCAGACGCAAAGAGCACAAAACAACACAAATATTTTGACAAACCATTGTGTGTAACTAAAATTCGTCCAGCAAGAACAATTGTGCACTGACATATTTTTGTGCCTCCAGCTACTTTGTTGTGCCTCAAACTTCATTTGTAACCTTTCAACAACAATTCTCACCCGACAATCCAGGTGAAGTGACATTTTCTTGTGAACAAACCCAAGGGAAGGAAATGAACAGCATCAGAAAGAACATTTCCTCTTTGCTCTTCTCTGTTTTCTACATAAAGACTCCTGCAAATGTTGCTTCACAGGTCCTGTGGTTGAGAAGATTTTTGATCACTTCCAGAACTTGTTTTTGTGTAGCTCATGACGGACAACCAGTTGTGATTCACATCAAATTTTGTTCAGTTACTTTATTGAATTTCATTCTCTATTGTGATTTATGCAATGAAATATTTCAAAGTAAATGATAATTGTTCAGCTGGACCTGTATTGTGTAACAAACTTCTAGATACTGACACAAATATTGTTGTTGTATTCAAGAAGAATAACAATTTGATGCTGACTCATCGCACTTGCAATGTGTTTGTCTCTTGTCTATTTCTTATGTGATTGGCTCAGACTGGTCATATGATTGGTTCTTTATGACATCTGCTGGCTCATACCTTCACCTCTACAGTCTGTTGTCTGTTTTGTGTGTGGACATATTTTTGTGCTGCTGGAACAAATGTTTGAACTGTTGGTCACATCTTGTGATCTTGTGAAACAAGAAGACAGGAGCCGTGTGTTAAATGGTTGGAAGTTTCAGTGAATACTTGTGAAACACTAACAGTTGAGACAAGAAGTTGTCACAAACAACTCAAGAAGGGTAATGCTTTCTTCCAGTGCTGCCAATAACAAACTAAATACTTATAATTAACACCAGGTATGGTCATCACTCCTGTAGGAATAGTGGTATTCAGTAACAAACTTTAATTTGGAGGCCTAATGAAGTCATGGTTGGGCATCCATCCACAAGGGATCCCTTTAACTGCTAAACATTCAGGATGTGAAATACCCTCAAAACTTAAAACAAGATTCCTGATGATGTGGACATCAAGTCTATTTACATAGTATTGGTTCAAAACCAGTGATAGGAATTCTAACTCTGATGATCTTTTTTTCTCATCTCAGTTTCCCAGCAACTTTTTTCTTTGTTTTCTTTTCAGTAGCTCCATAACCTCACAAATCCCAGGTGAGAGCCCAAGTTTATGTGGGCATCTTGCTCATGAAACCAGGTATGGATTACAGAAGGGATATAGAAAACAAAGGCTTGCAGTGTGGTTGATGTCTGCTAAAACTGATTGCTTGAGTTGCACAGGCAGTGTTCCTTGTGAGCAGTTGAAGTTGAAGACTGGTGACTCTGCAGGCTCTCAAGTATGTCATGAGGAAAACCATCATCACACACCAAAAGCCAATGAGGTATTGGGGCTTCTTCCAGCATACTTCATGTCATCAGCTGGAGTGGCACATAGTCAAGTGGACTGTACCCCATTGTTGATGTCCTCCATCAGATGCCAGTCAAATATTATGAATGAGGACAGTGCAATTTTGGCAACAGAAAAGTCCCATAGGCCTTGTGATGATTTGTTTGGGTTACCGATTTTGGCCACTTTCCTGCAAGTATGAAACTGACTCCCCCCAGGGCTGGAATATAAATGATTCATGGAGCAGCTCACTGAAGCACCATAAAAGAACCCACCATCTAAACAAGTAGTCATTCAGAAATGCTCTCCATTAAACCTGTCAACAGACTACACGTTTGGCTCGACCACAAATACATGAACTGTCTCACATTTAAATGATAGATCCTTGTAAAAGTGCATTTGCACAGAGTCATGAATTTCCCCACTTCAGGGCAGGGGTAAAGTGGTGCCACTGCGGCAGTAGCTGGCTACACTGCAAAGCCAATTTGTTATCATGCTGTTCTAAAAGTGAAGCTGCTGCAACACAGGTCTGTTATACCAAGGAACCATGAGTCACTTTCCTTCTGTCCTGCATGGTAAAACAACCCCCTGATTGTTCTCCTGATCATTTGTCCACATGTTACAGATTTTGATGTTGTTTGTTGTGTGGATAAACAAATGAAAGATTCATGCAAGGGTTGTCAGCTTTGTTTGCCCCATTCACCATGTCAAAGGATGGGAACTGACTGATGTTCTACTGATAAGAAAACATATTTTGGAGAAAATGATCATTTTGTTTTTGGGAGATGCTCTGGATCTGGACATTGTTGCCCCAGACAGCGCACACATTTTTCTGATGGGGTGAAAGTTTTTGCTCAATGAGGGATCACACAGAGTTGGAAAAGAGGGAGTGAGAAACTTCAGACATTGAGAAGGATTTGCCAACACCACTGTATATGTCTTCATTCGAATTTTTCAAGAGATGTCAACTCATCTTCCAACAAGATTTCCACCCAAAATAGAACCAACTCTGGCTTGCTTGTTCTTTTTCTTTGCCAGTTTTCAACATGATGAAGTTGGAAAGTCAAATTTGGTGTTCACACTACAATGCGATTCTCCTCCTGAAATTTTTCTGATCTCTAATTTGTGATATTGGTATCCCCCAAGTCAAGTGATCCTGCTACACACAAGAGAAGTGACGGGAGGGCGTCATCGGACAGACAGATGCGGGACGCTTGTGACTTGCACAAATTTGTGTGTGGTTGTCAGGTTGCCTCAGTTGGACACAGACAACAATGCCAACAAACACAGACACAACACACGCCACAGACTCAAAGCAATTCCCCGGATCGTAGGAGGAGCCATGAGATACACAGCCTTCTGTACATAAGTTTGTGAGTTGGGAAGTAGGTTGAACGTGAATCGCCTTCAAAATTGAAATCTGCGGCAAACGTTTTGTTGGCGCTGTGAACCTGTTCGATATTTCACCTGGTGGTTCTCACAAATGTCCCCATCGTTGCATAACTCACTTCACAACCAGCCACTGACGAAGATGCAACTCATTTTCCTCACTTTCTTGGCTGTTGCCCTGGCAACGGTCACCAGAGGCGAGGATGACTTCATCATCAGGGAACAGTTCCAGGTTTGTAGAGATAAAAATCCAGAGCCCTGGACCTTATGTGACATCAAAAAAATTTAAATTGTCAAATGTCCCAAAGATTTTCTGGTCTGTGGTGACTGAGGGGGACTCCCTGTCTGAATGAAACCAAGTGACCTTGCTTTTTTTTCATGAGGTCACGTGGTTTGCGATCAGCATGGTGTGCACCTTCCATCATTCCTGTGCACTTATCAAATCTTCTCAAAACTGGTGATTTGCAGGAACTGAAGCAGCGGTTTGACGCACAGGCTGAGTTGATCAGTCAGCAGCTCAAGGCCAACCAGGAGCAGGCAGACAAGATCCACGACCTGGAGAGGGCACTGGCTCAACCTTGCCTCAGTCCAGCATTGGACAAGCAGCTGGGTAAGAATTACACCAAATTACAGAATTAATTTCCTTTTCTTGCACACACTCATCTGTGCCCACTTGATATTGCTGTTGCGCCATCCTCATAGAAGATTTTTTCCCACAGCGGACACAGTTGCCTTCTACGTTTTGCTGACGTCATACGACACCATCACTGATGAACCAGAACAACCTGTGCCATTTGATAAGGTTCTGATCAATGATGGAGATGGGTGAGCAAGCAAAGTCAGAGAGGATGTCAAGAAATGTGTGAAATCTTACAGTTTGAGAACAAGAAGAAAGCGCAGAGAAAAATGATTTCCTGCAAAAACACCCATTTTGCAAGTTGATACATATATCCACAAATTTATGGATTTGAGAAGAAGAAAAGAATTGCTGCAACTTTTTGAAAGTGAAATTTTCCTTTTATGCAGGAAACAGTTTCAGAAGCACTTGATGAGTAAAATTTCTACTGTTTCAGGTACAACCCTCTCACAGCCACCTTCACTGTCCCCCCTGGTGGGGCTGGTCTGTACTACTTCTCCATCTTTCTCCTCGTCTCCCACAACGAGGCTGCCTTCTTCGACATCGCTGTGAACGGTGCTGACATCTGTATCGCCTGGGGAGATGGGGTTGACTTTGCGCAGCAGGCCACCTGCAGTGGGCTGGCTCAGTTGGCAGCAGGTACGCTCAGTATGCGCCTTAGTTGAGAAAGACCACCCCCTGGGCATGGTTCAGGCAGAAAGCACAAACGACTGGTTGATTCTGCCTCATCCTGTTCAACTTGATGGTGCTCGATTCACATGTCATTTCACTGTCAGCTTGAAAATCGGGTGAAGTCATCCACCTTGGCTGACTATTGTTCAGTTTGCCGAGGTTGGCAGAAGTGGCTGACTTCACCTATCTCCAACCCAGAAATCAAGTTGCGCGACTCCATGTTGAAGTCAACGCACATGCACGTGGAAAAATGAAAAAGAACTGGTATTTTTGTATTGCTTGTTTATATTTATGTTGAATTATCTGGTTGCCATGGCTGCAGGCGACACTGTTCAGGTGCGGAATGTGGGGAGTGTGGACGACACGCCCCTGGAGGTGTGCGACGAGTGCTACTACAACGGCTTCACTGGAGTAAAACTCGACTGATGTCCCTGGAGGTGTGCGACGAGTGCTACTACAACGGCTTCACTGGAGTAAAACTCAACTGAGCATTTCCCCATGGATAGGACTCGGTGTCACCACAACATGTATTCCCTTCAGTAGAATCAGATGAGAACTACAATATGTGATTTGACGGTTGCAAACGCCATGTCAGTAAAAGAGGAATTCATTTCCATAGTGGTCTGTCTTTGGTCCCTTCTCAGTAAAAATTGTTCATGTGAAGTGAAATTCTTCCAATAAACTTTTCAAGCAACAAAACCTGTTTGTGATTGAGTTTGACAACAATGTGGTTTGTGCTTATCCTGAAGCAAAATTGGTCAGTGGTTACCGCAAAGTAACAAAGTGTCAGTTGGTGTGAGGGACAAAATTATAATGGTTTGCATTGTTGGCTGTGAAGTGTGCAAGCGTAATTCAACAACAAAGACGATTCCGTGCCAAAGGGTGATTGTGTTGGTGAAATTGTGCACAAGACGACATTTTTCATACAAAGGAGCTGCAAGTGTGATGTTTGTTTCATTGACAGGCAAAAGATAACTTTCAAAGTTGTGAATTTTTTTCTCAAATTTCTTCAAGAATAAGACTTTTGTCTGGCAGACATGATAATTTTCATGAATGGGAGGCTGCATCCACTTTGCCCATGCCAAGCATGCACAAGTGACCTGCGTAAAACAACATTGTTATAATTTTGAATTGAATTACAAAAAACAGTCTTCTCCAACACAACATGTGGCAGATCTGTTCTATATTGCACACGGTGGTTCCCACAGTCTTGGCCTTTTACGCCAGTGTGACTGTCATCTGCACCTGTTCCTTATCCAACTGTCCCTCGCACTGCGTGTCCTTTTACCTGCCAAGTACACTACACTTCACTGTTGCGCAACAACTGCAGAAGAAGATGAATCCAAACAGGATCATACTCTTGGCGGTTGCCCTGGCGACGGTTGCCGTGGTTGATGATGAGTTCATCGGCAGAGAGGAGTTCCAGGTTTGCGAAGACGAAAAGCAACAGACGTTCTCTCTCTCTCTCTCTCTCTCTCTCTCTCTCTCTCTCTCTCTCTCTCTCTCTCTCTCTCTCTGTGTC
>JAAUXT010100166.1_pt1:5000-11551 | contig 11551 bp, 18 predicted proteins | sample 7278171 | NCBI WGS metagenome assembly JAAUXT01 (sample SAMN14350112, study PRJNA611818) | marine sediment metagenome | isolation source: surface marine sediment (1.8m) | place: French Polynesia: Moorea | collected 2018-08
AACACAACACAGTGAAATTCTAATGTCTCCCTGTTCATGCGTTTCTTGCAAACACTTCAAAACGTCTATTTTGCCAACAGGATCAAAGACAACGGGTGTACCAAGGCTGTGTCCAGCGACGGACACAGCGCCTTTGAAGGACGGATTCCGACTGAGGAACAACCTGTACAGTCGGTTCATTTCATCGCTAACCACGTCGGCGATTTTCTGAAATATAAAAAATGTTGCAGAAATTTAACATTTTTACATTTTTACTTTTGAAACAATTTCCACGAGAAAACACATTTCGACATCACGGACCTGACAATACGCAGGACTCCCGTAGAAAAGAATGTCCAGCAAGACATCGTTCGTAAAGTGACGCAATTTCCCAATGCTGGGCAACGTGATGGCTTTCAACTTCCTGGAACAGCAGGAAAATATTTTGGTTAACGAGAGTCAGAGTTTGACTTTGTGAATACATTTTCTTATCATTTGCTGTGCGAAAGGTCAAGTGAGTGCCACGGCAACGTGAATCATCGTTCTCTAAAATTCGATTTGGCAGTTGAACATGAGAGCTGCGAACCTGTCAACTCCAGTTGCGTCTCCGTGCAAAGCGTCGTGCCAGCGAACTGGCAGAAACTCCACTCTGCCGATGCGTCCCTCGTCCTGGTATTGCTGGAAGTGAGACTTCAACATCTGCAGCGAAATGTCCCGCATGTCGTCCACTGTCAGGAGAAAAATGAACAAACGTTAATCGCGATTCAGAAAAGGCGACCCTCCCTCAGAAGTTCTCATCAGCAATGGTTGAATAAAAGCATGACTTACCGCATTCCACGATGTTCCTGAATCTCAAGTCACACGTCGGTCCAATACCGTGTACAACGAAGACTAGATGATCAACTTTTGGTGCTTCACCTGAGGAAAATTAGAACCATTATTTCCTCACCGCTCAATGCGACTCAATCTCAGACTACACAAGCGACGAACACGGCAGAATCGTCACGGTACCTTCTTGCAAATTTTCGAACTCGTCTGTTCCCCTCTTCACAACTCGTGGTCTTGCCTGGTCCCCCTGAAAAGGGGAAACAACAGGATGAGTCTCGCCAAAAACTCGCGACGGACAGTCACATTCCGATTGCAATCGAAGAAGTGACGACCACCTGAGACGTGCCCCACTCGTCCGGCTGCGACGACCCCGAGTAGTGGACGATGACGCCCGGATTGTGCATCACGACCGTCTCGTTCCCGTCGAACTCCAGCCGTTTGTGCCACACGTCGTTCACCACTGCGTTCCGATATTCGTCCTTTTTGAGCGGAAAAAAAGAAGGAAAAATAAAAGCAACTTGTTTGAGTTGGTTGTGCAAAGAACGTGACTGCTGTCACGTGGACGCAAGACAAACCTCCAGTTTGTTGGCGAAGTCTTCTTCGTAGGGCAGAAACCTCGACTCTCCATCTTCCTTGTAGAACCAAGAGCATCTTCTGACATGGGAAATCGCCTCCTCCCAGTAAACTGGTGTTCTGCTTCTCTCGATGATGTCTACGTCGAATCTGCCTCCCTGCACACTGACGACCAGATTGTCTTCAGCACCTGAGAAACAGAGGAACATGTTCAACAGCACAAGGAAACCATAACAGTTGGCTGCTTGCCGTGGATTTGTTGCCTACCACGGACTGCCAAAAAGTGTCTGATTGGTCAGAAAAAACGACGCTCACCTGAACTGAATGCTTCCTCAAGTTTTGCGGAATCCAGCACACTGAACGGTTTCCAGATCTGACGCAGGTCCATGTGTGAACTGTAAAACCAGTGGAACGCGGGTGGTTCGTAAAATCCCTGAAACCAAAACTCAGTCAATAACAACATTCAGGCGCGCAAATGTTAAACAGAACTGTTCCCGAATTCCAACAGCTTGTTCATTACCTGTGCTGGTAACCCTTGCGGAGAACCCAGGGTAACTTCCGTGGTATGTCCAACTCCTTTGCTTCGCGACACAGAAGGAGATGGTCCTGGAGTGAAACCTACAACAGAAATTCCTGAGCTGCTGCAAACCCTGTCCAAACTGAAGTTCTGTATTTCAGTGGATTTTGGTCTGAACCAGACCTGTCATTGGTGGAGGTGGAAAGCTGCCTGGCAACGGAGGTTGACTGGGCGTGGCTGTTTGGCTTCCAGGTGGTAATCCGATGCTGGTTGAAGGTGCGGGAGAATAGGTTCCTGCAGGAGGAGGGGCGTACCGGGGTGTTCCCTGCATCCGATGTAAATTACCACCACTGGGAGTGCCTGAAACAAGAAGGACAATATGAACCCATCTGACAAGATGAACCCATCTGTGCACCAAATCCGTCTCGGTCAAACGACACTCGAGGCACACTCGACCCATGTGCATCGAAATTACCACGTACGTCGTACGAGGATGTTTTCATACCACAGTGAGACTTTACATGTTCCTGCGATTGTCGACTGGCCAGGTGTTGTCTCGAGTCAACCACCCAAATGTCACGACGGTGAGATCCTGGGCCCCACCTAAGGGGTCTCCAGATTCCAGAGCACCGGCCAATTCGATTTGAAAAATGTCAGATTATTGGATCGAACTCGCCGGGATCGACTGCCAAATTCGCTGGGTAAAGTTTGTTGCGCTGACACGAAGCAGCACACTTCACACCAAATGAGCCCCAGTCGGATGTACGAGCTTGTATTCTTCCCTGACGCCAAGAGTAACTGTGTTCAAGCGAGTACTTGCCTCTAGGGGGTGGTGTCATGGTGGGGATTGCAGCGAAGCTCTGAGGCGGTGGCGGTGCTGCTGGTTGTGAAAGCGGTGTGTCAAACGGAACAGCAGAGCTTGTGGTTGGAGGAGCTGGGGCGGAGAAAGGCACCGATGTCGGAGGCATCGATTGGCCCACAACACTGTCGAACGCATCTGCAGTCTGGGATGAGGTCGGTGTGAAGTAATTTAGAGGACCCGGCTCTTGCGGCGGCGTCTGTCCAACAAAGCTGTCCGCCTCAGCTGCAATCCGGTCAAATTCGTCTGCAAAGCCAGGAAGGTTTTCTCCATACATACTTTCCTCTTCGATGGTTCAATTGATATCTTAATTCGTAAATTCACATCTAAACACCCACTTTCCCCGTCGAATCAGAAAGAACAGGACAGATTCACTCAGATAAGAGTTGATGATGATGCGTCTGTGCGATACAACATCAGAACTGCTTACGTGTCAAGTGATAAACGAACACATTCAACAGGTGAAAATAGTCAAAGTACACACCAGAAGCCATCAAGGATGCCTCTGTTTGAGGAACCGGCATGAAAAGCGACGATCCCTGCGCTGGAGTCAGCGTCAATCCCCCAGATGGGGGGCAAAGAAGCAAAGGAGGAGGGGTCGACTCTTTCTTGCCACTTTTCTCCGCCATTGCTTTCCAGTCTACGAAAGCGGCACGCATGACGACCAAGAATGAAAATGTTGTTTCAACAAATAAAATACAAAATTTATATCCAGAAGAAAGAGATAATAAACAGCAGTCACTATACAATTTTGTTTGATCAGAGAAGGGAACAAAAATCTTCTTCACTCAAAACATCTTTAGCGATGTGGCCAGCTGTTAGCGACAGAGGCACCATTGCACCGGACAACAGAATTTTCTACAACCAACTGGACATTTATTTTAGGAGGAGGAGAATAGGCCGTTGTCTTTTCAACAGATATTCCATGTTGAGAAATATAAAAAAATATTCCGATACATGCAAACACCACTTGACGTCTGTAGGTGGATTTTTGTTGGACAATTTGAGTTTTTGCTTGATAAATAGTCTATTGCAAAAAATATCTGGCGCGCAAATTTTTCTTCAGCTTCAGTTGGAAAAAGATAATCATGTGATTCGTATGTTTTGGTCGTACACGTGCTCGTTTTCCCGCCATTTCAATTCAGGGGACAAAAATAGTTCTGTTCACAGAATATAACATGCCAGGCGTGGACGATTGGATCAATTCGCCTTTGGGAACAATCAAGGGGCTTTTCGGTAGGTTTCTCCAATCAACAGTGCGTGTCACGGTGGCCACTTGCGTGTGTCATGTTGCGCGGCTCCAAAGGACTTCTTGTTCTGCAGATGGCCGTCTTGACAGACACACGTCGGAAGTGACAAACTTCTTCGCCAAGAAGATTGATGAGGAGGACGCAATTGAATGGGTGAGTTCTAAAACATACTTTCCACTGATACAGTCAATTCAGATATTTATTTGACGCGTGAGTGAGTTGCTTGGGTGTTCAATGATTGATGTCTCTTCGCTCTTCAGATCCCATCACTGAACGACGCGCCGCTGCACCAGCTGCACAACCACACCCTGGTGCGCTTCAGGTGCATGGTGCAGGACATGTTCGACCCGGAGTACTTCATGGGAGTGTATCAAGTGAAGAACCTTTCCACCGGCGACACGTACATGCGTTGTGGAAAATTCAGAGACACCATAGATCGAACTGTGAGGAGTTTGTTTCAATCTGTTCGACTTCACTTGTTGTCATTCTCAGCAGCTTCACAGTTGTTTTGACGACGGAACAATAAGGATTCGTCATTTTACTTTTCAGGAAGGAGAAGAAGTCAACTTTGAATCGAGCGAGAACGTCACACTGGAAAGACAGGCGTTGTACTGTGTGCCAATTCCGGGTGAAAGTGATTGGGTCAAAAAGGTAGATGAGCGGTAGTGTTTGCCAACGTGCACACGACGTCATACCAAAGTTTCTTTCTGTTGTGTGTGCAATTCCTCAGGTCCCGTGGTTCCTTGTTGGCAAACAGGTCGACATGATTCTTTGCAGGCGTACAGATCCACAAACAAGACTCACGCTATGCGTTCCACATCATTCTCTGCAAATTCGTCAAAGCGAAGTCTTGAGGATGACAATGTGTGTGAAATGGAAACTGACGATGCGAGTGGCAACTCAGGTTCTGCGAAGTCTGCAGAAGACGGCAAGAAACCCAAAACAGACACCAGAAAAGGTGCGCAAGAAAGATGCGTGAGTTTCCACAAAGTTTGTGGGACAAGCTTTTACATTCCATTGTTGTCTCTTTTGCTCGTTTGTTCGCAGAAGAGAAGAAAGTGACTTCACAACCCGACCTGAACTTTCCTCTGCCAAATGAAACTGGACCGGCGTGCATTGTCAAGGTGAGTTCAGTTTTGTTGTGTCACTGCCCAGTTCACACTGCGTGGTATTGAATGTAAAGCCCGCGTCATGTTTTGTGTTCAGGTGTACGAAGATGGTGAAAACTTCAAAGTGAATGACGTTGTCGAGTTCATTGGGGTCTTGTCAAACGACCCTGCCATGGTTACATTTCCGCAGGACAGAGGGTGAGCCATTGCTCGACTCCTTTCTTTGGCAACGTTTCACTTGTGGTTTGCGATGTTTTGTGAATTCACACCACACTTTTCCTGGCGTCGCAGTGCTGGAGGGGACTTTATCACAGATCCATCGGAAATGGAATTTGAGGAAGAGGCGAATGTGAAGAGTCCGCCTCCGTCGTTGGTGCCCAGGCTGCACGCTGTCATTACCCGCAGACTCGCGCACTCCAATCCTCATCTTCCGCTCGACGTGAACGCAGAGTCTTCGAAACAAGGTGTGTGTGTGTGTGTGTGTGTGAGTGAGTGAGTGTGCGCTTTGCTGTGCATTTCGAGCTGGCTATTGTGCTCTTCGCTTCCCGTCATTCAGACATTTTGGTGTCTTGCAGAAGTTGCCAACTTCCTGGCGAGTGTGAAGGAGACTCGAGAACAGGTCGTCAGCATTCTACAGCAATGTCTTCTGGGAGATCGACTGGCTGCGGATTACTTGCTGTGCAACCTGATAGCTGATGTGTGCGTATGAATCGTTCTCAGGTGTTTCCCTCCATTTCAGTGGTGAGAAAGGTTGCTTGTGCATTGTGGTGTCTTGGAACCATTGTCTTTTTCAGATATACGAGAAGAGACGTGACAGCTGTCGGGAACTTCACACTCAATCTGAGCAACATTCCGCAAGACTCACAATTCTCAACGCTTCTGTCCAGTCTCCTGCAAGATCTGCTGACAAAGGTGCTCGTGCTTTTCTCGAAAAGTGCTTGGATGTTTGCACCAGTTTGGAGTGCGAAATCGTCGGCGAATGTGTTGTGAAAGATTCCGTAAAAGATTTGGGAATTTTTGAGGGAAAGGGGAGATTTCCTCTTCGGTTTCCTCCTCAAAATTGCCTGTCCTGGTGCTCCTGAAAAAAATACCTCCATGGAGGTCGCAGTGATTCGAACCTCCTGCTCCCGCAGCTCATTTGCATACCAACTGTTTCTATGAATTTTGGGCTTCAAACTCAACCAATCTCAAAACCGCTAGTACAAAAAGAATCAGTGTGAAAAGCCCTTCAATTTCATCTATAAAACATCCATATTCATGTACATTTTACCTCTGAAAAACACGGAATTCCCAAGTTATGTGACAGAATGGTGTCCACCATGTTGATGACATCAGAGCCCTGGTGGAGGGATTCCCCAAAATATAGTTCCTGAGATGCACAAAATGGCTTTAAAAAGTGCTTTAAACCAGGGAAACTATACCTGAGCAGAAAGAGC
>JAAUXT010107622.1_pt1 | contig 11551 bp, 14 predicted proteins | sample 7278171 | NCBI WGS metagenome assembly JAAUXT01 (sample SAMN14350112, study PRJNA611818) | marine sediment metagenome | isolation source: surface marine sediment (1.8m) | place: French Polynesia: Moorea | collected 2018-08
AGTAAGTCTGGTAAACGGACCCGGATGATGGTCGCGAGGTGGGAGGTTACATTCCAAAGTGTGGACAGACGCACACATGAATGCTACTGGTTTTTAAGCCGTCAGCGGCACTTAGATGGCCGGCTACGCGACCATCAACGAGTACCCGCTCTCCAGATCTCAGACCAGATCTCAGTTGCGAACCAGTCTGCGCATCTTGAAGCCCATGCAAGAACAGCAAATAAGACAATAATCCGCAATGCACAACGATACTCTGAATATGATTAACTTTCACCCCGGGAGCCACCCAAAGTTCCTACGCCAGACAAACCTCATTACCCTCGGTGTGCAGTTCATGTCAAACCACGTTAATTTACTTAACCCGAACAATGACCAAAGAATTCAAGAGAGACACAACAGCTTCACCTAATTGATGTCCACAGTCGTCGGGTCAGGCCATTAAGGAAAAGGTACACTCTGGTAAAAATCGATGGGAACGGCAGCGGTGAAACCCTCCCACACACCTTCCAGGGGAGACCGCCGTCCAGCACAGTCATGTGACCCGCCCGAGCGCTGCCCGGGAACCTTAACCCGAGCGTGACCCGAAACTTCAGCACGTGTTCGGACGAGTGAACCAAGGTGAAATGTGTCCTGGATATGAACAGTCAAACTCCTCCCACACTCAGAAGAAAAGATCCAATGGAGAAAGAGAAACACCCACGTGCACGCTGGAACGAGCTTGGGTTCTCAGGCCTGAGTAAACATCGTCACTTGACAGGTTGTATCAACTTTGGACCTCCCGGATCAAGCAAGATAACCAGGATGTGACACAGCGGGGTCGGAGGCTGGGCGGCGTGAGGCCGAGTTTCAGATGCATGTGACAAGGGCAGGGCTTCATTGCTTCGCTGCAGAGCCCCATGTTCACTCTGAGGCTGATCAAGATCTGATGCCGGCTGTACACCACCGAGATCCAGCTTTTTCAACTGCAATCTTTCAGCTGATTCTGGACACGGCACTGTTCAAGTTTGAGTTTGCCTCCGGGTCGGGAGAAACGGCAAAATTTGACAGGCAGAGCAAGTACACTGACCTCTGTCAAGACAATTTTCGTCAAAACGTGACCTACATAAACTTTTAATGCCTTTTGAATTTGCGCACGGGCCTTGCCTCCAGCCCTACCAAAAGGACAGCGAAAGCCTTGATGCATACCAACAGTCGGGCAGCTCTTGGTTCAGATGGAAGACGAAATCTTGCAATCCCATCAACGAATTTTGCCACTTTTGTCTTTGTTGCGTATTTTTCTTCAACTCGTATGGCAGATCTGTGACGTTTGGTCACACCGTCGGTTTCCACACCTGTCCTGCCAAAGGTGCAGCGCACAATCCTGTTCGGATCAAACTTGTCAATGTCTTGTCGATTACAGGAGGCAGCTGCAATGCTGGACAAATGGCAGTCTCACACGCAGGTGGAAGCAACGAGAACAGGAACCTGATAAGGAGGCCTGGAAACGCAAAGGAAGCCTCATGTCAAGCAAACAGCCCAAACATCTCATCTTGATGTCAGTTCGCTCCGCTGGCACAACTTTTCCCATTCACCAAATACAGAAAGACAGCAGGAACACTGGACTTCTTGCAGGCGCAGGCTCCACTCCACACGAATGTGCCAAAAATATAAACCATTTTGCACGCTGAAATTTGTTTGCTCAATTGTGCCGTGACAACCCGTAATTCTCTTTCCAACTTGTCACGAGCGGTGGTTAATAATCTTGCAACTGTAACTTCTTCTGCTGGTGCAATTCCCTTCCTTGTGAGTCACTACAGCGATTAGAACGAGGAAGTCACGACCACGCCTGGTATGTTCGAAACGGGATGGAAAGGAGCTTTGTCCCGATTTGGTCTCCTCAGTGAGACGCAAATAGCGTCAGTCGCGGCACAATTGCAGTGCACACCGCACCGCATTGACTTCAAAGGCAGATCTGCTGCACCGAGACGGTGATTCTTTTCCCGATATCTGCAGATGATGAACTACACAATATTCTCTGTGCTTTCTGCTTGCAGGGTCGTGACTTTGAAAGCGTCTACACGAACCACAGGTACACGCAGAAGGAGCGGGAGATCCTAGCGTCGCATGACAGCTTTGACTACCTGCCCAGTCACAGTTCCATCTACAAAGAATGGCTCAAACGACAACCTGCCAGGTACGTACGTGCACTGAGGTGCTCTGGGAACCTTGCACAAAGACTGTTCAGTCCCCCTCGCAGTGGTGTCCTGAGCGGATGAAGAGGCAGCATCTTTTCCGGGTGAACCAGTTTCTTTGCTCTGCGTTCCTCCCAACAGAGATTTACAACCCAAGGTAAGGGAGAAACTGCTCACACAGAGGGAAGAATGGTATCAGCGAAACGCAGAAAGACGGAAGGACTAACAGACAGAACTGGTGTGCCCGAAAAAGAGTCCATTTCCTCAGAGCTGCCTCAAATTGCCTGACCTGCTTCAATTCAGCCAACGGACCGGCGTAAATGAAGCCTAGAAATGCCATTTGTTCTTCGCAACTCAAGCAACACAGGTTGAATCCGAGCTTAATCTGATTCCTTTGTGCCTGGACTGCCCTCTGTCTAACACCGGAAAGTGAACCTCGACGAACAAGATAATGTCCGATCTACTCAGTGGTAGAATCCCACAGACATGTGTAGGTCTGAGGCGGCGGACGGTAACAACGGGATCTGTTTGCTGGAAAGTCCATTGAGGCAGCTGAACCTAATGTCGAGCAAGGCCTAATACCGCTGTCAGTCTGAGGCAAATATCCACAAAGGCGCAGCTCGGTATGAAGTGGTTCGTGAAAGAAGGTCCTCTGGGCACAAGGGCCTCACAGCCACTGGCGCACTCGCTGCTGTGCAAATCTCACGCAAACGTGAAAAGCGTCGTGAACAACTCGAGAAACCAATCTTGTTCAGCGGGTTGTGCACACAATGCGGCGACTTGTTTACACTTTGACGTGTACGTGAAAAAAGTTCTGTTTGCGTGTTCTAAAATACACCTGAATATCAATGTCAGACAGCGGCCATTCTTTCCGCTTCGTGACGAGGACAATGGTTCTTCCGTCATGAAGTCTGGCGGACCCTGGTTCTGACGTTTGAGTCGGACTCTCATGTCAACATGCACTTCGAGAAGTTCCGCCGGAGAGCAGTGGTTGTGTTTCACAACAAAATCTGGGGTACTGGGGGCTGGGCTTAGAAAGACCAGTGAGCTCGACTCGAGCCCACCTTTGTGTCCGCACTGGATCTGCAGTGAGAACCAAACGCTGAAATTGCACCGCTTTGTTCTTTGGAGGTTTCATCGTTAGTACGTGGGAGTTGAGCTCGTGTTTCCTCACACTTGTCCAGAAACAACAGCCTTTGGACGTTTCCGCCTTTCACAACAGAAAGCAAAATCACGGATAATTTCAAATTGAACCTGTCATCTAGCATTCGTTGAAGTCAGTCTCCACTTGTGTCACACATTTGTTCGGAACCTCGTCATTTTTCACTCCTTTGGAGACAAAACAGCTTCAAACTGTTTCGTGTCCTCAACAGACATGGAGAAGATTGATCGCTGCGCATTTGCCAGAAAAAAACTGATCCGACTTTGAAACATTTTGTTGAATCACATCGGTCACTGAACTCTGGATCCAAATCAGAGCAGAAAATCTGGATGGAGGATTCCGATACAAGACGGAGGATCAGCTATAATTACACACCCGCCCGGTCCCTTCATTACATCACCAAGTGCTTTTTGCCCGGCCCTGCGTCGCCAGGTCCCTGCGCGGAATTAGATTGACTCTGACCCGTCATTACCCGTCAGCTAATTACAGCAAAGCGTCCGTCTGTGGGCAGTGGGAAGCCTGGTCAGTTGCGCAAACATCGCGCAGATTGGCCCTCGACTCTCCCAGATTAATACACCGCCGTTTTCTATTGATCAGCAGATTGATTGCAAATTACTTCTGAAGCGTCTTTTACAGACTGATTTGCGCAACTTTCTCACCAATTATTGCTGTTCTTTCAAAGAGATCTTGTGAAAATCTCAGACTGAAGTTTTTGCACACAGCATGTGGGCCTTGGTTTGTTACGTTCCATCCAACTTTCTGTGGTGTTGTTTTCTGACAATGAGGACCACCCGGAAGAAGAAGCACAGCCCAACGCACAGTCCGAGCCTTGGGGCCCCGGAAAGGTTGGGTTCCACAGATTGTAAGTGCCTAGACGTTCACTCATCGCTCATTGCTGGGAGACAAACTTCCCCAAGACCTCCTTCCCTTCGCGCCTGAAATTGGGTGACTTGCGGTCGTTTCTCGGGCTGACGTCAAAAATTTCGCCTTTGAGATCCATGTTGAATTTTGACGTCGACGTCAATACGACCGCGCGTCACCAAATTGGTGAAAACCGCCTGATTAATGCGTCTCGATGTTTCTCGCGCAGGTTGGACTGGGATCGGTGGGTGATGATGGGCATGATCGGCGTGTCGATCGGCGTCGTCGGGTTTCTGCTGCACAACTTGATCCATCTCATCGCTGAAGTCAAGTGGGAACGCGCCAACGTCTACTTCCACGTGAGTATCTGCACGAACCCAGCAGCCGTTCAAGTGTGTGTGTGTGTGTGTGCGTGTGTGTGTGTGTGTGTGTGTGTATGTGTGTGTGTGTGCTCGCAGGGGGCCGAACGACCCTCGCAGGGCCGGACTCCAACTGCTCTCAGAAACGAGAATTGCCAAAACTTTGTGTGGAACACGGGTGATCATGTAGTCAGGGTGGTACTCGTGCCTTTTGTGGAAACGTTGTTGGCTCAAAACGGATGACTGCCGGTAACTGCGGCAGTGCCTCGAGCGAAGTGATAAGAATAGAAGCGACAGTCCAGAGGCGAGTAGCCCCGTTTGCAGAGGAAGCCCAAGATATTTGCCTGACTTCGTGCAAACAAACAAATCTCACATCAGGGCATCCAATTCGTTTCAGTCTTGAAAACGACGAAGTGTTCTGAACATTTTGCCTGCTATGGAGTGTAAGTGACACGAAAATGTACCACCTCAAACTGTTCGCTTTTCGTTCACATGTTGGACAATCAGTAGAAAGAAGGACTCCCAGGAATGAGGGATGCTTCCATCTTGTCGCGGCACACTTGGGACACCGTGAAGTTCGGTCTAACTACAGAAAGATGTTTCTTGAGCCCAAAATTTCTGTTTCCTGAGGTGTGAATGACCATCTGCAGACAAAGGTTCACGCACCTGCTGAGTGCCACTGGCAAAATGGCAAAATGTCACCTGAGAACAATGCCAAGGATGCAAAACATTGGGATTTTTGAAGGTGGCGGATGAGGTCCATGCTGAAGATAATTCTCACCCTCGCATCAATCGCAAAAAGAAAGCGCTGGCAATACGACCAAGGTCGTTGTCCACACTCTCACGCTTTCCTTGAGCAAAGCCCCTGCAGTTTACATTTGTTTACATGTTTCGGAGTGGATCTGGATGAACTGAACACCTGTTGTCTTCCCCAGATGCATCAGAAACGACGGTGCAAAAAGCGCATCTTCGTGTACGTCTGAACCTTTTTTGCAGCCGAACTGGTGTATGTTCTTGCCTGCCAGTGTGCCCTTGTGGATACAAGTTGCCTTGCGTTGCTTCATTTGCTGATACATATTTATCAGTTTTTGTTGCGGAAAGGCGAAGAAGATAAAGCGAAGCAAAGGTTGAGCAAGGCCATTTTGGGTGTCGAATCTGCGCCAGCAGGGAAGGAAGCAAAGCCACTGTTAGAAAGTCAGGTAACCTAATCCGGAGCATTACGTGTGCCGCCCACTCGTTCGTGTTTCCGCGGAAGGTCGGCGCCTTCCCGACACAGCAGCTTCGCGACGTGTCCACACATCGAACACTACTTCACACTTCTCTTTGCGACACGAAACATCTCGTTCACCGGGATCGTCAGAATGACCGAAATCTGTCAACTTGAAAACAGGTTTCTATCTCAAGACTCCCAGAAAAAGGTGAGCCCGCTGCTGCATCAGAGCCTTCTGTTGCTGAATTTGCCGACAAATACGCCAAATTCCACATAAGCTTGTCACATGTGTTGACTTTATGGCTCAAGGAAATCCGATTGAGCGGACACGTTTGATGCCTTATTACTTTTCTTTCGCAAAATAACCACCGAGCCGTCCCCTAACTGCCCTGCCTCTCCCTGCAGATACGGCCCTCAACTCTATGCCCCCAACAGGAACCAAACAGCCTGTTTGCCGTCAGGATTTGAGAACATTTCCAGGTTAATACATGCAGTTCAGTGTGCTTTGGCAGCTTGGACAAATGGTGGATCAATCTTTCTGCACAGAGACTCGACCTGATGAAATCGGGAATCAGAATCGGGCGATCTTGTGTCACGGACAGCTGCATGGTCTGCTGCCTTTGCTGATCGCGTTTTAGCGTGTTGGATGAGCAGGAAAAACACTCTTTCGGTGCGTTTAAGTCGGGTTTTGTCAGTGACGGATCAGACCACCAAAAAATCCTGCTGAACGTTTGTGGACATCAACACGCGAAAAGCAAATGAAAACCTGGGCGTGACCGAAACAGTATTTTCTGCACCGAAGTTGATGCGCCCGGTCATCTTTGTTCTTGTTGCTCGTAAAAGCCACGATCCAGGGTATCGTTTTGTTTTCTTGGAGAGAGTCGTCAGAAACAGGAGAAAAAACACCCATGAACGTTCCTTCAGAAATGCTGCGCCCAAAACAGACTCCATGGAGATTTCAGCTCTGATGGAACCTGAACATTTTACCTGGAGGCGACGAAAACAAAGAATCAACCGAGATGCATGATCAGATGCCAAGACGAATTAATGCGATGTCCCGGAAATCCCGGGGACACTTGTCAATCAAGTCGAGAGATGTGGAAGACATTGCGTTGCTTTCTCCGCGAAAATTACGTGTATACCTGCATTGCTCAGTGGTGAATGCCCTCTGATCCAACGACCTTGAACAGCGCCATTGCTGTCGGAACCCATCATCAGTGTTGGTCTGACGTGTGTGGAAATCCGATCATGGGCCTCGGAATATTGTGTCATCGTTTCGTTGCGCTGACAGCGGCGCTCCGGATGTGGGGACCAGGACTACGGCGGGGATGCGCTGAAGCCGGTGGAATGAAATGGGGAGACACTCCAAATTTTTGACATTGGGTGCCTCTTCATTTCAACTCACATGTAATATCAGTTGGCACAGGGCAGTCAGAGCCTTGATGAGTGTCAAGATATCCAAGGAGCTTGCTACTAGACCTGCCTGACCTTGGGCAGAGGCTTGGGACCCTCCCCCCGTGACTCCTGATTTTGGGTTTTCTGGCCATGTCATTACACCGGCGGCGTCAAGAACCAGATCGCGGGTAACAAGCGCACATGTCCGCCGAAACTGCCTGTGCATGCATGTACGCCTCTTAGTTTCGTCTGTATCCATCTCTTTTCAGGAAAGCATGCTTAAAGCCTGGGGCTGGGTGGTCGGATACAGTGTTTTCTTTGCTGCACTAAGTTCTGCATCCGTAGCTGTAAGTACAATCGATTTTGCAATCAAGGAATTTGTTCCTGGTTGTCTGAAACCTAATTTGGGCAAAAACGTAACCTGCGTACGACGAGAAGGGTCCCACCAAATGGAGCGGGCTCCCGTGAAGGCTGCGACGCTCACGTCTCCGGGGCTCCTCGTGTGTTTGCAGTTCGTGTGTCAGCCGGCCGGCGGCTCCGGCATCCCCGAGGTGATCGGCTTCCTCAACGGCACCGTCATGCGCCACGTGCTCAACATGAAGGCGTTCGCCGTCAAGTTCTTCTCGTGCTGCTGCGCCGTGGGCGCCGGGCTGCCCGTCGGGCCTGAGGGGCCCATGATTCACATGGGGTGCGTGCGATGCTTCTCCGTCCGCTCGCTACACATCAACACGTGCTTCTCGCATAAAATTCCTCAACAATCACTCCAGTCCTGTACGAGCAACATGTAAAAGTTCGTTGGTTTCTTTTTTCAGGAGCATCGTGGGCACAGGACTCAGTCAGTTCAGAAGCAGAACCTTGAAAATTACTCTTCCAATGTTCAATAGATTCAGGAACTCAGAGGACAGGTAGGCTGCTCGGCATTGATTCGGAGACATTGCACGCACCTTGTCGAGATCCCCACACAAGGCCTCCAGCACAGAGAAACACCGACGGATACACATACAAGGATTTTGATTTTAATTATTCCCTGCGGCAGTAATTTGGCGCCGTCCTGTACCGCAGGGAAAGCCTGGGCCTTCGCTGCTGAGCAACCGACATTTCCCAGAAATTTACTTTCATGAACTTCCCTGAACAGCCCAGCAGCAACTTTTTTGTCCGTCAACAAAAAAAAAAATTGTTTGGATGAAGTCGTGAAGTCACAAGCTTTCCGTCGAAAAACGCCTCGTCTAAATATTACGGAGGTTCAGCAAATACATCCGCTCCTTTTCCGACATGCCCCAGTTGCCAGATTGGTGAGACAGATACCATTTGGTGACTTGTCATTGGCTCTCAACTGCTTACGAGTATGTGATGCAAAATTTGGTCACTTGTGCCACCAATCTGTCAATTGGGGCACAGCACGTGTAAAATTGAGCCGTGCTGAACCTCGCCGTTGTGTCTGCGCAGGCGCAACTTCACGACGGCGGGCGCGGCGGCGGGCGTCGCGGCGGCGTTCGGAGCTCCGGTCGGCGGCCTGCTGTTCGCCATGGAGGAGGTGTCGTCCTTCTGGAGCATGAAGCTCGGCTGGATGATCTTCTTCTCCTGCATGCTGTCCACCTTCACGGCCGACCTCTTCAACTCATCCATCGAGTCCTTCAAACTCAAACACGTCTTCGGTCTCTTCCAGACCAACAAATACATCATTTTCAAGGTCAGGGCTTCGCAACAACCGTTCTGCACGAAGGAAAATATGATCGGATTCCAAATACAAGTCCGAAAATAGAATGGCAGAGAATTGCGAACACAATTACATTTCTGAAAACCAGCAGTTAGAAGACAACATGAGTGACATTTCCACACCGACGGTGTCAACTTATCAAATCCCATCATTTCTAATGGGAAAGCTCCAACGTCATCTTCCCTTTCACTTGAATGTACATATATGTGTGGTGCCTGTGTGCACACGGTGCCATTTCTGAGCCGCATGCTGGCTACAGCTGGGGACACGGACTGGTGTCTGAACCTGCGCCCTCTTCCCGCAGGTTGGGAACGCCATCCCGGTGAATGTGATCATGTTCGCGCCAGCCATGCTGCTCGGCGTCATCGGGGGGCTCCTGGGAGCCACCTTCACCATCATGAACCTCAAAATCAACCGCACGCGCCGTCGCATCCTCGCCAAGGTGAAGAACTCGTACCTCCAGAAGATGCTGCGCTGGTTCGAGCCGCCGCTCATCATGGTGAGTAGCGCGCGCGCGGCAGGGCCTCCTCCAAAATGATGGGCTCAATCTAGTTTATGAGGGAAAAGCCTGATTTGTCAAGCTGTGTCGAGGCGCCACTAATCCGCACGACAGACGCACACACGAACCGCCTCCGCGGGAGCCACAGACAATGACGCTGTCAGACTCCCAGCTTCTGTAAACTACTTCCACTGTTCAAATATTTGCCCAACCATACCACAGAAAAGCGTGTCACAAATGAAATCCAAGCAGTCTTCTGCGTTGATGTCAATATCTCCGCGGGTGACCTTTGTCACAAACAAAGTGAAGGATGTTTGTCGAATCACTCGAGACAATGCAGCTGAGGTTTTTGTGTCAATTGGAGGGACGCCGTTCCATGGGTCCTTTTCTCTTGCAGATCATCTGGGGAACAATCACCGTCTTCCTGCCAAGTGCATTTCCTTGCAAGCCTCTCGTGTGTCCTCCCGTGGGTTCCGCTGCTCAAAACCTCTCAACATTTCCAGTTCCAGCTCCAACCACAAGCCACAGGTACAAGCTGAGACGAAGCCAGCACCAAATTTGCAATGAGCTTTTGCACCTTCGAAGCGATGCCAAACTGTCGCCTTCTCCACTTGTCTTTCAGTGACCAACCGTTGCCAAACGTTGGAGAGAACCCCCACCGGCACAGTAACCATGACCGAGAAAGGACTCAACAAAGTGGTCATGATCCACTGCATCACAATGGATATCACCACAATGTGGAATTAGGTGCTAGATTGTTGTTAAGCAATGAAAGTCTCAAATATTGTCCAAAGGAACCAAACTTTACGTACATCATTGACTGGCATATGCAGCAACATACGTGCCAAAAGCCTGTGTTGGTGAACGGAAAAGTGGTCGGAGGTGAATACAATGAAGGTAGGCAATCTCAGCTTTTTTCGAATTTTTGGGGCGGCATGAGTCAAACCGGCCCAACGAACGGGCATGTAGGTTCCAACCAAGTTCCGGAAGTTCACGTCAGCAAGTGGAAATCATCAAAATATTTGTTTCTCTTCCTGAGAAATCAATATCAAAGTTGACAGAGCCTCGAGCTTGGTGGGATGCAGTCCTTGTTCAAAACCTCAACAAGGAGAAAAATTTCTTCTCGCATTCTATGACTCGAAGTCCAAAGCGTTCCCGGGGTTCTCTGAATACGTCGTCATGTTGCGAGGAGACTGGCGCAGTTGTGTTGTTGAATGGGCGGGTATTAGAATTCACTGAGCTCCGCACAATTCTTGTGTGGTTCGTTTTCATTGTTCTGCAAGCCACCGGACGTGGCACAGATTCCTTATTCGGCTCCATCGCCTCATTTGATAAGTGAAAAATACACAATACCGGGTCACAAACAATGAATGGCTCACAACTTCACAGTCAAACTCGTGATGTTTCGAGACGTCGCAGGGGTGGGAGCCTTTCCGAGATGCCTTCGCCTTGCTGCGGTGCAGCCGCGGATTCAAGGCGACTGCTCGCAGTGATCGGGGGACACATGAGCAGCTCGCGCCTGAGAGACCCGCTGTCTCAGCACCAGGCTCCGACCCGCTTTCCATTCCGCCGGCGGAACGTGGTCCTAAAATTTCAGGACCAGACAATGACGTCGTGGTGTGGTCATAAATGTTTTCTGGAGCCACATTGCCACCTATTAATCTACCACCTGGAAACTTCCACGGGCGGAACGTGGTGCTGGTCGGAGCCTGGTCCTGTTACGCCGCAACTGAAAAAGGGGAAACAATGCGAATGAACAGACAAATCTACCATTTTGAAAGTGCCGTGACAATGGGGTGACACCCAGGGCTCTGGGACATGGGTCTTCTTGACGCGCCAATGCAGGGTCTGACAGGGTCTGACAGACTGCCATGTGTCCGGAGTCGCACGGCTGCAGCTCGGGCTGCGTTGTTTGTGCGAAGTCCCTTTAGGGCGAAGCACCATGTGGTAATGCAGTATATGGCAGCTAGACTGAAATGTCCCCTGCCCCCCCAATCTCCCCCTGGCCAGACCTGGCCAGACCCCCCCAGACCCCCTAGACCCCCTGGACCCCCCTGGACCCCCTATGGACAGCATGCAGCATGACTGGTGGAAGGCAAGGAGGACAAGGAAGAATTGATGAACAAGGAAGAATTGACGACATTACCAACGCTGCAAGGGACTTCGCACTGCAGTTG
>JAAUXT010093593.1_pt1 | contig 11550 bp, 12 predicted proteins | sample 7278171 | NCBI WGS metagenome assembly JAAUXT01 (sample SAMN14350112, study PRJNA611818) | marine sediment metagenome | isolation source: surface marine sediment (1.8m) | place: French Polynesia: Moorea | collected 2018-08
ATCGTGCTCTATGCGTTCGCCGCCTGGGTCGTCGGGCATTCGTTTACTGCCCGGGAAGCGTCCATCGGCTGAGTAGCTGCCCTGGATTGCGTTGCCGTCTGGCCGCCCTTCGGGGTGCCCGTTGATTACGGCCGCACGGAGTGGTTACATGGCCGTCTCTGATGAGTCCGGAGAGACTGGCACATGAACCTAGAGAAGGTTGCTTTCGCGTTTTTCATTATTCTCGCGCTCACTCTGAACTTCGGGTTTTTCCTGGGTGAGTTGGATAACCCCGACCACCACAACGTCTACGAGCTGTTCGCCGCGGTGGTGGTGAATCTCATCGCTACGGTGCTGAAATTTGGCGATCGCACCCACATCGGGGCGCTGCTGCTCGCCACCAGCCTGGTGGCCGACCTTCAGCTCATTGTCGCTACGGTTCTATGGGCCTTCAGTGTGCATGTGGATGGTTCGGGTCTGACCCCGTCCGTCATGGCCAGCATCGTATCTTTATCGGGCGGGGCCCTGTTGGCCAACATCACGTCGGTCGTGATGCTGGTCATCGAGACGGTGGAGCTGAGAAGGTAGCGATGAACAACATCACCGCTCTGGTCCTGCGTCGCATGCGGGCGCCACTGCTGGTTCTGATTGCGGCGTACGCGATTTCCATCATCGGTCTGGTGCTCGTGCCCGGGGTGGATGCGCAGGGCGAGACCTGGCACATGCGCATTTTCGACGCCTTCTATTTCGTCAGTTACATGGCGACGACCATAGGGTTCGGCGAGATCCCCTACGCTTTCAGCAACGCCCAGCGCCTATGGACCATCATCGCCATCTACCTGACCGTCGTTTCCTGGTTTTACGCGCTCGGCACGATTCTCACGCTTGTTCAGGACCGCGCATTTCAACAGGCCCTGACCGAGAATCGGTTTGCGCGCGGTGTGGCGCGCATGGGCGAGCCCTTCTACCTGGTATGCGGCTATGGTGACACGGGAGGTCTGCTCGTCCGGGCTCTGGCCGAGCGCGGACTACGAGCCGTCGTGATCGATGTGAGGAGTGAGCGGATAAACGACCTCAAGATGGCCGATCTGAGCGTGTTCGTGCCCGGACTCGTGGCCGACGCGTCAGTCCCGGCCCATTTGATAGAGGGCGGGTTGCAGCACCCCCAGTGTGCCGGCGTCGTCGCCCTGACCGACCAGGACCATGTGAATCTTCAGGTGGCCATCACCAGCAAGCTCCTCAATCCGGCGATCCAGGTAATCTGTCGTGCAGAGACCCACGACTCGGCCCGGAACATGGCATCCTTCGGTACCGACGACATCGTAAACCCGTTCAACGCCTTCGCGCGACGACTGGCGATGGCGTTGCATTCACCCGATTTGCACGTGCTTTACGAATGGCTCACTGGCGTGCCCGGCACCGCGCATGAGCCGGTCATCTATCCACCCCGCGGGATTTGGGTGCTCTGCGGCTATGGGCGCTTCGGCCGAGCGGTCAGGCGTTACCTGGACTACGAAGGCATAAAGACCGTCGTCGTGGAGGAGGATCCGGAGCGGCGCGACTGCGAGGACTGCATCACCGGCAGAGGTACGGAGGCGGTAACCCTGCGCGAAGCGCGCATCGACCGAGCCGTCGGTATCGTTGCCGGTGCAGACGACGATGCCAATAACCTTTCCGTGTTGATGACCGCGCGGGAGCTCAATCCCAGTCTTTTCTTCGTTGCGCGCCAAAACCGGCGGGCGAACGATGACATTTTTGCCGCGGCGCGACCGGACCTGATCATGCAACGCAGCCACATGATTGCCCGCCAGATCCTCGCACGCATAACGACCCCGCTGCTTACCCAGTTTCTTCGTCAGGCGCGTCACAGGAGAAACGAATGGGCGAGGGAGCTGGTGGACGAGCTCGGCTCTGTCGTCGGAACGTTTGTGCCCAACATATGGACGATTCGGGTGTCGCGGGAGACTGCTCCGGCCCTGACGGACGTCCTTCGGGAAGGTCTCGATCTGCGCTTGCGGCACCTTATGCGGGACAGCCGTGACAGGGCGGTGGTGCTGCCCTGCATCGCGCTCTTGCTGCGGCGCGCAGGTGAAGACGTGCTGCGTCCGGCGACGGCGCTTGCGCTTCAAAAAGGCGATGAGGTGCTTTTCTGTGGTCGTCGGGAAGCGGCGACACGCATGGCGTGGGTGGTCTGGAACCTGAACGCCCTGAGCTACATCATCACCGGCGTGGAGCGCCCATCGAGCATGGTCTGGCGATGGGCGTCGCGCCGCGAAGCGTGACGGTCGGCGGACCTGCCGCCTGTGCTAAGATTCTCAGATGGCGCTGAATCGGACGGTAATTCATTTGACGGGCTGTCAGCCGAGAACGCTGGCCAGTCTCATGGAGCTTCAGGACAGCAGCTTTCGTCGCCTGTTGCGGCTGGCGCCGTCTCTGCGCCAGATGCGCGGCGACTTTGTCTCACGAGTGGCCGGATCACTGGATCTGCATCTCTCGGTCGTAGAACGGTTCAAGTACACGACGACTGTCGTCCTGACCTATGAGTTTGCCGCAGGCGCTGAGTCATTGGTGGAGCCCAACGTCACGATTCGACTGTATCACGACGCGCGGCTGGCGGAAGTGGTCAGCGACGCCAGACGTCACCGGGCACGCAGCCCTCATCCGTGCCGACGGCGAGGGCGATTCCCCTCTGAGCTGGAACGGAAATGGGAGCAGACGCGCTTCCTGCAGAAATGGCTGGGGTACTGCCTGCGCCAGGGACACCTGTTTCTGCACTACAACAGGTTATCCGTGCAGCCTGCCGATCTGGCACTTTAAGGAGCGCAATGGGTCGCTCTGCGGCAAAGACGGTAGCTGCGCGCCCGCCGACCCCAGGTTCCGAATCCCGGTGAGAGATTCGGGCTAGCGCTGCCTGATCCTGATTCGAGGCGTGCGGCGTGACCTCCCATGACACGGGACCCCGTTGAGCGGGCACTGTTCAACGACCGATGCGATGCGCGCAGCGGAACAGTCCGACGATCGTCTTCGCGTCGCGGATGCTGCCGCGGTCGATTCGTTCCACGGCCTCAGCAAGGGGCAGCCAATGGCGCTCGATATGTTCGTCAGGTTCGGTATTGGCAATGCCCTGACGCAGGGACATGGCGAGATATAGGTGAACGACTTCGTCCGAGAAACCGGGGCAGGTGATCACAGCGCCCAATTCCGTCCATTCGAGCGCCGTCAGCCCGGCTTCTTCCTGCAACTCCCGCTTGGCAGTGGTCAGGGGCTGCTCCCCAGGGTCCACCTTGCCGGCTGGCAGTTCCCACAGCCACTCCTGGAACGCCGGACGGAACTGGCGCAGCAGGCAGACCCGGTGCTCGGCGTCGAGGGCAACTGCAGCGGCTCCGCCGGGGTGGCGGGCAACCTCCACGGCAACCCGGTGACCGTCCGGTTGGGTGACAGTCTCTATTCCAAAGTCGACAATTCGGCCCCGGTAAATTGGGGTGCGGTCAGATGCCATGACAGGGCTTCCCGTGGCTTGTCATGCAGCCGGAATCGATGGCCGATCTCGCCAAGATAGTATCCGGAGGGCAGACCGGCGTCGACCGGGCAGCCCTGGATGCTGCTCTCGCCCTCAGTATTCCCTGCGGCGGTTGGTGTCCGAAAGGCAGGCGGGCAGAGGATGGAAGAATTCCCGTGCGATATCCCCTGCAGGAGACGGACAGCCCTCACTATCCCGCGCGTACTGCCCTGAACGTGGCGGAGTCAGACGGCACCTTGATTCTCACTCGGGGCAAGCCACGCGGTGGCACTGCTTTAACTGCCGCGCTGGCGAGGCAGAAGGGGAAGGCGTGCCTTGTGATAAAGCTGGAAGATGGTCTGCATACATGGGCAGCCGAACGGTGGCTGGAAAGGAATGCCATCGCTGTTCTCAACGTGGCCGGTCCCCGAGAAAGCCAGCATCCCGGCATCTACGTGGAGGCCCGTGCAGGCCTGGAGCGCCTGTTGCGCCGCTGCCGGCCGGCCGGGTGAGGCAGCCGGCGCGGGACCCCCCTATAACGTTATGACGTTATCTTGGCAGGCCGCTGCATCGGCGCCTGTTCTCGCTGTGCTAGGCGTCCTGGCCTGCCTGCTGCTTCGCGATCTCGGCGCGCACATGGTCCATGTCCAGCTCGCGGGCCTTGCCGATGACCTCTTCCAGTGCCGAAGCGGGCAACATGCCGGGCTGGGCGAAGATGACTATCTGCTCTCGAAAAATCATCAGCGTCGGAATGGAGCGGATCTGGAACGTGGTGGCAAGCTGCTGCTCCTCCTCGGTGTTCACTTTGCCGAAGACAATGTCGGGGTGCTTTTCGGAGACTTCCTCGAAGATAGGCGCAAACATCTTGCAAGGGCCGCACCATTCGGCCCAGAAATCGACGAGCACGATATCGCTCTTGTCCACGGTCTCTTTGAAGTTGTCATTGGTCAGGTTGACGGTAGGCACATTTCTCTCCGACTCGAGTTCCGGCTCGCCGCGTAGCGGGCAAGTATACCTGATTGCGCGCTTGTTTTTCGACGGGCTTTGTGGAGGTTGCGGCGGCCTCAGGCGCAGTCTGATGCACCAAAGCGGTGCGCTTCGCCGTATTCATGTCGGCCAGGCTTCAAGCGCTTCCATTGCCTCAGCATGATGATGGTCTTCAACACGGCGGGTTCGTCGATTCGGGAGAGATTCAGTGCAACAATGACGCTGGCCGCGCCGTCCAGAATGGGTCCGACCGCCAAGAATTGCCTGACGCCCGCCCGGCGCTCTTGAGGGGTCAGCGACCTGCAATGGTGTTGGAGCGTCATCACCCTGGCGTCCCAGACCACGGAACTGCGCCCGACGATGCCCGTGAAGCGCACTCTGGTGGCTTGTCCACCCAGCGGCTCCAGAGCCTCATACAGAAGATCCTCGGCCATGGGCGCCAGGCCCCCCCGGCTCGCCGACAAGCCACTTCGGAGGTTGTCAGCCGCTGCCTGGCTTCGCAGCCTCCCCCAGGCGGCTCGGCACGGGTGCAAGGCGCTTGGTGAGGCGCGTGGGTTCCTGGCCAAGCCGCTGTTCGTAGATGGCGGTGTAGGCGAAGACGCGTTTCAGGTAATTCCGTGTTTCACGAAACGGCACGGATTCGATCCAGACATCCGACGGCATGTCGGAATTCTCCGGAAGCCATTTCTTCACGCGGTGCGGTCCCGCGTTATACGCCGCCGTCGCTAGAGCCGGGTGCTCGTCAAGCTGGTCGAGCAGTCGGCGCAGGTAAGCGCTGCCCAAGCGAATATTCAGATCGGCATTGTAGAGCTGGCGATGGTTCCGGTAACGGGTGTTGGTCTTGCGCGCCACCTGACGTGCCGTACGGGGTAGGAGCTGCATGAGGCCCATGGCGCCCGCGGGGGAGTGGGCGTCCGGGGAGAACGCGCTTTCCTGGCGCATCACGGCGAACACCCAGGCAGGATCGATGGCCTGTTGTTGCGCCTGGCGTACCACCGGCTCGTGAAAGGCGAGCGGAAAGCGAAGCTCCAGGTCGTCCAGATGGCCGGTGCGTCCCAGCGTGAGTATGGCACGGTCGTGCCAGCCCCAGCGGTGGGCGAGGGCAGCGGCCGCAGCAAGTTGCCGCGGTGCCATGTAACGAGTGGTGTGGTGCCATTCGCGCCGTGCATCCACCGTCCGCCCCAGCAGGAAGAACTCCCGGGCCCGGCGCACGCCGGGTATCCAGCCTGCGTCGTCTATTTCGCTCTCGGCGATGGGCAGCGGCGACTCGTTCAAGGAGTAGGGGAGGTCTGCATGATCCGCGGCCATGAAGCCGTAAAAGCTCCGCTGACCGGCCAACTCGGAGAGGATTTGCATGGCGGCCCGGCCCTCACCCAGCTCTGTCAGGCTGCGGGCGCGCCAGTAACGCCAGCGCGGCTCGCCCTGCCCGGCGGCCTCGAGCCTGTCAATCCAGTCGAGCGCCTGCTCCCACTGACGGTCTCTCAGCGCGGTGATTGCGCCCACTTCTCTAAGCCGGTCGTCAGCCCACCGTTCATCGACCGATTCCAGCCATCGCAGCGCCTCTCCGTCGTCCCGTCGGGCATAGCGAAGACCGATGGCGCGCTGCACGGCGGCCACCTGGTCGTCGCTGAAAGCATATCGGGGCTGCAGGTCACCCCATGCCTGGGCGGCTTTGTCCGGTGCTCTACGCGCCCAGCGGGCTACCCCGTAGACCAGGATCTCGTTGACGATGGGATGCTCGTTCTTGAAGAGACGATGCTTGAGGACCGTGGACGGATGATTTCTCACGCGGCGCCATAGGTCCACGAGGTAACGCTCGTTCTCCGGGAGGTAGCGACTCAGGTAGCGGGCGAGACCGGTGCGACCGGCTTTCATTGCCAGGCGGATACGCGCCCAGGCGAGGGTGGAAGTAAGTCGCTCAGCACTCCGCCATGCCGCGAAGATGGGGTCGCAGGCGGGCGGTTGTGAATAGCTTGCAAGCCACAGCTTCGGCACCTGTTCGAGGGCTTTCTCCACCTCACCGGTTTCGTGCAGGGCGTGCAGGTATCTGCACTGCATGGCCGCATTCGTCGTCGGCTGGTACGCTTGAATCACCTCTTCCCAACGTTTCTTGCGATACGCATCCTTGAGCCAGGCGCGCCGAAGTCGCGGCGCCAGCGGTGTGTCGGCATGGGTGTCCAGAAAGTCGTTGATCTCGTCCGAGTCGGCGCGGGCGATTCGCTGCCGGAGCTCGGTGTAGAGCAGGTAGGGGTACAGGGGGTAGTCGTGCAGGTCGTTGAGCAGGGCTTCATACTGGCGTCGGTCACCGCGCTTGAGCGCTCGCTCGGCCTCCACGAAGGCCTGGCGTTGCTCGAGCAGATGGTCTGCGTCGGCGCCTGACATGGAGGCGCCGATCGCGGTGGCGGACAGGCAAATGAACAACAGTGCGGAAATCAAAGCAGCAAGCCGGCGGATACGGCGGTCGTCCTTGGTAGTCATCGTTTAAGTGTAGAGGGTGTGGTGTTCGAAAGCGCTTCTTTCTGGCGAAACGCTTTGAAGTATGACGTGTAGGCTGTCGATCTTCCACTGTAATTCGCAGCTTCGGCCTGCCCGTGAGCCGATAGCGGGACGCGGGGCGTTCGTCCCGTGACCGCCGCTGGGTCTGACAATCCCCCCGCCCCTTCCGGGGTCTGCAACGGGCCTCCACCAGTCGCCTTGCGCAGTTCCCGCCGAAACCCCGGCCGGGCCATGACCCAGCTTAGTTCTGTGATACATCAGTAGCGGTATAATCCCGAGCCAGTTCAGCCGTGACCGCCGCAGAGTCTCCCTGGACTCCCCGTCATGGGGTCGTTTTGCTGCGCAGAGACCGGCTGATCCCTCGATACGGTCTATGACTTCCGCGTCAGGGATACGCGTAGACTATGGCGTCCAGCACCTTCAGAAGGAGGATGGCGGTCGGTGGAAGGGCCTAAGATAGAGACCGCCGTACCCAGGCGTCGGTACCAGATCGGCGATTTGTCGGCGGTTGTTCTGGGTGACGTGGCGAGCCGGGACGGTCACGACTACGCCTTCGTCATGGCGTTCGTGCCTGATGGGGAGCAACGCCCTGTCCTATACGTCACCTCGGAATGGATAAGCCCGGGGGCCGGAGAGGAGCGGGTGACTATCGCAAGGGTGATTGCCGAGGGCGGTGAACGCATCCTTGGACCCGACGCGCGATGGCAGGATCTGGAGCTGTTCGTGGAGGACGCCATGGCCATGGCCCGGCGGGTCATGGGGCTCGGCCAGGAAGAGGCCATGCGACTCCTTTGACGCCCCCATGAGCAACGCCGGAAGCATCGATACACTGCTGGAGATCATGGCGAAGCTACGTGACCCGACGCGTGGCTGCCCTTGGGACCTAGAGCAGGATTTCCACAGTATTCTGCCCCACACTCTGGAGGAGGCCTATGAGGTAGCCGAGGCCATCGAGCGGGGCGACCCGGGGGATCTGCGAGACGAACTCGGCGATCTGCTGTTTCAGGTGGTCTTCCACGCCCGAATGGCGGAAGAGCTCGGCCACTTCGATTTTCACGACGTAGTGCGCAGCGTGGCGAGGAAGCTGGTCCGCCGCCATCCCCACGTGTTCGGGGATGAACGGGTGGAATCGGCTGAACAACAGACGCGGGCATGGGAAGCCCACAAGGAGAGGGAGCGTCGCGCCAGGTCACGGGATCCGGCAGCCCACAGTCACTTGGACGGGATCAGCGTGTCGCTGCCGGCGCTGACCCGTGCCTTAAAGCTGCAACGCCGGGCGGCGCGGGTAGGCTTCGACTGGTCGAGCCTGGATGGCGTGCTGGAGAAGATTGACGAGGAGCTAGACGAGCTGAAGACGGCCCTATCGGCATCGGATCCGCAGCAGCCCTTCCACGAGCTGGGCGATTTGCTGTTCAGCTGCGTTAACCTGGCCCGTCACCTAGACAAGGAACCGGAGACGGTGCTGCGAGCTGCCAATTCGCGCTTCGAGGAACGCTTTCGGCGCATGGAAGCCCTCCTGCAATCCCGGGGCATGTCGGTGGCACAGGCCGACGCCGCGGAACTGGATGCCGCCTGGGAGGAAATCAAGACTGAGACTTAGTACTCCGTCACAGTGGTTTTGATGGTTTCAGAGCGCCCCAGCTGGGCTAATGCAAGGCGCAGTCTGCAGGGAATGGCAAGCCCTTGCCAAGGACTGCAACGCCGCAGTGGCCCAGCCGGGGCGCTCCCTTCGGGCAAGGCGCGAAGCGGCCATCTGCGTTGTTGCGCTCACTTGGATTAGCACGGCTAGTCCGGCGCTCGCGCGCCTAGCCGCTGACCGCTTCTCGCCTTGATGAAAGCGTCAAAACCACTGTGACGGAGTACTAGCCCGCGGCGGCTTCATCCTCGTCTTCCGGCGACTCTTCCTCGTCCAACTCATCCAACTCGTCCTCGAAAAGCTCCTCGTCGAACTCTTCTTCCGGCGGGTTGCCATCGTAGATAAGATATTCACGCCGCTGAAGATAGGCATCCCGGATAAAGGTGTACTCATCCAGGGCAGCGGTATCCACGATGGTCGAGGCCGAGAGCAAGTCGGCTCGTATGTCGATGTACTTGACGGCAGCCACGGCGAGACGTTGCCTGAAGCTGAGGTCGGTGTAGTTGAGGGGGTCGAACAGGAACCAGTCGGGGATCAGGCCGATGGCGTCGCGCGCTGTGTGCGGACCCAGTATAGGGAGCACCAGATAGGGCCCTGGCGTGTAGCCCCAGCGACCGAGGGTCTGACCGAAATCCTCGTTGTGCTTCGGAAGGTCCAAGTGGGTGGCCACATCTATGAAGCCCAGGAGACCTACCGTGCTGTTCCACACCAGACGGGAGAAATCCGACACGGCTTCCTGGGGCTTCCCCTGGAGGATCTGGTTGGCCAGCACCACCACGTCATCCAGATTGTTGAAGAAATTGGTGATGCCCCGGTCGAGGAAGTCAGGGGTGATGGCCTGATAGCCGGTCGCGATGGGCTTGATCAGGGTTTCGTCGGCGGTCTTGTTGAAACCGTAGACGGCCCGGTTGAAGCCCTCCCAGGGGTCACTCTCAACCGGGGGGGCACTGGTGGTTGCGCAGCCCGTGAGCAATGCGCTGGCTCCGAGCAGCAAGAACCGTGCTGGTCGCCAAAGGCGGTCGATCGCGAGCATCGGAGTCCCCCCTTGTGCGACTCGTGCGTTAGTCTAGCGGGCGGCGCGTGATTGTCGGCGCCGGCGGCTAATGCGCTACGGCCACGCATGAGCGAAGCGTCCAGCCGTGAAGGACGTAGCACGCAGCAACTTTCCGGCGCGCCGTTCATCGCCGCGCCAATTATGCCTCGCCAGGCTAACGAAGACAAAACAGGGAGACCATACAGGTGGGTGGGCGCGGCCCGCGGGCACGTGGCAATGTGGCGGCGGTCTGAAGGCGCGCCGTGGTTCCTTGGAGGAGGACCCGCCTGAGCTTCGCAGCTCCTGCCGGCATGTCAAGCGACCTGTCAGCGGCCGGGCCGCGTCCGGCGCCACCGGATACAGCTGCGTGTCCCGGAGATGATGGGCGTCCGGTCGCATCCCTGCGATACCGGCCCCGTGTCGCGCCCGTTCACGGCGTCAGTCGGTGAAGTGGCCGATCCTCATGCGCTGGGCTTCCATGAGCTCTATCTCGCGGGAGCCCGAGATAACCACCTCCGGATCGGGTATGAAGTCCAGCTCCGTATCCCGGTTATCGTAATCCATGGAGTTGAGCACCACCTTCATGGCGTTCAGCCGCGCCTTGTGCTTGTCCACCGAACGGATGATGGTCCAGGGAGTTTCGGCCGTGTGGCTGTGCCTGAGCATCTCGTATTTCATGCTGGTGAACTCGTCCCAGCGGTCCTGGGCCTGGACGTCCACCTCGCTCAGTTTCCACTGCCGCAGTGGGTCGGTCTTGCGCCGCTCGAATCGTCGCGCCTGCTCTTCCTTGGTGACGCTGAAGTAAAGCTTGATCAGCACGGTGCCCTGGCGGACGAGGTCGCGCTCAAAGCCGCGCACGCCGATCTTGAAATTCTCGTATTCCTGTGGCGAGCAGAATCCGAACACGGGCTCGACCATGGCTCTGTTGTACCAGCTGCGGTCGAACATCACTATCTCGCCGCCGCGCGGAAACTGGGTCACGTATTTCTGGAAAAACCACTGGGTACGCTGGTCGTCGGTGGGCTTGCCGAGGGCCACCACCCGATAGTGCTTCTCGTTCATGTACCGGCTCATGCGCCGGATGGTGCCGCCCTTGCCGGCCGCATCCCGGCCCTCGAACAGGATGATCATGCGGATGCCGTCTCTCTCCAGGCGTTGCTGCAGCTTCAGCAGCTCGGCCTGATAAGGCTTGAGCTGTACCTCCTGGCGCCTTCTTTGGACGGCTTTCTTCTCCTCTTTTTTAAACCGTCCCAGGTCTTCTCTGAGACGCTGGTTCTCATCGATGAGATCATCGAGCCGCACCTCTTGACCGTTCACTTCGATAAGCTCTGGATTGTTCACGGTTTCCCCTCCTTCGGTGGGCAATTGCGTGCGTTAGCACGCACCATTATAAACCCCTATGAGACGTAAGTGTTCAGATTTTCTGCGCATGGTCGCCGGTGTCATGGCATCACGCGGGTCGCGGCGTGATCCGCAGTCCGAGCGCTTCTCCGGGAGCCCAGCGCCGGGAGGGCGCGCCGGGACGGCTTCTTGCTACCATGGTCCCGGCATTATCGACTGTAAGGAGCCGCTATTGAAACCCTTTCACTACGCCCACGCCGCAGCCAGCGACTGGCGGGAAGCCACCGAATCCTGTCTCGAGCAGCTAGGCTCCGCGCCTGCAACCGCCAGCCTCGGGTTTCTGTATGTGACCGACGCGCTCGGCCCGCGCCTGGCCGGCATCCTGGAACGGTTGCGGCAGCGGACGCCAGTGCTGCACTGGGTGGGCAGCGTTGGCATCGGCATCTGTGCCACGGGCGTCGAGTATTACGAAAAGCCAGCGCTTGCCATCATGCTAGGCCAGTTTGGAGCGAGTTCATTCCGCGTGTTCTCCGGGGTGAGCACTGGTCTCCAAGCGCTCGACACCAGCCACGGGGCGTG
>JAAUXT010027733.1_pt1 | contig 11549 bp, 11 predicted proteins | sample 7278171 | NCBI WGS metagenome assembly JAAUXT01 (sample SAMN14350112, study PRJNA611818) | marine sediment metagenome | isolation source: surface marine sediment (1.8m) | place: French Polynesia: Moorea | collected 2018-08
AGCAACAAATGATACCTTGTCAAAAATGGTTCTTACAGAATGCCAATAGAACAGCTTATGGTTCAAAAAGACATCAGACACCTGTGTTGTTGTGACCAGAAGAGATAAATTTCATAGTGTTGCACTTCCTGGAATAGTCAGACACCTGTCTGGCTATACAACAGGGTTAACTACTGTCCGGTGCATTTCTAGCCAGGAGTGAAAGCACCCTCGTAATCCCCCGGGATTCACCACACTGGAAAGTTTGATGTGTTCGGCAACGATGTGGACTCGCATGTGAGGCTGATTCAGGGAATTTTATGGTCATGACGCTGTGTTCTGCTCTCCAGTGTTGACTTGGGAAGCACACACACGTACTGACAGAAAAACACCGAGAATGTGAACCCCACGCATGCAGGAGTCGAAAGAACAAGTGAAAGCAAGACTTACGTCTCCTTGAGTTGGGTGGCCATTCCGGACGATTTTATGCCTGTCTGGAAATCCAAATTCTGAGATGGCAATCACTCGATTTTTGCTCTTCGTGTTGCCGCGTATCTGGGTCTGTTGTGCTCCCACAAAAAGCTGTCACATCTGTGTCCAATGAAAGCTATCCATGTAGTCGCTGAATGTTCACAGTCCCTGCCTATAGAATGATACTTTTGTGCGTGAACCTGTTTTTCAACTCTGCTGTCGTCCAAACAGGTCGCGCAATACAGGTTGGCAAGTGAACTGGGTCTTTGCGCAGGTGGATCCACTAAGATTGGCTGAAGAGGTCTCCTTTTTGATGACAAACGAAAAAAGGATTCCAAGGGCAGGGCACGATTGATTTGCTGTTGTTACCGTCTGTGACAAAATGTTGAAGCTGGTCGAACTTGAACACAAACGTTTTTCTTCAGCAGCGCTTGTGCAAAGCAAGACTTGCGTCGATCGTTGTCGTGAATTCAAACTGCACGTGCCTGCGACTGAATCTTGGATCTCTTCAAGTTAAACACGCGAGTACTCGTTCGAAATGTCTTGCTGCGGTTGGGTCAGGTGTGTTGGGATCTGAATCAAGAGCAATTACAAATTTTCCTCGTTTCCCCCTGCGATTCACCTTGACTTCCATTTTCTTGCTGTGCCTCATCCACCTTTTGTTGAGGTTTCTCAGTTCACCATTCTGGCTCTGGGTGATACAAAAACCACAAAATCCCAAAGTCTGATGCTCTTTGGCAAAATGTTTTTGTCTTTGCAGAATGAAGATTCAGTTGCCTCATTTCCCAGGTTGGGGCAGAAGCCTGTTTGACAGTCAAAAACACCAGGTCCAGACTTATTCACAGTCATGACCACTCTCTTGAAATTGTTTCTCAACAGGGAGGGATTACCTCTGGAGACTCAGGAGCCAGCTACTGTGAGAGATTCTACATCACAGAACCTGAAGGTCTGATGCAGCTGAAACGGCATTGATCAGTGGCGCACCAACAACCCATGCAGCACCTGAAGTGGAGTTTGCCTTGTTCAAATTCTACCCTCAAACCTGACTCGGATCGCTTCAAGAGGAGGTTATGTTCTCTGCGTGACACTTGCATTTGCAGATTCAACAACGTGCTTGACTGCACAACCTGTCGTAGGAGGCAGACTGAACATGAGATCAGGGTGGCGAGTCTCCTGGATCCGCCGCTGGGCACTTTACTCACACATACACCAATTGAAACTTGTCAAACACCATGATGGCAAAACCAACGCAAAAATTGTTTCAACATTGAAACTTACATTAAACACAGACGCTTTTGCAAACAGCCTTGACAAAAGCAAAGTTTACTTTTGTTGCCACTCGTTTGTTCGTTTGAAGCAAACTTTTTTGGCGTTGGCTGTTTTTGCGTTGAGCAAAGTCCCGCAGCCTGTGCAAGAGGAACGAAACAAATCCAAATTTGTGGTAATTTGTTGTGCACAGCAACTTTCTCAGTGACACGGACAGATAAGGATAAGCCTGATAACGCGTGTGCTTGCACATTGACCCAAAAGGCCGCGCTGAAAATATCCTGAAGATTTTGTGCGATCTTTTATCGCAACCACATGTGACACAACTGATCGCTTGTCAGATTGCTTGGTTTGTTTCGAGACACACCTCAAATCTTCTGTTCGCTGTTTTCTCTTCTCGTTTGAGCCACAAGACTGAAGCCTGACGAACAAAAGCCTTGCGCGGAATGGCAAAAACGAGTACTCTTGAAATTGGTTTGAGTCAAAGAGACTCTGCTTCAGTTCGTGTTCGTCTCCAGCTTCCTGTCATGACAAACTTTGAGATCTTGTCAATCAAGTGGAAAATCGGCAGCTTGCACGGTCTATTGCGCTAATCCAAACAAAAGCAACATGGAAGCCGCCTGAACCCAAGAGCAATATTTTGGCAATTGTTTGGGAGGAAATGTTGTGTGTTTAGCTGTGAGTTGTGTGTGGGTATCGAGTAGATGAGAGAGAATGTGTGGATCTGCCCTGTCAATATCATCTCACCTCAGCATGCAATAACAGAGTTTTGGATGAAAAGCAATATCCGTATGGATTGCACGCACAGCATTGGGTGAATTTATTCCATTGTTCCCATCCGCATTCCTACATGCTGTGAAGAACTCGAGTCTACCATCTGAATGCATGAGCCATTGTTGGTTCGCCAAGAAGCCTTGAGAACATTGCACTGTCAAAAAGTTTGCTTCTTCTCAACGTCATTTTGCCAAATGAGACTTCAATCACTGCTTGACGTCTGACCATTTTGCTTTGCAAAGCACAGAGGCACAACACCATTCAGCAGGGCTTGGAAATGTCCAAATACCTTGCTGCAGTTACGGCAATGCTCAAGACTCAAACATCAAGACAATGCAATATTCCACTTTTTATCGCTTTCATCCCTTGCCACAGGCACGGACTTTTTGTCTTCCTGAAGACCCAGCCTCTGCCAATCACGATCCAATCACCCAGTTCACTTGCACAGAAATTTCAACTGAAACATCCTGAGAAAACATATATTCCAACTGAATAAGGCGGATCGAAGTTGGTCTGAATCTTGAAGTGATCAGCGTTTGTTTACCGCTGGCTTGTTGCACTCGCTCTGCTGAAAGCCTCCGCGCTGCGCTGTGAACTCGGAGATCCTCGGAGCTTCAGCTGCTGCAGCCGCGGCCGCCGCGCGGCCCGCAGATCCACATCTCAGCCAAACACTCAGTCGGGCTCCAGATGGGGAGTCTCTGTGCAGGGCGTCCGATCCAGATGGTTTCATCAGAAGTTCAATCGAAACCTGGATGCATGGGGTCCAAAAGTTGGTTGTGCTGATGGTAATGCCACCCAAACCTTTCCTTTCCCAAATGGTTCCCAAAACGCACTGTGGATCTTTGTGTCAGCTTCCCCACAAAACTTTGTTTTCCAATAGAAGGTGGCAGAAAAGCAAATCAATAGCATTCTTGGTCAGGGGTTCAGGGGTTGGGGGCAGACAAACAATGAAGAATCCGGCAGAATCCCCCAGTTCCCTTCCTCGAGGCTGGGTCGCCGTCTCGAAGCGTTCTTCATTTGTATTGAATGAAGCCTGCTGTCTTTTTCCCATTGAGGTTCTTGCTTCCCGTCTTTTCCGTTCATTCTGTAGGTACGTACCCCTTCCAGAGCACTAGTTCTCCAAGATCAATATATTCATCAAGTAATGAACAAACTCAACGGAAACAGGCAGAACCGGGCGAGTGTTTACCTTCCGTCCGACTGCGTGATCAAAAGACACTGATGATTTATTGTTGCATTCAGATGAACAACATCATGCATTTGTATGGGTTGCGCAGACCATGCTGAAGCAGTTGCCAAACAGACATGGAGTATTTTCTGGCAGGGATTTGTGCCAAAGTTTTGTTTGTGGCATTCGCTACGTTAAACCCGAGAAACGTGGGCCAGTGGTTCATATTCATTCAGCATGTTCCTGGTGGATCTGAGACCACGGTGTTCAGAAAGCGTTGTTCAAAGTTCTCTTCCCCGAGTGCGCGCGCTTTGATTCCTCTTCAACTTTCGCAGGCTGATACGAAATTAACTACGATTGATCCCAGCCGCTGGGCCTGTGGAAACTGGCAATTTCATGCAATCGCTGGGGGTAAAAAGCACCGCAAAAACGCGCTCTGCAGATGATTCGCATTTCCGTGGGTCAGAAATCATCATTAAATGGTCGGAGCAGACTCCCACCGGTGCACCTCCTGAACCGCGCCAGCCGTAGTTCGTAACTTCCGGCGGGAAAATTCTTCTTTCTCTCTTCTGGATCTGAGTGGAACAAAGGAGCCGACATTTGCATGCGGCCTCACGTATCGGCTCCAGTCGTACGTGGCTCTGAGGACAAATTTTGCAACTACCGATGCCGGTCTCATAAATACAATTGATCTTTGACAGTAATTTGTGCCTTTTCATTGGATGTGCGTGAAAGCACAATTGGATGCGTTTTTCCCAAGTGCGTTCTGGTAAACTATGTCGCCTGAACAGTGGAGCCTTTTGACCACTCAACCCTTGCAGGCTTAAATTTGGTTATTGGTGCAAAGTGCTTTCCATCTTGTCCCCAGTCTTGAGCTCCTTGTCCCCAATCATTATTTGCTGTCAAATTTGCTGCATGTGGCCTGTTGTTGACACGCAATGGGAATTTAGGAAGAAAAACAGCAAAACAATGTTGGAAAGAAAGACATCCATAAATTTATTCTGAAACAAATTGACATTTCGCATATTCGCAGGAACATTCACTTGATACAAATGTATTTGAATATTTTCGATAATTTCAAGACAAAAGACGAGTATAGCGTACAAAAATTCCGAAAGCGGACGGAAACCTGAGTACACGTACACGTATTCACAAACGAACACCCGAACCTGCACCGCACCCAACATTGAAAAAAAAGTTTCTCTTTGTCGCACCGGCTTCACGAAGTCTTTTGTTCACTTAATTTCTGGAGCACTGCAGACACCGGAATAGGAAATCTACGAATTTGTTACACAGCCTTTTGGTCAATCCTGTAGCCCTGCTGGACCTGTCATGGACAATCTGTTGAACATGGGAAAGTCATACTCGTCGCCGTTGGGGTTGTTGGAACTGCTCGTTCCACTGGTGCTGGGAATGTCGTAGTCGACGCTGGATCCAAATCCGTTGTAGATAGGAGAGGGTGGGGCTGGGAATTCTGGATCGGCGACGAATCCGGTGTTGGTGTACCCGTTGGTGTATCCCTTCAGTCCAGGGCTGGGTGGTTCTTTGCTGTCCTCTTCAATCCTACCGGAAGGAAAGAGACAATGAAATTGCACACCAAGCTGTGGTCAAAATGTCAAAGCGAAAAGGTTTGACAACTCGTTTGTTGTGAACGCAACGGATTGTTTGTCTTGCGCGTTGGAACCAGAAAGATCCTCACGCTGGATGAGTGTGCGCCTTGTGAACAAGAGAGAAAAAATAAATTCAAGTACATTCTTTGAACATGCGTTCAGCATTATAACCATTGAAAACGGAACTGTTCCCATTGGAGGCGATGAGTGCCGACTTGGGTTGTCATAGTTACTTGAGCTCGAGGACGACGCCGTTGGAGACGGCGTCGATGCGGCGGCGTTGCAGCGCGTAGCGTCCGCCGCGGTTCTCCGGCGCCGCCGGTCCCCACTGCGGCGTCGGCCGCGCCGCTGTCTTCACCACCTGGAACACGTGACGTGGACCACGTTGTAGATTGTGAGAGCCTTGCGTTCGATGTGATGCTAAGATGTCATTGTGAGTGTGGCTGTTCATATAACTTTGAGGAAATGAGGGAAACTTTTTCCCGTGGCCCAGGTCGGGCTTGCCTTACAAAATGGCCAACACTTCCAGATTCACCCTTCACAAGTCAAGGGCATAGATCTCGGCGGGTCAGGCTTCCGACATCAGACCGACACGCGACATCAGACCGTTGATGAAACGGAACTGTGTATGGATCACACGGACCTTCCAGCCGCCGCGCTGGAAGGCGACGACAACCATGACGACGAGAACAACGACGATGGGCAGCAGCGCGATGGTCCAGGCGACGCCCTGTGCCCACGCCGGGTACGCCTCTCCGTTGTAGGCGGGCGCGCCCTGGTCAGTCAGCTTCAGAATCACCAGCGCCTACAGAGAAATGAGTCGTAGTTCTGTTGCTTATTCCGCGCACGATTCAAATTGTGAATTGATGAACAATGGCACCACGTGTGTGAGATCGCTTCAGGGTTAGACACGGAAATTGTACAAATTTCTCGGAGCAAGAACTCACGGTGATGATGACCGGAGCTGCGAACTGAATGCAGATCCTGAAGTAGATCGGGACTGGGCGACCCAACATCAGACTGAAGTCCTCCGAAAAGCGGGCGAAACCTGCAACAATCGAGCAGGTGGAAGTCTGCAAAAATAGCAGAGCAGGTCGCCGCAAGAAATTGATTATCGCCCGGTACACGACACGCTGAGTGAACGAACGAGAGGAACATTTGTCTGTCAATGGCGTTTGCGGAATGGTAAGCGGAATGAGGCTTGTAATCCGAGGCCTGTGTCTGGAACAACCACCAAACAAATCCAAAGCAAACCCACAAACTGAGTGCAACGTTCTTTCGAGACCAGACGCAGACGAAAGACAACCACGATACAAACAAGGTTTGTGTGTATGACCACAACAAACTGAACCAGATCGGTGAGAAAACGACGGAAACCGTAGATCCAGCCGATGATGATCATTTCCATCGCCCCCACGACGAACAGCGAGTACGCGGCCGAGTAGTCGTTGAAGACGTTGAACAGGTAGAACCCGCCCTGCAACGGGGCAAGAAGTCAGGGTTCGGAGCGCCCAAAGAAACAGACTCCTCCCTCGAGGCATCATTTGGATACGCGAGTGAGTGAGGTGCACGTCGAGAGAGAACAGCGTCAGAGTCAGTCTTATGTTCTGAGCCCTTGAAACCTTCATGAGCGTCTTCTTCACAACTGGACGTCTGAACTTCAAAGGCGACTGTTTCCATTGTGACACGAGGATCGTACCTGGCAGCACATGGGCAGACCCAGCAGGAAGCAGATGGTACAGAATCCGGCTCGCATCATGAGAGGCGTGCGCCCCTTCTGCAGCTCCGGGTACTCGTCCAGGAACGCGGACACGACGCCCTCCGCGGTCGAGAACTGCAAACCAAACCACCCAAGTGTTGTCAATCTGGAGCCGTCCGGTCTCCGCTGCAGCCGCCAGTTTAGTGGCACGCAGAGAACAATGACTGAATGTGGTCACTCTTGAGCTTTGGCCATGTGTGTGCCTTCGATTTGATAATTGGGGCACCATGTACACGTTTGAAAATTCAGGCCGTGTTAACTCTCCCCAGTGACAGCTGTTTGGGAAGATTCAGAGACGGAGGTTCCTGATTATGGAGAAGCAGATGCACACGCACCTGGGAGCTGAAGCCGAGCATTGTCATCATGAGGAAGAAGAGCACGGACCAGAGCGGCGCGACCGGCATCGTGGCGAGGCCCTCCGGGTAGACGACGAACACGAGACCAGGGCCTGAAACAGGCGCGCTGCACCGTCTGAGGGGCGAGGTAGAGAGAGGCCCAAGATGAAACTCAATTCTCCCAAACTCGATTTTGCGAGAAATAAAGCGGGTTGGAGGGCAGCTGTCTGACCCCAAAGGGCCTGACTTCAATTTCGTGATTTTTATTCACACTTTCATTTCTTTGCACTCGCAACAGGTGTCAAACGAGGGACTGAACGTGTGAGGGACATTGGGCAGAGCCTGATGCTCTTACCATCCGTGGCAACTTCCTCGATCTTTGCGCCCTTTTCGTTCGCCATGTAGCCGAGTACGGAGAAGATGACGAACCCGGCGTAGATGGACGTGCCACAGTTGATGCATGGAATCAGCAGGGCGTCTCTGATAAATGCAGTGGTGGATTGATCAGTTCCGCAGTCCTACAAGAATTGCCGAGAGTCCACGTGATGTTCAACCGACAATTTTGGTTGATCTGTGAGGTGCAGGCACCTGAAGGTGTTGTGGTTGAACTTGTTGTAACTCGCCATCGCGATCAGTCCGCCCATCGCGACTCCGAGCGAGAAGAAGATCTGCGTCGCCGCGTCGCTCCACACCTGCGTGTAGCCAGAAGAAACCACAAGTTTTCAGAAGAACCGGAAGCCAGAGGAGCTCCAGAGACCCCTGACCCTCGAACAAAGTGCCCCTCCCAATTTTCCGAAGTGGCTCTTGATTTCTCGCAGTCTCAGTGCGGTGTGTTTGGTGCAGCTCCGTCCGAAGCCACCTTGACTCATCTTCACTCTGTTGCCAGTGAGAACCAACTGCTGAACCAAGTATTCTGCTCGCAACCAAGGCTCTCGGGCCACTGACCTTGAGGTCGCCGAGTCTGCTGAAGTCGGGGTTGATGTAGAACTCGACTCCCTTGGCGGATCCCTCGAGCGTGGCGCCGCGCACCAACATGATGGTCAGCAGGATGTACGGGAAGATGGACACGAAGTACGACACCTGCAGGGACAGAGCGCGGGGTGACATCGGGTTGGGTAGGGGTCGCACTGAGTCAGACAGTTCGAGATTCACAGCCCAGCTTTTCACTGCACACAATACTTTGGGAGAACCTTGGAACAAATTATCAAATTGCACGAAAATTGAATTCCATTCCAGCAAAATTGTCATCGCGAATACCTGCAAACGCCCAATAGTTAATAGTCTGATTTTCTAGGGTACGCAGACCATTTCCTGATGCTGTTCTCAGGAGGGGGGCAATGCTCACACAGTGTGCAATGCCTGCGTCGGCACCACATCTTGTCAGTTGTGTGCAGTGGCCGTACCTTCCCGAGTGACTCGACGCCCTTGAGGAGCACGAGGAAGATGATGACCCAGGACAGCGCGAGCAGACAGGCGAGCTGCCAGCGGACCTCACCCATGTCGTCGATGCTGTCCGACATCTGCAGCACGTAGTTGCTGTGGCAACAGTCAGAGCAACAAGTCAGTTTCCTCGCTGGAGAGATTTTTCGGTCAATAATGGATTTGACTGAGATGTGTGTGAAGTGCTTTTCGCTTGTCCAGTAACAATCGTCTGAAGGGAACTCACTAAAAATACTCTTCAGCAGAAGTTTTGCTGTTGTTTGTGAGCGAAGCATTTCCAGCCGTAGAATCTGAAATTGACATTTCGTTTATTTCCAGCTGGTTCCACGGACGCTGGGTTCGAGCGGCCCCGAAGACTTGCGTGCACACAAAAGGGACGCTTCTGTGGACAAACTCCTGTCTCGGGAGCCCAGTAAAATGTGGACACTCACTGAGGCAGTCCGGGGTGTTCCACCAGTTGTCGCACGTCGTCCAGGGCAGCGTGGACGACATGGACGCGAAGAAGTAGTAGAGGCACCAGGCGATGATGACGTTGTAGTAGAAGCAGATCATGGAGGAGACGAGCACCGAGGCGAAGCCCAGACCTGCAGGCAAAACAGGCGACAGGTGCAGGCACATGCAACTTCAAATCAAATGTTATCATTTGCAGCGAAACCACCGAGCTCCTTGTGGACAAGACCGCGGGCACAATGTGGGGGGGACTCTCTTTTTCTTTCTTTCTTTCTTTCTTTCTTTCTTTCTTTCTTTCTGCAATTCATTCATTTTCCTCGTTCCTTCTTTTCTTCCTTCTTTCCTTCCTTCCTTCCAGCCAAGCTTCTCTTTCTTTTCTTGAACCTTGAGACTTTCCCCGCAAGGTATGCTTCTCACCTTTGAAGAGCGGAGCGATGTTCCAGACTTTGATCTGGCTGCGGCTGGCGAACTGTCCGAGGGAGATCTCGAGGAAGAAGAGCGGGATTCCGATCAGCGCCAGCGTCAGGATGTACGGGATGAGGAAGGCGCCTGGAGGAGCAGAGCATCACGTGGGAATCATGAGACGCGAAGAGACGGACAGATCGTGATCAGTGTAGAAGAGACAGATAAAGATGAGCACTGACAGATCTCTTCAGTCAGGGGTGAGGAGGTTCTTCAAACGTCGCAGAGAGTGACAGAGATAGGAGCTTTTAAACATGTGCTGCGCAGGGGCTCCTGGGCCTCTGGGATCAGGTTGAATGAAATGACAAGACACGGGTTTTCCAGGCACGGGTGTTTGGCTTTGTTGGGTTGGGACTTGAAATGATCAGACGAGAATGTCTCTGGGTTTCAGTTCCCACCTCAAATGGTCAGACACCTGTTTCCTCTGGCTTCGGGGTCTGACCATGTCATCACACCAGAACTATAGAAATGACTCTGCTTCCATGCGACAGACTGGATTTCATGTGAGGTTTCAACAGGTTTACCAAACGTTCCACAAAATTTCCAGTTGATAATTTCAAAAGTCAGGCTGAGCTATTGCATGAACTCATTGGCTTTACTGATTTTGAATTGATGAAAAGGATCCTACCTCCACCATTCGAGTAGGCGAGGTAGGGGAAACGCCAGACGTTTCCGAGCCCGACGGCGAATCCGACGAGTGTGAGGATGAACTCGAGCTGCCCGCCCCAGCCGCCGCGCTCAGGAGCCTCCGGCTGCGCCACCACCGCCGCCGAGTCCTGCAACAGGAACAGGAACTGGATGTTTGAGTTTTTCTCGTGGCTTTCTTTGTTGTGTTCTTCAGTCGCGACCACACCACTGCAACTTTGACCCAAGAGCGAAATGCATTGCAGGATGCAAGACGAAGGACACGACGTGAGTGGACGTGCAGAACAAGAGTCTCAAATTCAAAAGAGCGTTTTCTGTTTTGCTTGCAAAACAAGCTGGGTCCGTTTTGCAACAGTGGCTTATCTCACAGTTTTTGAACGACCTCCAAATTGCAAACATGCGTTCTCCGAGGAAAAAATGCCGATTGTTTGAAGATCTGATTTTCGAGTGATAATCAAACTGTGGACGCGTCCGCTCTCTTCCGAAAGGGCGACGGACCAAGTTCGTCAGAGAGAGAGAGAGAGAGAGAGAGAGAGAGAGAGAGAGAGAGAGAGAGAGAGAGAGATGTCAGTTCCATGGGAAGTTCAACAGAGTTACGACGTGCAGGACAATTTGGAGTTTGCAAACAAAAGCTGCGCACGGAAGTGAACTCCTTGTGGTTTCCATCAAAAATAGACAGCCAACAACAAACGTGTCTCTGAGCATAAATAGACGGCGCACCAAAAATCGTGTGTTGCGCTGCAGGGGTGGAACAGTTTTGCTCACTTCAGTTTCGTTTGACTGAAACTTTTCAACTGTGATAAGGACTTATAGCCACGGCACTTGTAGCAAACTGCTCCGTGGTTCGTGTACTGACGACGTGCAACAGGTGACGAACTTGGAAAGCTGTGAGCAAATGCGTGGCTCAGGAGAAAAGGTTCAAATTTACCGCAGCACAACTGCATGCCCAGGAAAACGGACTGTCTAATCAACGAAAACTAACACTCGTGTGCTCTTCAAAAATTTCCACTGGTCAATCGGAGCAGTGGGTGCATCCACTGAATTGAGTTTGCAAAAACACACATAAAATAAATTTCTTCGCACTGTTATATATATTTACCATGACCAACCCCTAAGACTGCCATGGCCTTCCATAGCCACAGCAACAGCCACAGCCAATCATAGCATTACCCTAGATGGAGCCACTATCC
>JAAUXT010152293.1_pt1 | contig 11549 bp, 13 predicted proteins | sample 7278171 | NCBI WGS metagenome assembly JAAUXT01 (sample SAMN14350112, study PRJNA611818) | marine sediment metagenome | isolation source: surface marine sediment (1.8m) | place: French Polynesia: Moorea | collected 2018-08
ACATCAGAGGTCCACCATCACGTGAGGTCCACCATCATGTGAGGTCCACCAAGTGAGGTCCACTTCAGAGGTCCACCATCAGGTGAGGTCCACCAACAGGTCAGGTCCACTTCAGAGGTCCACCATCAGGTGAGGTCTATCATCAGGTGAGACCCACCATCACTTTCTCACGTGACATTGAAATCAAAGTAGAAAGCGCCAGAAGAAGACACTGCGACTCCGGGGTTTTCGGGCAGCGGGCAGCAGTCCAATCCGCTCAACGTTCAACTCTGACACAACGACTAAATTCTTTCCCTCGGTTCTTGTCCCGCAGTGAGGGCGCGGCGAGCGAGCGCACGGAGATCCTGCACCAGCTGGACCCGCTGTGGCTGCCGCGCGGAAACAACTCGTACCCGGAGGTGTTCAACACGAGGATCCGCGCCTCCCTCCGCCAGGGCGACTACAAGATCATCACCGGAGTCCCCTACTCAGGGGTCGTCAGTACGTTCTGCACGGAAACGTTCTGCACTGAAACAACTGCGCGGTGTGATCAGTGCACGCTGTGAGGCGCGAAGGGGAAAAAGTGCCGTGTGGATGCGGACTAAAAAGATACCCTGAACCGTGAACGTCTTGGTGTCCCGTCTTTCAAGGATCAGTTCCTCAGTTTCACTGCGCCCGCGGACCGTAAGATTCTCACCTCGTGTGGTGTGTTCTTGCGAAAGTAGCCCAGTGTGCAGGCTTTCCAGGGTCACAAATCAAATGTACCCAGTCGTGTTCTTCCCGTGCAGGTAACGGGCCCCCGCCGCTTCACGATCCGGACGTGTTCGATCACGAGCTGCAGCTGCTCGGGATGGACGTGTTCGATCCGCAGTTCCACGACGTCGTCGGGAAGGACCCAGACGAGCCGTGGGACAAGAACCTGTGGCTCTTCAATATCAGGGACGATCCCAACGAAGGTAGTCGGGGCGAATTCGGCAATGTGGGGGACCCCTCGTCCGTTTCGACCACTCTCAACCAACCAATTTCGCGCCCCCCCCCCCCCGCGGATGGTGCTTTTTGAAGTCAAGATTCTTATGGGGCATTTTCGGGGATATATCAACAAATGAGCTGATGGCATCGTATTGTCAGAGAACGACCTGTCCGGAGACCCGGCGATGGAGGAGCAGGTGTTATCGATGCTGGAGCGCCTCGCCTACTGGTACGCCGAGTCCGAGTTCCCGCGCTTCCCGTTCCCCGACCCGTCGTCGAACCCGCAGAACCGCGGCGGCGCCTGGACGCCGTGGCGGGACGACGAGTGAGCCGCGCCGCACCGCGAACCGGGCGACGCCGCTGGCGCACCAGTGCGACACTCGAACTGCTCTCCGCTGTCGTACAGGGCCACAGTGCGCTGTGAGCGCGTCAAACATAGCCTCAGTCTCACCAAGAAACGCTCCGTCACACCCCGAACGTCGCTCGTCCTGAAAATCACATTCTTACTCTTGACGTGGTTTGCAATTGAGGCTGGCGGTTAGAACCAGTCAAAAGACCCCTTTGTTCTTGCAACGGAAGGCACTTCGAGTGCGCTTTGCTGTGCGCCATACTGAACACGGTTGTGTTCCGCAGTGAGTCAAAAAATACAACCCAGATAAATGTCATCTTGCTTGTTTGTTTTCTGCCGCAACAACTCGAACCAACAATGATTTTTTTGTCGAAGAGAGAACACAGAACTGTCTTGGTGTGCAGTGGTGGATCGTTTCTTGTCTTTCGTGTTTTGTACATGGAAGAATGTCACAGTTGAAATTACCCAGGGCAAACAAAAAGGCCATACTGATCAGTGCAAAATTCCGTGGTTCGTTTCATACGTTTTTCCTTCTTTGAGTGGTAACTTTGATCGCTTTGTGCAGTCCGCCTGCATGAACCAACAACGGTTTCACATGATAATTGGAGGAAGACCACGACTGAAGACACATGATAATCTCAATGATGCACTGTGGTTGAAGCTGTACAGACTACATCCGCCGTGCCGTGTGTGTCCAGCACCAAAACACAACAATACGAATGAAGCTGCAGAGCAGGGGCTCCCACCGAGGAGCAAGGCAAACTTTTGAGCGCCAAAAACAAAATCCGAGTTCGGCCCTTCTGGTTCGTCTTAATCATTCCAACCACAACCCGCTCTTCAGTGTGGTCGTGCACGCACGCGGCTGGCTTCGAAATTTTAACAACAAATTGACATCTGTGAAAGAGTACAAATTTGTCATTCTCTTGGAATTCAGTTCAGGAGCTTCAACAACACGGGTTCAATTCGGCCAATCGTGCACAATAAAGTTTTCGGCACCAAATCTACAGATGACTGGCAGTCTGTATTCAATGAACAGGGCACATCCCTCCCTCGTTGTCTTTGACATCCTTCAAGACAACACAGTTGTGAGCAAATGTATCTGTACACAAGAAGAGCCTATTTGAGCGCACTCACGAGTCAACGCAAAAGTAAAGTATGAAGTCACAGGCAGCGCTCGATTTCCAACGATTTCGCTGCGTTATGGAATCAAGCGCTGCCTCTGACACATGTCGGCTGTGTTTGATTTGGCGCACGGTGCAACGCACCTTTGGGCCTTGGGACCGATCCAGCGCGGAGGGAAGGCTTTTGGCTGGGCCCCCTGAAGACCGGAAAAATGTTCCCCAAATTTTGCCACACAGGGGCATTTTTTCGTGATTACACAAAGTTTAGTCTGGCTCACAAACGGGGTCTTGGGCCTCCAGTCCCGGTGGAATGAAATGGTGGACACCCCAATTTTTTGACACGGATGAAGGCTCTCTGCCAAGGAAACCCTCACCCCGTGCCTCCTGAAATCAGATGTCTGGCCATTTCGTTTGGACCCGAGTTGTGCGTTCTGAATGCGCCGGCGCCGAATTGAACACGGCCTTCAGGGCTGAAGCCTCGCCCCGCGCTACGCGCTCGTCTCCTTCTGCCGCACGGTCGACATGCCGTCCCGGGACAGCACGACGGCCCCGCGCTTCCGCGGCAGCGTCATCATGTCCTGCTGACTCATCACCGAGAACAGGTTCTACAAAAGACGCGAACCGTGAAGTAACAGGCCCCAACAGAAAGAAATAGTGTCGGGAGGCTTGATTAGAGACAGTTTGACTGCAGAGAGGTCTGTCCGTGCCGTGCAGTCCTGTCCACAAGGCGCACGTCAAAGGGAATAAGCAGCTCAGGCCCAAACAGGCGGTTTCTTTTTCACACCTTCATGCAAAATTGTGGTCGTCCTCATAAGGCAGAATTTCCTTGAACATCCCACCCTAACCCCGCCGTTGTCTCACGTCAGCACTGACCAGGAAGGCGTCGGGCGGCTTCTCGAGGCACGGCAGCACGTAGACGCAGTCCATCGGGAAGCGGCCGCGCTTGCCCGTGCGCTCGCAGACGCCGACGGCCCACTCGTCGGGACGCGCCTCGCCGCCGTGCTGCACCTCCTCCTCCGGGAGCAGGATCACGTCGCCCTGCACGAAGTGGAACGAGCCAATCCCCGCTCCTGGAGAGAAGGAGAGAGAAACACGAGCTGAGGTCACGTCACCCGAACGAATCAAGAAGATGTTTCTCCTCTTCGCGCGCAAGCGCCTGGCCTCAAACTGGATTTCAAACTGCTGTTGGAAATCTGAGCCAAAATTCTTCTCAAAGACCCCTCGCTTCTGGTGTGACTGATGTGGAAAATGGGTTCGGCAATGCGAGGTTTTAGGGATTCGACTTTGTGCGCCGGGGTAGCATACTCGTAGTGGCGGTAAAAAAAGAAATTCCAGAGTGCAGGTGCACAGACTCGAACATTCATGCCAATAGGTACGAAGTTTGTTCACGAATTTCCCGCCAGACAGGGACAGTCTCAAGATGGTTTGACCGTTGTTCTTCAGCGGAATATTCGCGGGCAAACTCTGTTTGTACAACTCAGATTGCAAAATTTTCACAGGACAGACATTCATACGACAACAAAGAATCGGTATAAAGTTGCAGAAGGCGCGAGAGAGTGCATTCAGCTTGTATGTTGCTGGAAGAAACACAGGACCCCATGCTTCCGACAAAACAAACTGTCCAGAATCACTCGCCAAAAGCTGCATTCCTAAAACTTTGCACAGATTCGGAAAATACAGGCACAAGGAAGACAGGACGGACTGATAAACAGGTATCTACGTGGTTCCACAGAAAATGTACAGTGCTCAAGTGGTGCCCACAATTGTTCACTGACTCAGATTCCAGGCTGGACCAACAAGACTGAAGGTTTTGCCAAAGCACGTGAGCGCTCAGTTCGCTGACTGAAAGGAGCTGGACTCGTGACAACATGCAGGCAGGTACAGGGCGCAAAATGTTTCAAGGTTGTAGGAAGTGGAATGCACCCTCTTTGTCCTTCTTGTCCTTGTACTCCCAACCTTGAATGATGAACTCCTGCAGACCGACCGCGAACTTGGAGCGTTTGCGCAACCCCTCGAGGAAGGTGCAGACGAGACTGGTGATGGCGGCGCTGTTGGGCGACACGAACGTGTACTCGTCGCCCTTCACCGTCACCAGACTGAACGTCTGGCCCCGCATCTTCCCGCTCCTGTCAGGGACCAGAACGGATCAGTTCGATTCAATTACTCAGACCTACCAAGTCAACGCGGGCAATCCACAAAGACAAAAGTTTCATTCGCCCTTCGAGACTCAAGAAACAGTTGAAGTTGTGTTGGATCAACGTGATGCCTCCAAGAAATCTGGAAATGAATTATCTTGAAAGTGCAACCAAAATCGGTCACAACCACCGTGTTTGAAAAATCACACCGAACGTGCTCAGAGCAAAAGGTCCTTTCTCCATTGCGTTCTGAGCGGTTTGAACTCGAGCACGCGCAGAGCTGTGGTCCATAAGCGAGCCCCACCCCCTCCGCACCTGCTGCAGAACATCTCGACGATCTCGTAGAAGCGCAGCCCGACCGCCACCTTGTAGGGCTCGTCCATGACGAAGAGGCCTTTGCTGTTGACGGCGACCACGACGTCGTTGCGGGGCAGCTTCGGGCCCGTCAGCTTGAACGCCTCGAACAGACCCGAGAACTGCAGGGGCCACTTCTTTGGTGCTGTCATGATCAGCTCCTCCTTCACCTGTGGGAAACACTGAGTGAATGTAGCTCGGAACACCTTTCGTACAGACCCAGAAGGACGGGCTTTTAGTTCCATGACAAACAGGAACTCCGTCCTCTTGTTTTGTACAAGCAGCATGTCAACATTTCAGTGGCTGTTGTCCATCCGTACCTGTTGAGCAGTCTTCTTTCCTTTGTTGAATTCTAACTTCTCGAACTCTTTGATAATGTCTTGTGTCCAACTGTCCCTCGTCTTGCTTCCTTTGAACGCAGATTCTGGCATCATCTGGAAACGAGAAGAAACAATGGAAACAATGGCTGGAGTGAATAGAGTGAATGAAGACGAAAATAAAGCTGTTTCGCCCACTGAAATTTCTGTCTGCGACCTAACGCAAGAATGTCATTTTTCGGATGTGTCAGCTTCAGCAACATGTTGGTTCTGGCTGTGAAATGAAATGAAAACCAAATGAAATGTTGAACGCTGGCTGTGCTTCTCACCGTGTGCAGGGAAGACTGAAGTTTGCCCGGGACAATGTTGCTTCCGTTCTCTATGTAGTATCGCATCGCCACGTATCTTGACAACTCTTCCTCCTGAAACGAAAGAAGCATCAAAGTTGTACTCAACAGACATTGCGACACAGCTTGGTCATCCTCTGCCTTCAAGGCGCATTCTCCCTTCGATCAGTGCATTGCTTTGTCTCGTTCTCGAGTACTTCAAGCTGGTCCACAGATCTCAGGCAGCGGACCTGGATTCTGATGAGTGTGCCTCGTCTTCCGAGGGCCTTCAGATCTCCTGTCTTCCGCAGGCTTCACTTCCGGTTCCCTCAAACCACGTTTCCGGCCCCTGGATCCCGGACGTCACGTGACGCACCTTGCGCGTGCGGTACTCGTCGGACTTGATGCCCCGGATGAGCTGCTGGTAGACGAGCTCGGTGGAGACGGCGTCCGCGGCGGGGTCGTGCCACGGCACGAACAGCTCCTTCCGCATGTAGAGCCGCCAGGGGGCGTCCTCCTCCTGCAGCGACGCAGAGGGCGAGCGTGAACACGTGACGCTTTCACATTTGTGACGAGCAGGTGAGATTTTTCAGGTGTACTTTCCATCGTAGCGCACGACTCTGTCCGTTACCTTGAAGCCTTTGTGCCTGACGACCTGCTCGCACTCGGAGATGGCGTCCATCACGTGGTCAGCCCCGCTGCCCAATGAGGACACCTGTGAAGAACAACGCAACAGAGATTCAGGTAAGGACTGCACGTCCAGATGACATGTAGAGGCTCAACTTGTGATTTGCCACAGATTGCAGACATTTTAGTTTTTGAACAAGTGCGCAGGTTGAAACGGAGAGCCTGCTGAGTGCAAACCCCTCTCCAAGCAAATCAGAACACACTTCAACTGTCAAGTCCCAACACTGACAAACGTTTCTTCTCATCCACCTCTTCCCACCCTTGCTGACCTTGTCGTAAATGCAGATGTAGATGGAGAACCCGAAGTTGTCCTTCAGCCCTGCGAGCGCCGACAGCTTATCGACCATCTCGCCGGCCGTCGTCGCGGAGTCGGCCTCCAGCGTCTCGACGCGCCCGTCCGCGAACGTCACCGGAAGCATCACGTACTTCCGCAGCTTCGTCGCCTGAACGCGAAAGACGTGCTGTTGGTTGGACGAGCCTCTGGCAGTTCAGGCTTGGCCCGTCTGACCCCATCAAAATTTAGTTCCCACCATGCTCACGCCACAAATAGAATCTAGAAAACTTTGCCCCTTTTACTCGAAGCCTCACCTCCAGGTATCCCCACGGGGCCCTGGATGTGCCACTGCACCCGGCTGGGTTTTGGATGAGACCCTGCAGCCCACAGGTCCTGATGTGCCTCCGCACCTACACAAACTCATGTACCCCTACTACCTGCCTGCCTTTGGATATATGCCACTGCAAGCCTCTCACCTGGTACTCGAGCCAGTTGGGCGGGTGGTAGCGCAGCCCGTTCGCCACCGTGCGCTTCATGATCATGCGGCTATAGGTCGCGTACGTGTTTTTGAAGGCGATCCCAGAGTTCTTGTAGAACCACTGCACGTAGCGGATAATCTGAAAACAGAGAGTGGGGAAAAGGTCTCTCTCTGCAGCATCATCAGGTTCAAGGTCTGGTCACTACTTTGCCCTGACGATTTCAGCACTGCTGCGTGTGCTGTGACAACAAAGCTCGAACACCTTGCAGTCTGTATCGCGCGACATGGGTGATGCAGGCTGCGTGCATGACCCTGTGTGTGTGTGTGTATTTGTGTGTATGTATTTGTGTGTGTGTGTGTGTGTGTCTGTCTGTGTGTGTGTGTGTGTGTGTGTGTGTGTGTGCATCTGTATGTGCGCGCGCTACCTCGTCGGTTGGGTGGAAGCAGCCGGCGGTCAGGGCGAGCAGCATCCAGCCCTTCGTCTCGCTCTCCACGTTGGGGTTCTGCGTCAGCTGCTTGATGATTTGACAGTAGATCTCGTCTCTGAATGAAAGGAGGAATGTGTTGAAAAGTGACTCAGATTGGATTCTGCGCAGTCGTCCACGTAGACACGTTTGGAGAGAGAGAGAGAGAGAGAGAGACAGACAGACAGACAGACAGACAGACAGACAGACAGACAGACAGACAGACAGAGGAGTAGCGCTCACCTGAGATCCTTGCGGAGGATGCCGTGCCCGATGATAAAGTGCACGAGGTCGAGATCTGCGGTCGGCATGTTCTCCGTCATGGGAGGCAGGCCGCTGTGATGGCTGCGGGAGAGAAAACTTCATCAACAATGCGACAGGGACAGTTACGCTCCGGAGTAGGACGACTTCTTTTCAAGGGAGAGAGTATTGAGGGGACGAATTCTTCTTCAAGGCTCGTCTTCATTCTGATTTCTGTCCCTGGATTTCGTTCATTTGACTTCCAAGCAAGAAATGTCTTTTGGGATCAATAGTAACACTGCTGTCCAATCTCAAAGCAGAAGAGAAAGTCGTGTGGGTTTGTTGACCGTGTTCGTGAAAGAGTTTTGCTTCGATTGATGGAAAACAGTGCGTTGTTGCGCAAGGTGTCAAACTGAAGACACACACACGGTGAGCTATGATCCAATATTTAAACCCGCACACACGCCCAAATCAAACGGCGCAGCGCCGCACCTGGGGCTGAGGGGCGGCGAGGCGGCGCCGTTCTCTGCGGCGGCGTCGTAGTCGGAGGAGGCGCTCGACTTCTGGTCCGACGCCTTCTTGGACGAGCCGCGCGAGAAGATCTTTCCGAAACCCGAGTTGCGCTTCTTCATCTTGAACGGCACGAACTCTTTCTGAAAAGCGAAAGGCAAAAGTGAATATGCCTGTATCGTGCGATTTTCACACAGACAAAGAAATTCTTCACTGTTTGCTTAATGCAATTTTCTGGGGTTACGGCATGGTCTCCTGGGTCTCCTGGACTTTTCATCAAGAACCGGACGCACCTCTTCCGGTGGCGCCTGGACCGAGTCGCTGTTCATCGCGCTGTTCTTCCGTCTGCGCATGTGCGCCTCCAGCGTCCGGTAGATGCGCGACATCACCGGCATCCGGTCCTGCGCGGGCGCAAAAACACAAACACTTGTCAGAGTTGTGTCGCGCGATCTGTTTCAACTGGATTAGTGCTCTGTTGGATGGGATGTGTCTGTGGAAATGGCTGCGTGGTGTGGAGGCTGTATCCACAACAACTTGACCTCTTTCAAATGGTTCTTACCTTGTGTTTGTCGGGCGGCGGGGCCGGCGCGTGTGGCGCGTCGCCCATGAATCTCTGAATGGCGATCCACACCGCCAGCGCTGCCTGAAAATACACAGAACTCGTCAGTCCTGCCACCTGGCAAGAAAAACAAGTGCCACATGCAACCAGCGTTTCATGTCCGTTGTCAGGTTGAAAAGGAACAAAGTGGGCCGAATGCACACAGGCCTTCTCGTATCATGCGTCCGTGGTCTCGATTCCTGCAGGCTCTGTGTCGTTGCGCACAGGCTTACAGGACGCACAACGCATCCCACATGAACCCAGCCCACATCTCGGGAGCGTACGCACCAGTCTGTCGACGTCATGGCGCTTTGGCAGCAGCGGTTCTCTGAGCTGGCCCGTCGAGTGTTGACCGGTCGCACCACCTTGAAATTTCTACGGAAAAAAACGAGGGAAACGAATTGAAAATTGATGCGTATGAACGGAAAAAAACAGACAGGAAGCTGGCAGAGCGAACGTCCCCGTGGACACGTCTCAAACACGAACCTCGAACCGGCCTGAAACATTTTGCGCAAAAGCTGGTCCGCAGGTCTTACCTTGGCGAGTTTGGCGAACTTGAAGAGCATGATGGTTTCGTCTCGCTCCCAGTCTCCCCCGATCTCCACCTCGGCGACGTGCCCCAAGCCCTGGTGGTCGTGGCCCTCGAGACCCAGACTCGCCTTGAACGCCTCTGACAGGTCCCCCTCCTCCTCCTGCACACAACGTACAAACAGCAGGTCACAACAGGGAGCATTTCACTCTTGGATGTGCAAAGCATCTCTGAAAAAAGCCTATGTGCGCTGCGTCTGAGGCAGTGACCTTTTACGCAGTGAACAGAAAAACGCATCCAGGTCCAAACATCGTGTTCGACTTGACACGTACAACGCTCTCGCAGCGCTGCGGTGAGAGGTCGAAACGAACAGGAGCGCGGTAGATTTGACGGGAACCACGTGTTGGTTCCAATAACGTGGTGGTTCATGCAGACTCGTGCCATCAGTTGTGTTACACTTGAGGAGGGGCCACAAAACGCAACAAGAAGCAGCACCAGGTTCAAATCGAACTCAGTCGTTATCAGCGGATGAGTCCTGTTGAAAACACTTCAACACGTTTCAAATAGAAAGGTTCTTTCGTGAATGCGACAAGAGATGATAACGTCAGCTCTGCGGAGAAGCAGAAGAGAGGCGGCCACTGCGCGCAGTCACTTAAACACGTACGACATCCACAAAAACACTTTCGCTTTATTGCTACAACGTGTTTTTGTACGGAACACAGACTCTCAGTCTCACATCAGGCGCACAAAGACACACCCAGTCACTCTCTGGCTACATCACGGAATTGGAAACTTTCTCAGGCAACCGAAAGAGGAAGGTTGGGGTGTGAATGTGAACTCGGCCATTTCACACCGCAGACACACAGCAAACATGACAGTCAGAAGAAGTTGTGGAGAAAATGCCTGCAGGTTGCAACGCAATGAAGCTGCAGGTGTGCGTCTTGTGGCATTCTGTTGTTCTGCAAAATCTTGTCAAGTGAGCAGACTTGCATCTGGTAAAGCAGCGCATTAGAATCTAAGTCTTCAGTTGGCAAAACTTGCATCAATATTGAAGCATTCAGAGAGTGCACACAAACTACGTGTGTTGACGTCAAATGGTCTCAGAGTTATCATCGCAGACTTCTGCAGGCGTTGCTCATTGACCTTTGGTCAACGAAAGCAATGCAGGTTGGTTACTCTGCTGTACCTCGACTATTTTATCGGCTCCAAGGTGCCTCTTGAAAGCCTCTGTGAGGCCCCCTTCTTCTTCCTGACAAGGATTCGGCGGAAAATGTTACGGCAAGCTGTACGACTACGTTTCAGCACGAGAAGTGAGACAGATCTACACCGACTTCAAAGGAATTCTTTTGGGTGCCAGGGTCAAACCCGCCCCTTCATCCGGATATGTCCTCAAAGAAACTGATACAAACAAGTTGGTAAATGGATTTGAATGAAAGGTACCGGTTCCCAGAGTGTTGAAGGTTTTTACGTACCCGCATGATGCCGAGTCGGATTCTGAACTCAGCCGTGAGCGCCTCATCTCCCTGCAAACAGACGAAGAGTGCTGAACATGCGTCAAACAAGCGCTTCGGTACACGAGATCTGAAACAGAAAACCTCGGTCCGTGGCGCCGAAAACGGTTCGACGCTGAATTGTTGGGAAGGTCAGATGTGTGTTTGATTGGCTTGGCCGATTTACGTGCAAGTGCGAAACGGCTGCAGATCCAAACGGTGAAAAGTTTGAAGATACGCGCCCCCAAGATGCGATCACAAACTTACCAAGGAACATGACCCTCAACACCAACCCAAATTTCAACAGGACGTGGAACATAGAATGTGTCCGGCGGACTGCAAACGAAGCTGGAGATGTTCGCAGAGTAACATGGTTTCTGTTTTGACTGCACTCTCAAAAGTGGGTGGTTCTTGGTTTCAAGGTTTGATACGAGTGACTCACAAAACGTCCAGAAAATATCAGGAACGAAGAATGTCACATCCACCAACTCGGGCAAAGACAAAAAATAGCTCCATGGAGCTCGCGGTGATTTGAGGAAATTTCAGTTGCTCTGATTTGGCTTGTTCTGATTTGGCTTGCTCTGATTTGGCTTGCTCTGATTTGGCTTGCTCTGATTTGGCTCACTTTTTTTGTCAAAATTCTTACTTTTTTCACTTAATATTCACAACTTAGGAACTTATTTAGCACACATCCAAATGGAATAAATTTGACCAAATGAAACTTTTATA
>JAAUXT010000025.1_pt1 | contig 11548 bp, 11 predicted proteins | sample 7278171 | NCBI WGS metagenome assembly JAAUXT01 (sample SAMN14350112, study PRJNA611818) | marine sediment metagenome | isolation source: surface marine sediment (1.8m) | place: French Polynesia: Moorea | collected 2018-08
CCTGGAAAACCTGGAAAAACAGGTGGTTGGGGGCAAAAACCTGGAAAAATATTACATAACCTGGAAAAAAAATTGACCTCACCTTGAAAAAAACCCCAAAATCCAGCTCAAGCAAGAAGTCCCAGATTTTTCTCTGTTTGGACAAAGGTTTGGAAATTATTGGTTTTTGATGGAACTTCAAAAATGTCGTTCTGATATGAAGGACTCATTTCAAGCTTGAGTATTTAGGACAAAACAAAAATCTTGAATATTCTGCTCAGAACTGGGGTTTTTTCCAATTCATAACCAACAAAAGTGGGAGAGATCAATTGTTCTGTATTATAAGAAAACAAAGCCTTCCCAAAATAAGTGACAATTCAAGTAAAAACATCAATTTGTACACCACTTTGAAAAGTATTTAATTTTTGCCTAAAGTTGTTCTTGTTTTTAGCACAAAATTTTCTCTGTTTTGACTTGTATTAGAAAAAAGGGAAGACAAAGCTTACAAAAAAAGACTGAAAAATACCTGGAAAAAACTTTAAAAACCTGAAAAAATCATGGAAAAATCATGGAATTTTGTTGGTCAGCGCAGTGGGAACCCTGTTATTTCTTTGGTGGTTTTTTTTCAACTCAACATGGCCCATAACTCGGTAATGGTTGGCGTGAACCGCGCGCTTTTTAGGCGATAGCGTTCTTGTTGCAAAAAAAAAAAAGTTCCGCAAATGTTACAACTTGGTGCGCTTCCAAATTTTTTGGGAGAACTACGAGTTGAGGAGCCGGTCAACTGAAGTTAACAGTTCTGACTTCAATTCGTCACTGTTCAGACAGTCCATTGCAGCGATTTGTCACCGCGACTGTTGCTGAGAAATCACTTTCTCTGTGACAGATGTTTTGACACACGAACCTTTTCAGCGGACGAAGTGACAGCTGTTCAAATAATCGCGCATCCGGCCTGTCCGACTCTGAACTCGAAAAATGCAACAGGTAATCATTCTTGCTCGGTTTTTATGCACACAATTTTCTCTGTTGGTGGCTTTTGTGTTTATTCTGGTGTTGCGTGTGCTCAAAGCAGCTTCTGAGCAAAATTCGTTGTTTTGTGTTGGATCGAATCCCGTTCTGTGTGCAAACGGCACACCTGATCCAACACGTGAGCGACTGTCTTGTATTGCCGACAAGCCTGATTGACTGACGACACGAGGCAGTCCAGAACATATGTGTTCCCCACCAGTTTGGTGACAGAGTTGGCTTCATGGGTTTGCGAGTTTTGTTTTTTGCTCTGTTTTCATTGTTGTTTTTGGTTGCCTGATTGTTGTTGTTTCGTGTCTGCCAGGCTCAACTGCGATACACGACGCGTGTTCGCAGGGTCTTTATCAGGTCGTAGAGAAGTTGATCCAGAAAGGTGCGTACGTTGGCGTGACGGACTATGAAGGATACACGCCGCTGCAGGTAAAGCACATCAGTGCACTCAACACATTTCTGCGGGGCCTGCAAGCGCACAGTACGAAATCACTATCTGCCAGGTGTTGACACCACACCCAAGATTGGTGCTTCTTTATGATATCGACAATACACAAGCATCTGAACGTAAAATGTTTGCAAAATGTGCTGGTTACTGCCGTGATCTTTGTCGAAACTTGTTGGCGCAAACCGTAGTTCAGTGGTCTGACAAAAAATGCGTTCAGCAGAACCCCGAAAATCGTTGTCAACCGTGCCAGTGAAAAACATCTGTCAAATTAGAGAACGTGTGCACAAGCATCCCAAGGCTGCACTTTTCTTCCAGCGCGCCAGTATGGGAAACCACCCCGACGTGATTCATCTGCTGGTGACCAAGGGCCGAGCCGACCCGCAGGACCGACATCGTGACACGGGTGCCGTTGCGTTGCACGAGGCGGCCGCGAGGGGGCACCTCCAGTGTGTCCAGGTCGGTGCAGCAGGCGGGCAATTCATCAAAACTTGCATACATGTTGCATGTTGGTGTGGTCCCGTACAAACGTGCAATTCTTGCGAGATACGTGACTTTTGAGTTGCTTGCAGACGCTGTTGACTCTCAACGCCCCAGCGTGGCCGCGGGATGACAAGGGAGAATCACCCTACGACCTTGCCAAGAAAAACAATCATGTCAGATGCTATCAATTATTAGGTACCGTATACATGTATCAGGAATTCGAACTGAAATTCGAAGGTCAGGAAGGAGGTGGGTGGAGAGAAGAGGCTCAATGAATGTCACAACTCAAGCACTGTCGTGATCAGACAGAAGAACTTTTCGTTGACACACCTATCCTTCACACGTTTGGAGGGAAAAGTTTTCACACCACCGGCCGATAACCCCCCTTCGTCCACAGACACTCCCTGTATCAAGCTGTTATCAAAGAGAACGTGCCGTCGTCACACAGGGGCTGACATTTTTGCTCAAAAGTCATTGAAATTTGGAGACTGGGTCAACAGAAACTGTGCATTCCTCAAGCCCGTCCGTCCGTGCACAGCTTTTCACTGCGGTGGACACCGAACCCGATCACCACAGATCCTTTCATATTGACGGCCAGGTGCAAATTAATCTTTCAACGAAAACTGCTGAACATTCTTTTGCCAGATACACACAAGCCGAATCCTGCTTACACGAACCGAGCTGACTGGTTCCATGAACATGTCAAGGGCAGACAGGTACGTGTACAGTGGATCTGGAAACATTCAGCACCCAGCAAATTCTCACCTGAAATCCCAAAATTTACACGAACAACAATGAAAGTGTGGTACCAAGTTGTCTGTTTTGTGAGGAAGTGTCAATGATTCTTCCGAAGCGTTGAATAATGGCGCTGGAGGAAATGTCGATGTTGTTCTCACCATGCAGGATGCGGTGTTGCTGCTGAAGGGGCAGCAAGACGGGACGTTTCTCATTCGCCACAGCTCGCGCCAGGCATCTTGGTTCGTCTTGACCATGATCCACGATCTTCATCCGTACAACTTTGAAATTCAGAATGCGGTCAGTGTTCTTGTTGAAAAGCCATCATCGGTGTCCCACTTGACTCCGGCTTTTGTTCGGCTATTTCAGCCATTTCAGCTTGGACACGAATCGAGACATGTGTCTGGCAATTTGACCGACCCCAAACACGTGTCTACAAAATCGATGCCTGACCATTTCAGTCCACCAGTTGTGTGTAGGAGGTGTCAACATTTATAGAAACGAAAAAAACTAACGAGACATGAAATTTTCTCATCAAACAAAGTGGGATGTTGGGAGGTCTCAAATCCACTGTGCAGTTCCACTGTTTCCAGGACAACGCTGTATTCTTCATTGATGAGGGTCCTCTGCTGCCGTCTCTGGAGCACCTGGTGGAATACTACTGTCTACGCGCAGACGGGCTACCGTCGAGACTCACCTTCGCTCTCTCGCCAAGTCAGTTGAACGTGCCGAATTTTCTTTTCTGATGCCTCACGCTCAAAAACTGGAAGTCCCATTGGCTGCAGACTGAACAAAAATCGCTACATTTACAGAGCGTACTACAAAGAACATGGCGCCAGCGGAGCAGTTCTCATCTCTGGAAGTGGCTTTGAGAAACTGCATAGGTTTGTTGTGTTTTAGTTCAGTTCCACAATCAATGTCTTACGAAAGGTGAAATTGTCTGTTTACACTTGAAAACTTGCGTTGTGTTCATCACTGAAGGTTTGAATTTCAGTGGATGATACCCGGAGACTCGCCACGGAAAACTACGTCTACACGAAGGTACAACTGCTTTTCGCACTTCCTTCACTCGTTTGAAAGAGATCCTTTTGACTTGTTGACAAATCTGCGGTGGAGGTTCTCTTTACAACACCAGCGATTATACCGACAATCGGCGAGCGGGGGCAAGCTGTGTGTGTGTGGGGGGATGGCACTTCAGAGCTCTGTCATTGCAGCCACCTCCTGTGATGGAACCTCTGAAGCTGGACCCGTCAGCCATCCAGGTTCTGTACGAAATCGGACAAGGCGAATACGGCTCCGTGCTCAAGGGCACCTGGACCAGCGACACTGGTGAAAAGGTGTGGTCATTTCCACGCGTTCTCTTCTCAGACCTCAACACGTTTTTCCCCACAGCTCAAAGTTCTGCCTTTCGCTGACACTCCAGTGCGCATATTCCAGGTGGACGTTGCGATAAAAACGCTGAACGACCAGAATCTTTCGAGTGGGAGAGAGAGTTTCATGCAAGAAGCCAAGATTATGGTGAAGCTGGATCACCCGTGCATTGTCAAGTTGATTGGAGTCAGCGTTGGACATCCCATAATGCTGGTACGTTCGCGCGCGCGCACACACACACACACACACACACACACACACACACACACACAATCCTTACGTGTGAATCATCAATATCAGTACACGCGTAGACACACACCAACAAACACACATACACCGGCGTACTTTGTCATGAAGACACCTGTATGTCCTCTGCTGGGTTCCCAGGTTCAGGAGCTGGTCGATCTGGGTTCTCTGCTCGACTACCTGCTCGACTACCCGGAGAGGGTCTCGGTGAAGCGCGACCTCTACTTGTGGTCGGCGCAGGTCGCTGCCGGAATGATGTACCTCGAGTCGCAGCGCTTCGTGCACCGCGACCTCGCCGCAAGGAACATCCTCCTCGCCAGCAAAAAGCTGGTGAGAGGACCCTTCGAACCTCGTGTTCGCTCCAAGTGGCATTTGCTCTCAAACTCCAGTGGAATACTTGCAAACTACTTGTCACCGACAGTTGGCACTTCCAGAGTTTTGCTTTTGCGACTGTGATCGCCATATTCACGTCACGTCGAAGCAACCGAATGAGATGGAAACTTCCTTCGTGTGGGTGTTGGTTTGACTGCGGAATGTTCCATTGATCAGAACTTGCTTCATTGCAGGTGAAAGTTGGAGATTTCGGGTTGTCGCGCGCTGTTGGTTCCAACAGCGATTACTACCGGGCGTCTGAGGGAGGGCGCTGGCCTGTCAAATGGTGTGTTTCGTGTTGAATTGACTCGAATTCTGTCGACCATGCTTCGATCTTCTGGGGTCCTAACCTGAGATTGGTGGAGCGAAATCGAGCATGCCCAGTTCGAAGTCAGTCATTGTGCGCACAAAACACACCTCTGTTGTTGTGATTGTCAGGTACGCCCCAGAGTGCGTCAACTACGGGACGTTTTCGAGCGCCAGTGACGTGTGGAGTTACGGCGTCACTCTCTGGGAAATGTTCTCCTACGGCGACCAACCCTACGAGGACAAAAATGGCGCCCAGGTGAAGTCATTATTCCACTTCGACAGCCACAATATAATCGATCAAGTGGTAAAAAAGCGTGGGAAGGCCAACTTTCCAAACAAAATATGGCAACATTCGAGCCCAAGGATATGTGGCATTGATCGAACGAAAACGCAAGCCAGCATTGTCACTTGCTCTGTCAGCGCAATCCATGTTGCAAGCGACATAGAAACACGTAGTTTCGTGAACATATTTTTGTAAACGAGGTAGTGGTGCAAGCACGTATCTCGAGGAAATAGAGGTTCACACGTTTGTGTCAGTTGCCCGCTTTACAGGGGTGGGGTGGGGGGGGGAATTGGTGTCCCCTGTTGACACCTGCGGGATCTGCAGATAAGCCCTCTGCTTCCAGAGAACATGTCTGAGTACTTTCTGACGTTACATCAACATTGTAGGTGCTGGCTTTCTTGGAGCAAGGAAACCGCCTGTCTCGCCCAGAGAAATGTCCAGAAAATGTGTACATTCTGATGAAGCGGTGCTGGGCCTTCAACGCTGCGGAGCGACCAACATTTAAAGATCTACACGAGAACTTCCGAACGGACTCTGAATACGAAGACATACGAGTACGAGGTCAGATTTTGAACGAAATGGGATACTCCATCTCCAGTACCTCTGTGTAAACGCACCCTGCAGCAGTGTGGACATTTGTTGAAGAATTGCTCAAGAACTCTGGACAAGAAGAGCAGCCATTGTCAACAGATCGGTGGTCCAAATAAAGCTGTTTGCTGCACGCACAACGGAAAATTGCAATTGACTGAGAAAACATTGTGCGTGTGAATGTGATCAGGCTTTCGGCACATCTTTGTTTTCAGAAAGGCATTCAAATTGTGGGTTCTCTGGTTCCAACAAAAATATTTTCTGGGGCTGGCCAAGACGCAACCAATGAGGAAAGGGTGGGACATCAGCCGGTATTTTGAGCCTGAAACTTTTTGTAGGTGGCCATCTCTCCACAGCCAAGAGGCTCCTTTCCAATCCCTTTCTCGATCTGAAGTGTACTCCAAAATCGAAAGGTCAGCAGGACTGCCCTCCCCCCTTCCGACACCTTGGGACACCGCCCGTCAAGTTTTCTGTGCCGTCTTGTGGCGCTTGCAATGTCAGGGGGCGTAGTCCAGCAATGTTCGTCACAACATTCCAGTTTTGTGTGGCAGTGTTTCGTTTCTTGTGGAAATGCAGTCATACTGGTGCTGTCGGTGTTGCAATGTTCAAATGCCACTGTGTTCAACGTGTTCGCAGCAACATGGAAACAAACTTGAAAGTACGAAGGATAATCAAACCAGCACATACAACGTTCGTCTTTTCATTCACTGTTTATTGTCTTCAGAAAAATGTGTCACAGAATTTAGCATCAGCACCCTCAACCCCTGTCGGGACAACAAAGTTCAGTAGTAAGAAATGCTCTCGCAGCAGTGACTGGCGCATCTGAATGGCCGTTTAGTCTTTGTGCGTCAATGTTTTCTTCAAACCCTGCATCCACCAGAGAAAGAATTCAAAAGAAGTAGAACATACAGCTGTACCCGCTGAAGAACGAAGGTTCCTGTCAGTTCAGATTTTCACTTGCCAACTTATCGCGTTTATTTGTTGGACACAGATTCTGCATATCTGGCAAGAAAGTGTACAGTTCGTTTGAAAAGCGTCGATCAATAAAACCTGTGAATGCAACGCGTGTACTTTCTGCGTCCAAAGCTTCTCGCGAGGACTGCACAACACAAAATTCTGACAGGCAGGAAGCAACTGAACCACGCAACTCGCAACAGGGAACACATTTGCGCTGAGGCTGTGGCGGTGACTCGACACTCAGAGATTTTTGCGGTGATGGGCAAGGGATGAAAATCAGAGCCCAATGATGCGGACAATGCCGGTGTCTGGGGGAATTTCCTCTGACAATTTTCTCACAAAAGTCGGTGACCCTACTTCCTAAATCCACCTGTGGATGCCAGGCGACAGCCACAGACACTGTACAGTGCCCATAACAGTTTCAGAATTGCAAATCAATCACATTGGAACACAGGGTACAAACGAGTTGGAAAACCAACACATTCACTATTTCAACCTTCTTGTTCTTGTTGGTTACAAAAATAATCTGACGCCACCATACAATAAGTGCGCAAGTTGAACAGAGTCAAGAGTTCGATGTGTTTCACGGACTCCGTGTGAACCGTACACCCGCAAATTTACCACACTCAACCGTCTCTCGAACAATCAGCCCTTTTCACAGAAATTGGGACGGCGAATCTGGGAAATTGGTTGGAAATTTGGGACATCTTGGTCCTTCCAGGGCCAATGTTGCTGAACCGGAAGCGTTTTCAATCAGAACTGTTTCAAGCATCTGAGTTCATCTTGATCACATCCGACAACAAGCGCGCGAACAGAAAACATACGGTCAGTGAGTGAGATCTGTCTTTGCAGCCTTCAAAGTGGTTTCAGCTCAAACTCGCACGACGCAGGGCAAGATCGCAATGCCCCACAAGATTTTTTCGTGCGCGTGCGCGTGACTCTGTGTGTGTGTGTGTGTGTGTGTGTGTGTGTGTGTGTGTATCCTGTCCATCTGGAACTGAAAGATGAAAAAATTTGCGCGCACACATTTCAGTCAATCGGGCCTGACGCTTCTGCTTGTGTGTGCGAGACGCGTCCACATGCGCGAGTGAGCATCAACAAGAGCTCCAGCGCACGTGTTCTCCCACGAAGTGAAGTGATGCAAATGAACGCGACTTTGTACACAATGAGATGGAGAATGACCTACTCAGTGTGAATATCCTAGAAGTGGAACTTGAACTGAAAGCCGCCGCCCCCGAACGGGTTGAATCCTTGATGCCAGAACGGTCCACCTCCTTGAGCTTGCTCTTCAGGATCCAATGGATCCTCACCATTGTCAAACTTCTGTCGTTTTTCAGCGTCCGTGAGCACCTCCTTTGCAGCAGCAATGTCAATAAACTTTTTCTGGGCTTCTTCCTTCTCTGGACCATCCGAGAATCTGTCAGGATGCCACTCGGCTGCCAGTTTTCTGTACGCTTTCGTGATTTCTCTCTTGGATGCGCTCCTGCAATGAGATCAAACATGGTACTCGTCAGTGAAGAACGAGCACTTCCTGCATTTGTCAGCATTTCCAGTCTGCTCAATTGCACTGGATTCCGTTGTCAGCACACCACAAAAGAAAATCACGTAAACATTTGCGAATTTCACTTTGTTTCGCAGTTTTCTCCGCACAACACAGAGCAGGTCAGAAAGCCTTCAGGTGGATGCACAGAGCACGTGTCTGAAATCAGATTGCGTTGCTCACCTTTTCACTCCCAGAATTTTGTAGTAATCTCGTTTCTTGGACTGTTTGACAAGCTTTTCTGCGCGCTTCAGACCTTCCTGCACTTTCCGCAGGTCTGCATTTATCTGCGACGCCGCTTTGTAATCGTTCACAGCTGCAGGGAGAGACAGAGAGAACATTCAGGTTCCCCGCGTCCAGCAAACTTTGACCCACTTGACTTGAACATGACACCTACTGCCTTACCTGCTTCAAAATCTTCATTGATAATGTGAGCTTCAGCTCTATCACAGAATGCATCCACATTGTTCGCATCTTTCTCTATGATGCTCGTACAAATTTCCAACGCTTCTTTCACTCGACCAGCCTGGAGAAACATAAAACAAAAAAGTTCATGAACGGATGTTAAGAATGATGTGAACTTGTACCTGCATGACAGTGGCACACTTGGCAAAAACTTTCCTTGCCAGTGCGAGCAAAATGACAACTTGTTTTTAACAGGAACAGGCATTTCGACCTGTTTCAGAAGCACGTTTCCGAACGCAGTGACCACAATCGCATGTTGGTGTCAAACACGGACGCTCTCTGAGATACAAACCTTGGAATGACAATGACACTTGTGGCCGTGCGCTCTGTGTCTGTACACAAACAGTTTGGGTTCCGTCTTCAACATGGCGTCCGCCTTTTCCACACACTCATCCCACTTCGACTCGCCGATCAAGTTCGACACTGACTCCATCTGTTTGACGAGCTTTTTGACTTTCTTGTAGTGCGGATGGCACTCCTTATGATCGGGATCCAACTTCAGGCACTCTCGTATTTCACTGAAAGAACAAACTGTCGATTTATACGTGCAGCAAACCAGTCTCGTATTGGGTAGTCGCAAAAAGGCGCAATTTTGGAGCTCGATCACTGATTTGGTTGAACTCCACAACCTTCGCACAACGCAGACAGGAAGATTGCTGCTGTCACCACATTTGTCGTGCTCCTCCTCGAAGCTACACTCACGTCAACGAGTCCTGTGCCTCCCCCATCTCGTAGTAGAGCGTGCTCAGTTTGTAGTATCCGGCCGTGTTGTCGCTGCGAAGCTTGGTGGTCGGACGGATGTCGCCGATCGCCTTGAAGTAGTCGCCCTGCGCGATGTAGCACTCCGCGCGCAGCTCCCGCAGGTCCGGGTCCCACGGACACGTCTGAAAAGACAACCGTCGGTCCTCAAGCCAAATGAATGCCCAAACGAGAGCAGACAGAAAATTTCCACACAACTGATTCGGAGGCTTGTTGTCCGTCAGCTGCGCCAAAAAAAATGTGTCGATCCAACCGTGATCGGACCTCAGACTTGAGAATATTATGGACACTCAGTGAAGATCGAAAAGTAAGATACCACACACGTAGCGAGCTATTGCGTGACAGTCACCTCGATCGCAGGTGTCAGCAAATCGATGGCTCCCTGGTAGTCGCCATAGTTGAGCGAAGACTGCGCTGACTTCAAACTTTCTCTCAAAACCGGAATCTTCTCCAGCTTCTCATCTGCTTCTTTGTTGTTGGGATCTCTGGTGAGCTGCAAAATACAACAAACATGCAGTCACGTGCACAAGCCCGAGTCCTCTCAGTCGGACGAAGAATGAAAAGCTTGGACCCAGATCACAACAAATTCTCACAGCGTTGTGCAACTAAACTTACTGCTTCTTGAAAATCGCGCTCTGCTTCTTGGAGCTTCCCTTGTTTCAGCTTCACGTTTCCTCTTTGAACTTTAGCCTGTCGAAAAAATGCCGACAATGTATTTTCCATGGCAAGCTGAGCGTTGTTTGTCATGACAAAGTGAGGACAGAGAGTGGAGAGTTTGTCAAGCCACCAATGATTTCAATTTGGAAGAGCCAGTGAAAAGAACTCACAGCAGTAAAATCAGGCTTCAGTTCGATCACTTTGTCCAGATCTGGAAGCGCGGACTTGGATTTCCCCATCGCCAGATAAACCGTTGCTCTTCTGTAGTATGGCACGTAATTTTTTGGATCACCCTCTGCAAAGTTCCAAAGAACAATTTTCACAAGCCGAAGTTTCAAGTAGTTTGGTCTTGAAAACATAACAAGGGAAAATTTGGTCGTTGACACAACAACAAACAGGAAAGGTGGAAGTTGTCAGTGGTGTCGTCCTTCACTTGAACATTTGGCTCACGCGCAACCGTTGATTACTCACCCACGGCGGCGTGGTAGTGCGAGAGCGCGTCGGCCAGCTGACCCGCAGCCAGCATTTTATTTCCCATCTCGAGGTGCTGTTCAACTTCCTTGTTACTCGCCGCTGTCACTTCTGCAAGAAAAGCACAAACATGTGAAGTTTTATTTCACACGTAACACAAACAAAATAGACACACAGACGTTTCTCTGCGTGCTTTTCTTTCTGAAAACACAAACAATTTTACCTTTCAAGAGGCTGGTCCATGCCACTATCAGCATGGCCGACAGAGTCGCAGGACAACCTTTCCAATTCATTGGGCCAACCGAGCCTGAAAAAAACAAGAGATCAAAATCAACGAGCCCGCGGTATATTACAGCAAGCATTGTGCTCACAACATGCATTCCTCCAGCAAACAAGTTGTGGCTGCCTGCCTGCCAGGAACTATTCACTGAGTACTCCTCCAGCAGGTTCACATCAGAACAAGCACCACAGGTCCCCGAATCTTCTGGAGCAAATATAGTTGAAAGGTGGGGGAGAAAAGGGGTGAGGGTCACTGTGAACTATTTGTTTCAAAAGTTTAACTTTTGTCCCCAAGTCATCCAGACCAAGTCCGTGAGGGATCGAAGACCAAACGGACAAAAAAGGGCAGGGCTCCACACACTCTTGAGCATGTGACAAAGACTCTCCCACCCCAGCTCCCCTCAGTCACATGCACACTACACACACTGACGCCATGCTCATGATGTAACAGAAGCTTTCCATCTGGTTGGAGTCGCTGTTACGTATAGCTGGACCGGGCAGTCTCGGCACGATGAATTTTTGCCGTCATTTCTCTCTTGTGTGGAATTTCAAACAACAAACAGGTTCTTTCTCTTCTTTATAGCTTGACCTA
>JAAUXT010048816.1_pt1 | contig 11547 bp, 23 predicted proteins | sample 7278171 | NCBI WGS metagenome assembly JAAUXT01 (sample SAMN14350112, study PRJNA611818) | marine sediment metagenome | isolation source: surface marine sediment (1.8m) | place: French Polynesia: Moorea | collected 2018-08
AAAAAAAATTGTGCCAGAATCTAGAAACTTGTTTTTTAAATGATCAGGCAGGCATTTATGAACAACGAACATTTATGTGACCACACGCTTTTTATGCGTAGCATTCTTGTTCCACTCTTCCTTTGTACACTCTTTTCACTCCTTTTTTTCACTCCTTCATTCCTCCACTCCTGTTTGTTCCTCTTCCTCGTTTGTACACTATTTTCACCCCTACGTTCTGCCACCCCTTCCATTCTTCTACTCCATCATGGGAAAAACACTCCTTGTATGGACACTCCTTCATTCCTCCTCTCTTCTCTCCTTCCCGCAGCCCGAGATGACGGCGGCCGACATCCCTCTCCCCGTCGTGAACGAAGCGTACATCGCAGACCTCAAGAAAACGGGCGTCGCCTTCAGCGATGATCCACACGACCGGCTCTTCAGGGCGCACGGTGCGTGTGTGTGTGTGTGTGTGTGCGAGAGGTGACACAGCACCAGTTTTGTGTGCGTGCGTGTGTGTACGCGAGTGCGCGAGAGGAGAGATAAAGACTGTCTGTCTGTCTGTCTGTCTGTCTGTCTGGCTCCCCCCCCCACACACACACACACTCTCTCTCTCTCTCTCTCTCTCTCTCTCTCTCTCTCTCTGTACAAGGTGTGTTGTGACAGAAGGGTGTGCGCGTGTGTGGACGCTCTTCTGTGTTTGTGCATGTGGATGAGTGGGTGGATGTGTATGCGGAACGGAAGAGCGTTGTGTCCCTGTGTGCAAAACTACGCGTGTGTTGGGAAGGATTCTGAGTGTTTCTGTGTCCTGTTTCACCGCCCACGTGTCTGTTTCAGGCCACACGCTGCACGAGGTGTTCGTTCTCCGCGAGGGGCGCTTCAAACGCATCCCCGACCTCGTCGTCTGGCCCTGTGAGCACGCACGCACACACACGCACGCACACACACACACACACACAAACATACAAACACACACACACACACACACACACACACACACACACACACACACAACAAAGCACACAGTCACACTTGAACCCCGTCTTGAGAGAAACTTTCAAATGTCGGATTCGCCACAACAACCGCAGGAGCTGATGTGAACGCACTTCACACGTATCTGGCAAAGTTGGGGTTTCTTGGTTGTGTTTTCTGACGATGGGGACTTTCTTGCCGTTTCCGTTCCCTTCAGAGACGACAAAAAGATTTCCAAAACTCTGTTATGCCTGGAATCAGGCGCATTGGCGACCTACCTGGCCGTCAAAGTTTTGAACGAGGCTCAGATTCACAGACTTGTTCTGAGGCGCGACGCCCACGAACACAGCGTACGGGGAGGGAGGGAACGTGTGAGGCGCTCTTGTTGACTCTGTGACGTCACGTGTTGCAGCGCGTCACGAGGACGTTGTGAAGATCGTGCGTCTCGCCACCAAGCACAACGCCGTCATCATTCCGTTCGGAGGTCAGTCAGCGACGCCATTGCATTGCACTGTGTGTCAATATTCTACCTTGCTGACATTGATAGAGATATCAGGTACTGCGTGCTTGGTTCACATCGTGTGTTTGTCCGAAGACGTACTGCGCGCATTTGTGTGTGTGTGTGTGTGTGTGAGTGTGTGAGTGTGTGTGTGTGTGTGAGTGTGTGTGTGTGTGTGTGTGTTTATCACCGAGCCTTCTGTTTGCAGGCGGCACCAGCGTGTCCGGCGCTGTCACGTGTCCGGAGCACGAGACCCGGATGATCGTCTCCCTCGACACGTCACAGATGGTAACGCATCGTCTCCCATAGCAACCAACACTTTTTCTTTGACACTCTTTTGTCTCTCATCGTTCCCAGCCCGTCTGATTTGCAACGTTCAGTCTCCTGTTGCCCAGATTCGCGAAGCAAACAAACTAAAATTTAGTATCCCACAAAAAGGAACAATTCAGTCTCCCAGTGCAACCAATCCATCTCATGTACCAACAGCCCAGGCTGACATCCGGCAACCAATTTCCGGCTTCCGCTTCAGTCTTTCTCTAAACCTCGTAAGAATCGCGCTGGTTTCTGGGCATGATCCTGTTCTGGTCCATTTCCTTTTGGAAAAAGAGACGAATCCACGTTGTCACGAGACTTGCGTGACTGTGTGTGCGCCTGCGCCGCGACTGACGTTACCACGGTTACCTTGCAGTGCGCCATCAAGTGGATAGACGAGAAGAACCTGCTGGTGTGCGCTGAAGCTGGGATCATCGGGCAAGACTTCGAGAGGCGGGTGCGTCACACACACACACACACACACACACACACATGTTTTCACTCTCTCTCTCTCTCTCTCTCTCTCTCTCACACACACACACACACACAAACCACACATGTTTTCACTCACTCACTCACTCATTCGATCTTTCTCTCTCTCTCTCTCTCTCACTCTCTCTCTCTCTCTCTCTCACACACACACACACACACACACACACAAACACACACACACACGCAGACACCTTCAGCACACCAAACGCTACAAAAAAGGCAAACACCCGAGCTTGTGACGTTCTGTTTGTTTCTGAAGCCTTTGAAAAGTGTACACCCGCTTGACTGATCTTGTTGTCATGGTTACAGCTGGGAGAGAAGGGTTACTGCACGGGCCACGAGCCGGACTCGATCGAGTTCTCGTCGCTCGGCGGCTGGGTCGCGACGCGGGCGTCAGGCATGAAGAAGAACATCTACGGGAACATCGAGGACCTGGTGCGCGTGGGCGTGCGTGCGTGTGTGAATGTGTGTGCGTGCGGGGGTCGGGGTGGGTGTGCGTGCGTGCGTCGGTGCGAGTAGAAGGACGTTAGTGGAAACACAAGCGTATCTGCTTTCGGTGTCACACGTGTGTGAGTGCACGCACGCATGCGCGAATGGTGGGTACGCACGTGTATGAGTCCGTGAATGCGTCCGTGTGCTGGTGTTTGGAATAATATCGACGTGTTGACAACTCCAAGTTCTGAAGTTTCTGAAGGCCCAACTGGGAAGGATATTCTGCTGTTGGGCGTGGCAGGTCGAGCAGGACTGCAGTGATACGGGTACCGTGTCAAAGGGTGGCAGCTTTGGTTTCAGAGAACTCACATGGTTGCTATGGTTACAGGTGGTGCACGTGAAGATGGTGACGCCGCGCGGCGTGGTGGAGAAGAGTTGTCAGGTGCCGCGCATGAGCAGTGGACCCGACATACACCACTTCATCATGGGCTCCGAGGGTGCGTGGGGGAGGGGAGGGGAGGCAGGGAGGAGGGGTGGGTTGGATTGGGAGAAGAGATTGGTACGAGAAGGAAGGAGCGGGTGAACATGTCACACACCAAGTGCGTTGTCATGAGCACTTGTAGGATGGTTGGAAGCGGGACGGAGTGGAGGGTTGGAATGCAATGAAGGTTGCGAGTGCCAGTCAACACACAAAACAAAGTTGACGTTTGTGTGCAGAAGCAGGCAGGTCCCAAGAACCACCACGCTCCCAACTGTGAGAAGTTCCAGCAGCACTGAACAAGAAGTAGTGGAGACAACACGTGTCATTTGAGCAACAGCACAGCTCGCGTGCCAGCTGAGCGATAATGAAGTTGTTATCTTACAGGCACGATCGGCGTGATCACGGAGGTGATCATGAAGATCCGGCCGGTGCCGGAGTGTCAGAAGTACGGCTCGATCGTGTTCCCCGACTTCCCGCGAGGTGTCGCCTGTCTCCGTGAGATCGCGCGCCAGCGCAGCAGCCCCGCCTCCATACGACTCATGGACAACGAGCAGTTCCAGTTCGGTGAGTGCCTGGTCGGGCTTCCAGCGGGCCAGGAATCATCGTCAGTGTGAGTGGGGGTGGGCGGGACGGTGTAGGAGTAGGATATTCCCACCAGGAAATCCTTTCCCCCCGGAAGAGATTTACGGGTTGTACGACAGTAAAAGTCTTCCCCCCAGAAAGGATTTCCTAGTAAAAATATTTCCCCCAGGAAATCTCTTCCCCCCATCATACGGGCCATTTCATACAGGTTTTGGGGCCAGTAAATTCTTTCTCCCCATCAATTCTTCCCCCCTCCCTTGGGGTCTCAGCTTCACTTTTGTGTGATTCTTGTGTTTTTGATTGGGTTTGGGTGAGTCTCAACTTCACAGACAATGTCATCCCTATGAGCCAACCGACAGGTGTGAATGCATTTGTGAAGTTGGGATTTACCCAAGGATTGACCACTGATTTTTGTACAAAAGTGGTCCTTTTTTTCCTGGGGGGGGGGAATATTTACTGGCCTGAAATGCCCAGTAAATCTTTTCCGGGGGGAAGAGTTTTACTGACTTGATTTCAGCAAGAATATTCCAGGGGGAAGAGATTTACGGGGAATAAATTTACGTCCACAACGGTCATGTCAATAATTTGAGATACGCGTCACTGAGTACAAGGAGAAATGCAAAAGAAACGTGTGCGGGCCGACCCGTGTGTGTGTGCGTGTGTGTATGTGTGTTTGTGTGTGCGTGTGTGTGCGCAAGTGTGAAGGCGGGAGGCAGGTCTGGGTGGAATGGTGAATGCGTGTGGCAGTTCCTCAAGTGACTGACCTATTGGCAACACCATTGGTACCATTCTTCCTCCGGCCCCGGAACAAACACTGATCATCGCGCGCCCTCTGGCTGCAGGTCACGCGCTCAAACCGGAAGTGCACTCGGTGTTTGCGTCGTTCGTCGAGGGGCTCAAGAAGATCTACATCACGCGCATCAAGGGCTTCGACCTGAAGAGGATCAGCGTCGCCACGCTGCTCTTCGAGGGAACCAAGGACGTGAGAAACTTCCCCATTATCGCCCAAACACGTTGTCGCCCAAATCTTGTTGTCCGCCGAATCACGGTTCCTTGGTTTCTTAACCCGCTTGGTGCAGGACTTGAACGTTTTCTTGAGCACGCTTCACACTGCATGGGTCTCGCTTTGGGTCCCAGGGAAAACAGGGCTCCTGATTCTGAACCGTGGTGTTGTTTGCAGAGGGACTCAACATTGGAGAAAACCAGTGTTCACTCAGCCTTATGTGCTCCAGGGTTCACATCCCGTGTGTCTTGCAGGAGGTGGCAGCGCTGGAGAAGCGAGTCTACGGCATCGCAGCCAACTTCGGGTGAGTGGAGCCATGGAGATCTACACTTGCTTCACTTGCAATGAGCACGCAAGAAATGGAAATTTTGCACACGACAGCACAGAAGGAAGGAGGGGCGCAAAACGTTTTTGTTTTGGCGGAGGGGGGGGGCAGGAGAGGCGACTGTCCCATCGGTGATCTTGGTGGAGGTGTTTTTTGATTGGTTGCACCTCTCGACCAGGTGCGCGTTGTTTTATGATGACGTGTTGCGTTACAGCGGGCTGCCGGGTGGGGAGGAGAACGGGATGCGAGGATACATGCTGACGTTCGTCATCGCGTACCTCCGGGTGAGTGTGTGTGATCTTTTCCTCTTGGTGTGCGTGTGTGTGATCGCACACCTCCAGGTGAGCCAGGTGAGTGCGTGTGTGATCACACACCTCAATGTGAGTGTCCGTGTGTCGGCTCGTGATCGCATACCTCAGGGTGAGTGTGTGTGTGTGTGTGTGTGTGTGGTCACGTACCACCGAGTGATTGTGTTGTGTTTTGTAGATTCCATTGTGAAGTTAAATTCTGGCGCACAACAATGAAGATCACGTGCTCATTGAGCGACAATAGAGAACTTTGGTGTGTTTCAGGACATCGGGTTCGACTACTCGGTGGTGAGCGAATCGTTCGAGACGTCTGTGCCCTGGGACCGTCTGCTCGACCTGTGTCGTAACGTCAAGGACCGCGTCCAGCGAGAGTGCAAGGAGAGAGGCGTGCAGATCCCTCCCTACACCACGTGCAGGTGTGTGTGTGTGTGTGTGTGTGTGTGTGTGTGTGTGCGCGCGTGTGTTGGTGGTCTGCGAGAAGCATGTGGGGGTCTCAGAAGGATGTCCGAAGTGAGTCTGTGCGTGTCATGTCATGTTTGGGTCAACGCACTATTTCGCTGAGTGGGGGCCGAGCCGGAAGTTCACGCTGCGTGCGTCACGTGTTTGTTTTGACGCAGGGTGACGCAGACGTACGACGCGGGCGCGTGCGTCTACTTCTATTTCGGGGTCAACTACCGTGGCCTGAGCAACCCGGTCGAGCTGTACGAGGAGGTGGAGGTGAGCGGGGGAGGGTGTGCGTGGGTAGTGGGTGAGGACGGGGTGTGCTGGGGGAGGTGTGGGTGAGGAGGATCTCCCGAGTGGGGTGTGGGTGAGAAGGGATGTGACTGGTGAGGTGTGGGTGTGGGCGGGCAGTAGTTGGGAGGGGTGTGACGGGTGGGGTGTCGGCGGCGAAGGTAGGAGGTGACACAAGAAGGAGCTGCCTGGTGAACTGAGCAAGTTGGAGGAGCTGAACGAGGAGATTGAGGTGGGTGGGTGGGTGTGTAGCAGGGTGGGCTGGAGGTAAGAGATGCGTGGACAAGTGGGTGAAGGGTGTGGGAAGACGGCAACCCGAGGCGTGTGTTTGTACTGACAGGTGTTCTTGTTTTCTCCGCAGGCGCTGGCGCGAGAAGAAATCCTGGCGAATGGTGGAAGTATCTCGCACCACCACGGAGGTGGGTGTGTTGTGTGAGTGCGTGCGTGCGCGAAAAGGAGGTGTTCGTGGACGGGCGCCCTGTGTGTGTGGTTGTACGAGTGCAGTGTGTGCGTGCTTGCGTGTGTGAAGTCAGAAGACCCACGTGAACGGTTGTCTCTCCCATGACGCGAGTGTGTATGTTTGTATGTGCACGCGCAGTCACGTGTCAGTCGGGCGATAATGGAGACTATTCTTTCCAGTCGGCAAGATCCGGAAGCGGTGGTTGGAGCGCACGGTGAGCGGCCCGGGACTCGGCATGCTGCGCGCCGTCAAGGAGTACCTCGACCCGCAGAACGTCTTCGCCAACGGGAACCTCACCCAGCCGTAAACGTGACGTCACTTCCGTTTTGACGTCACGTGATGGTGACGCCACCGACAACCGTCACGTGCTGTGACTGGTTCAATCATGTGAACTCAGCATTGGTGAAAATGTCTTCGTTGCCAAGCAAATTCTCCCGATTTCCTTCTCGCAGCTGAAAGGATCACACAAAGGCATCCATCTTTTTGTTCATGATTGGTGACAGGACTCTTCTGATCATTCCAGTCCCTAAGTTTCTAATATTTGCGATGTCACCACGATCAGTTTGTGGTGACGACTAGTCAATCATCCAGTTCCGCTTCCGGCAGATTTAACGCCTTTCCGCTTCCGGTTTGCTCCCTCCCCAGTGATAGGTCGCAATTTTTTTGCAAAACAACTATTTCTTTTCTCAAAAATCGTCTTTGCCTTTTCCAACCCGTGAAACGAAAGCACACGATTTTCCGTAGAAAATGAAGTTTATTCTCTCTCGACTATGTACAGAGTCGAGTTCGCTCGTGTGATCGCGAAGTCATTGAAATGCGTCGGAAAATCGACTTTGATGTTGGCGTCGTCATCAAAACGAACTCGCGAACATTCGCGACCAGTTCTGACGTCGGGAAACGATTTTGACTGAACCAGCAAGAAAACCCCACCGGTGGTTGCCATGACAACGCAGGTCAACATGAACATGCAAGCAAACTCGACGCGACGCGACAAGGCGATTGGATGAGCCTCTCGACCAATGAGCAGCGGCCATCCCTACGCGATGGACGCCAGATAGTCCTTGACTTCTGCGGGAGAAAGGCGCTTGAATCCGTCGGCGTTGCAGATTCCGATCTCGATGTTGTCCTCTGTCATCTGCCCCTCGAAACTCTCCTTGAGAGTCAAGATGGCGGTGTGCACGGCGTCCTCCAGCTCGAGCGTCTCGCTATACCTGCGACGCGTGGGAAAATGACGTCAATGGGCGCGTTCGATGCAAAGCTCTCTCGGACGCTGAGTTCACGCCTATCTCATGGGATACGCAGTGCTGCTGGGACGGAGGTTGCGCTCAGTCATTTGAACAGAGACGCACAACTATGTGAAACAGTGAAGCATAAAGCATTGGAGTTGGGACAATGCGCAATTCAACACAACTGCATGTCATGTGTTGTGTCCCTGTAGATCTAACGTGGGACGCAACATTTGTCGACAGCAGAGCGACTCGCACGCCTGTCACGTGTCGCCACGAAATCTCACCTTTTCTCGAGGAATGTTTTTCCGTTGACGAAGTTCTTGCCCATCGCCGTCGCTTTCCACGCGAAATACGCGCCCTGCAATCACCAGGGCAACCAGGGTCAGAGTTTACCTCTGCATTTGCACCAACTCAGTGGTCGCGTATGTGTGTGTGCAATTTTCTCCGGCTGAACTGCTCGGGACGCAGTGGGGACCCAACAACATGGCACTTGCAAGGGGCGAGAAGAAAAGGGTCACACTGTCAAGAGTTGTTGTCAATGAACCTGTGTGTGTACGTGGGGGGGGAGGGGCTGCGTGTTAGTATGTGTGTTGTTGTGCACTTACGGAGGGGTCACACTGGTAGAGGTAGGCTCGCTCGTCGTCCTTGTCCCAGCCCGCGATGAGAAGGGAGACGCCGAAGGGACGCACGCCCCTGAAATAGAGACGCGTTGTCATGACAACCGCAGAAGTGATCACCCGCACCAACAACAGTACCTGCACCGCAGTTGGTTGGTGCCCTGCAAATTTGAAAGAACCAAACACGAACTCGAAGCGCCACTCAGGATTACGAAATCAACCACGGACACGTGTGTGTGTGCTCACCCAGATTGTGTGTACTCCTGCATCACGTTGGCGACCTGCTGCACGAGCTGCCCCGTTGGGATCTGCTCCTGGTACCGCGTGTAGTACGCCTGCGCCAGCTTCCGCGCCTGCTTCAGCAACAACCTGCGACAACAATAACGCAAATGCGATGTTGTTGCGTGAGAATGGAATGTGCAAAACGAGCCAGTGATCATCCAAAACCGTGGTGCAACAGAGAACACGCACACACTCACCTGATATCACACGCATATTCTCAAGCGCACATCAGTCGGGTCACTCAACACACACACACACACATATACACACACACAGAGTCTTTTGTCTCACAAACTCACACACACAAGCGCGTGCCATGCTACAAGTGCTACGGCAGTGCAACACACGCACACACACATCCAGCGCACACACTCATGCTCCATCGCAGCGTTCTTATCAACTCAACACACACACACAGACACACACACACGCACGAACCTGTAGTCAGGTCCCATGCCGCTGTACACCATCCCAATGCTCTTGGTGATCATCTCCACCTTGTGGATGCTCTGCTCGTCGTACAGGATCGACTTCTGTTTCTTTTCCGTCGCCAAGACAACGCCGTTTGTCGCTTTGGAAACAAAATTGCGATACATCAGTGTGGAAAATGCGAAATTCTTCACAACGATGGAGGTCTCCAGCCGTCAAATGTCCAATCCTGCCTGTTCTCTTCTCTGATTGGTCACTGGAAACCATTCAGAAAAGGGAGTGATCAGAAGGGGCTCACGGGCACAGGACGTGTTGGGGACAAACCGGCACCGCAGTTTCTCCCACAAGCAAGACAATGCTCCACCATTCCCAAGTTCAGCCCTGGTGCACCAAGCCCGCCACAACTGAGCTGTGGAAATCTGCCTTGTGACGGGTAACAAGACGTGTGACTTTTCAACCGTTCTTGCTCACTGGAAACCGTCTCTATGTGTGTGTGTGTGTGTGTTCTCACCTTTGATCCCGACGGACGGGGCTCCTGCCGCCACGGCTGCGAGAGCGTACTCGATCTGCACCAACTTCCCCGAAGGGCTGCAAAAAGACGCAGTTTTATGTGGGTCGACAAGGACTTGCGTGTTTCTTCCAGCGGACAATCTGAGATGTCAGGCAACCAGGCGCAAATTTTTCGAGTACACTCTGACAAGTCCAGGAACCAGGGGCATGTCAGATTTCTATGGATGTGTGCGTGTCGCCATACGCCGCAAGCAATGGGGCAACACTGACTTGGTGCTCTTTCCGCATGTGCTGCTTCTGGAAGCTCAGACCGTCAATTTTGCTGGGCGATAATAGAGGACAGCTGTCAAAGCAGAATCCCCAGTCTGTTTTTCAGGACCCGAAGGTCAATTTTCTGTCGCTGTACTTTATCTAGTGCCTGCACGTCATCACAGCAATATCTTTTCCACTTTTACTCGGAGTTTTCAGCACCAAAACGACCTGCCCAATTTCAAGACATGGGATGATGGAGCAAGTTTTTGACCAGCACATCAGACATGATTTCAAAGTCACGGGCGAACCAATTTGAACAACTACACATCTGCACATGTTCTCTAAGTTCCCGTGATCAACTAGAATCCATTCATCGTCCTGAATTTATCGTAGTTTTACCTGAAGGTGGTTAATGAAAAGCTGTATCGCTCAGACATGTTGCGTTCGGCCGGTTGACTGGATTCTGACGAAGCCGAAGAGTCCAGTCAAATTCAAGATGGCGGCGCCCATGCTGTTCAACGCTTTGAGGACAAATCTTTTTCGGGTTGAAACTCGAGTTTTGTCGCTGCTAGGATTCCAAAATGCAGGTGTGAATGCACACCTTGTTGCACGAATTTTGTTGCTAACCCTGAGAAAACGTCATGGAAAGCAAAACAACTCCAACTTGTTTTGTGAGCATGTCGGTTGTCGACTCTAGTTGGTTCACATGTCAGCTGCCTTGAGAAGACAAGTGCACTCGTGGATACAGCAGCTGTTGAAGCGTGCAGTTTGACAAGTCTCCAGTGTCTCCGGAACTCCTCCCCTCGCAAAAAAGGGAAATTAAATTTCCAGACACTGCGCGACATGTTCTTGTTGCTTGGTTGACACGCCCCATGTGGAGTGACATGGGTCGGCCCAAATGTGGAAAACCACTAACCTTAGTGTTGAGACAAATGGACGTTCAGCGCCAATCAGATGACCAGGATGCGAAAGCACTGGTTTCTGACAGGAGCAAACACACTAATGTTGTGTGCGGGTCGGGTCCCGGTGGCTCCCGTCCACACAACCACCGCTATGTGCGGCACCACGGTACGAAGCAGCCTCGGCTCGGCCGGACCGCCGCAGTGGAGTAACAACTCAAGCGTACGCTTCAAATGTTTATTACTCAGTCCTGTCTCAAGCTGTTGCTCTCGACAGACGCAGGGTGTCATGGGCGCGGCTTTAAATAGGCGGCACGAGCTGCGAGTCCAGTGCACAGCTTCAGCTTCACACAGCTCCGCTGAAGCCGCTTCGCCGGTACTCAGCACCTCGCCCGAAAGCTGGATTGCGCGCGTGGGAAGAGCCAACTCTTCCACATGACACACTCACCTGCCTAACCCCCAATGACCTGGACCCTCTCCTGGACCTTCCCCTGGACCTACCCCTGGACCTGCCTTTGGACCCACTCCTGGACCTTCCCCTGGACCCACCCCTGGACCTGCCTTTGGACCCACTCCTGGACCTTCCCCTGGACCCGCCCCTGGAAGCTCCCCAGGACCCTCCCTTGGACCCTCCCCTGGACCCTCTCCTGGACCCCCTGGACCCTCCCCTGGACCCTCCCCTGGACCCTCCCCTGGACCCACCCTTGGACCCACCCCTGGACCCTCCCCTGGCCCCTGCTGGACCCTCCCAG
>JAAUXT010105689.1_pt1 | contig 11547 bp, 6 predicted proteins | sample 7278171 | NCBI WGS metagenome assembly JAAUXT01 (sample SAMN14350112, study PRJNA611818) | marine sediment metagenome | isolation source: surface marine sediment (1.8m) | place: French Polynesia: Moorea | collected 2018-08
GCACCTCCACCCCCCCTCTGTCCGCGAGGCGGCGCCGTTTGTCGTGTGTGTGTGTGTGTGTGTGTGTGTGTGTGTGTGTGTGTGTGTGTGTGTGTGTCGCGCTCTCTGTCTCGCTCTCTTTGTCTTTCTGTCTGTCTCTCTCCTCCCTTTATCTGTCCATCTCTTTCTCTGTCTCCTCTTGGATCCCTTCTCTCTCTTTCGCTCTCTGTCTCAGTCGCTCACAACTGAGGTATTCTACCCAGTCAATCCGTGAAATTTCAAGCTCTTGCTGATTCGTCCTCACACACTGATCGCTGATTGGTTGTCGCTGCAGTCACGACGACGCCGGGTCCGACGCCACGCCCCCTGGTGGAGGTGCAGGCCGCGACGTGGGCGCTCACCGGCGCGTCGCTCTTCACGCTCTTCGTCATCGGAGCGCTCGGCATCACGCTGTGGAGACGCTCACGTAAAACGTCCTAGCACGTCGACGTGATGCGGACGCGCGTTCACGTTCTGCTGAGGTACGCCGCACGCTGCAGCGACGTGCACACAAACGTTCAAGTTCACGTCGACGTCATGACGCTGCACGCTCACGTCAACTGTCCGAGCGTACGTTGTCGTGGTAACAACGAACGCTCACGTACTGTCAACGCACGCCGACGTCAAACGTGAGACCTCAGCGGAGGACGCCCGAACGTTTCATGGGATCTCAACGTCGAACGCTTGGAACAGACTCAACGGATGCACTACGCGCCAGCAGTCTGGCGCTGGAAGGCCTGTTCCTCACTGGGTGCGCCATGCGATACGTCGCTGCACACGTCAATGGCTGCGAAGCCGTTCCTTGAGACGCAGCGCCCATTGACCTTTACAGTGACGCAACGCCTGATTCACCTGGCGTGGAACCAGACCAAAGCTCTCAGGGCGGATCTTCAGTTGTTTTGTTGGCTGCCTGTGTGCACAACGCGTTCAATGGTGCAGCGTCCATTGCCAAGGAAACTTCGCTTGAAAAGGACCGTAGAACTTAGGAATTTGTACCCGAGCACGCACAGGGAATTGGGGTTACGATTGAGGCGTGTTGCACGCTGGGTGTACCACGAGCTGCGTCCCTGCGCAAGTCAACGGGCGCTGCGTCACAAACGACGACGTGGTCATTGACTTGTGCAGAAACACAACGCCTGACGCACACAGTGTGAAACAAGCCACAAACGTTGCGCAGAAAAGTTGCACAAAGCCGGGATTTTACCGCAGACGCACGAACTGCACGTCGCGAACGGATCTCCTTGGCAACGCGTGGCAACGGGCCTGGAGGTGTGTGAAAGTTGTCACGTTGGACATCAACGTGTTGATGAATGTTCCTTCCATCAGAATCACGTGATCACCCAGATCATGTTTCGTTTGTACGTTTTTGACGCGCCGCCTTCTCAATGGGAGCGAAGCGGTGCGTCTCAACACTGAGTGTTCTTGTTGTGAGAAATGGGCCGAATGAGGTGGTCATCCGATTTGATAGTTTGACTGGGCCCAACAACATGCAAGCAATTTGGTTGAGGTTCAGAGACAGTTTTGTTGGGGTGAGCCACTGGGGTGAGTGCGTGTAGATATGTGTGTGTGTGTGTGTGTGTGTGTGTGTGTGTGTGTGTGTGTGAGCTTCACGGGTTTTAGCTTGTGTTCGTTGACCAAATGTCTTGCTTGCTCCTTCCCGAAAAGTTGTGCTGTCCGTACATTTGTGCATGTACTTCGACATCACATCCGGAGTTGCATTTTGAATTCAGAGGTCCCAAAGGTAAGCAGTTCGTTTCTGTGTTTCAATCAGACCTGCCGAGTCTTGGACATCACTCCGCAAAAATCAAGAAGATGCGCACGACGTGTGATAGTGTCTGGAAAAGTGAAGTAATTGGTATATTTTTGCATCACAGCATAAATAGATTTTACACGGTGATATTTCATGTTTCTACAAAAGAAATAAAATGATATCTTCTCAATTTAAAGCGTGTAAAATGAAAAATTCAGGCAAGCAAAAGCCGATGGAGCAGCAAAATTTAAAATGTGACTGCACGGGTACAACTTTGGTCAAATCTACACAAACGAGCGTGTAGCTTCTTTGGTTCCTTTTCAAACTCTTCAATGTTGAGTGTGAGTCGACGTGGCACTTGATGTCACAGACTTGTGACGTGCTGAACTGATTCTGAAATGATCTGCCGCCCTCACCTGTAAAGAAATGGAAATTTTTGTCTCCGAGACTGGTGGCCAAGCCACGCGTGTGCCTCAGTCATGCAGGAAGAAGATTTTCGCGCGTTTCTTTTTGTCAGTCACAGTGACTGGCACAATGAATGATTTTCCTTTTGTCAAAAGTTGAGCTTCTCTCGTCCTGGCAAAACTCAATTGTTTCACAGTGCCCAAAGAGAGTATGAAACAAAACGTACACTGTTCAATTCGCTGTTCCTTCTTGCCGGTCCTCACGCCTCACATCGAAGGCTCTGGGGCCACACCAGGTGAAGCCCAGGAAGAAGGTGACGTTGTGGCCCAAGAACTTGTTGTGTGTCAGTGGTCTGTACAGCGGAATACTGAGGGGTTGTCTTTTGCCCTTGTGATTCACATACAAGCGCACGGTCTTTCCAACATTGTCCGGCATCCCAGAAAACCTCGCCAGCCGTTGCTGTGTGAGATCACTTCGGAAGAAGTACGTCTCGCCGTTTGTTTCTCTGTTGACGAACTTGCGGAAGACACTTGCGCTGACGATGGACTCAAAGCCTTCTCCCTCGGCCATGTAGAAAACGTCCACGGGTTTCTCCTGGTTCTGGAGCTGCTGTGCCTGTGGGTACCGATGGTGGAAAGCCATCTCCCATTCTGTGATTGCCTGCTGAACTTCGCGCGTATCTTCGTGTTTCCAGTTGAGAAGAACGTAGTAGAGGTAAGGCTCCAAGCTGTCCTTGGGTAAGTCGCTACGATACAGCTGTTGGCTCTTTGTCTGAAGATTTCTGTAGCTGATCCATTTCTCTTCCGGATAAAGGCAAGCGCAGACAAGGTGGATGCCAATCAAACAGCGATGGTACACCGTGTCGTTCTGAGGACGTCGTTTCTGCAGACTTTCGACGTCTTCTCGCAAACCAAACAAATGGATCGGTCCACGTTCCCCTTCGTACAGAATTTCTCTGAAGCTCATGCCTTTCAACAAGAAACTCCGACCGTGTGTCTTCTTCTTGTCTCCCAAAAGATCCACGTCTGATTCCAAGTACCTCTGCAGCGATTTTTGCATACCTCTCAAGTCATTCAAATCTTTCTCGTAATCTCTCCGCCGGGTTCTTGTCAAGAACTTCAGTTTGATCTGGGTCAGCTCGTCTTCCACTTCCTGGAATGTGTTTGGCAAGTTTTCACTCAGCTCTTTCACAAAATTTATTATTTGTGGAGGCCAGTCTCGGATCTCTTCAGGGATGTCGTTGGGATTCGACAGAAATGCGACGAGCCTCTTCCGTCTTGCGGGATGTTTTCTTCCACAGGAGAAAGGTTTCATGTACGTGAAACACTCAAGGATTGTACGCCCAACGTGAAGTTCGTCGAAGTGACCTGCGAGATTCCGTGATGTGGTGGATCCACGGGTTTTGTGGAGTTCTTTCACCCTCTCGTAGATTCGTGTGCTTTCGAAAGCAAATCTGGCTGCTTTTAGGACTTCGTCGACGGAAGCGTCATTGCGCTCCTTGATCTCTTTGTAAACAACGCGCAACTGCGATTCGAACACTTTGCCGTAAGTGTGCCACAGCCATGAACTTTTTGGCTTCGCATCTCTCGCCTGTTTGGCCATTTCTTCTGCTTTGTCCCATTCCTGTGCATCGATCAAAACTCGAGCAGCCTGCTGGCAAACATAGGGGTCGTTTGTGCGTTCGAATCCAATGTTGAGGACTTCCACAGCTGGCTGATGGTTTTTCTCTTGTTTTATGATGTCGTCGCTCAGAAGGGGTAACTTTCTTTTGTCTCCGCTGCCATCTCTTTCATCTCTGTTCTTCAGCATTTCGGCAATGTTCGTCTCAACGAGCTCCTGGATGGATTTCACGTATTTCATCTGAATGAAGGGCTGGTCAAGCATGTCCAAAACGAGGTTGGACAGTCGTGTTCCCTGCGGATGGGCGCTGTTCTCGCCAGGTTCCTGCAGAATCTTCAGGATGGCTTCACTCATCAGTGGGTGGAAGACACAAAGCATTTCTCGTGGCGTCTGGTCCATTTTGCCAGCATTGACGTTCAGGATTGTCTGTGTGCAGGAACTCAAGTGTCTTTCCCACACAACACGTCTTCGGTTGGGACGGTAAATGCCGAACGTGTTCGTCGCTGGTCTTTTTACATCAATTCCGCACATCAGCTGGTCGAATGGGCTCTTTTTCACTCGTCTGTGCTCCAAGTCGTAGGTGTTGAGCAGTGCCAACACGAGAATCAGTTTCCTCTCCTTCTCTGACGTGATGTTCTTCAGTATTTGTCGCATCTTCTCCTCGACGTAGGTTCTGTCGAAATCATTCTTCATGATGTTCAGCGCAAGCATGGTCTCAGGATCGTCGTCGTCGTCATTATCATCGTCCCTTGCCTTAATTTCGTTGTATTTTTCCTTGAACCATTCTTTCTCCGTTTCTTCTAGCTGTTGCTTGAGGGTAAATTTGCTGAAATCCTTTTTGTCTTCGTTCTCAGGCAGTTTCACGCGTTTTGTTCGATGCACCAACAGCAGGACACAAAACACGTCACTGCGGCTCTTTTGTTGGACCCACGTCTGCTCTCTGATTTCTTCTTTGAGTTTTTCAGTTTTCTCCTCATCCTGGTTGTCGAGCAGAAGCAAAACAGGTTTTGGCACACTTCCCTCTTGTTGCCTTTCTCCAAAGGAATGCAAGTCGAAGATCTGCTCGCACGTGTGTTTGGTGATCGCCTTGACAACCGCGCATCTGTAGTTGGCTCGGAGTTCCCACAGCACGCGTCTGGCGGAAGTGGTTCCTCCAGCTCCAGGCTCGTGGTACAGATTCACTTCCGCCACGCCGTCCATGATCCGGGTTCTTCCCTCCAGGCTTTCCCTCACTCTGGCTTCAAGTTTCTTGTCCAGACTTCGATGACACACTTGAGAAGGCAGGTAGAAGTTCCACCAGTCAACCACGCCGCCTCGGTAAAATTCGTGCTCTTTTTCACGTTTGTCTTTTTCTGTCTTGACAACGCCTTCGCACTGTTTCGCACTCAAAATAGCCAGGTTTGACATTTCGTTCTTCTTGACCTCTGGAAGTGGGACCTTTGCTCCGTCCTTGGTCGTCAGCATAGTCTCCGCTGTGAGTTCTTGGTCAGAAATTTCATCAACGACAGCTGAAACATGGCTCCAGTCCATAACGACACTTCTGTCGTCAAAGAGGCCTTTCTCTGTGTCTGACCTTTCTCCTAGCTTGTCCAAAAATGGATCCAATACGCTGGAAGTTTCGGCGATGAAGCAGGTGTTTCTTTTGTGAGTGACACAAATTTCAGTTGCTGCCATCAGGGTGATGTCAAAGTTCTTTGACAACAAAGGGAAGACAAAAACGCATCTTGAAGGCTCGAATTCCTGCGTGAAGAAGTTTATCCATTCCCGGCAAGTTCCAAACCTGACATCTTTCCATTGAAATCTGTCCACAGAATCAGGACCGCTGTCATCGCGTCCATTCAGAAAAATCCAGAGTGGCTGATAGAATTGTGCGGTCTCTTCATGCAGCATTTCAGCTCGGGTTGAATCCATGTCCTCACAGAGGAACGTTTTGAAGGCATTTCCTTCCTCATCCTGCATGAAGTTGAACACTGCGCAGTCACTCGTGACGTCCAGCACGGCACTCCACTGAATGGTGGACAAGAATTTCATGTTCTCCTTCAATGTCGCTTCGTCCATCTGCTGTCCTGGTTCCGGCGGAGAGAGAATCAAGAAATGATAGAACTCTCCCCCTCTCAGAGACTCTTCTCCCAAACACAGAGCGTCAATCAGCTTCTTCTTCTCCAGTTCGGGGATGTCAGTTTTGATTTTCTTGCTCGTCAGGTCCTCAGCTTCTGCTTGCGCTCGCTGCTCCACCAGGGCCGGATGTCGCTTCGAGATGAAGTCTGACAGTTCTTCGTCTTGCAGTTCCGTCGGCTCTTCACCGGCAAAATCGAACAGCATGACTGGCCTCTTTTGAGCCTTTCCACTTTTCTTGCGAGACACGCTGGGTGGAGTGCACCAAAAGGCCTCCTTTCCTGTCAAACGGCTGTGGGGAACGACCTCCACCTCCAAAACGAATTTCTTCACAGTGCCTTGTTCGCTGGTGGTTCCTTGGAAAACCTTCACAAACTTCACAGGTCTGATGGCTTGCATTACGGTGATCAACTGATGGTCCTGAAAGGCGACTTTCAGGTGCTTGGCCAGCTGGTTTTCAATCACGGCTGGGTGGCATGTCAGAGGTATGCCTCTGATTGTACCTGTCCCCGGCTCCACCCCAAAATGAATGCATCCATTCGTTCTGGAATTGAGGCAGGCTGCTGCGAATTTGACTGTCTCTTCTGCAAGCTTCTTCATGTCTGACGCATCTCCAAGTTCGAGAGATGACAACATTTTGAAACATCTGACCGGCTGAATTCGATTTCCAGGCCTGGAAAGGTATCCTCTTTCAAAAGCCGCATTTTCTCTGTACATGTCCCTCAAGGTAACCTGTAAGTCAATTGGCCGAAATTGCTCCACAAAACCAACATCGTCTCGTTCTCTTCTTGCTTCTTGGGTCGCCATCTCAATTTCTAGGTCTTTTCTCTTGTCCCTCTCTTCCAAAATGATTTCACCAAATCGGGTGACGAGCTTGTCGTCTTTCAGAACGTTTCGAACGTCATCGAGAGTCATGTTGTACAGTTCTTCTCCATCAACGTTGCTTTCCCCAAATGTGGAAACGACACTCCGTCCCATCTCACACTCGTCTTGCAGCCAGGTCCCAACATTTTCCACGGACCAAGTTCGTATCCCTGCCGAAAAGAACAATTGGATTGAGAAAAAGCAGCCCTTCCACCTAAAAATTCCGCGAAAGAAACCTTTGCTCTCCAAGAAAAACCTTCTGTTTCCGGAACAAATTTGGTTTTGTTCTACTTTGGACCAACCCGCCAGTTGAAATGAGACACCTGAAAGGAAGAGACCCCAACCTTGAATGGGTGGCACGAACGAGTCAAGACTCGCGTTCTCCTCTGGTACATCCGGCTCGGTATCGTCCGGGTGAAGACACAAGAGGTTCAGCACTTCTCTGATGTTCTCGGTCAAAGGAAACCCAACTTGAACGACCTGACGTGTATCAGAACTTTGGAGAGTTCGTGACAACAAGACGCGTCAACATTTCTTCCAAGGAAGCAATCTGCATGTGACACTTGTCAAAATGAATACAAGTTTTCATCCTGGCCGACTCTCGTGTCATCGAGACAGTCCAAGAAAGGTCTGTCAAGGAGAGGGGCAGAAAAGGATCAAACCACCGATTCACAAGGATACTGTTTCTTGGACTTCTTGGACTTCTTGATGACAACGCTGGACCCGAAGGTTTCTTGCAGAACGTCAGCAATTTCTCTGTTGTCAGCGTCGAACCAAATGTTCCTTTCCTGAAAACAATCAATATTCTTCACTGTTATCAGCCAGCTCTTGTCTAAATTCTTGCGACACCGATTGTCGAGTCTTGTGTCCACGACTCGCTTTTTCACTTTGGAAAATTGAAACCAACAAGTTCCTGAAAGATGTGTGCGCACATACACACACGCACACACACGCACACACACGCACACACACACACACCTTGTGTTCAGCACGTGCACGCACATCCACACGATTCAAAACAAAAGTGTTTTGCATCGTTTTGTGCCACTCGGCTTTGTGTGCAAATAAAGGCAAATCAAAACCTGCAGGTCTCGGCGCAGTTTGCTCTTCACCACGTCCAAGTCAACTCTTTCTCCGTCCTGTTCCTCGAACTCTCGGAGAAGGATGTCCTCCAGGTCGCGCCGCGCTTCGTCCTCTGCAAAAGCCAAAGCAGCCAGTACAATAACTGTTCAGGGGTGGGTCCAGGATGTGAGGAGGAAAGCCTGACTCCGAACTTGACCCTTTCGTGCGTTTTGAGAGATTCGCCACTTTCCTGCATGTGCACCATTTGCATCCAGAATGCAAGTGGCTGATGGAGCCACTTGTGTTTTGCAATGGCAGATGTTGCCAGTCATTGATGAATTTTGATACAACAAATTTAGAATGCTTTTCACCCCATCCACCTGTTTGTTTGCCTGAATTTGAAATTTTGTGGCAAGTGTTGGTCTTTGTATGCACAAGCAACGATTGTCAACTTGTGTTCAAAAGTGTCTCGACATCTGCCCAAACTCGACATTTGAACAAGGGTAAATTTCCTACCGTCGTTCTTTGCTCGATCTTCTTCGGTGATTTCGACAGCTTCAACTTGTGCAGCCAGATCCGCCTGGTCGTTCTTCCGCAGCGCTTCCAGGAGAAACTCAAAGGGCCTCTTCCCGCGTTCAAACTTCCTGTTCAACAGTACGTTCAGAATTCGCTCCATCAAAGCTGCCCGGGACAGCTCTTTGATATCAGGGGTGTCATTCTTCAGCAAAAGGCCTTCTTCTTCAAAGTAGTACAGGAACTTCACGCTGGCGTTTGTTTCCTCAATCAAAGTTGGTTTGTGCTTCAGGACTTTGAGCTTCAACTCGAGTCTCTTGTTGGCTTCTTCTTCGTCTTCTTGCTGTTTCTTGTTCTCCAGCTGTTCTTTCAGCTGGTGGTTTGTCTTGACAAGAGCCTCCAGAAAGCATTTGTAAGGACTCTCTGTTTTGCACTTCGAATCGTGTAGCACTGACAGAAAACGCCTTCGTCTGTCTCTTAGTCGTTTCGTTGACAGCAGCTCGTCTTTTTCCTCGTCGCTGATGATGCCGTGCTCGTGGAGCTCAGACACCAGTCCCAACCCGACGTTCAGCCTCCGCATCAGAACGCGCCTGAACGCTTTCAGCGTGGCCTGCAACAACGTCAGAACGGTCGAATGACGTCGGGTCCGTCAAAATGTTTTTGCCACGGGGGAATTCCTCAAAGGAATCAAAAGTCCAAAGCTCGGTTGCATTGTGCAACGAGTGCGATATCTTCAAACATGCATGAAACCAAAGAGCACAACCATTCATTCTCCAGCCAGTAATTGCTCTCTGGCAGATATTTTATGTTTGCAGCTTTTTCACTTGTCAATTATTTCACTCATCAGTGTTCAATATATATGTGAACAAAGAACTCGTACTGTAAACTCATTCATTTTGAACACAAATCTTGAACACTGATTCGTGCAATATTTGTGACAGAAACTGGGGGAGGGGGTCAAGCTGTCATACCGAGCAACAGCATTTGAACAATGGATTTTGTCAAAAACACGACCGCCAATCCAGGTCGGTGGGGGATCAGAAACTTTGTATCCGATTTGGCAGTCTGACACCTCCTTGCACGCACGCACACAGCGAATATGATCATGCAAGACTTGGATTTCCAAAATTGAACCACTACACAGCATAAAATATTCAAGGGAGAACGTACCCGTTCAGCTTCGTCCATTCTGCCGGCTGTTGTCGCTTCGCCGAAGTTCTGATTCCTCAACTTTGGAACTTCAGACCCAACAAACAACACACGAAGATAAAATTATTGAACACGCGACGCTTCAGGAACGCACGGTGTCCCATTTTTTGTGTGGAACGTCCTTCCGTCTTCCAGGCGCCTCACTGTAATGTAAGCTGCATGCATGCACCCAGCGCAGTCACGAGTAGATTCTAAACATAGACTCACTTGCTGCTGCATGCGTCAGCACGGATGCAGATTTGGGTTAGTGGCTGCTTGCTCCTGTGCCCCTCAGGCATCGATCCAACAGTTTATTGCCCCGTATGACTGTGTGTACGTTGCCAGGCAAACAAATAATCTTGGAGAGGATCCAAGAAATGAGAAGTGTTGCGTTGGGGCCAAAGTGAGCAACAAGAATTCAGACCCCCCAGGATCCTCTCCTGTTTCATATGTATCCATGTTTGCCCACGCACTTTTTGTGTGGATAAACGTTTACACAGAAACACCTTTTATTGAAAAGTTTGTTAATTAATTGTATAACGTGCGAGAGTGCAACAGCTTTCACGCCCTTTTTGGACAATAAAAACCTCATCTCGAAGATCACCAAATGGCAAAAACAAACTCAGGATTGTTTGCATTTTCCAGTATTGTTTGTCGAAATGCGTATGGTCAGTTGAATGTATATATTTCTGTACACATGTACAGTCGACCTGCAATGAAATTGTGCGCAACAAAACACTTCAGCACCAATTTATCAGGAGAATTGATTCGTGACTGGTTGTCACAAGCAAAAGATTACCTGTGTCAAACACACCAAAGGCAAAGCACACAAGGATCGATTTTCAGATTTTCGTCAATTGTTTGATGTGGAGTCAAAATCGGGTCTTGCCAATTGGGTTCCCATGATACGCAACTTGTAAGGTATTGTGAGGCAAGGCTCGTGTGTTTGCTGCAAACAAATGTGTCATGAATCATCATGTGTGTATGATTGCCAAGGAGTTTCAAATTGCCCTGAAGGGACACACATTCCTGCATGTGGAATGTGCGGAACAGCACGTTTGGCAGAAACCTTGACCCGAGAACGCTTTGACTCATAAATTTCCCCAAGCAGACAAAACCATGGTTGCTGCAGAATCCAGAAGTGTTCACTCCTGCGCTGTAAAACCGACCAACTCAACCTTGACCCGCGAGACAAAATAGAGTTCTGACTCAGAAATTTTCCCCAGACAAAACCATGGTTGCAGAATCGAATCCAGAAGTGTTTTTACCCCTGCACTGTGCAACCGACCAACATTCTTCAATCAAGAAAGAGAGAAATGCTCAAAAATAATACTTTTTGTTGTTTCCTTCGCGGTTTGAGAAAATTACATTGAAGAGCGCAACAAAGAAGCAAAAACTTGTATTGATTTTGCAAGATTCGAATGTGCGTTTCTTGTCGAGTGGAACGTCGTGTGAATGTTTGTAGTATGCTCGAGTTCCGTCAGACACAAAAAGTCTCGTCTGCATGAGATCGCTTTTTCTCATGGTTTTTTTTGTTGAAACAACACTCTATCAAAGCGCAGTACAGACTTGGATCCGTTATATGCTGGCAGATCTCTATGAAACACACCCAATGTTGATATTGTTACCAATTAAGGTACTTTCCGAAAGAGGTACGACCTGTGTACCGGTACTTTGTCTCGGGTCTGTGTGGACAATTTCCCAAGTGCCCTTCCCCCGCCACGCTTGTCAAAAGGTGTTTCAAATTTATCGTGACCTTCCCCTGAACCCCCGATCCGAAACACAAGCACTTGATCCACACACGCACCCACGCACCCACACGCACGCACACGCATACACACAGTCCCACACGCACGATTTGCGTTGGTGGCTTCTTATTTGGTGAGTCATTCACACACACACACACACACACACACACACACACACACTGTTGTATATATGAGTGAAGCCCCAGTAGTGATGTTGTAGTATAGTTTATTGTAGAGTATGAGTTGGAGCTCAGTGGTTTAGGC
>JAAUXT010140835.1_pt1 | contig 11544 bp, 12 predicted proteins | sample 7278171 | NCBI WGS metagenome assembly JAAUXT01 (sample SAMN14350112, study PRJNA611818) | marine sediment metagenome | isolation source: surface marine sediment (1.8m) | place: French Polynesia: Moorea | collected 2018-08
AGGTGATTCGAGATGTAGATACACACAATTCTCTTTCTTTCGATGAAAAAACCTGAAAAATATGAACAATAAACGTAAAGTGTGCACCAAGTAACGGGCCCTAATACTACTGGGAATGACCTGTACAGCTGTACTGTAGATTTGTTGTGGAACGATGTTCAGGGTGACCACAACGCGTCTATAACGCAATACTGGGACATAACACCCATGAAACAAAAACTTGACTGTGTGAAGTTGTTGTCGTCCACTTTCTTCGTGAAGAAATTTCGGAAGAACTTTGTGTGTGGTCAGATCTCATGTGCAACCAGCAACCCAAAGGCACAGGTCAACTAGTCTGGAGTTCGTGTCATGCTATCTTTAAGCCACAGTTTGTGAGAACCGACCAAAATTCACCTTTATCGATCACAAGCAATCGCGTGGAGTTGTTTATTTTCAAGAAATTTGAATTTAAAAGTTTACGCATCACTATTTCTGTCGATGATGCAGAGGTTTTGTTGTGGAACTCTCTCGGTGGAGGAGGGAAGTACGAAAAATGACGGCTGCGAAAAAGAATGTTTGGTGTGCAGAAACAATCGACTAGTTGCCACAACAGACAATAATCTTCCCTGAATATACTTCCAGGTAAAACGCAAAGTACTTGAGACTCGTTTGCGCTGCCTCTCGATGATATGAAGGCAAAAATTACGAAGAATTGAGCAGGAAAGTCACTGAAAAGTTCTTGACCATATTTGGGGGAGGGGCACCTGTTGGGGTTTGGTAGAGATCAGCTGATGATTTAACAGCTGCACAACGCAAAAAATGAAACTCAAAGTTTGTCTGATTTTGAGGAACTAATTCAGAAAAGCTTTGTCCGTCTGAGAGCATCAATTAATTGATGTCCACCTCAAAAACTTTCGATGAAGGTGAGACTTTTCTTTGGGAGTGTGACAACTTGAGAATTCAACCACTGCTCTCAAACCGGTCTGCTGTTTGTTTGCAATCTTTCTTCACTTTGTTTGTGCTTGATACGAGAAATCTCCATTTTAGGACACCGAGCCGCTCATATCGCTGGTGCACTGTACGTGTGACTCATCGTTCTGTTTATGCCCATTTATAGACATGGAGCTGAAGTGTGTTGGTGCCTCGTCGGACCCACGAGTATTCTTTTTGGAATGTGAATTACTTTCTGTTGGCACTGACCTCAGTTGGGCATTTTCAGAGGCGTTGGATTGAAGAAGAAGTCAAGAAGGTAGATGCAGGAAAAGCTAAAATGTTCTCAGATCCAGGTTCAGAGTGCGAGCTGCCTGTCCGCGTGTGAGCGAAAGTCGGAATCAAGTCACTTCTCGAATGTTTCTGTGCAAGGACTTTTCCTTGAGATCAGAAAGAGACTCATAGTTTTGCTTTCGGATATTTTTACAGCTGCCTGGTAAGTTACGTTTCACATTTTGCATTTGCAGCTTTTGGACATAACGTACATAGCCGTGGCTGCTTGTCAAGACCCACTTGAGTGAATCCAGGACTGAGGTCATTGGAACCCAAGGGGAAGAACTTCAACTTGTAAAATGTGTGAAACCAAAACTACGGTGTGTTTGTCACAAAATAGCGGTCGGGATGAAGTTTCTTTCCCCAGTTGGCCCCGCCTGGATCCGTGAATGGTGTTTTCACTCTCCAATGCTTCTTGCTTTGCAGTCAATCTTGGGCTGTGCAGGAGATATGCAGGTGTCTTTCCCTTTTGATCTCTGGAAAATCAGGGTTTGTCCCCGGAAGCCTTGAATAATCAAAATGTTTTGAAATGCCTGCAGTTCAGCTGCTGGTCCGAACCGTCCTGATGGTCAGTTTTCTGTATCTAGAGGGTCTTTGCACGATGGCGACTGGTGATTCTGGTGAAGAGACAGAGGAAGATGTTCCTGCGTTACACGCAGCTGCTGAGGACAACGATATTGATGCAGCTAGAAAACTGCTTGAGCGACAGGATGTCACAGTCGGGGTGAACGAGTTTTGGGAATCAGAGACACCCTTACACATTTGCTGTCGACTCGGTCACTCAAGACTGGCTGCAATTCTCCTGGACCACGGAGCCAATCCCGATTACCTCACAGACAATAGGCAAGAGACGCCACTGTTCTTGGCCAGCAGGGAAGGGCATTTGGAAGTGGTCAAGTTGTTGGTTGAGAAAGGCGGTTGTCTCCATGGCAACGTGGACGTCGGGTTGGACGCGCTTTACGTCGCGTCGGTGTGTGGATCCGCTGCCGTTCTCCGCTACCTCATACAAGAGGGCGTTGTCTTCGAGGAACACCACCCGCCCCATGGTCACACTCCACTGACTTGCGCCTGTCGTCACGGCCGAAAAGAAATTGTCCAAGAACTTATTTCCGCTGGATGTGATGTGAACAAACCGATGGACAACGGGCATTCGGGTGTCTTTCTGGCCGCCATGTTCCAGTTTGCAGACATAGTGAGACTGCTAGTGCAGGCCCAGGCCGAAGTGAATGACTACAGCGTGCAGTTTCAGGGATGTCCCTTGCATATGGCATGCAGAAACAAAGACATTGGGACTGTGCAGGCTTTGCTGGGCGCTGCGGACTGTGATGTTGATGTGATACAGGACGAGGGACAGACGCCATTGTACATAGCGGCCGGACTTGGGGAGCTGGATATCGTCGAGACTCTGATAGGTTCGTCGCCTCTGTTGTCCGAGAATATCTGCCTTGTCAATTTGAGTTTCTTGGAGTTGCATTCACTGCCTTCTGGACTTGAAAAATTGTCGAAAATTGCTTATTGTACTGATCTTTGCGCATTCAATCAAGTCTTCTTGTGTTTCCAAAAGTGACTTCTCGCAATTTGCCAAACTCCGAAGACTTGAAAGTGTGCAAACTCTGTCGTTGGCGTTGTTTGCTTCGGACAGCAATGGGAATGGCTTTTTGTCTTTGTACAGCCGAAGGCGCCGATCCCGATATCGAGACCCTCGATACAGGCAATACGCCTCTGTTCGCGTGCCTCGAGCGCCCCCTACACGCCGCCGCCGGCGCTGCCGACGCGCTGAAGCCGCCGGCGCCGCTCCCTCTGGTGCGCAGCCTCATCAGCGCCGGATGTGACGTTGATCACGAGAATCGCGGCGGCGTGACGCCACTGCAGGCGGCGCTGGATCGAGAAAACTGCGACGCCGCCTTGTTGCTGCTGTCCGCAGATTGTAGGTCGGTCGAGAGAATGGAGTTGAGTTGGCGGGGGGAGGGGCAGAAATTTCTGTGCAGTCTGATGTGATACAATTTTTGCGCCGCACTGGTATTTGCGATGCAGAAATCATCTGTTGATCAGGTGTTGTCTGTCAAGCACAGAACAAGCGTCGTTGTGGCTTGGCTGTTCAGGCAGAAATTAGAGTTCTATATTCAGAGATCACACACTCAAAACAAACAAAAGTTAGTTGGGCCCAGGCTTTGACTGGTTCCCTGTTGTTTCAGCGTCAGCTCAGGCTGCTGGTTCACGAGCGAGATGGACGTCTACATCATAAGTCTGGAGAACAGCTGTGAACAGCTTTACTCGAGCTTTGTGCAGGCGCGCAAACACCCGCGCACGCTCATGTGCCTCGCGCGAATCGCCATCAAATGGGTCGTGAAAAGTTCCGCTGACGGCGTGAGTCGAGAGACGGGTCGAGCGCTGCCTTACTCCACCCGAGTCAAGAAACTGCCCCTGCCAACAGCGCTGAAGCAGTTTGTTGCCTACGAGAACCTCTGACACTTGAAAAGTACAAAGAGGTGAATTTTTCGATCGTGTGCATGGACTTTGAGAAACCACGGTTCAGATCTGGATGTTCTGAGTTCCTGAATGCATGGTCCCAGTTGCTTTCTGGAAACACTTTCAACGTGATGCTTCGCAACAAAGCCAACTTTTGTTTTTGACCCCGTGTTTTCAGTGAACATTTGGTCGCACTACTGCCTGACGTTACTGCCCTCTTGTTCCTGGTTGTTGTGGTGGAAAGTTTCTTGTCTGGCTCGGAATGTTCGGGAAAATGCGCTGTTGGGCGATCTGAACCTGACGGATTAATGTTGAGGTTCACATCTCGCGGTTCTGTTTTGCTGAGATTTGCAGGACATGGCTTGAGTTGATTGGCTAGCTGTCGATAATTCTGCGTTTCCAGAATGCTGCACGAATATATAATGCACGAGATTGCCTTTTGCTGTGTGTGACTTTGTGGTGAGCCGTTTGTTGATTCAAAGAAAGACACCTCTTTTCCCCACGTTGAATTACCGCATTTCGTTCTCTGTAGGGAATCTGGCCTATCGATGCAGCAACTGACAATGTTCCTTTGACCCTTGCAGACGTACCGATTTCCAACGATCGCATTTCCTGCACAATGTTTTTTAACCATCACCATTTGGTTCTTCTTGCAGGTTTGCCCACCTTGAAGATCCGTGAACGATGTCGTCGTTTTTCGAGCCCAATGCTCCGGGGATTCCACCCCTGCTGCGAGCCCTGGGGACTGGGGACCTGGACTCTGTAGAGCGCATCGTACAGAACGACTTTGGTGGGGACCCGAACCCGAAGATTGGAGGCGGTAAAGAGACCGCCCTGCATTACGCCAGCAGGATGGGCCACATTCACATCATCGACGCGTTGTTGGCCAAAGACGCCGACATCAACGCCATCAGTTTCAACAAGGACACGCCCCTCTACATCGCTGCGTACCACGGGAACGAAGACACTGCTCTGCACCTCATCAGAAGAGGCTGCAATGTGGTCCCATCAGCGGAGAGCCCCAAATCCGTGATGGAAATTGCTATCAGGAGAGAAGGAATGCATGAATTGGTTCGCACTTTGTTGGATTTCGATCAGAACTTCCGCGACATCAGAGGGAGGAACTATCTTCACTTCGCTGTGTACGCGCGCAACATATACGCCATTGAGCTAATGCAGCAGAAAAAGTGTCTGAAGTACCTGTCTGACAGACCAGACACCCTGGGTGTTTTCCCCATGAGCATCGCCTGTCGCCGAGGGTACCTGGACATCGTGACCTTGATGCTGTCTGCAGGAGCGGACCCGAACGTCGAAGACCCGTCCTTCCCGGAGACCCTGACGCCGCTGCAGGAGGCCATTTTGAACGGGCACCAGCGCATCGTGAAGGTGCTTCTTGCGCACGGCGCGCGCCTGGATTACTACGCGCATGCGCCTTCAGTCTCCCCGCGGGGCGTGGCACCCGTGACGTTCAGCCTCATGACCAATCACGAGCAAACCGTGATCCTGCAGGCGCTGCTGGAAGAGGGCGCTGATGTGAACGTGCCGTGTCAACGCCGGACCTACACGTCACTCCACCTGGCGGTGGACCAGGGCTTCTACGACATGGCCAAAATGATCGTTCTCGCCAACTGCAACCTGCAGGAGAACAGGACCTGGATTCAGCAGTACATGCAGAGAGAAAATCTGAGCCTCGAAAGAAGGCAGTTTTTGACGTGGCTGGAGGCGCTGTTGCCGGAAACCGTCGAACCAAACAGACTCACCTACTTGTGCCGAGACTGCATCAGGAATGTGATAGCCTGGAAGCGACCAATGTCTGTCCCGATCAGTGAGCTTCCCCTTCCGTCCAAACTGATCAACTTCTTGCTTTTCAGAGACCTGACCTAGATTACTTCATGTGAGCACAACGCAGAACTTACATAATTTTTTGATATCATCTGTTGCTGTTCGTCGTCGAAAGTCAGTCAGTAAATCTTGAAGTTGATTCTGAACTGAGGTCAGGTGCTCTCGGTTTGTTGGGGAGGGGTGATGCACGCACTGTTGACGTTGTTCCTGCAGACTGTTTCGACAATTGAGTGGTTGGCTCGCTGCTTGTCATCAATGTGATTTTCTTTCGATCGTGCGACTGTGATATATGGATAAGTTGTAGATCTAATTGCGGAAAAAACAACAACAAATAAAGCCGAGTAACCTATGAGTCGTTGCGTTGAGTTTGTATCTTCACTTGTACATCGCGTGGATTGCAAGAAAATCAAATCTCCTTCATTCAAGAAATGGCAATTGCGAGCTGCAAATTTATTCACTCAAAAAGGACTTCGAAAGTCGTGACCCCTTGTGTCCGTCATGAAAGCAAGACGTCGTTCGCCGCAGTTGCTGGCAAAAGTTGTCAACCATTGATTCACGCTTTGCCTTTTGTTTCCTAAACCCAGGTCGAAGTGTCGATCGTTATCCACCAGAGTTCGCCGCCGAGTCAGCCATGGCGTCGAGAAGAACATCTCGAGAATTTCGAGTGCGCGCAAAGGGTGAGTACAACTTTGAGCTGCAAGGAGAGCATGAGAAAACACAGGGAAGACACGCGTCTTGATTTTTACGCGCAAGGTTATTCTTCAGCCCTTACAAGTGTCAAAAAGTGCTTCACGATGTCTTTTTCAGTTTTGCGTCATTATCTTCCGGAGGGAGGACTTCCCCCTAATCGCAGACCCGCGGCTGCGTCGGAAGGTTCGGCGATGCCGCAGGTGCAGGAACAACTGCAAGAAACCTTGGAAACCTCCCTGCACAGCGCCTGCAAGTTCGGCGACGTTGCCGCCATTTCGCGTTTACTGGACCAAGGTGTGGACATGAACGCTCTCAGCTTCAGGAAGTGCACGCCGCTGTTCGTAGCGACGTATTACTCGCAAGAAGACGCCGCGTTGTTTCTGGCGTCCAAAGGCTGTGACGTCAACATGAGAGACGAAAGACGTCAGACGCCGGTGATGCTCGCGGTTGAGAGGGGCTTGAAGTCTCTGACGCGCGTTTTGCTGGAAAACGCTTCTCTGAATGTTGATCAGAACGAAGAGATCAGTGAAACTACTTGTGACGTCAGTCAGACCGATGAAAGACGCAGAAATGTTCTGCATTACGTTGTGTCTGCTCGAAATTTAGACGCTTTGGCCATATTGCAACAGAAAAATTTGATTCAGATTCTTAGTGGGCTTCCGGACCGAACGGGCAGGTTCCCGATCACCCTGGCTGCGCGGAAGGGGTACCTGGATGTGACGAGCGCTCTTTTGGCGTCTGGCGCCGATCCGAATGTGTCACATCCGAGGAACCCCAACGCGCCGAGCGTGCTGCAGGAAGCCGTGATGCACGGCCGTCTGCACATCGTGAAACTGCTTTTGGCAAGCGGGGCTCAGCTACAGACCCCAGCAGCAGGAGACCTGTGTCTAGTTTGCGCGTGCTTTCTCAACGTTCTGCACCAAGAGCGCCCTGACGTCCTGCAGGTGTTGGTCGAAGCCGGGGCGTCCGTCAACGCCACGTCTTCTGAGTACAACAATTTTCCACCTCTGAGGTTGGCTGTCGAAATGGCTTATTTCAGCATGGCGCGCATGATAACCTTGGCCAACTGTGATTTGGCTGCAAATAAGGGTTGGTTTGAGGAATTCAAAATCAGACCGGGGCTCTCCCCTGAGTACATTGAATTTTTCACGTGGCTCGCTGAGTTTATGGAAGCCGCTGATAAACCCGACAGATTGTCTTACCAGTGTCGCGATGTGATCAGAAGCGTCGTCTGCTACAAACAACCCGTCTCGCTCCAGGTTGAGCAGCTTCCGATTCCCGACAAACTCAGAAACTTCCTGCTCTTCAGGGATTTGGACTGAAAATTGTTTGGCTTCTTCGAAACTTTCACTTTCACGATAAACATCAGAATGGCAACGATACTTGTGTTCATAGTTTATTGACACGAAAAAATAAAACACCTCTATCACACCAAGGTGTTTCGTTACAGTTCAACTCGTTTGTAAATTCTACAAACGGGCTTCTTGAATGTGTGTGCCAACCGGTGCACGATAGACTCTACTTCAATTCTGGGAACAAATTGAATTGCACGGGTGTATTTTCCAATCATCAAGACCACAAGTGAAGCAACCACTTCCGTCGACACCGAAAGTGAACAAGGAAACCGACAAGCGACAAACAAGAGATTGCAGCTGCGTTCTGTGCATTCGTAAGCCCCCCCCCCTTTTCAAAGAAAACCTGCATAGAAATAGAAAATTCTGTACGTCCCGTTCTTTGAAATGCAAAACCTGACGAACCAGACCAAATATCAAGTCAAATTCAGAGGCACTTCTTGTGGAGGATCGTGGATCCGTGTTTCGTGTACTCGTCCTTGGTGACGAACATGTCCGCCATCTGGGGAAGCGACACGAGGATGGAGCCTCCGATCCACGTGCCGAAACTCGGGTTCGCGTAGATGACCTTCGGGTTGGAGCCAGGGGGCGCCAGCTGTTCCACCTCCCGCTGCAGGCGCTCGCTGAAACCTGAAAGGCGCACGCGACACATTGTTTCATTGACGGTGTTCACAAGTGACATCGTGCGCTTCTAACTTTGGCAAAACCTGACTTGAATTTGGGTTACAGAAACGTTCCAATTTTGCAGAACAAGCTCATGTGCGTGTTTTTCTTCGGAGAAACTGACCAGGAAACTTGACGGAGCCGCTGCTGAGGACGATGTTGTTCCACAGGTTTTGTCGCACCGCCTCTTCGCACCCGTCGATCGCCTTCAGGATCAGCTGGTGGATTCCCTCCCCAGACACACCTGCAAAATAATACAGCAAACAATTGTGAAAAAACTTTCAGCCAATTTCAGTGGTGAGTACGTGCTGAAAAGAGCCTTTGTTGACACACAAACACCAAGACAGAAACGAACACAACCCGAGAAGAGAAGACCGTTGATCTGAGGTTCTGAGTTCAGTGACCCAACTCCAGCAAAGTTTAAAACGCCTCTGGCACTGCATAACACAAACGGTTTCTGTGTGTACGCACGTGTGTGTGTTGTCCGTCAACTACAAGAGTACTGACCTGCAAGGGTGGGGTTGAAGAGAGACTCTGCAGCGCGCGCCCACTCGTACTGAACCGTCTCGGCCTGCTTCCCGTCCGGCATCATGTACACCTTGCTCGGGCTGCTCGCGACGCTGTTCGCGTCCGACGCTACGACGCACAACGACTCCTTGATTTCCCGAACCACTTTACTCGCTGAGAAAGAAAGGGCCGCAAATAACGCTGTGATCGCAACACTGACTGGCAGTTCCCTGGTTCAAACGGGCAAAGACTTCACAACAAGAAGGCTACGTCGAGAAAGTGAGCGGTTCCACGCAGTTGGTTGACTCCATGGCCAATTTGTCTGACAGGAAACCTGCAGATTTTGGCTTCCAAATTTGTTTGTTGACTCGGTCAAATCAACTGGTTGACTTTGGAAGGCGGGGGAAAACCTTGCAAATTGGAGGAGGGGGCAAGTCAACGAACAGCTTGGTTGACGCTCACACACACACACACACACACACACACACACACACACACACACAAACGCGCAACCCAAAATTTCTGCTCAGAATTTAGTGCTGATCATTTTCCAGTGAAAAGAAAAACTTTTTCGTTGAAAAAGGATCAGTGTCAAAGGCGAAGAAAACCCCTGGTCAACCGGGAGCACAGACACACACAGATTGATGGTGATTGCATGAAGCGCGCAGAAGGCTCGAGTCAGCTTGGAGCGACACAACACAGCGCAGCCAACGAACTGGCGGTGTGTCGTACCTTGCGCGAGTTTGGCGTGGCCTCGCTCCTTTAGTCCAGCCGCCAAGAAATCGTCGATCGCTTGTCCAGTGACTTCGCACTGCGCCACGGCCGAATGCACCGCAAAACCTGTGGATATACGACACGTACACCGTGGTAATGCGAGACTTCATCCAGCGGACCCAGGGAGGGGGGTGGCCTTTGGGTCTCCCACCTCTGACACCAGGAACAATTACTTTTTTCTCTGAATTTTCCCCTGTTCTCTTCTTTTTGACATGTCTTATTTGTTTCCCTGAAAGTTGAAGTCGGTTCCACCCATCAAATCCTGGAGCCGCGCTCCTTGAGCAAGATTGTGATCAGTCATTGGAAAGGAGAGCTGCACAGCGCACGAGACCTGGCTGACCGCAGATCGATGACCCTGAATTTTTGTTCGCTGGTTCAGGTGAACAAGAACGAACGTGGATTCGGTTTACCTTTGACGACAGGCACAGCGTACGCGTGTTTGTGCCCGATGTCAACGACCACTCCCTCCTGCCGTCCGGTCGCATAAAGAGCGAGCACCGCGTCGTAAGCGATGAAGAGATTCTCAACCCCCAGCTTCTTGAACATGATCTGAAATGCACGTGATGCTGATGACACAAAAATCATTTGCAACAACTTTTAAAAAAGGTTCTGAGTGGTCTCCCTCATCACTGAAACGGACATCATGAACCTGTGAACCGGCTCATGAAATTGCCACCAAACCACCAGACAAAACACAGAATTCGTCAGAGCAACAAAACAACTTTGCCAACCTCTGCTGTTTTCTCTCTGCTTTCCTTGCTGCCAAGTAGGTGATCAGTGATGATGACCGTCTGGCCCTCGGAACAGATTCCCAGCTCCTGCTCAAACACACGCCTCAGTGTGCGTTCCTGCAAGACATAAAGACTCTGAATCTGCGAACTGAAGCAAACACCACGAATGCCACACGCTCAGATCACCCCCACCACCACCACCAGCCCTGCGCAAAAGATCTTTGCTGTTCCCTAAGACTTTTGCCCATTGGAACGGGGAACGGCGACGGACCAGTTGCCGTCAAAGACAAGAGACCGATGGTTGAACACGAAAGTGGAACCCACTCTCCGAAATCGCCACTCCAAATCCCTTTGTTCTCGTGGACTCTACAGCATTATTGCAAATCCTGCTGTGGCTCGGCAAATTTTGACGCACCAACTCCTTACTTTACGTCGGCAAAAACATACCTCATCATCAGCTCCGATCAGGTTGCAGAAAACAGACTTGGGTTCGCTGCCTCCTCCAAATCCCGCCTTGACTCGGTAGGAGCCATTGTCGATGACCACGGAAAGGTTTCCGTACGCTGCCTTGCTGTACGTTTTACTCGCAGACATTTTGGATGCAGACTGACAACTTGTGTTTGTTACTGAAAACTTTCAGAAGCGTATGAAGGAAGATCTGATTGGTTTCACGCAGAGAACAGTCTTTTATACTTGTGTGCTACCCGAACTACAAATATTACCAACAGTTCAAACATTACTCAAGCGTGGCCCCAAAAAGTGCTCTAAATATTGCCGCTGCTCCAGATTAGTGGCGTCGCCCGTTCGTGGTTTAGACGCATCTGAATGGCAACCAAAATTTCCAAAAAATCCATGAAAGGACAGATTTTGTTCTGGAATTTGAGCCAATGTTGTGTCTTTTTTGCTTGTTACCTTGTACAAAATGAGCCATAGATTTTTGTCCTTCACTTGACAAAAATTCAAATTTTGATTTGTTCCACGCAACAATATATTCCGCAGGCCAGATTTGTCGTGTTGCCTGAAACGTTGTGGGCGCCTCGATTCAAGAGCAAAACATTGCCGTGCCTTGGAGTTTTACCATATTTGGTAAAGTATGGTTGGAGCATTTCTTTGCCCGTGAACGGCTCGACTGTGGCTTCTCACACACAAACACACACACACATACGTACGAGGATGGAACCCTTTCTGAGTGTTTTCATGATTGAGACGACGTGGTGCATTTAACCTGATATCTTTCTTGCACTGACAGAGAACAATAGAGGATGAACCCTTTG
>JAAUXT010026750.1_pt1 | contig 11543 bp, 11 predicted proteins | sample 7278171 | NCBI WGS metagenome assembly JAAUXT01 (sample SAMN14350112, study PRJNA611818) | marine sediment metagenome | isolation source: surface marine sediment (1.8m) | place: French Polynesia: Moorea | collected 2018-08
AAACCAGCCATTTGTTTTCCATTGGGTCTCTTTTTAAGCGCGCCGTCCGGCTCTGCCGATGGGATCATTTTCAGGCCATTTTGAGCATTTTTGATTTTGTTTTTGCCCATGTTGAGTTCGCCAGCCCATGCTAAGTTATTGGGGGGGGGGGGGAGGGGGGATAGCAACTCAACGTGGGGAAGTTTAACCAGGATCATTTTTTGGCCATTTTAAGTATTTTTCATTTTTTGGCCATGTGTGCATGACCAAACATCCATTTCATTGTCACGTTGACTGCACTTGTTTCGTTCAGGTAATTGAGAAACACCCGCAAACTCCCATGAGCCACAAAGACACACCGAAAATCATCCAAGAAGAAAACCTCGAGGACGCAAGGTGCGTTGTACTGTTTTGTTGCAGACTTGGTGTGTGTCGATCTCGCCTCCCTCCCCGTTTGGCTTGTCTGCGTGCTTGCAGCACGACTTGATTTGTTCCAACTTTGCAGCGGATCTGCACCGTTTGCTCACTTCAACTCCATGCTGCACAACAACTCCAGGGGAGAAGATGGTGTCTTCTACAAAGTGGCTGGGAAGATGGGGCTTTACGGCCTGAAGGTACCAGAATTATTTCTGCTCTTGTCAGTGTTTACAGATTGTGCCTAAAGTTGTATTGACAGTCATTTTTGCACACGCCGACTGCGAAGCTCAGGCTGGAACACCTGTCCGCCCACCGCCTGTGAAAACGAAGATTTCCAATCTGACCAAAACAACTGACACATCAGAAAGCAGAGTGTGGTGGAAACCCCCACCTTACCTGGGAATTAACATTTCAAACCTCTGGCTAACAAGAGTGGTTCCAAAAATCAATGTTGTGTCCCGTGGAAACAAGTTTGTTGTCACGTCACTCCATTGCAAAGTGTTCCTGCCATCGCGACGTTGTCGTTCAGACTTTGCTCCAACAAATCCAATTTATTTCGCAGGGTGACATTCCCAAGGGAGCACATTCTGTTGATAACGACGAACACTCCGTTGCTGAAGTGGATGAGGGCAGGGCAGTCGAAAGGGGAACAAAGTCGGGAAAAGGTACAGTTCTTCGTTTTGCTTGACGGGTGACACGTGTGTGTCTTGTGTGGGCTGACTTGCAATTGGAGGAAAATGTGCCTGATGCACCTCCTCAGAAAATGTGTCCACCTCAACCAAACTTTTGTTCATAATTTCACGTGAGAATATTCACGAAGGAGTGACAACTGTGAACTGAGCTGAATACAGCAGCACGATTTTGATCTCGTTTGTTTTCAGCTCTTGGTGTGAAGTTGTCGGAAGGCTACACAGTTGTCCCCGACATGACTGAACAGACGCAGACAACGATGGACATGGTTGAGTCAGTCATCATCAGTTCGGAGCCGCAGCAGCCTCCTGCAGCAGTCGAGGCCCCAGCAGTGTTGATGCCTGTGGAAATCCCTGCAGCGGCTGTCATCCCGGAGCAGGCTCCAGTCGCCAATGCGCTGAGTGACGGTCACGTGGCGGCTGTGGGTCACGCGTTGCCGTCGGTGGTGGAGCGTCGGAGGAGGGAGTCGAAGCGCTTGAAACATCACAAGAGGAGGAAGAAAAAGAAGCTGCCCATAAAAAGGCTAAAAATCAAACCTCTACCGCCCCCTCCTGCAGGTTAGTTCTCCCCACAATTTTTAAGCGTGTGGTCCCGAATGGTCTCGACCACACGCAAAGTGCAATCACCGTCAGTCTATATGTATGTGTGTGCAATGTAGTTCTGACTGGGGGAGGGTTGGAACCATATTGGTTCCACAATGGTCAGTGATGATCATTGATCATTTTGAGCCAATGTGGTTCCGCCCCCCCCCCCTCTGCGGACCATATGGTTCACCAAATGTGTTTATGAACTGCGAACATTTGTATGGACCACACGCTTTTTATGCGTAGCATTCTTGTTTTGCACGATGTTTCGGATGGGCCAAAGAGCTGTTTGCTTGAAAGCATGCGCATACACGCTTGGAGGCGGGTGTACGAGGGGACTTTCCTTTCTGCCAGGACAGTCATGTTGATGGGTGAACTCTTTGAGCCCGACACTTGACTACACCTGCATGGTACAGATCGGTACCAAGGTCAAATGCCTTCACTGTGTGACAGTCTGTTGAGCAGGACGCAACTTTTGACAATGAAACGGTGTCAAGGACTCACACGCCAACTCACTCAAAGAGTCTGCATCTGGTTTGCTGTAAAGTTGGGTTGGGAGTTTCCTGAGATAAGGCAGTCACTGAGGAGATGTTTTGGCAGGCGCATTCTGTGTCGGTCAAGGATATATCATTGGATTGAGCAGTTCAAAAGTGGGCGTGCCTGGATTGTTGATCTTCAGAGGCAGCCAAAAAGAAGGAGAGCACGCTCAGCCAGGAACATCAGACAAGTTGAGGACTTGGTCACACAGGACAGGCGCATCACCATCCCCAGAATTATGCTGCAGACCGGTCTGAAGGCAACATCAGTGCACCGGATTCTGACCAAGGATCTTGGCTTGAGGAAGAAATGTGCAAAGTACATTCCTTATGACATTGGTCCTGCACAAGTGACCAGGCGTTTGACAGTGTGCGATTTTTGGAACCGCCTTTGGCTACGTGACAGGAGGGTATTCAAAGTGGCAGTGACAATGGATGAGTCCTGGATCTATCACTACGATCCGGAAACTAAAGAACAGTCCAGGGAGTGGTTGAGGAACATGGAGCCTCGCCCTCAAAAAGCCCAAAGAACCCTGGGTACTCGCAAGGTCATGATTGTGACCTTTTTCGATTCTGAAGGCATGATTTACCGTGAATTTGTGCACTGGCCGGTCACAATCAACCAGATTGTCTTTCGCCAGATTCTCACCTGCTTTGACATCACCTGCCAAAACAGGAGACCAAGGGGTACAGTCCGAGGGAGGAGGTTTATCCATATGGATAATGCCTCCTCCCACACAGCAGCCCTTACCCTTCAGCATCTCAGGAATCTTGGCTGGACTGTGTTGCCGCACCCCCCATACAGTCCAGACCTGGCGCCGAACGATTTTTGGCTGTACCTGCGGGTAAAGCAAGGCCTGAAGGGAAGGAAGTTCAACAGGGATGATGAACTTGAAGATGCCTTTGACCAGGAAGTGGGCAACATCTGTGTGGACGAGTACAGGGTGTGTCTCTTGCAGAAATGGCCCTCGAGATGGAGGAAATGCCTTGCACATCAAGGACACTATTTTGAAGGCATTCATTGACAGCTGCTGTTTGACAGTGTACCCATTGTTATTGTTTTGGACGTTAAATGTGTTTGGAAACAAAGCAACACTCTATTGTCTGCCCATTGTTTGTTGTCAGTACCGACCGGTCACTAGGTTAAGCACGTACCATGACTGTCCTGGCAGAAAGGAAAGTCCCCTCGTAGTTGAGGGGCCCAAGCCCAGTTGAGAGGCTTCGTCAACTTTGAAAAATTTGCCAGTGAAAAAATTGCATCTGTGGCTCAATATATTCGGGGGTGGGGTGGACGTTTTTTTATTCAGGTGGTGGGCCCTGCTCTGTATATTGGAATTTTTTGTCCCAAGATTACAAATAAAAGTGCAAAACTCTTGTCCACTGCGAGCAGTGAGTGATATTTTCTGAAGTGGCCCAAATAGGCGTGCAGTTGCAGAGAAATCAAGACCAGAGCATCTCAGAGGAGCCTGTCTACACCCTGTCTTCTTGATCAGTTTCTACACAAGTGATTCACTGTCATCAATTTCTCACAAAAACAGACGGTGGGAAGGCAGATGGCGGAGACGCCTCCCAGGGTCCAAACAACGGTGCACTGTCGACTGCGACTTCTTCCGGCCACAGCACTCCTCAGTCCAAGTTCTGCCTTCCTTTGGGCGGAGGGTCCCACGGTCGGGGCCAGACACTGAGAGATTTGCTGGCCTCCATTCCTGGATTTAGCATGAAGGTTGGTTGGAAAGTGTTTCACCAGGGTTTGTGCCACCACTTCCGATCGTTCACAGCTGTGTGATTGAAACCCAACAGAACAAAGTGAGGTTCGAGTTTCCGGAACGCCTCGGTGTCTTCACTCAGCAACTCGTTTCTTGCAGCCGAGACGAAGGCCGCAGCGGAAGCTGAGTCACGCGGCGCAGATCCGACAGACGCAGGAAGGCTGCATTGACCTGGAGACGCCCGACTCGATCCTCGTCAACACCAACCTGCGCGCACTCATCAACAAACACACCTTCACCCAGCTGCCGCCCGCCTACCAGTACAAGCTGATGCAGCTGCTGCCTGACTGCGACCGGCTGTACGGCGTGGATGGCTCCCTGAGGCGAGTGTTCTGGTGGTTATCAGGCGTGAGCGCTGATATTGGTTTGCCGCGTGCCGGTGTCTGCGGCTGCTCTCTGTTGACTGAGGGAGGGCAGGATAACCAAGGTTGATTTTGAAATTATAGTTCGTTTGGGTCCAAACCGACCTGGGTTGCTCCCCCCCCCCGCTCGGTAAAGCAACTTGGGGGTGAAGCAACCTTGGTGCAAGAAAATAACAGAATAATAGAACTGCTGAGTACAAACCTGAGTTCTGCACGCATTGTTGCTACCACTCCCACCACCCCTTCCACTGCATTCACTGACTCTGTGGGGCCCACTCAGTTGGTCCTGGCTCAGCACGGTGAGCTAGTAGGGGTCAGTGCTTTGAACCGCGGGCTGGGGGTAAACTGGACAACCTTCAGACAACTTTCAGATAAGACTCAAAGTGGAAGAAATGTCAAGTCCAACTTTCGGATGAGACAATGGGTGGGGAGAAGGGAGAGGCAAAGTTGGCAATAGGACTTCGGACAGGTGCCATGTACGCGGCTAAACAATATCAGCGCAAGCGGTTGATAACGAAACCTTTGAGGTTGATGTCCCCTGTAACAAAACGTATGCGCTGCCAAGACTTCACTTGCAATGAACCATCTTGCAGGGAGAGGACGTCCTTTTTACAGCTCAGCGGCAAAGTTTTCATAGCCACTGTTTCTATTGTTGCAGAATGGGCGCTACGTCTCTGAACAACGAGTTCTTCACCAAGAGCTGCGTGGAGTGGAGGGAGCGGTTGGCGAAAGGTACAGAAGAAGAACTGACAGTCCTGTCTTTGACACATTTGCCTCTTGTAACTGTTGTTGTAACTTCCCGTGTTTCAGGAGAGTTCACTCAAGAAAACCAGCAGCGAATCAAGCATGAAGAGGAGAAAGATCAAATGAAGATTGATCCGTGGAAGGTAGGACGCAGAAAGTAACCGCTATAAGTTGAGAACAGAAGGCAACAACAGACTGCCTGGAACGACAAAGGAGTTGTAACGTGTGGTTCCTGACATTGTTTGTTTCACTTGCAGATCAAACACTTCGAGCCAGTTTGGGGCAAAAAGTAAGTCCGCATCTCTTTTTTTCAAAGAGGCATTGAACGTGTTTTGTGGTGGCACTCGAAAACTTGCGGTGTGCCAAATCGGAAAGGTTTTGCAGCAAGGACTTGTTTGAGACTCCGTCGGTTCTGTGCAACTGTTGTACGGACATGTCTTTCGTTTCAGGCGCGTATCGGACCCGATCAAAAGCAGCTCTTCTGTTTTGAGAAGCGCCCTCAACAAGCCGGTCGTTGTTCCGGGATCTCTACCTCATGTCCGAGTGAAGCCTCCCACAGCCAAGTTGGTGTCGACGATGCTGAAGCAGAGAACGATCTCAAAGAACGTGGCTGCTTCGACGGGATTGACAGACCTGTCTCATCTGCAACAGATGACTGTTCAGCGGAGTCAGGACTTGAAAGATACAAGTGCTCTTGCAGCTGTTTCTTCATCCTTGTCTGGTGTGGGTCAAGGACTTTTGTCCGTGTCGGCAAACACAATGTCCAAACCCACGGAAACGGTGACGGCGAGTGGAAAGCCGATTGCAACGCCACCGTACTCACCAGTGAGGAGTGATGTGACGGCAGCGTTGAAGAGACAAATAGAAATCAACACAAACATGCAGGCTTCTCCACCCAAGAGGATCAAAGTGTCTCCACCCACGTCGCCCAAACAGCCTCCTGGGACCCGCACCCTGGCGCAGATCAAGATGCAGACGCAGGCTGCGCGGCTGAAGCGCGCCGAAGCCTCGGGCACCGCGAGCGCCAGTGTGGCGCACCTCCCGCGGATCCTCCAGCGCAGCCCAACGGGTGGCCAAACTCGAACCCTGGCGCAAATCAAAGCTCAAACTGCAGAACGGAGGCTGCAGCAGCAACAACAGGGCGGTCAAACAAGAACACTGGCGCAGATCAAGGCGCAGACGCAGGCCAGGATGCAGGTTCAGCAGCAGGGCCAGACGCGAACGGCGGCGCAGATCAAGGCGCAAACCAAGGCAATTCGGGAAGGACAGGCTGTGCGTCAACAAATACTACAGCAGAGACTCGCACAACAGGGGAAAAGCCCACTGTCGCCGACTGGTCCTGGTGTTTCCCCGAAATCCAAAACAAGCCCGAGCTCGAACATTGACATGGAGAAATCTCGAGCAATCTGCCAGCAGGCTCTGGAGAAAAGCAAGCAGAGCAATATGATCTCGTTACTGCACAAGGGCTCCCCAGTGTCGCTGGGAAATACCAACGTCAGCATGGCCAATTCTGTCAGCCACCAGGCGACACATTCTCCCGTGCACATCACAGGCGGCCACACCTATGCCTTGTCGCCTCATAATCAACCTCAGACAAGCCCGCCCGTCTCCACAGCCAAGAAGAGCCCGCAGTCTGTGAAGGTCGAAGGGAACCAGACAAACACATTGAAGTACATGTTGTCTCAGTCGGGGTCAGTCTCGAAAACTGCGACCACGACGACCACAGCCGTGCGGCAGGAGCCCGTCACCCAGGTGGTCCAGCTGCCTGCCGTGGCCAGCTCCGCTGAGAGTCAAGGTCAAACGACATACATAATCACAGCGCCAAAAAACTCAATGGCGGCTGGTGGACAGGCCCCATCACCCTGCTCATCGCCAGTTCACCAGCCAGCACCACACCCAAAGCGCAGCAGCAGCCGCCCTGATGACAACCCCGCCTCCAAGTCTCCCGTGTCTCAGACCTACCCGCACTACAGTATTACCCAGACGACCAGCACCACCATCAAGCTTGTTCAAGTGCGCAAGATGCCAAGCTCTTTCGGGAGCACTGGGAGCCACAAGGAGCTGATCAAGGCTCTCAATCGACCGGCCAGTGTCGGCACCGTGGACAACAAGGCTGGATCTGTGACGGAGAAAAAAGCGCTCGCTCCCCCTCGAGCACTGAGCGCTCCACCAGAGGACAACATCAAGCAGGAGACTGTGGAAGTGAAGGAGGAGCGGCCCGAGGACAACGTGTGGGATGAATTGGAGACGAAGGAGGTGAAACCAAAGATAGAAGACTTGAAAGCGAACTCACGAGCCGTCAGCTCGTGCAGCAGTTCAGAGACCACCTCTTCCATGGCGAGGAAAAACGCGTTGCTGGCCAAAGCGCTCGAGTCGCCGGCGGTGGGTGCGAGTCAGCAGGTCGGGCTGAACGGCAGTCGCGCTGACGGTGTCGCTGCGGGCATCGGTCTCCTGGCAAACAACGGCACGGCGTTGCAGCTGGCGGCGTCATCGGCGGCGTCAGGCTCCATGTCGGTCCTGCAGCAGCCGATGATGACGCAGGCGTCGACGGAGGGCAGCGGCGCCGGGCAGCCGAGCCTCAGCATGAGCTGCGCGTGCAGTCTCAAGGCGATGGTCATGTGCAGCAAATGCAAAGCCTTCTGCCACGACGATTGCATTGGACCTTCGAAGTTGTGCGTGTCTTGTCTCGTCACCAATTAGAATGCTGCGGGGTTTATCTGTTTTCCTGTCTGATTTTATTTCGAATCGAAGGTGTGTCGCGATGTCTCTTCTGCCGTAAAACTCTGGCAAGTCAGGTGCGAGGGCGGGGTTTTCGCTCGTCAAGTTGTGTATTGACCTGCTTGCCAGTTCGGAATGCTACAAGTGCACATGCACTGCTGGCTTGTGTCGGTGTGCGAGCTTGTTTGTCAAAAGAGCGGGAGCAGTTCAAGTAAATCGAAATTTTAATTGTATGAAGTCAATTTGAAATTCTGGTATTGTCAAGAGTGACTGGTCTTTGAATCTGAGCGACGTTATTTTTCTCGTGTTTAGACTAGATCTTTGGTGTGTGTGCAGGAGTAAACTTCATTGTCGCGATTCAATGTTTCCTTCGTTTCGAAACGAAGTTCATCTGTGAACTGTGACACAACTGTAGGAATTAATTAAACTGGGTTCTGAAACAAATGTGTGACCACGGGTTTGATTGATTGCTGTCGGGTTGTTGGCAACTCGACAGCCATTCAGTGCTCGACTTGGAACACGGTCTGCCACAGAAACCTGTCAATTCAAACACAAGCGCAGCAGAAATGCATCCAGAAAGAAAAGCAGCACTTTGCATGTTTTGGACTTTTCAGTTAATGAAAAAAAACTTCCAACGTCTGAAACGAGTTGTAAACCTTCAGACCGCGCGAGTCGAGACGCCACGAGAAAACCGCCAGTCAGATCAGAGCGCTCTGCTCTGCACGACTGCGAAATGAACGGCCTGCTGTACTGTGAACGAGTGTACGAACAAGAACGGGACCTTCCACTGAAACTCAGTGACCATCAGCAAAGTCTGCACAAGATAAGCAAAGTCGAGAAACCCAACCCTGAACAGAAGCTCTGGAGCAAAAAATTGCTTTTCTAGAGCGGAATGTCGAACTGAACACACTTATCACAGTCAACCAAAAATACTTCGCCCGAGTCAACAAAATTGAGTCCCTGACAGAAAATCACCCAAACAGCGTGTCAAAGTCATTCGTCGCTCCGCTCTGCACATTGTTCATCGGTTGCTGTCCGAACATCATGTTTTGCATTGGCTGCTGCTGCTGCACACCCATCAGTCCCGGATTCGCCATCATTCTGGGCGCTCCCATCGCGCCCTGCTGCTGCATCCCCATCATACCCATGTTGCTTCCCATCATGCCCATATTCTGCTGCTGCATTCCAATGTTTTGCTGCATTCTCACATTCATACCACCCAGTGGAGCTTGTTGCATCTGGTTCAAGGATGGTTTGGGTTTGCTCGGCAGCAAGTTGTCAAAAGAGGACATGTCTATGTTTCCATGGGTCTGAGGCTTCGCTGCACCAACCCCTGGTGTAGTGTTCGTGGTTTGTCCAAAAGTTCCTGATCCCGCTCCAAAATTTGCTGATCCAGCACTGGAAAATCCCGATGAGCCGCTGCCCATTGAACTGAAGCTGCTGCTGCCACTCGAGAACCCCGACGATCCAAAACTACTGCTACTGGCCGCCGATGGGGACTTCGTCGATCCAGAATTCATGCTGTTCAAGTTCGAGTTCATCAGCGTTGACGTGAGATCTTTGACCTGCGGATTGACGCGAGTCGTGGAGGCCGGTTTCGGCTGCAGTGTGGTTGTGGTGACGCGGCCCGTCGAACTCTCCGAGGTCGGGGACGTGAGGCTGGGCTGCGCCTTGAACAGCTTCTGCTGCTCCTGCTGCTGCGCGAGGCGTTGCTTCTCCTCGAGCGACAACAGCACCTGCCAAACACCAAAGTGTCACTTCTATCCGTTTGAAATCACGGACTCAACGCTTTGGAAAGAACAACGAGACACCTTGGGACAGCTGTAAAGCAAAACAAAAATGAGTTACTCACTTTGGGGGCCTGACCCATCACTTTGGCAGGATCTTTCTTCGGAGATGCAACAGTCGACGTCAACGACTGTGCACTATTCTCTGGAGGTTTGCTGTTTGACCCAGACGAAATGCTCCCGAAGCCAAAGCCACTCAAAAACTTGTCCATCTGAAAAAGGAACCATTTGAATGGCAACCACTTCCAGCCTGTCGTGTTGTTTCATTTTTCTTTTGAGACACACCAGAAAATGGAGGCAAATGTTGGGGTGCACCAAAAAAAAAATGTGAAATCAGAGCGAAGAAAACACGGGTGAACACCGCACATATGGCCAGTTCAGGCTGTTGTGCGAGGGACGCACTCAAAATACGCGACGCTGCACTCTGAAAAGACGCAAGGATGGACAGGAGAGCTTCTTACCATGGTTTCCGATTTACGGTCTGAGCTCAACCCCGGAACGAGAGAACTCGCGTCCTGCACCGACTCCTTTGTGAACTGCAGCGACCTGTTTCAGACAATTCAAAAGATCCAGAATGCGTCTCAAACGCTGCTGAGATCACAATTTCTGTCAAATCGCGCAAAAAATCCAAGCGAAATTTTCCGGAAGCAAGACAAATGCACTTTTCAGAAGGATTACTTCTGTTCTTGCTGCAGAGAGTTGAGTTGCTCAAGTTTGGCTCGATGCTCCGCCTCCACCTTGCTGGTCATCTCGTGTATCACACTCATGTACGCGTTAAACTGCAAGATGAAATGGAGACTTGAAGGAAAAATCAGCGTAAAATCAGTGCAGATTTCCATTCCGTTCTGATCACATCAAGGAAATGCATTCAGAAATGGTGAAAGAGACATGAAGTACGACGTGTACCTGGGACAAGTTGAGGTTGCTGTCAATGCTGAGTGGAATCAGGAAGGGCAAAACCTTGTTCGCCATCACATCTTTGCTGATTCCCAATTTGTCGTGCGACAACGCCACTTTGAAAATGCCTGAAAGCCACAAACCCAAAGTTATGTCATCTAAATTCTCTTGCAACATGTGAAACGGCGTCGTGTTGCTGACAGAGAAAGTTGCCTCACCAAGGCAGCTCATGAGCACCGCTGGTTCGCGCGACGGCACCGCCTGCAGAATGGGGAAGATCTCATCCTGCACGTACCACTTGTCCATGTACTCGAGCAGCTGTCCCAGACACACCAGGCAGTTCACTCGCACCTGTAGCGTCAAGACAGACTGCAAACAGGGCATCTTTCTCGGAGTGATTTTTGTAGTCTTTCAACAACAAAGGCAACACTTACACTGAGAGTCCCGGTTGACAGGCAGAGTTTTTTGATCCGTGGAACGATGGCATTTTTCATGGACGTGTAGTCCAGCAAGTTGGCAAACGTGGGTAATATGCTCAGCGTCAGTTCCTATTTTGATGCAACAAGAAGCAGTGCGTTAGGCAACTGCGAACTGAGGGTGAGTTTGTCCCTTGGGTGTTTGTCTGGCACCAAACAGATCTAGAACACTTTTTTCCCTGGCAAGAGCAACTGAGATTCTACGGTCCAAGATGATTCCATCTCAGAAAGAATCAAACGTTCCACAGGTCTCAAGTTGGGGCTGAAAGTCACGAACAAACAGCATTCTTCCCCAGCAACGTGGTTGTGGTCCAAGTTCTGTGGTCCAAGACGTTCCAATACAAAACTAGACTTTCAAGTGGAGAATCAGCCGCGCGCAGCGTACATCGGCAGGACAGCACTTGTGTGTATCGAACAATGTGTGCATAGTGTTATGTTTCTCAAAAAACAATTGCAAGCATGAAAATGTAAAGTTATATTTTTCTGCATGGCATATCACAAGTTAGTTTTTACAAGATTCACTGGAACAATTCAAGGTTGAGCAAGAGGATAGTTGCAGCATGATCTGAATAGTATGTATCAATGAC
>JAAUXT010045735.1_pt1 | contig 11542 bp, 15 predicted proteins | sample 7278171 | NCBI WGS metagenome assembly JAAUXT01 (sample SAMN14350112, study PRJNA611818) | marine sediment metagenome | isolation source: surface marine sediment (1.8m) | place: French Polynesia: Moorea | collected 2018-08
CCCCCCCCCCCCCCCCCCCCCCCCCCCCCCCCCCCCCCCCCCCCCCCCCCCCCCCCCCCCCCCCCCCCCCCCCCCCCCCCCCCCCCCCCCCCCCCCCCCCCCCCCCACTCGCTGAAATTTGATGTGAAAAAACGAAGCAGTTGTGTGGTATGGTCCATCTGTGGAACCAGCGGGAGGGTTGAGGGTCCAGAAAAATAGTTTGCACTCACATGTTTGCACGAGGGATACAATGATTCCTTCTCTGCACATCATGATATTTTGTGTGTTGCAGATGGACTTTTTCAACTACGGGACCAGGGGCGCCACTGTGGGGGTGCCACTGCAGGGGGCGCCACTGTGGGGATGCCACTGTGGGGGCGCAACTGTGGAGGGGGTGCCACTGTGCATGGGTGCCACTGTGGGAGGTGCCACTGTGGGAGGTGCCACTGTGGGAGGTGCCACTGTGGGGGCACCACTGTGGGGGCACCACTGTGGGGGCACTACTGTGGGGGCACCACTGTGGGGGCACCACTGTGGGGCACTACTGTGGGGGGCACCACTGTGGGGGCAACAACGGTGGGGGCACCACTGTGAGGGGCACCACTGGGGAGGGGGCGCCACTGTGGGAGGCGCCACTGTGTGGGGTGCAACTGTGGGGGGTGACACAGTGGGGGGGCAACTGTTGCTGGGGCACCACTGGGGAGGGGGCGCCACTAAGGAGTGAGCATCACGTGAATAAAATCGCAGACACACTCTTTCCTGTACCCAGCACAACCATCGTGTTTTCGTGGGGGGGGGGATCCTCCGTGACGTCTGGCTCCGCCCCTGCACCCAGACATGGCCCACAAGTCATCATGCGCCAGGGCCCAATAATTGCCTTTGTTATCAATGATTAACATGTGCAGAAGATATAAATGTCGATTTTTGTGATAAAAAGTGCACCTCAAGGGTCCTCAGTGTCGTAACAAAACGTTTCGTCGATCAGCAGATTTTGCTGCAATTTGGTGTCGTGCATTCTGACCACACCTGTCCGGAACTGAACAGTGACTCGCTAACCACACGCTTCCAATGTCCACATCGCAATGTTTTTTTCTTTCGTGCCCCAGAAAAGGCTTTGAAAGTGAACTTCGTGCTGTAAGAAACATTTGGAGACAAACTTGTAGACACCGGAGAATTTGGGGGATCCAGTTTTCTCACACCTGGATTGTAGATACAAGATGACATGGAATACTGTATTTTATTGGAAAAACTGTCTGTAATCCACAAAGAAAAACGAAACACAATGAACACATTGAAGCTTCTTTCCTGACATCACTTGTTTCAACACTTTGCCAGCTCACTTTGGCTCCCTACCAAGAGGGTCATGGAGCCAGGGCAGGACTTTGGTGCAATAGAGCTGCCTCAACAAAGCAGTTTTTCGAGATTGAGTGTCAAGAGATAAAGTTGCCCATTTGGTTGGGTGCAAATACATGTAAGACCTGTCAAAAAATCGTTTCTTTGTAAATTTTAACCAAGGTTCATTTCTGTCAGACCTTCTATACTCTCCAACAAGTTCAACCACATTTGTTAATGATTCTATGCACTGTACAATAGTTGGCACAGCAACTTCAAGAAAAACCTCTTCCTCAAAGAATATGGATCCCAGAACTGAAAATTGAGGAGCAAGCCTCTTTGGAATGTAGTACAGATCTGCAAGACCCCCATTGACTCTGAAGGGACCTCTGTTGAGTTCTTTCAACTGGTTGTAACACTGTCCAATAACTGAGGAATCATTCTCATGCTTTGCCATTCTTCTTATCACAGAACGAATCTTGTACCTGTACCTCTTGAATCCCCATTGCCAGACTATTGGGTCCATCACATCATCCATAGCAGAATCCCACACAGGGAAAAACCAAGTTTTGTTCTTGTCAAATGTTGAAATTTTGGAAATAGAGAAAATCATATCATCAGAGGTGAATAGGTAACCAGCAACAGAGTAGTTCATGTTGATGGCACCAACCATACACACATAATTGAAAGAACCTGCCTGGTGATCCTCTTTTGTCTTGTCAAATGAGTAAAAATCAAACTTTAGGTTTTTTAATATTGGTGATTCAAAATCAGGAATGCCAGGTCCACAATACAGAATTTGTGGAAAGAAAGGTCTGTACAAGGTTTCTACATAGGGGATGCTCTGGTAATGGGGTGTGTTGAAGACCACAATGAGGAGGATATCATTGAACTGCACCCAGGGATTTGCAGTTTTCACTGCTGGCAAGCTTGACTTGTTGCTGAAATCAAAACAAGTGTCCAAATATATGTTTGAAACATCCTTGAGAGAGTTGTCAGAATCAGGTCTTATTGGTGGTGGAATTGGGTCAATCAATGTTGGATACAACGAACATAGATCACTGGGGTTTGTTGTGTTTGGACATGTGTAGCCAAGACTGTTTAAGGCCTGAAGCCAGGCATGCACTTGGGGCAAAATTTTGCATTCAATTTCATGATGTTTGACCACAAACTCAATGAGACCCAACACACACAGTTCAAGCCTTGTTCTCTTACAGTGCCAATTCATGATGAGTTTCTCAATTTCACCCAAATCTGCATTCTTTGCTTGTTCTTGTGTTCTTAATCCTGGAATATGAACCATTAAATTGTTGCCAGATATCCACAACAATTTTTGAACAAGGAGTGGCCATATTTGATTAAACTTTAAACATTCACTGTTTTTCTTTGGAAATGGAAGAGCCCAGAATGCTTTCTGAGAGAACAGTGCTGCATGAGGGTTGAATGTAAAAGTAGAACCAACTGGAACAGAGACACTGAGAGGTTGAGGGCCACACTGAGGAGCTTGGTGTTCAGACAGGTGGGTTTGGATGGCTGGGGTTGGACAGGAAGAGAACAGATTTTCCTTTGGAAGGCATCCAAGACCACATTTTTCATCAGTGTGACTCAGACAATCAAAGTGTCTTTTGATGTCAAGTACTTCCCCTGACTGATGCAACAGCTGGACTGTGTTAGCTCTGTGTATTGAAAACCTGGTGGTGTCATCTGGTGTGAGTCTGCTCAGCTCTCCGGGAAGGAGGATGAACTCTGCTCCTTTCTGTAAATACAACAGAACAACTTTCATTTTGAAAACAGAAAAAAAATTCACAATGTTTGCTTTAAAAGAGGAGAGAGGGGAGGGACAAGGAGAAGGGAAGAGGGAGAGAGTGAGAGAGAGGAGGGACAAGGAGAAGGGAAGAGGGAGAGAGTGAGAGAGAGAGAGAGGGAGAGAGAGAGAGAGAGTGAGAGAGAGAGAGAGAGAGAGAGAGAGAGAGAGAGAGAGAGAGAGAGAGAGAGAGAGAGAGAGAGAGACAGAGACAGAGAGAGACAGAGACAGAGACAGAGACAGAGACAGAGACAGAGAGACAGAGAAAATGAGCGAGAAAGATGAAGGAGAGAAAGGGCGAGAGAAGGGAGAAGAGAGAGAGAGAGAGAGAGAGAGAGACAGACAGACAGACAGACAGACAGACAGAGTGAGTGAGTGAGTGAGTGTGTCCTGTGACATAGTCCATTTGACCGGGACGTTTTCGAACTGCCCAAAAACCTGACCCTCAAGGTGAGAGTCTGATTGATCTTCCCAGGGACTGACTGACCTTGCCCCGCGAGGGAGAGACTGAAGATGCTCGTGATATCGAACTGCCCACTCAGGTTCTTCAGCAGCTGCTTCGTGATCTTGCTGTCTGTCAAACAAGAAAGAATTCAGCAAATTGAACCTTCAGCAGCGTAAGGATTGAAGTTCTTGCAGGTAATTGTGCAACACTTTTGATGGCATCGCAGTGTTGTCGACACTTTCATGGAAACAAAAGTGTGTGTGTGTGTGTGTGTGAGTGTGTCGTGTGGTGTCATGTGTGTGTATGTGTGTGTCATGTGTGTCATGTGTGTCATGTGTGTGTCTGTGTGTGTGTCTGTGTGTGTGTATGTGTGTGTGTGTCGTGTCGTGTGTGTGGTTTGTGATGCACAACTGGGTCAAGGAGTGTGCACGCATGCAAATGTGATTGTGTCATGTCCTCACAATTTTCGTGCGCGCGCGCGTGCGTGTGTGCGTTGGTACGTGTGTGTGTGTGCACGTGTGTGTTCAACGCACTTGGCGCAGACGCTTTGTCCCCAGACTCCATGTTCTCTGCATCGCGCACAGGATAAAGTCTGCAACAAACAGGGGAAAAAATTCTCGAAAATGGTGTCCAGCTGTGCAAAACAAGGATATTACAATGTTTCCCCCTCGGGATCAGAACTTCTGGATACCTGAGGCTGCATGATTCGACACAGTGTTCATTGATCCGTGCGAGCAAGCAATGGTTCTAACGTTAGGTTCCCAATTATCGCCCAAGCAAGTGACCAAACGAAATACTCTGGCAAAGGGCATGGCTGAAGCACCAGAGTGTACATGAACAAGTGCTGTGTCTAGCTCACGAACTGAAATGTTCTATTTCCGTACCCAAATGCCCTTGAACACACTCGGAAGAGAGCAGACTGACCTGAAAACATTTTGAACGAAACTTACCTCTCGAGCACCTGACGAAACCAAGGACGCCTCTGTTGTCAAGGACGCGGGCTGGGTGTCACGCGTCATACATTTTCATTTTATGGAACTATAAATTTCACTTTGGTGTCTATCAGCACAAAATATATTTTTTATTTAGTATTTATACATAATTACACAGATATTTGAACAAAATTTATCTGTATTGATTTTTGTCGATTGTTTAGATTTGTTTTCACACCATACTCAAAATTTTCGCGACTGGCCCAAGCGGCACAGGTGAAGCAGCTTTCGCGGGACCGTCCCAGAAAAGTCCACCATCCTTGTGGGTGGAAAGCGCAGTTGTGAACTTAGAGACGAAAACGTTGTTTTATTTGTTGGACAAATTGAAAAAAGTGAAACTGAAACTGAAACTGGAAGTGCTCACAAGTTTGAAAGGATGGGAAACAAACAGGCGCTGTTCACACAGGAGCAGCTGGATGCTTATCAGGTAGAAAGATCTCTGCACATATTTTCAAGATGGATCCAACAGGATCGGGGGGGGGGATGGTCACCCCAGCTGGACGAATTTGGTTTTGGGCACTTTTCGACAATTTTTTCTGCACCCACAAGTTTTGTTTTGCTTTCCTTGGCATCATGATGGGATACTTTGCATGAGGGTTGCAAATAAAAAGAAAGAAATGTTTGTCAAGACAATTCGAAGTTGACAAGCTTGGGTGAACTCAAAAACGCGAATTCTCTCAGCCTATATTTTGCACAGACAGGTCAAAAAAATTAATTTTCCAATGACACTGCGAAGAACAAACTCAAGAAGATTGGGATTACATTTTTTCCTGTTCTCAAACACATGCTTCACTCACTTCAGCACATAAATTTACTTTCTGAATCACGCATACCTCAGTCACACATATCCACAATCTGATGGACGCTCACGTTTGTTTTTGCAGGACTGCACCTTCTTCAAGAAGAAGGAGATTCTCAGGTTTGCACGCACACTTCACACACGCACACTCCACACTCACACGCATTTGCACACGACACACGCACAAACTCTCACACACGCCCACAATTTGTTGTTGTTTGTGGGAATTGCCACAGCAGGTCCAGGGCCGCGACCTTTCTCTCTGTAGGGTGTTCCGTCGGTACCGGGAGCTGAACCCGGACCTCGTCCCCAAGTACATGACGTCACCGGAGGCGCAGATGACGCGCGTCTCCCAGAGTGACGTCATCAAGATGCCCGAGTTCAAGGTCAGTCAGGTCAATCAAGCTTCCAATCACTCGATGAGTCAATCGATCAATCAATCCTTCGGTCCTTCCGTCCAAGCAAAGCAAGTCAATCTTTTTCACTCAATCAGCTCTAGGTCCTTCAAACTTGCACGCACGCGCGCACACGCACACACACGCACACACACGCACACACACGCACACACACGCACACACACGCGCACACACGTACACACAAGCACACGTATACACACACAGAAACACACACACACACACACACACACACACACACACACACACACACACGGCCACACATACGCGCAACAAATTGTCAACACATCTTTAATTTGTTTTTGTCAACGAAAACTGCTCTTTGAATCAGAATCACAAGTTCAAAGCTTACTTCAATTTTTGAACTTTCCCAAGTCAAAGGAATTGTGTAATTTTGAGACATTCCCACAGTCGCGCTGTTTTGATCTCGTTTTTCTCACGTTGCCATGGTTTTTCTCCCGTGTCGTTGCCATGGATTCAGATGCCGCTCCGGTTTTGCATGAACATGCCAGAAATCAAGGTAAAACGGCACGCCCGTCCCGCCGCTGGCGTCAGGCTGGGGCTGCTGGACGGGTTCACGCGGGTTGCGTCACGCGTTGCGTCAAGTGACGCATGACGCATGCATATGTTGTACAGACTGTGGGATGCGTCACACGTCGTGTGCCTGCGGTGCGTGACGTGTCCAGTGAGATGCGAGTGGTTGGCAACAGGGACCTTCAGTTGCAACATGTACGACGCCCCCGTGTGACGGGTGAAGTGGCATTCCACCCTGGAAAATCTGTGCTGAATTTCCTTCACTCTGTGTTCTGAAGCATCCCTAATTCAGATTAATTTTTAGACCACATACAGTTTCTGTTTCATACAAATATTTTATTTTTGTGTGAGTTTTTGTCTCTGTGAAACTGAATATTGTTTTCAAAATTTCAAAAATGGCAAAACTGATTTCCAGCCTGCAATTGCACGTCGCACGGGTTTGGGTTCAGACTGGATGTGCCACCCATCTTGCCCCTGTGTACACAACCGTGACGCACGACGTGTGTAAGCTTTGCACACACGCGGGCTGGTTTGGGGTGCTGTACAGAAGGGGGCCGGCTGGGTTCGTACTGCGTGCATCACGCGTTGCGTCTCTGTACCCCTCCGTGACACAGGCGCATCCCGGTGTTGGACACGTCCTTCGGGCCAGGTTCACTGTGAAGGCGTCGCACGTGGTGCCAGTGCGACACGTGACGCATCCAGTGCGTGCAAACCCGTGTGTTCACATTTGACGCGGCACACATAAAGCACGTGGCGCTGCAAAACGCCCAATTGGAGCAACGCATTGCGCTGGGACGCTGCGTCCACGTTACCACTCGACGCGTGACGCATGCGCTGTGAAGCCGGCCGCAGCGCCGTGGGGCGGGTAGCGCTGTACATACAGAACGAGACAATGGGAAATATTGATCTCTCGTGACAAGATCAATGGAAAACGTCCATTGATTTAAATACCCATCAGCAGCACTGTGAAAATTGGGTGCGATATGGGATGGAGAGGAGGTGTGCGTGTGTGTGGTGTGTGTGCGTGTGTGTGAAAGAGAGGGACAGAGAGACCGAGACCGACAGTGAGAGAGCAAGTGAGTGAATGAGTGAGTGAGTGTGAGTGAGTGAGAGAGTGAGTGAGTGAGTGAGTGAGTGTCGCCATGTGTCTGCATGTGTGTGTGAATGTGAAGAGTGTGAATGAGTGTGACTCTCTCACCTTTCTGCGGTCAGTGTGTGTGTGAGTATGAGTGTGTCTATGTGAGAGAAAAAACCAGAGTGAGAGAGATAAAGAGAGAGTGATGGAGAGAGTGTGTGTGAGAGAGTGGTTGAGAGACACAGAGAAGAAAGGAGAGTGAAAGAGAGAGAGGGAGGGGGAAAGAGAGGGAAGAATAGTGAGAGAGGGAGGGAGATAGAGAGAGAGAGAGTGTGAGAGAGAGAGAGAGGGAGGAGGGAGGGAGAAGAAAAGAGAGTCAGAGAGAGTGCGAGAGGGAGCGATAGAGATGGAGGAAGAGTGACAGAGAGGGAGTGAAGCAGAGAGAGACAGAGAGAGACCGAGAAAGAAAGAGGGCAAGACAGAAAGAAACACCAAGCACAAGGTCAGGAAGACAAACGCAATTTTCACTCCCTGCGTCGCGCCCATGTTCACAGTGTTCTCAGGTGCGACTCGTGATCGCGTTCCACTTCCCTGTGAAAATCCCTCCCGCACGTGTACAAACAATGTGATTGTGAGGCTGGTTCACACTGGATGCGGTGTCTCGGGATGGTTCCGTGGGGGAAATTGTGCCTTTGGCTCAACAGGGGGACAAATTGAAGTTTTTTTTTCAGGATGAGGGGGCCGGGGTCCACTGGAAAAATAGCTCCATGGAGCTCGCGATGATTTGAGGAAATTTTGCTTGCTCTGATTTGGCTTGCTCTGATTTGGCTTGCTCTGATTTGGCTTGCTCTGATTTGGCTTGCTCTGATTTGGCTCACTCAAGCCCAAATCGCGCAACCCACCTCAAATCACCTAAAAAGGGCGGGTCCCACACGACCCACTGCCCCAGACACGTCGCATTTGGTGTGAATCAGGCCTGAATCAGCGCTGTAAATACAGTCAAAGTGAATTGTGGGACGTTATTGTTTCGTGATGCGTATTGTGTTGAAGCGGATGTGACCAAATCCATCAAGTTTTGTGTTGTGCGTTGAGTTTCCGTGGTATCCGTTTGGACGCGTTCGTTTTGTGTGTTGAAAATACTGAAGCACGTGCAGTGCCTGTGAATATGCTTTTCTGTGTGGTTGGTCCACACCCCTCCCTGATGGGGGTATCAGGGGCTCATCCACGATTGGGGTTCGGGGTGAAAGTTCCAGTTTCCCAGACTGATGGGGTTTGAATCCCCCACTGCGCATGTTCAAAATTGCCCTCCTTTCTGATTCTCACGATTCAAGTTTCGCTTCATGCGACGTTTTTTAAACAATTCTCTTCCTTTTCAAGCCTTCAGTGCTTTTGTCGCTTTCGTTTGAAGCAGGGCGAAGATCCCCGGTGTTTCGCTCTCAGAGTTTTAAGAGTGGATGGAGGGACCACTTTGGGACCCTGTGTCCACAGAACCCACAGGGAGCCAGGGCCCCAGGAGTCAGGGAACCATGACCCCAGGTCCCAGGGAGCTAGGACCCTCAGGGTGCCAGGACCCCGGGAGTTGACCAGGCTCAGTGGGTCCTCTCCAGGCAGGACCTCCTGGACGGTTCACAACTCAGGCGCGCAGGGGTCTTCCAAAGCACTTGGGATCTGGGGCCCAGGACCCTTCAGGTGCTGGCACGTCCGGTACCCCGATCCTTCTCCCTCCACTTATCTCTGACCTCTCCCGACCCTCCTGACCCTCCTGACCTCTCCCGACCCTCCTGACCCCTCCTGACCCCTCCTGACCCGTTGACCCCCTCACCCTCTGACTCTCTGACCCTCTGGCAGGAGAACCACACCGCTGATCCCTGACCCTCCTGACCCCTCCTGACCCCTCCCGACCCGTTGACCCCTTCACCCTCTGACGCTTCTGACCCTCTGGCAGGAAAACCACACCGCTGATCCCTGACGCTCCTGACCCCTCCTGACCCTTCACCCTGTGACCCTTGTGACTCTGACAGGAGAACCCCTCCGCTGATCCCTGACCCTCCTGACCCCTCCTGACCCCTCCCGACCCGTTGACCCCTTCACCCTCTGACGCTTCTGACCCTCTGGCAGGAAAACCACACCGCTGATCCTCCTGACCCTCCTGACCCCTCCTGACCCTTCACCCTCTGACCCTTCTGACCCTCTGGCAGGAAAACCCGTTCCGGAAGCGGATATGCGAGGTTTTCTCCGAGGACGGGTCAGGTGACCTCACGTTTGAGGATTTCCTCGACATGTTCAGCGTCTTCAGCGAATCAGCGCCCAGGGACATCAAGTCAACGTACGCCTTCCGCATCTACGGTGAGGTGTGCGTGCGTGCGTGCGTGCGTGTGTGTGGTAGGTGTGCGTGTGGTGGGTATGGGTGTAGAAGGGTGTCTTCAGCAAATCGGCGTCCAGGGACATCAATTCAATGTATGCCTTCAGGTTCTACTGTGAAGTGTGCGTGTGTGCGTGGGTGTGTGGGTAGGTGTGCGTGTGTCTTGGTGTGCGTACAGGGTGTGGAAATGTGTGATCATGTCCTCAAGTCTTTGGTGAGGTGCGTGCGTTTTTCGGTGTGTGAGTGTGCGGATGCGTGTGTGTGAATATGAGTGTGCGTGTGTATCCGTGTACCTGGCTGCATGTGTGTGCGTGTGTGCGTGTACAACATGAAAGGTTGGAAGAAGAGCTTCTATTGGCTGAAACCACTGTCCACTCAGGGCACAGTTTTCTTCCACGCGAGACAACCAGGAAGGAATCCAGGTTTCTTCACACACGTGTATCCCATGTGCTCAGGGGAGTCCCATCTCCAGTCACGCCGAATCGTTCCGTCTCTCACACCACAATTCTCTTCCCGTAGCCAACCGATCCCAGCGCGCCTGTGATAGGTCGAAAGTTCAGGGTGATCCAGGGGAGCCCCAGGGGGTGGGCCCCAGAATCCCCCAAAGAACAAAAAATTTCCTCTCAACTCCTTCCACAGGTGCGCGCAATATTTTTCCAAAGCTGACCCCCCCTCTGGGGGATCGACCCCACCCCCTTGGAGCGAACCCTGGATCTGAGTCTGAATGTGCGTTGATCGCAGTGGCTATAACGCAGAAATCTGTCGTGCGTGGCGACAGCGAGGGAATTCCCACCCGTCTCTGCCGCGGGGGATTCCCCCTCCCTCGGGGATCCCCATGTCTGCCCCCGCGTGTTACGGAAGAGAAATTCGTGCGCTCCATACAACCATCGCAAAACCGCGTAGACGCTACAAAAGGCCAGTCTGCGCTCCCTCTGCACACAGATCGGGGACAGAACTCTACGGAGAGAGGGGAGGAGGGAGGGAGGGGGCTCAGGGAGACAAGGTCTTTTGAAAGGAAACTAGAGGCGAGGAGGGGCATTCGCTTGTGTGCTAATCGAACAGGAGTGTTTTTGACTGCCAAGTCGAACAAGTGTTCGACGCAGGAAACGAACGCAAGTGAAGTGAATTTTGAACACAAGTGTTCGATTGGAAATTGGACAAAAGTGTCTCGGCGTGAAAATCGGCTGGTCAGTGTTTAGAGTGGAACTTGAAGGGCGGTGTTCGCCGGTTGAATCGAACAGGAGTGTTCGGCGTCCAAATCGAACGCGCCCTGTTTCAGACTTCGACAGCGACACGTTCATCGGACGCGACGATCTTCAGAAGACCGTCAACTGTCTGACGAAGAACGAGCTGACGGAGGAGGAGGTGGAGTTCATCTCCGACAGGGTGAGTGTGCGTGCGTGTGTGTAGGTATGCGTGCGGGTATGCGTGCATGTGGAGTTTTCAGTGATAGGGTGCGTGTGTGTGGGAAGGTGGTTGTGCGTGCAAGTAAGAAGGTGGTTGTGCGTGTACTGGGTGTGTGTACAGGTAGAGGGGCTGGGAGACAAGAATAGGTTTTTCTTTGGGGAGAAGGCAGAGAGAACCGAGAGAAGGGACACAGTGAAAAGAGGGATCAGAAAACCAAGAGAGACAGGCAGACAAAGGCCAGGTGGTGAGAGAAAGACACATTGGAGGAAACTGAATTGAAGTGAGCCATTGAAATAGAGATGGACAGAGAGACAGTTCCAGAGAGCAAGAGATGAGAGAGAGAGAGAGAGAGAGAGAGAGAGAGAGAGAGAGAGAGAGAGAGAGAGAGAGAGAGAGAGAG
>JAAUXT010061831.1_pt1 | contig 11542 bp, 17 predicted proteins | sample 7278171 | NCBI WGS metagenome assembly JAAUXT01 (sample SAMN14350112, study PRJNA611818) | marine sediment metagenome | isolation source: surface marine sediment (1.8m) | place: French Polynesia: Moorea | collected 2018-08
ATACTAAAAGTCTTTTCCGTCATGTTCAGCACCTTGCTGCGATCAGGCTTTGTGCTTGTCCGCCAAAGCATTGTTCTCTGTAGTCAAGAGCGGTTCGAGCGCTGAACATGACGGAAAAGACTTTCAATATGAAGTGCACACTCAACATTGCATGCGTCGTAACACGAGACATGGACACGCCTTCACACACACACGCACACACACACACACTCTCACACACACACACACACACACACACACACACACACACACACACATTGAGAAACTGTGATGCTGAGTTGAAATTCGTCAGAAGTGAGTCATGATGTCGTTTGCACACTTCCTTCCAATATTGTGACACAAACCACGACTCATTAGAAATGTGTCACAGTATCGCCTGAATGTTGTTGTTTGGTCTGTTCAGAGCCGTGCGAATACGAGGATGACTTCGAGGCAGACAATGACGAGGTGGCGACATCGCCGAAAGACAACGACTCTAAATCCGGGTCGCCGGCGCACGGCCAGTTGAGCCCCCGCGCGCTGCAGCTCATTGAGGGAAAGATGAGCGAGATACTCGAGACGTTCGGTTCTGTGGAGGATGAGGAATCTCAGTACGGTGCGTTGCACAGCTTGTTGTGCTGGTGAGATCTCAAAGGAGCTCAGCTCCAAAGCGATTTTTATCTGAAATGTATTGCTTTTGCAGTGTTGGACAAAGATTGCGAGAAAAAGGGTGCGTCGTCTGTGTCGAGTGGCAGCAGTTGTGATGAGACGGAGGTGCAGGACGAGGCTGATGGAGGCGAGGAAGACGTCGTGGACGGAGCCACCGACGCGCACAGGCTCGAGCGGCTCCACACGATCATCAGACAGAACGACTTCCGCAAGTTCCGCTGGTTCACCAGCCTCTTCCTCTCCGACGTCGTCGAGCTGGAGGAGTTGTGCCAAGTGCCTCTGAATGGTCAGTGGCTTGCATTCATGCAACACACATTGGACGTAGAGACCGTAGAATGATTCTGATCAAGAGGCCTCCTTCTCAGGTTTTACTGCGCTGAGTCTGCTGGGAGGTTTGGGCAGAACCAAGATGTTGAAGCGACTGTCAGAGATTGGGGTCCTTCTGTATCATCAGGACTCCGAGGGGCAAGCCGCGATACACAGAGCAGTGAGAAACGTAAGCAAATTACAAGCTGCAACGTCGAACGTCCCTGCCAAAAGGATACGTAAGAGTTCAAGCCTTTTTTGTTGTTGTCCAGGGGCGTGTGAAGACGACAAGCTACTTGTGCACCCTGGGCCAGGACTCCTATCAGGACGCGGACGGAATGACACCGATGCACATATGCGCAACAACACTGCACGTCAAGGTTGGCGCGCGCGCGCACACACACACACACACACACACACACACACACACATGCGCACACATGCGCACACGCGCGTGTGCAACTCTGTGAACTTGGTTTGAATTCAGACGGATTCGGCTTTGAATTCGCTTCTTCGCTTCTTGCATTGCAGGTGATGGAAGTGTTGACACAGCATTGCACAACAATGGATGTTCCTTATGGCTCGTCAAGCCTCACACCGCTGATGCTTGCGTGCATGAATGGGTGTGTTCCCATGGTGGAATGTCTCCTCCAACATAGTGCCAAGACAGATGCCAGTACCTCTGTGGGAAACACATGCCTGCACCTTGCTGCCGCGAACAATCAGGTATCCATTAGACGTGTCTTCTGTACCGGCAAGAAACGAGCCAAGCAACTTGGAATGCTGAAACGGTGAACACGAGTTGCTTTTGCAGATCAAAGTCGTTCAGAAGCTGTTGGAAGCTGAGCATGCCGCAGACGTGATCAACAAGCAGAACCAGCAAGGAGCCACCCCTCTGCTCACCGCCCTGCAACTCCAGCACCTGGATGTTTTCGACAAGTTGTTGGAGGAAGGTGCTGACCCCATTGTACCGGTGCGTGTGTGTGAAAGTGTGTTCACATTTCAAGTGCATACAAGGCGGGCACTTGCGCCCCCAAAGCAAATCAGAACCGTAGGACTTGCTTGCGTCTCGAAGAGAAAGACGTGGTGGTTCAGTATGGCTCTCTATAGGAGCAGCACGGGATGGGCGCGGCGCACGTCGCCGCGATGCTCGGCCTCGAGGCGGCCGTCACGCTTCTCGAGCTGCACGCCGCAGACCTCAACGTGCGCGACGCAAGAGGCGCCACGCCGCTGCTACTGTCCGTGTCGCAAGGTCGCAAACAGGTGACATGAGTGGCAAATGGTCTGGAAGCACTTCAAAAAGCGATGTACTCTTGACGTGTGTGTCTCATGCTGCTGAAATGGTTGGCGTACATTGCAGATTGTGTCGAAGTTGCTGTCGTTGGGCGTGGATGTGAATCAGTGCGACACTGAGGGTATTGGACCGTTGCACGCTGCTGCCAGAGAAGGTACGGTGTCTCGCGTACTTGCGTTGGTTCAGAGCTACAGGGGTTTTCCTGGACAGAGTAACACTTGTGTTCGTTTCTGCTGCAGGTGACGCGGCGTTGGTGACGGAGTTGCTCGGTTGTGGCGCCCGCGTCGACGAGGCGACTGCGCAGGGCGTCACGCCGCTCGTCACCGCCGTCACCGGAGCTCACGCTGACGTCATCAAAACTCTGCTGGACAACAACGCCGATCCAAATCTCCTCATTCCACCAGAGACTTCTGGCCGTCAGGGTAAAACGCTTTTATCCGGAGGGATGGTTTGACAATAACGTGGCGCTCTGCCCAGACAACACTGACACAGATCGTGAGGTTTTGTTGAGGACCGTTGTCTGTCTGTTTTCAGGAATAACTCCAATGCAGGTGGCATTTCAAGGAATGAAGATGGAGGTGATCGAGTTGTTGATGGCGGCGGGAGGGTCTCCGTTTCAGCCGGTTGTGTCCGGAGACGGGCTTCCTCCCGTCAGCATCGCCATCAGGCGAAGGTGAGGTCCTGACAATGGTGTTGCAGCAAGTTCTTTGCAGTTCAAGACAATTGTGACTGGTTGACAACTCGAAATAAAACCACAAGAGGTTCTCCTCTCACGTGTATTTTTCAGACACGCCCGTCTGCTGAACACTGTGATGAACAAGTTCAACGACACCCCGACTCTGTACAAGCTGATCAAGTGTTGCACCCTGGAGGATGTCGAGTTCCTCAGACAAACTCACTTCCAACAACACAGAGACAAGCAGAACGGCTTCGGGTGGACGGTCTTGCACCATGCCAGCATGGAGGGTACGTCTGATCCCTTTCTATCAAACACAATTCAGGGTGTTATTACAAAGGTTATCTTTTGAATTGGGAATGTCTTCACAGGAAATGCATTGGCGGCGGATATCTTACTGCGGCTTGGCTGCAATCCGAACATCCAGGACCACGACGGCAACACTCCCGCACACTTTGCCTGTCTGCACGGTCACGGTCATCTGGTTGAGGTGCTCACGGGTAGTACGTATTGCAGTCGCATGTCAATGTTGTTGTGTGTACCAAGCCGTACCAATCTGGTGCCTGCATTCTGAATCGACTTTTGACACCCTGCATTTATCATTCTCCATGCCTGTTTTGTCGTCCGGATATCTCTGTTGCGATACGAAGTGATCAGCTGAAACTTGCTTGTTTGCGACAGATGCGTACAACACGGACGTCTCGATTGTGAACAAGAAAGGCGACACGTGCACGAACCTGGCGGTTCAGAGCGGAAACGAGGAGATCGTGTCGCTGTTGCTGAGTCAGACGTCCAGCAGTGGGGACAGCCGCCACATCCTGCCTCTCCTCGTACAGGCCATAACGTCCGGTATGTGGCATTCTTCTTTGCTTCATTTGCAGTGCAAGGATTATCTTGTCCTTGACAAAAGTCGCAGGGCTTCAGTCCCAATAAGAATGTGGACAAGTGGGTAATTGCGAAGACGTATGCACATTTTGTACGCTTCTGCAGTTGCGTAAAACTTTTCAGGAGGGAAATGTGGTTTGTGCGTGCATAGCTACCTTTCTGTTGACAGGAAAAAGTCGCGTTGCCGAAATGATGTTCACCAATGGGTGTGCGGAAACCTTGAGGTAGGTGTGCCACGGAAGAAAACCAGTCAGTTGACAGTAACTACCAGCTTGTCCTTGTGATTGTCAGTTCTTGTCAAGTGTTGTTTTTTGTCTGCAGGTTCAACGATTGGAAACAGCTGCTGCACATTGGGGTGGAACACGGTTCGGCGAGACTGGTCACCCTCATGCTGGAGAAAGGCCCCGTTGATGTCCACACGTCTGTGAGTTTTCTTGTGGTCTTCATTCGTCGGTTGCTTTCTCTTCTGTCAGCATTTTGTTTTTGTTAGCATCTGGGCAAATTTGGTTCGTGTGCAGGTGACAGACTCGCAGGAGACGTGTCTGCACCTGGCGGCTCGCAGTGGCAACCTGGAGGCGAGTCTCGAGCTACTCATGCTCAAGTCGGACGTGAACAAAGTGAACGCGCTGCAGCGCAAACCAATTCACTACGCGGCGCTGGAGGGACACACTCACATCGTGGAGGTGCTGCTCGACTGCGGCACCAAGGTTTCGCTTGTGGACGAGGAGGGGATGCCTGACTATTATCTGTGTCGGCATCGCGCTGTCTGGGATGTGCTCAAGAAGTGGTGCAAGACGCATCCGGGGTCCGTCACCACGTCGCCCAGTCCCAGCGCGCCCGCCGGGGACCAACTTGACGGCCGTAGAGCGGCGTCCAGGTGAGCCTGATTGCACTGATTCTGCAGTTTACTGACCAGTCATTGCCAAAACTTCTGCTCGGAAAACGCAAATGGGACTTGTGTTATTTTCAGGGCGTCTCGCTCAAGCACAAGCTCAGTGATCGGAGAGGTGGACGGGTTTCAAGAGATTGGCTCGACGCCCGTGCACAGTCGTCCCCCACAGGGCGCCTCCGGCAGTGGGTCCGCCCCACAGCGCCGCAGCAGCAGTCAGGGTGCCTCTCCGCGTCGCTCCGGCCGCCAACAGTCCGTCTTCAGCCACTTCAGGGACGTGCTCTCGTAGTGTTGGGGGAGGTTATGTCTCGTTCCGCTTGCAGGCCAAGGGATAACAGTGTGCTCGTAGTTCCCCCAAGCTGCTGAAAGTTTCGAACCGGAGTATTCTTTTGTTTCTTTTTCGCAACGTGTTTGTGATTGAACATTTTCTACAGGCGAAATGTTATTGAGAATGGATCTTTGATTCTTTGCACTTCAAGGACGTGGCACAAATCTCCGCTCTTTTCTTCCCACTCTGCCTTATTTCACAGAAGAAGCGTGATATTTTTTGTACTGAAACTTCTGTGATACTTCCGTGTGTGTGTACTCAGAAGCACTGGTAGTTGTAGTGCGGCAAATGTGTTTCTTGTTCTTTCACATGAGTCCGCTCTTGCCGAGATCTTGGTGCAACAAAGTTGCACGTACGATGTCGTAGCTTCTTGTTGACAAGAAACTAAAGAAGACGAAATGAGACGAAATGAAACTACCAAAGAAGAAATCAGCCGCGTGCCGTCCAAATCTTCCACCTACAACAATAATCACCAGTTTGGTGAAACCAATGACCGTTGTTTCACTCAGTTTATTTGCCCGGCAAAGCTACTTCGCCGGGTTCATTTATGGAGTTGGGGGGGGGGGCTAAAGCAACCAAGTTGTGGTCGTTTTGCAAAATGAAAACTTGGTTGTTTTTTCCCCCACCCCTGTAAAAGTACTCCAAGTTGCTTTCGCACACGACGAAACCAATATCAGCGCGCTTCGCGGCGGACAATTAGAATTTACACTTCGTCGAATTTTGTTGCGGCTAATTCTCGACCCTCGCGGGTTTTTCTGTGCCATTGAAATACTCCTGTAGTGACAGGCGCTTTCTTTTGGCCAGATGATGGCTCTTTTTGTGCCGTGAACCAAAAACATATCTGTTGGTTCTGACACTCTCCTGCCATCCTTGTAAAAATGTCCCAAGTCACTTCTTTTGTCAAACTGTGCACGATTCTAGTCAAAGAACTTGAACCTTTGAAGACTCGTCGGCGAATATTCTTACGATTCCATTTGTGTTGTGTGTGCATCACTGAAGCGAGTGTTTTGTAATCACTGCAGTTCCAAAGTGACGAGTGTGTTTTCGAGCAATGTGCGCGTCTCCATCTTATGTGTGTGATGTTGGAAGGGTGCTGCCGAGTTGTTCAACGTACAATGAAACAACCTTCATCTGATATTCTTCTCTTCTATTATTCCGGAATAAAAATATACAAGACTTGAATTTTTCAACGTTCACAACGAGCAACATGGCAAAAACGAGTTTCACTTCCTCACCAAAAACGTCAACTGTTCGAAATGCTGATTGACAGCAAAACAGAAACATGACCACATTGTTGAAAGCCCACGACTTTGTGTCTAGTGCCACTGGGGTCACAAATACCCGACAAAATCCTGCAAGGGTTTGTCTTGCACTCCCCAGGGGGCCTAACCCCTTGACCCCGAAAAGAATCATGGCCCCCACCGAACGTGGCCAAAATTTTGAAGAGGTGGGCGCAACGTAACGCCTCTCACCAGTGTCCACAAAAACGGGACGGCGTCCACCGCGGGCTTTCTTTGTCTCCATAACAGCGTGCGTCCGAAAACCTGGATTGCCATTTCAACTCCGATTGAGAAGGAACAAAGAAATCGGTGAGCTGAGCGAAACAAACCTCTGGGATAAAGATTCAGGAGCACAATGCAACAGAAGAAACCGATTCAGGAGTACGCTACGTTTCACCAACGAGCAGGTGGGAGGTGACAACGTGAGCACAAAAGCTATTTTCTGAATACAACACCCAAAAACACACACAAACGATGCCTTTGAAGTTATGCTCGCAACACACACAGGAAAATGCAAATTCACTTGAGAAGCCCTGCAGCGAATGAACCAAACACCCTGACGTCTCACGATATGCACCTTTAGGTCGCTGTTCTCAATCAGTTTTCTTGAATAAACATAAGAAACAACTCATTTCCATCAATGACAAAACGATTTCAAGCTGAAACAGTTCAGTCCGGCTGATCAGTTTTCTAACACTTGAAACTTGTTCGTTTTTATCACAGTATTTCCAACTCGTGGTCACGCACGATATCTCCGCTGAGATTTTCGGATGCCCGACCAACAGCCGACAACGAATCTGAGTTCACAACGAGGCAAGACCTTTCGTTCACAAGAGCTCGTTCACTTTCACCCGAAATGGTTTCGTTGTTCACACTCGCTGCTTGTTCGGATTCTATAACGTTCTCCGGGGCACCAGCCCATTGTGCACGCGCGTCAGTTGCACTGCTCGTGGACACCGTGCCACCTCTCCTCTCCGACGCAGGACGGTTAGCACGTGGGGCGGGTGGAGACGAACGCTGCTCTCCTGACGTGCTCGGCGTGACGTCAACGCCCTGTCGTGACGTGCTGGGCTGGGCGTCATCGAAGCCAGCCGCTTCACGCGGACTGGTGTTTGCTGGATTGTCAAGTTCTACGTTCGCTTCGTCTTCATCTTCTGCATTCTCCTGGACAGGAACAAAAGTGACGTCGCACGTGTAAACGCACGGTTGTTTGGAAAATACAAATGGAGGCAAGCAAACCTTCTTGATTGTGTTTGCAGTGATGCACACAACACACCCTCGCACACACACACACACACACACACACAAACTCCAACACGCACACAACACACACACACACACACACACACACACACACACACACACACGTACGCACACACGCATCTGAGGCACATAGCAGACCTGGGCATCCTGAAAGAGCGCGGAGAGTTCCGCGATCGTCATATTGGTCTCCTCGGCATTGTGGCTGTTGACGGGAGCCTGCACCGTCTCCAGCATCTGATGCATGCGCTGCTCGATCGAACCGCGCACCAGGAACCTGTGCACGAACGTCGGTCTGCAAAGAACACGGCGCCACATGTTTTCGCCTCAAATGACTGAACTTGCTCCGGAGCTTAGAGCCGTCGCTGACCTGGTTTGCCCAATGCGGTGGACGCGGCCGACGGCCTGGAGCTCCTGTGCCGGGTTGAGAATCGGCTCAACGAGCAACACGTGCGTCGCCTCCGTCAGGTTGAGCCCGTTGGCGCCCGAATGCAGAGGCATCAGCAACACGCGCACGTCTCCAAAATGCCGGAACGCCGTCAAGCTCTCCTGCAAGTCAACGAAGCACACGAGGCGTCGCGATCCGAACAACAGTCAGCAACGGAGAGAGTGAATTTCACTCAAATTGAGGAACGTGCAAGTACAACACACCTGGAATTTGTGCGAAGCCCCCAGAGATCTTAACTCAATGTTGTTGTCTTTCAGTGCCTTTTCCAAAATGTTCAGAACATCCCACCACTGAAAGAATGAACGTTCAGTCTCATGTTTTCTGCTGCTTGGAGAAGAAATGAAGAACAGCAAAACCAGTATCAACAGAGGTTCAGCCTGCCACACCGTGGAAAACACCAGCGACTTGGCGGTGGGGTCTTCTTGCTGAATTTTCATCAGGCATCGCACAACTCCTTCCACTTTGGTTGAGTGATCTCCCTGTCCCAAAAAAAGGTGAAATTTCTGCCTGTCTCTCATGCCAGAAACACAGAATGGCACTGACCAAAGGTTTCCTTGCGAACGATTGGACTTCGAATGAGAATCATGTTTACACACCAGGACCCGCAATCCGCTGCCGATCTCCTCGACCCGGCTCTGTTTCGTGCACACGTACGAAATGTCGTTGATGGCGGCCACCTGGCGGCACACTGCGCACCTGATGGTGCGGCGGTGTCCGCCGAAGCTGAAGCGGTCCACCATCACCCGGATGCATTCCAGGCAGTAGCAGTGACCGCACGTCAACACGCTCCACTAAAATCACGTGAAACGAGGTCTTGAGGTGAAGTCTCGTTGATACAACATAGCAATGTTAGAAAGCACTCAACATCACAACTGGAACGAGACAACAAAAGTCTTTTCTGTTCCGAACAGCCCGACTTGCCTTCGTTCCAAGTTCTTTCTGACATACAGGACAGAGTTCAGGATTCTTCCCGTCTGCCATTTGATCTTGTGTCTGCAAAACAAAACGTGTCCCACTGATGTTGTGGTCTAAAACCACTCACACAGAGACGAAAGAAGAAGACCACAGGTGTCAAAAACAGAAGGTACCTTTGCCAGATTTTTCAAGTAAAGCAGTTGCCCAAGTTTCTTGCGTAGTTCATTTTGATAGACAATTCTGTCGGACGAGAGCTTCAGTTTCTGCGCGTCAAACTGAAATGATACCACAACATGCCGAATCAAGACGGTTCAACGTTTCCCATCTCGCCGCACGTCTGTGTTCGAAGACTCTTGATGTACCTCAGCCGGCTCGATGATGTAGACCTGCGGCGCATCAGTGGTCGGTTCGTCGGGCAGCCTCTCTCTGAGCCGCATCACTGACATGTCAAGTTCGTCGTACGCCTGAACCTGCTCGTACAGCATCATCCACACCCAGTGCACCAGCTGCAGGGGAAGACAATTGCAAAATTCTCTTGTGACGAGTGCGAAAACATAGGACAGACTTTGTTCAGTTTTCGATCGTGCAAGAGAACTGTTGCTCAACATGCACTCGTGCTTGCCTTGTATTCTTTTCTCAGAGCCTCGAATAGTTTCATGTGCACAGCTGCGTACTCCAGGGTGCTTCCTCTGCTGCCAAAGTTTGACTTGGTAAACGACATGATGGATTTGAGAGCTCTCTCGGTCTCGCTTGGGGCCCAGGTCACCTGGAATAAAAGTGGTGGCCAGTTGCTACCATTGCTGCTGGTGATCAAACAATCTCTTGAAGGGTGGAGGTCAGCTCCCCTGAACAGCCAAACACCAACAGTGCACGGCCAAAATAGCTGGATCACAACATGCTGCACTCAAAATGAGATCAACTCACCCCCTTCTTGTCAGGAGCCAGTTCTTTGCTCTTTTCCATGACATCTCTACCAACAAAGAAAATTTGTCAAATTTGTCAATCCATCAAAAACTGGTCACAGACGGTGTGAAACACATTCATCGACTTACTTGTTGAAAAAGAAGAGTTTGGATTCGTACTCCTGGAAAACTTTGTCAGCCTCACAAAACGGACAGCTGGAATGAACAAACACATGTCAACACACAACGTGAAAGATGTCCTACCAACGGCCTGCTCACCAAACATTTGTTGACCATTGTCAGAACTCGCTTCGTTCATTTCTTGTCATTGGTTGCACTGCTGGCAATAGAAAACATAAAATCCCGTTCTGCCATTCGGCGCTCTTTGTCAACAACTTACTCCCTGGCCGGCTTGTCAGGGTCAACCGGCCTCAGGCAACAGACAGTCGTGTGGTTTATGAGATCCAGGGACGGCTTCCCACTCAACTTCCGCACCATCGTGAGCACCACTTTGTGATTCGTCTGTATTGCTTCCAGCTGCGTTGCCAGCAAGAACTGCAGGCCGCTCAAGTCCCTAAATCTGCACGCAAAAATGGCAAATTGTCAACATGGAGACTTGACCTCAGCGCGTTTCACTCGGTATCTCTGACACTCGAATGACAAAGCACAAAGAAGAGTCTCTTCTTCACCTGGACAAAATCACTCACTTGTGAGACATACTCTGTTTGTCAAGCTTGCACAGTTTGTACAGTTTGTCCTTTGTGTTGTCGGCTTCCAGGTCTTCCTTCACTTTCTGCACCAGGACGTCGTCCAGTCCGTACTGGAACGCGAAGCTCAACACGTCTGTCCACCAGTCGGTTCCTTCGCTGAACTACATAAAAGATATGCAACGTTTACTCGCAAAGCGGCGCGAAATCTGAATCGCTTTAAAAATTGTTTGTGTGCTGGTTTCTCCACTGCAGAAAGAAAAAGACTCACATCGGCCTGCAGTTCCCGGACAGTTCCCGCGACAGGATGCCAAGCGTCCTGAGCTTTGGTCACCAGATCCGCAGCTCGTTGGAGATATTTCTTCTTGATATCTTCCGCCTGATCGGCAAATTTAGAACTTACGTGAACTCGGTTCAAGAAGTTTTAAGCACCTTCAGACATCATGCTTGATGTTGTTTGTTGTTCTCACGGAGAGAGCGACATATGAAAGAACCCCTCGAGGCACCACCCACCTGGTGGCGGAGTTGGTGATCCCGCAGCGTCGGGTCGACGCCGGGAGGCTGCAGAGTCAGCACCTCGTGCAGGTTGTGCAGGGTGTGCAAGTACTGGAGTTCATCCGTGCGAAACTCATCCTTGTAAGATTCCACGGAGCGCAACACTTCCCGGTACAGCTCCACAGCCTCCACGTACTGCAAGACAAATTTGTGTACGAACACCAGGTCCTTCACAACCTGCAGCTGCAGAAACTTCACAACAAGGAGAAGTTTAATAATCCGGGAAATCACGGGCTGACGATTCATGATCACGACCAGAAGGGAAACAAGAAGCAGTGCTCAAGGCAACTGCAGTGCGAAGTCCCTTGCGGCGTCGGTAATGTCGTCAATTCTTCCTTGTTCATCATTCTTCCTTGTCCTCCTTATCTTCAACCATTCTTGCTGTCTGCTGGGGGGTCTGGAAGGGTTAAGGAGGGTCCAGCAGGGGGAATTCCAGTAGGGGGGAGGGG
>JAAUXT010060629.1_pt1 | contig 11541 bp, 15 predicted proteins | sample 7278171 | NCBI WGS metagenome assembly JAAUXT01 (sample SAMN14350112, study PRJNA611818) | marine sediment metagenome | isolation source: surface marine sediment (1.8m) | place: French Polynesia: Moorea | collected 2018-08
GCGCTCTGTGCCCTGAGTACTTTTCTCAAACCCTCAGCCGCTTCTCTTCATCCGGGCACTTACACTTCCTCCACCGCATTATGCATATTCATTGCTGAGCTATTCTTATTGTAGGTTAGTCTAATTCTGTCATATACATTCCACACACGCCTTCGCAACACTAATAGATTGCGATCCGATAATACAACTTCCAAATACAATCAGATGTATACAATTAATCTTTAAGATATAACAGTTTGTGTTTGTGGTATAACCTGAAAACACAACCTTCGAGTAGAACAATATCTCACTCAACTATTCCAGGGCATGTTATCAGCAGAACAGACTTTCATTCATACGCCACTTAGCTGCAATGTTACGACTACCATCCCAGCAGTCCTTGCAGTACTGGTTCCAACCGTGTGGACAAAACGCCATTGGAAGTACTCGCGTACACTGATACTCATTCCGTAGACACACGCCGACACACACACGCACACTCACGCACACACACTCTCACGCACACACACACACACACACTGTGTCAGCTCCGGCCAAAGGGATACGCCCCACACACGCACACACACTGTGTCAGCTCCCCCCCCCAAATACACACACTCACGCACACGCACGCACACACGTACCTGGGACCTGCGTCCTCGGGTCGTGTACACGTTCCAGCCCGTCACGACCCCGGACGCCTTGGCCATCTGGGTCGGGTCGATGATGAACACGGCCTTCTTCACGCTGTCCTCCTTCATCCGGTATGTCGCAGGGAATCCAAAGTAGTAGTAGTAGGCATCTGAAGTGAAAAAGAGCGGAAGGCATCAGTTTTGATGCATTCCTTCAATCATCCCCTGAGAATGACAGGTTTTATTTCAGTTCCGCAGCACAAAACTAAAGGCTGTTTCCTGTGCATGCACGAGTGAAGCGGTTTTATTCGCTGCACGGAGGAGGAACACGCAGATGGGAGTGACCCCAGGAATCTTCAGAGACTCCGCTGTTTTTATTCCATCTGTTTCTCCAGCGGGAATCGATTGTGGGAGAAACAGTGGGATTTCATTTGAAGCATTGCCGAAAACAGAGCCGTTGGTTGCTGCTGTTTGATGGAGATCAATTTGAACGTGACGTTAGTGACCTGAAATTGACTCGAACGAGCAAGAAAAGAACATCAACCATTTTGGGGCTTTTGGACAGTTGGACAAAAATAATATCTTCTCTCACACGTCTTACAAACTTGGTTCAAGAGTGTTCGTGCAAAGGGGAAAGAGGTGCGGAGATTCCACAGATAGGGCTGCGAGACAGATTCGTGCGTTTGCAAAAAGGAAACGATTCCCAAAGTCAAGTTGGCCTTGTCACCATCAGGCACACGCACTCAAAGCTCCCTCCAGCTTTGCGCGCAGCAGTCCAGACTCACAGCGCGTTATCAGGCCACTTCCCCCCACCGGCGTTTTTGTAAGAGATTATGGGCTGTCGCGAGTCAATCAGCTCTTAACATGTCTTCCTGCAAGCGAAGCCAGCCCAAATTAAATCATTGCTGTCGTTATGAAATTAGGATCATCACAGGAGAGTCTGAGTCAGGACATGCCCACGCGCGTGTCTAATCAAAATGTCCCGCGCAACTCAGATGTCGGGGAAGACGAGGCCTCAAATAAGTTTCTCTCGTCTTTGTGATAAAGGGCATTGAGCACGAAAAGGTTTAATTTTGGATGGTAAATCCTGCTGTGATTGCGTGCCAAGAAGTTCTCAATGTGTCTTAAACGAAATTGCTTATTTCGAGCAATTTGAGCTTGTGTCAAGAGAGGCTGCAGGACACCAACAAACACGGTCCTTCTGCAGGCGTCGGCGACCATCTTGCACTAAGCGGTTATGAACATCTTCAGCCACATCTGTGGTCACAAGCAAACACGTTTCATGGCTGCACTCCTGATCTTTTGACGAAACCCTTTCAGCCTAACACCCAGAACCCAACCATGAAACCAGACCAAGTGAAATCATCAGCGCCCTGAACACGACACAAAATCTGATGTGTTGTGGAACAAAAACTCCACTGCATGAGGTTCATTTCCGGAGTTTTTGCTTTGGAGTCGTGAGTCCGCGTCCTCCCCCCCCCCCCGGTTGCGTTTTGGGACCCACCAGTGCAGTACGTCTGGTGCATGTTCCAGCTCTGCTTGCTTCTCCGACTCAGACATCTTGCAGAGCTGCCGTTTCTCTCCACCGTTTCTCTTTTGAAGCAAATTGAAGTTGTATGTTCCTCCGAAGTGGGAAAGGATCCACGGTTGTTCTTTCCTTGCATGGTGTTTGGGTTTTCTGGGCAACCACAATTGTGTCCTGAACCAAGCGATGGCCATGGAACACATTCCCGGAACACCGGCCAATCACAATGAACCAGCACTGTGGTCTCGATTTCATCAAGAGGTCGCCCGGCAAGAACACTTCCACCTGACTGGAGAAAAGCACAGAGGGGCTGATCTCGGCATCATTTGTGTCTGAGGCACCACCGGATGGTCTATTGCCAGTCAAAGCTGGATTGTGGCGGCTCATCCATGCAGAAACTCCACTTACAGTGTTGTAAGCCTCGAACACAGTAATCAATGACGGGACTTTATTTCATAAGTTTCTGGGTCCAGTTTTTCGCTGCAACGAAGTCATGGCACCAGGACATGTCTTCAGGGTAAAAACTTATTTTTTTGAAAATGACTTTTCAACAAAACGATGAGTTTTGAAAATATTGACAGCTTTTTGGATCTGATTTGAACAGGAAGAAAAATGACTGGAATTGGACTCTAAATTTGCACACGCTGACCAAAGGGCGTCTCTCCACAGAGGGAAAGTGCAGGGATCGTTGCTCGACACCTGCTGCCGAAACGCGCCAAATACGCAGCTGCATTTGGTAAAGCACAAGGTCATGCACGCCAAACTTCACAAGCGTCAAATTGTTGTGCGATCGCTTTCATCTGTTCATTCTGCCCCGCTTGATTCAAAAACATGAACACAAACCTGAATATCTCAGATTTCTGCGTTTCTGAAGAAGGGAACGTAGAAAAATAATCTTCATTTCTTTCAAGATTGTTCGGCACGTGAACACAGAATTGAATTCAAATGAATTCAGCAGACTCTGCACTGCGAGGGAACCTCCGGCAATCAGCGTCAAATATTCATAACTTCCCAGCAGTTAAGACTGAAGAACATCTGACAATCGCTGGAAACCGTCAGTTTCCTTCTTGCATTAATCAAACTGACGTCAGTGATGCACCTGTCTTCCAAGTCCAAGTCCATGCCTCTTTTCTGTTGTGCCTTCTCGAACATGAAAAAATTCTCTGCAATGATTTACTTGTGTCCCTTCAGGGCAACGGACAATGGGACGGTCCTCCAGGGGTCCGGGGGACCCACAGGACCTTGGCCCTCTCCTGAGTTCATTTCTGGGTCAGCTGGAGCGTTCTGAGAGTCGCGAAGCCAGAACCTTAGAACCCGAATGTCCAGCAAGTTCCTTCAATAGTGAATGGCGATCCCACGCTGTCGGATCACCGAAGACCCATCAGAGCTATACAGAATACAATTGGGTACCTCCTGGGAAATTTGCAGTGCAACCTTTTGAAGGGGAGGCAGTTGAGACCAGCGGTTGAGACTTGGTTTCATCTCCACTGGATCGCCTGTCTGGCCCAGGCTGACCATGGGAACCAAAATGAGAAATGGTGGAACATGTTGTCTCCCCAATTTCGGTGACTGCCATTCAGTTTAGGCAGCATCTGGAAAACCTGCATTGTCCCCACAATTCGAGCTGACTTCATTAATACAGGCAACTGAATCCTCCACGACATTCCGTCCATGAAGCAGCCATTTTCAGAGACTGGATCCACGAAGCTGTGATAACAGGAACTGTCGCGCGGTGGACCCGGGATAACGAATTCGATCACTCTGATTCACGGCCTTTTCATGTCACTGTTCATATGCTCAGTGTTTCAGAAAGATAGGATTCGCTCGGGGTCGGCCATAGATAAAGCTGAAGTTTTGAATTTTTTGCAAAAGCCAAACAAAATCCACAGGTCAAGAATACAACAGGACAGACAAACCAAATAATTTCCTTTCAGACAAGTCTGTTTGACCACACAGATGTTCCTGTGCATGTTGCCCTCAGGGTTTTTTCCCAAAGAAAAACCTTGATCCACCAAAATCTCTCAATATTTGCGGAGACACGCAATTGACAGGGCGAAATGTGCCCGTGAATGTGACATCCATCTCAAAAGTTTGGAGACAGCCAGAAGAAAACTTGGAGAGTGGCCCAGTGCGTGTGAAATGAGGTGAATTCTGCATCCAGAGAAATAGTCATTTGGAAAAGCTGAATACGAGAAGGTTGTTTCTTTTCTCGAGTAGATCACAGCATTTTTCAAATCTCGAGATATGTTTCCCTGTTCCCCAAGCAGGCTTGAAAAACTTGTTCCTGCGTGTGCTTCAAAGGGTTTTGTTCAACTGAGCAGCTTTTTTCAAGTCAGCCCTGAGACCGCCCTCAAACAATGGCGCTGGATTGTTTGCAGCACCGTCTGAAGTGTTTGTCTTCGCGAAACTTCTTCACTGCGAATCAATTTTTGAAAGACATTGTCGTCAGTACCCATGGCGCTGCATGAATGCTGTTTCAAATTCGCTTTTCCACACGTTTTTTTTTCACCAAAAGCACCAAAGTTAAATCTGGGGGTTTGCGTGGTTCCAGAGTCCAACCAGACCATTTCTGTTTCAGTGTTGTTGGTTTCGGTTTGATTGTCCGACACATGCTTTCATTCTCCCCCACCCTCCACCCGCGGGAATTTCGTATCGAAAGAGCACACAGGCAACAGGCGACATGTCAAAGCGCATTCTTTAGAACACAAAGGAGGTTCAACATGTACGAGGCAGTTTGTCCAAAAAAAAGTCTCACCTTGCAATGAAGAAAATTCTTTCAGTTGGGCTGAGAAAACTGGCTTTGCACCTCCTAAATAAATCGTGCTCATACAAGACCACAAACGTGAGGTGATTTTGTGACTGCAGGAGTCAAGAATCCTTCGTCTTTAAAATCTCCGACTTCGATTGCACAAAGAGGGAAAGATAAATATTTGTTCATCTTCCACAAAGGCTGCAATAATTCTACTTGTTCTGGGTGCAGCGCCCCAGGGCAGCACTTCTTGCTAATATCCGGCATTTCCTTCAGACAGCTTTTGCTGTCAAGGGGTTCCACTTCAACCTGAATTGAAGCTTTGTGAAGCAAAGAGCCTCAGAATCCACAATTTCCCATAATAACATCAGGACAGATTTGCAGGCGTGTGCTCCTGCACAACTTTCTCCAGCGTGTTTTCGCCGACCCTGAAGAACCAGTTGTGTCTCAGACTCATCCACGTTTTTTCCCTTTCTTGACCCGAAATTGGTTGATTTCATTCAATAATTATTTTGGCGCCTGTTTCTGTTTTGAACAAACATGGCAAAGTCAGGAAAAGGCCTGGACAGTGGAATGGTTTGGTTTGACAGGTGCAGCTGTGGCTTCGAGCGCACCGCAGGCTTCAAGACAAACGGCTTGAGACTGTGACAAAAGAAATGGCCCGAAGAACTCACAAGAACAATCGGCGTAAATCTTTGCCACGCTTGTCTGCAACTGTCTTCTTTCTGAACAAGTCAAAATGTTCAACAAACTGAAGAAGCTCAGCTCAATTTCTTTTCATGTTTTCAACGCAAACAAATTTTTTTGCGTCCACCAAAAGACAAGAATCTCAAACCTACCTGCGCTGTTGATAATCACCAGAAACACAGTGGAGAACAACGCAATCAGAGACGCCGACAATTCAAAGTATTGCATCTTCACCTTTACGAGCCACAAGTGAGCAGTCTCTCTCCTTTTTTTCTGCGGGGAAACAGCTTTAATCCCACTGTCTCCGTGTGATTGTCTCGGCACATACGCTCCGTGCCTTTCAGGTTGCCATCAACTGCAGCACCAACTTCCCATTGGTCGCTCTCGACGCATTAATCTCGCCCAGCTCTATTTTGAGGACGACGCTCAGCTTCTTGTAGTGAAGCAGCTGGTTCAGGCATTTCCTGGCACTTATTCGCTGCAGATTTGTCGAACTTATCTGCAGGATGAGACTTGATGCCCGCGAGTCAGAAAACTGTCTTTGTAACATGATGTTTTAATGTGGTTCGTCTTTTGTTTCCATTTGGTCCCGCATCTCCAGGACTGCTCTTCCCCAAGCACAATGAATACGAAGTCTCTCCACCTCCATCCGCGCGCAGATAGACTGCTTTGCGATCGACGACATCCCCGAAGCGTAAATGATGTGATAGGGACTGAAAGGAACAATTTCTTCCCAAATTGGCTGACTACTCTCGTGAAAATTTCGACCTTGCTTGTCCCGTCTCTGCCTATTTGGTTGGCTTCACTGTTATTTTCGACCTGACAGTAAAGTAATTGGACCGATGACAAGACTGATCGTGTTGATCACAGCGATAAATACGACGAACAGCAGACTGAAAATGACACAGAACTCCACAAAGTCTTCGCCCTGCAGCCTGCAGACATCCAGCAGTATATATCAGACGATCTAATACCGTGCACCAAATCGGAGTTCATTTGCTATATACCCTTCCTGAAACTGAGACTCAAGGCGGGATGTAAATTTGACGAAATCCTGCAAAACTTCAGAGGGTTTTCTTGACTAATTAGCTGGCTCAAATTTCCTCCCCGGAGACTCTGCTGAACAGGAGTCTTGAGAATATTCAATCTGGAGCCTAATCATGGCGCTTTTGATGAGAAGATCAATAGCTTATTGTGTTTGTCAAATTACCCAGAAAATTATCCGCGGGATTTTCTGACGACCGATCGCCCGGATCACGCCAGCGTCACGTAGTGTCGAGACGCTGATAGGATAATGAAGCGAAATCTCCAGCCCTGATTCCAAGATCGCTTTCTTCTTTGACGTCGCTTTCTTATTTGACGATCTTTTTCAGTGTCACTCGCAGATCAAGCTGGGGCGTTGGCGAACCACGCAGCCAGTGAACAACGGGGCTGTGTGGCCTGACGAAAAAATGGAAAAGACTTGCCAGTTTATCAACGCAACTGCTCGTCTCAATTAAGACCTGTGAAAGGCGGGTCGGCTTTGTTTTCACCGATTCGTTATGCACACACTACTGACAAAAGGCACCTGCTGACTTCCAGAAACTGACGACAATCTCATCCAGGAGTTTCGAAATTTCTGTCACCCTGCCTTCCTTTTTATTTTGTGTTGACAAAGCAACACCCAACAGTATGCTGAAGACCCAACCACCACACAGCCAGTGATACAAGCGAAACAAAACCAAACAACGCATTCTCAGTTTGAAGGTTTGAAGACACCACAGGTTTTGTCAGCTGCTAGGAGTTCGATCCAGAAACATCAACCAGCTCGTCAAGTGGTCAATAGATACCCACCCTCCTCCCAGCAAACACCGCGCGCTCTCAATCGGTCTCATTTCCCGCGGCCGACAGGAAACAAAGCAGGCAAATTCGCTTCCTTCCTTCCACCCCCCGCCGTTTGGTGATTGACGCAAATTGCCCACCTCAGCGCCTGTCTGTCCAGTTTCGATCAACCCTGCAGCGCATCCCGAAGGAGGAAACGAGCCCTGATGACCAATCACAACGTTCGTCAACGAAGTACGAAGTTGCGTCAAAACAGGCATGACATCCAAGAAAAGCAGAAGCAGTGGGAAAAGGAAGAAACATCTTCCTCTTGACTGCGCAATATTTAGTCTCAACAAAGCAGGTTCCACATCTGCAAATTCGATTTCAGAAGTGTGTCACCACCTGCAGGGAGCCATTGAACTTTTTGAGCTCCAGAGGAGATAGTGTCACCCACCTCAACACAACCTAGGCTCAGCGCATCCAGTTTTCCCGGGCACTGGGGTCTGCGCTCGTGGTCTTGAGCTCAAACCGCTTCATCTGGTCCAGCTGCACAAAGTCGTCAATGCTCCACCTCGGGCACTTGACAGACAATGAAGACGATCACTTCGACACAACAACGGCTCCGATACTACGTCGCTCTCTCTCTCTCACCGGTGGCTGAAGCTCTAACTGAATTGTCGAGGCAGTTTTCCAAACATCGATTCCGCTTGTTGTATCTGTTGGTGGGTAATCTTCGCTAAGCCACACCGGATGAGCTCCAAATTACCCAGAGCAGGAGAGCGGGCGACGAGAGCAGAATGCATTGATTGAACACCGTCTCTTCGCCTCTCCAACTGTTTTGTGCAAATAAAGACGGGAACTTCAATCATTCTGCCACGTCTAAATTTAGAGCTGCCACAGAGCAAATAATAACAAAAGAAAACACAAAGCCCGGCTCCTTCAAGTCAGAGTTAACTCCTTGTCGCTTCCACGGCGCCACTACCAGCGAATGAATGAAGAATTTGCACCGCGAGTGCAATATAATACAATATAAATGTTCCCTCTGGTCAAGAAGTAGCCAAGTGAATCGATGGAGCTGCCCTTTCATCTTGGAAGTGTTGCTGCGCCATATGTCAGCTGCAGTTTGCGACAGAACTGAGAACATAACACGCCTGATTTTGAACTGAAAGCTCTCTTTTATCTTGACTCAAAATTGTGTCGAGCAAAAGTCACACTCCACGTTTTTCAGCAATTACATTGACCTTCAGTCAGACGCTTTTGAAACTTCAGCAAGAACCAACTGACTTGGACACACTCGAACTCAACAGCTAAAAACAAGCGGTTCCCTGTCGTGCCTCAGCTTTTCAGCTGGGTCCCACATCCCAGAAACTTGTTTGATTCAAAAATATTTTGGCTTGAAAATTTTAGAACCCCCACCAAATGTTTTCCTATGTCTCCTTCAGCAACTGAAATCTTGCTGTACAAGATTACCTGTCCACCAGTCCGTGCATTAGATGCAATACTTTACTCACGTTTTCACAGGATATTGAAAGACAATCGCGTGCTATTCACGACCTTTCTAACGAGTGCTCAGGGAATACAATTGTAACGACGCTCCAACAGTCTCACTTTTCTCACGTGCACCACTGTGTAAGTCATCTGCACCATCACACAGGGGAATGGGTCTTCATTCTCAGGACCTCGTCCGCTGCGGAAACTGCAGTATCATACATCCTAAATGCATCCAGGCGAAGCAAACAACATCTCAGTGCCGTGAGGTAGACTTTCCAGGGCCGAAGTCTCTCGTATCCAATGGCTGGCGATTCCTCTGTGCGATTCCATCTCCGTAACCAAGGAGAAATTAGGCTATTTGCCAACAAAGGCAGTGTGCACTGGCTGTTCACTCTCACTCCATGTCTGCAAATATCCCTTGACTGTTTGGTCTGATTCACTCACTCATTGCTTCTTGTTTTTCCGCTCAGCGTAACAGCGATTGCAAAACCACTTTCCTTTCGGCTTCGTTGTCAGTCCGACGCACCCGAAGTGGAACCATTCGATGGGGCACTGCAAAACACAAAATAAAGTTGTCTCCAACCAACTTCACTTTTTCTTTCAGCATTCTTGTGTCTTTTGTCTCAATGCGATCTGGTGTTCCTTCTGATTCAGGAAAACTACACTGCAAGCGCGCAAATTCAGCTTCATCAACTGCGGCCGCATTTCAGCCTAAATGGCGACACAAGACACTCGTGTCTACAAAATCCCGTGTCTCGTCATTTATTTCCAACAGAAGTTCGTTTCGCGCGTGACACCAAACAAAACCAGATTCATGGCTCGTTACTCACGTCGGGATTATCACAGCCGATCATCTCTCCGTAGGACACCTGGTGGCAGAGGCAGTAGGTCGGTTCGTTCGGGTCCACCGGCATATCAAGCACGTCCGACGGGTGCGTGATGGACAGCGGAACCGCCAGCGTCGGCAAGATGGGCGTCATGCCCTGCTGCTCACCACTACAAATGTTGTGAGAAATGTTTCTCAAAAGTTCACAACACAAACTGGGGGACATCAGACCAAAACCAAGCTCGCATTTGTTGCTGTTCCGAAAGGACGCAGCCCCAAAACGGGATCTAGCAAAGCAAAATTTACTCACTCTGGTCCCTGTGATTTCTTCTTCTTTTTCTTGGGCGCTTCGTCGTCTGAATCCTTGTTTTTCTCACCCTTCTTCCTCTTCTTTTCAGTTTTGTCTCCTGCACAAAGACATCGGAAACAATCCCGTCAAAAATGGCTGTGCAGTGATGCGGAATGGACAGACAGCTGTGAGAAGTGACGTTCACTCACGTGAGATTCCAAGGGTTTTCTCCTTCAGTTCAGCCTCAAACCTGGCCAGGTCTGCGTCCAACTTTCGTATGTGTTTGTCCACCTGAAGCAAAGAATGAATGCAGTTTGGAAACAAGACACCTGAAGACCTGCTGCCTCAACGTCGCTTGTCAAACGCAGTTGGAAGGTGAACTGCTGTTCACACTCACCATTTCGTACGTCTGCATGGCCAGCTGAACTTTGTCGTCTCCATACTCTCTGCTTTTGCTGAAGAGTTTCTGGATGTATTTCAGCTTCTCGTTCCTTTTCTCGGGGACCATCCCTTTGACCCCTTGTACGTATTCGTCTGCTCTTGTGTCGATTTGTCGAAGTAAATCTGTTCAAAACACAGCAAACTTTCAAACATCTCCTTCTGAGTGAAGCCAGCGGTGCGTGACATGTGGCTTCCGCATAAAAAGCACATTTGTTTGTCGCAGACTGACCGTGAGATCGAGTGTCCAAATCCCGCATAAGATTGAAGTTTCTCTGCAGTTCCGTTGGAAGACTTTCTAAACCTGCAAAGATACATCCCCCACTTGACTCAAAATTGAGACAACGTCGAAAATGCTTCCAGTGACTTGCAACACGAAACAACTGCAATACAGACAGCGATCCACAAGTCATCCATCGCGCTGAGTTGAAACCCAAACAGTTCCCTTCCAACAGAATATCACGCAACCACAAATTCACAACGAGATTTACCCGACACAAACAGTTGGTTTACACCTGTGCAAGATTTAAATGTCACAGGTCACAGTGAACCGCCACTCCAAAGGCCATGTCAATCTTGCCAACAAATGAACTCGAACGTTTCCAATTCCCTTGATCGTCTGGATTGAGTTCACCAAGGCGGGACTTCGGCAGCATGGGTGCCAAAGGACTCGCAACACAGGCAACTGAACAAGAAAGTGGAGCTCCGTCCTAACCAGGTTGGCCGGGGGTGGGATCAACCCAGATTTGGGACAGGTCAGGTCCTGTCTCCACCAAGACCATGCCCAAGATAGGTCCCAGGGGGGAGGGGAGTCTCATGGGGAGAAGAACGAGGTGTCAGTGGGTCCTTACCCTCCACTTAGGGTGCAATGCCAACAGCCATTGCCATTGCAAAACACAGGCTTGCTCCGAAGGACGCGGCTATGCAAACGATTGTGTTTGAAAAGCCCAGCTGATGCAGTGCAACCTGAAGATTCACATCTCAGTCCTCGCACAGCAATTTTCCAAAAAAAAAAAAAAAAAAAGCAAAAAAAGCACTTTTTGAAGAAAAAAAAAGCACTTTTTGAAGAAAAAAAAGCACTTTTTGTGGGGCTTTCTATCATATATTCTGGTTTGAAATCAA
>JAAUXT010013670.1_pt1 | contig 11539 bp, 9 predicted proteins | sample 7278171 | NCBI WGS metagenome assembly JAAUXT01 (sample SAMN14350112, study PRJNA611818) | marine sediment metagenome | isolation source: surface marine sediment (1.8m) | place: French Polynesia: Moorea | collected 2018-08
CGTAACCTCGCCTCACGTCTCCGGGACGGCGCTGGGGCGGCGCCGCGTCACCTCGCCTCACGTCTCCGGGACGGCGCTGGGGCGGCGCCGCGTAACCTCGCCTCACGTCTCTGCGCCGCTCAGACGGAGCTGCAATTTCCCGCTGCATGTCAATTAAGGAAATTGGCAACAGTCGCGTTCAAAGCACCGACGCCGTCAATAGAACGCCGTCTCATCAATAACGGCGTCACGTCAGCAGCGGCGTCTCCGACGACGCCGCCGGATCCATGACGCATCCGGATTGAGCACGCTCGAGGGAGCTTTAGATGCAGAAAGTTGAAAATTTTGTCAGACTTGCGTTGCAAACGGCGTCCCAACTTCTGACGTTGTTTGGTGTTCACAAGAGAAAAATTTCACCGGTCCAAATTATGCAAGTGGGTGAGACAATTTCCTCCATGAAACAGGCGTTGTGAAGGAGGCCACGTCTCTGCGCGAGGGACTCTGAGGTCGTCTTTTTCGACCCACGTCGCGCCTCACAGGCAAACTGGTGCAACTGTAGGGACTCTCGGCTGAGGTAACGTTCTCTCATTGGTGCGACATGAGAAGTGAACAGATGCCGTGCGGAGTTTGTTGCGGCCTGAAATCGCACGGGGCAAAATTTCATCTTGGCTGCCTGACGCGTGACGTTTGATCTGCACGTGCTGCAACGGCAAAAATTGCAAAACTTTGTTCCTTCGATGGTTTTTCTCAGCAAAATATAATCAACAACTGCTCGTACAGATCATGCAGACACTTGGCAGATCCAGGGTGGATCCAGAGCTTTGTTCAGTCGATCTGTAGAAGCGTGCGCCACGGTTCACACACCCAACAAATGAAGAGAATACGTTTCTTCAAAAGGACGGGTACGTAACTGACAGTCGTGGATATTTATTTTTGGCGAAAGGCTTTGGGTGCAGTGGACCCAAACTAGTTTTTGCGAGAACCAAATCTTGAAGGAGGGAAACTGCAACCTCCAACAACATGAAAAAAGAAAAACAACTTTGGGCCAGTGGTGCACAGTTCAGAGGGCATTTGACGGGGGCCAGGAGGCCCAGGTCCCATGGGCCCCTAGATTCGATCTGCATCTGCCCTGTGTCGCACAATTACACTCGGTACAAGTAAATCATGCACGGGACGTTAACTTCGAGTCCCCTCATTTCACGGCCCATCCCAACACCTCGCTCGGGCCGGGTTCACATCGGATGATGCTTTGTGCCCCGCCGATGCGTCGCACCCGACGGTCGCTGTAACGTGCGCAGAGGATCCGGTGTCTTCACTTGTCTCAGGCGGATTAGGGTCAAGCAGACCCAAACCTTGGGGGCCCAAACTCCCATCCTTCGCCTGCGGGCCCCAGGCCCCTGTTCCACTGGATATGCTGGAGCTTCCACAGAAAGTGAGGCCAAACACGACTTGAAAACCTGCACGGATATAACGCCCATGGGCCTGCACGGACACAAAGCAGGACGTATCAGGGGTGAAACAACACTGAACGCACTTCATAGATTGCTGCGTTGTGCAGGTGAAAATTACATTCACAGTCCAATCACTTCAAATCATACGCCTCGTCCCCAGCGGATCCTGTGTGTGTGTGTGTGTGTGTTATGTGGATGACTGACAGACAGACAGACAGACAGACAGACAGACAGACAGACAGACAGACAGTTCCGTGTTTTGGCTCCGAATGAACCGAGTGCTTTTCACTGTTCAGTGTTCCCTGCATCTTGACACTTTCTGAACCAAGCGAAACTGGTAAACGCTCGCGTGCACAGTTGCGTAGTTGTGCTGTTCCATTGTCGTTTTTCTGCAACATCTGTCAATCCAGCTTCACAGGAAAAAGAAACGTTTTCAGCAGCTCACGCGACACCAACTCCTGAGGAGCGTGACACACATTTGCTTGAAAGGTGTCAGCAACAAGGGACACACGAGCACGGATCTGGGAGCGGAGCCAGAACCCGTGCCGCAGCTCAGTCGACGTGGATCGTGCATGTCCACTGGCCAACTGGTGTCCCGAAGACACCAGAACCTGGCAACAGGGCTCTGAAGTAAGTGTGAACGTCCGTGCCATATCCCCGGTCACCATGCTGGGTGGTTGGCTGTGTGGTTTCCCGCCATCCTCTGTGTGGTTCCCGCCACACCCCCTTGGTTTCCCGCCATCATTAGCCGCCATAGTTTCCCGCGCCGAAGCAAATGGACCTTGATAGTAACAACTCAATAGGAACTCATTTCGCCCAAGTGGGGCTTACCGCGCAGTTTCAAGTTGAATTCACACTGGACTCGTCACGCGGCACGTCACTTGTGGTGTTGCGTATATTCTGGTCATTGCGCATTCAACTGCACTCAGCACGTCATGTCCAGAAGCCCTCTTCGCTCTGGAGGCACTCTGCGCAACGTGGCTGCCTCGAGGACGAAGCAAATGTGACGCGACGGCTATAGCTGATCCGGGCAGCATGATTTCAGCCCCCTTCACGCTTATTGTCCCGGCAAATTTGTGCTGCGGGTTCAACTTTTTGGAGGCGGTCGGGTTCCCCCCCCCCGGACCAGTTCCTGGATCCACTCCTGGGTGTGTTGGAGGACGGGATGGATTGGCGTGTGGAGTGTGAACGGAGCCCGAGCCGAGAGTGGCTCTCCACGTCAGGGCGAGGGTTGAGTGGGGACGCGCTGGACTCAGAGACGGAGACGCGGGCAGCTGCGGCAGCTGTGGTGCATTAGTTCCGGAGACCGCTCCACGGGCCCAAGCGCTCTGGCTGTGGGAGGGGGAACCAGTCCTGACGCGGGAAAGGGGGGGGGGCAGGGGCTGAGGGTGAACACCATAACTGACACGAGAGTCTGAACGGAAGGACATAGCATCTGACGGAGTTCAACTTGAGGTGATCGATGAAAAAAAAGCGAAACATTGCTGAAAATACACGTCAACGCTTTGGTTGCGGGCCCTGACTTTTCACTGGTCCCATATCCACTGAACCAGGATCCTGAAGACCTGGATGGATCTGCAAAAGACAATTATCCAGCAGTGTCGCGTGCGGCTTCAGCTGTCGGCGCAGCGTCTGTCGGCGTCGCGTGAGTGCGTCCACTTCCGGTGAGACCAGTTATTTCCGGTTCTGGGCTCACTCTGACCCACGTTTCGTACACGACTCACAAGTCAGGGGTGGATCTGGGCTCCAGAACTGTATTTTTGGCAGAACAAAGTGCAGAGAAGGAGCTTTTGGAAAATTGTATCCAAGACATTTTTTCTCGTTGCTGCAGGGAGACAAAGAACTCGTGCGGCTTCAGTGGATGCAGTTCTCTTTGGTTTCAATCCTGTGGCTGGGTTCACGGAGTCTGCGTTGTGCGTTCGCACCCGAACGAGTCGCTCTGTGCTGTTTCACAAGCGACGGACCACAGCCGTGTTGGATTCAACGCACGACGAATTGTGTTGAAAAAATCAGGCACGTAAACTTTAGAATGTACGAGACACGCCTTGAATCTCCATTGTTTCATGACAAACAGTTGAGGTGCATTGTGTCAAAGTCCACGCCCATTCCCTCACTAGAAAATACCAAATGTGAAGCCGGATTCACAGTGCTGCACGCGTTGCATCCCCGCGAAAGAAGACGAGCATCGTCGACACCGCCATTGCGCCAGCAAGTTCATCAGCGAATTTGGTCCAAGAGTCCCCAGCTGACTTGTGAAAAAATGCAAAATCAGTTGTTCTTCTCCAAATGTTTTCAAGTTCAAAGTTGTCCTGTGAGGGGCAGGCCTCCTTGACCAAAGCCACCTCACGTGTTGGGTCCGTTTGGAGGTCAGTTCCAGAAGAGACGCAGCGTCCATTGACTTGGTCTGGGATGCAGGGCAAGACGCTCTCAGTGTGAAATAAGCCTGCAGAATAAGTTTGTCAGTTTTTTCTCTTCTTGCCTGCGCATGCGCATGCGCAGCTCTACCCGAGAAAATGTCAGCCTCGATCAGGATCACGCCACTGAGCGGTGCTGGGTTCACACTGCGCGTCGTGCGCTCCGTCCCTCCGTTGTGGTGAGTGCGTGCTGCGTGCGACGACGATGTTGTGTGTGTTGCTGATCCACATGCAGTGAGCGGGGCGTGGGTGGCAAAGGTCGGATCGAGTTGAGACCAGGTCAGCCGTCCGTACCGTGTCCTGGACCGTCGGAGCCTGTCCATGCAGGGTTCGAACACATGTACGACGCATCCAGTGTGAATCGAGCCTGAACTGTACAGTGACACAACGCGTGATGCTCCCAGTGTGAACCCGGCCCCGAGGATCCTGTTACAAATTGAATTTCCATTTGAATTTTCAGCGACGTATAATTTCCTCTTGGCGCGGATCCGGTTCACACGTGGCGCGTTCTGCGCTGTGCCTCTCAGGATCCACGGTTCACTGGATGGCGCCAGGCGCTGCGCCTCTGTTCACGTCAGATCGACATCGCTCTCGGCCAATGAGAAGCGCAACGCATGATGCACGCAGCTTGAGACGCATCGCACGACGCTTCTCACGTGAACAGGCTTCGATTTTCGCTCTCGTTGGCTGAACTGTCATTTCCTATGAACAGTGCCGCGTGTTTAGCGTCTGTTTCCAGGATAGAGAAAAACAAAGTTCGTTCTCCTGCGGGGAGTTTTGTCCATTTGCATTTTTCAATCGAAGGGTGTTGTGTTACAATACCAACACCGTTTCCACAGCGCCATCCCTGCAGTGCTGTTCTCTGAAACGCCACATCTGCAGATTGTCTCTGCGCTGACACTCACGGCCTGTTCCTGCAGCTCCGTCCCTGCAGCATCCGGCTGCACCGTCTGGATCACAAGTGAGGTTGTAGATCCAGCCACCATGGCCGCCAGCAAGAAATCAAAGCACGGAATTTTTAAGGCCCCCAATTTTCTAAACTTTCATGACGGAGAATCTTTCCTCCCACACGTCTCTCTGGGCTGGAGTCCAACACGCACCACACACACGCACACTCACACACACACACACACACACACACACACTCGATAAAGACATAGCGTCTCTATTGTTGTTTGATGTTGCTTTGAAAAGCGGACACAGCAAGCTATGGTCAAGAGAGCACCTACGTTTTGTGCACCACACGGGACGTAATGCATCACGGCTTTAAGCGGCCAAACGCCGCCCTGCCCTGGCGAAATGAGACGATTCCCAACACCGCGCACGTCTGTGTAACAGTTCCCCTCATACAGAGGCTCATGAAAAAACATGGCTTGTCACAGGCTTATGCCCGCTCCGGAGCCTGCATGCCGAGCAGTCTCTCACATCGGGGCGCAGCGCCGTCCTCGCAGCGAGGGAGAGGTAACAGGTGCTGCCCCAGTAGGGGCGATACTGAGGCTTCAGGTCTATTCTGGTGACGACAAAGGCTGCAGTGCCGTCCTTGCAGCGTGTACAGCAGAGCAAAGAGGGACAATACGTCCAGGACTCAGTGCTGTCATTGGCGTGTCGTGCAGAGGAACAATCTTGAGGTGAAAGCTGCAGTCCCATTACGTTAGAACTGTGAGAGGGATCCTGCCCTCTAGTCCAGGGTTGTTATTCTACAGGTGGGTCAACAGTTTTTCAATCTGGACTTGACCAAAGAGGTTGGACTCCAATGTGGGGCAGGTAAGTCTCCCACCCCTGTCGTACATCCGGTAGACCAGCCTCCTGGCTGCAGTTCCGTACCGCAAGGACAGAAGTGTGGCCCTGGTTCCACACTTCAAGGACGGCAGTGACACTGTCTCTTTACCTGCTTCGAAACAATATGAGCATGCAGCACGAGATTTTGAGGCCAGTAAGGCTTCACACGCGGCTGTTTTTCTTGCCGTGATACACGAAACAACGCTTGCTTCAGACTGCAGACGTCGTGTTGTCGCTTGGACCTGTGCAACAAGCCTTTCGTCACTGCAGAATTCGGATCAACTTGGACAAGGACCACTGCATCGAGACGAGAACAAGTACCGCAAACCAACGTTTAGAGGGCAAAGACGTCTCACTGGAACAGCAGACTCCCTCAGGCGAAGGATGTGGCTTTGGGCTGGACACGTATCATTGTTCGCTCGTCCCCGGGATTCGCAACCTGAGACCTGGACAACGAAGCAGTTTCACCTGCTGCTCAAACTCAGCTTTCGGGGTCAAATGAACGTTGTTGACGCGAAAAGAAGCCAGAGACACAAAATGTGAACATAGATGGCGACACAGAAACTCATTTGGGTTTGGCTGCGGATTCAGCGCACGACCTCCAAATTGGAGACTTTCATGCAGTTTTCTGCTGTATTTTTCTGCTGAGGCATTGTTTAGATCTACAGCAAATACAGAACGTTCCGTGTACAGCTAATAATGTCTCACTGCACGTGTCTGGCACTGACTGAGCTGTTAAGGTGACAGATGCAACACATTCCACGCATGAACGGAACTTCTCTGCTGTATCCTTCCCTACCTCCCCGAGGTACGAGATGATACGTGACGGAAAGTCGGCAGCTAAATCTCCCTACCGTGCACACACACCCCTCGGGGCTGTTTTTTCTAATTTCGCTGAAAACGCTCACGAAGATTACAAAGTTGTTGCGGCAGAAAGCCTCGGAACTCAAACAGGCCTCATCAAGTAGTCCGGGAGACGCGGGGCCCTTCTGGGGAAAACATACTCAAAATAATGCCTCCCCCGGGAGCCAGTGCTCATCACTTAGGCACGTGAGTTATCGAGAGTTAAGGAGGGACATGAATGAGGGGAGAGAGTTGCTTTTCAGAGTGAAGTCATATTGTGAGTTGAGGAGGCGTGTTTCTTCAGGAAAAGAGGCGCAGTCGTTTGAAGGCCTCGCATTGTTCGCAAACACTGTTTTGTTCATTGCAAAACTGGTGCGGAGCCGATGCAAAATCATCTGAGTCCAACAACCAAGTTTTGGTGAGCACGAAGGACTGTGTTGTGAGTCAAGGAGGAGCATCATTTGGTGGCTCTGAGTTATGGCAAGTTGAGAAGGTAAATCTTCAGAAACCACGGGCAGCCAAACGAGGATCTACGGCCTCAAGCCTGAAAAATGTGAGCATTCCATTGAAGGTCGTCACAGCGCAGGGACCACAGCGCCGTCCTCGCGGAGAGGAGCAAGACAAGACACTGCAACTGCACAGCCAACGCAACACGTGGAGTTCCAGCGCTCGTACTTGCCTTGAGAGATACACACACACGCACACACGCACACACGCACACACGCACGCACACACACACACACACGAAGACCGAGATCCACATGCAGAGAAAGAGAAAGAGTCAGACAGACAGACAGACAGACAGACAGAAAGAAAGAAAGAAAGAAAGAAAGAAAGACAGACAGACAGACAGACAGACAGACAGACAGACAGACAGACAACACCACAAACACACACACACACACACACACACACACACACACACACACACACACACACACGAAAATGTGCATCTCCCTCCAGATTTGAACTCGGTCAATTTGATATTCTCATTGGAATCTGGATGGAACACAAAACAAAAGCAGTGGAAGTGAAAGGTGGATACAGGCACTTCGAACAGACGTGGAGTGTTTGTTCTGTGTTGAGGCCTGAAAGCCGGACCTTGTCTCAACTCTAAAAGTTTCACCCTTTGATCTGCACAATACGTGCGAAGCACAGAAATGTACCGCGTACCTTGGAAATGGGGGGAACCAGCCAGGCAGGAGAAACAACCACGAAGCAAAGTGGCGTGGGAACCCCGCTCACTTCAACGCTTTTGCAACACAAAAAAACTTCCATCCTCCAACCGTTTTTGTTCTGCGCAGAAAAAAGTCTGCAGCTTCAGTCAATGGAAGGGGAAGAGAGACCAAAGTAAAGCTGCTGCATAAGAGCTGCGCGCGCTGCGGTCCGCGCAGCAGTAGGAGACACACACTGCAGAGACAGTGAAGGAGTAGAGCCACGAACAACCAGAATAAAATAATTGCAGGAGAGAGACAGTGAAACAGAACCGCTGACGAACCACCAGGATAAAAATCACGCACTGTGTAGCAAAAGGAAGTGGACACTGCAGGGGAGAGACTGCAGGCACTCGTAAAGTGTTGGTCAAGAAGCAAAGGAGTACAGCCGCGGAGAACCAGTCTGAAAAGGAGCGAAAGGAAGCGACAAACTGCACAAGGAGGAGACATTCGCAGAGGAGGAGGAGGACCTGCAGCACATGCAACAAGTAAGGCTGGTGAAGGAACAGGGACAACAAGGTTCCTTCTGGATGGGTCGATCCATTTGACCACACCCCCCCCCCCGGAGCTTGTTTCACTCTTCAACTTTGGCGTTGCAGGCGCAACATTTCTTCAATTGTTCTTTGCTTCAAAGACGTCGGTCCCCTCTTATGGGTTTGTCCTGAGCAAGTCCTGGGTCTACCTTCCAGCCTTGTTTTACTCATCCGGTCGCTGTGTTGTTGCAATGGGAAGACACACCAGAAGAGTGGGCCACTTCAAAAGAGATTCTCGGAGGAAAACGCCGTGAATTTCTGCCACATCCCTGCTGCGACACCGACACAGGAAAGGCGATGCGCATGCGTCTACAGATACGTATCTGACGACAAATCCGATTTCTCGTACGCATCTTGTTTCGCTCGTGTGAACGACGCCGTTGGGAATAAAACTGGATTGTTTCTGGATTATACATGAGAAAAGTAGCAGCGCAATCGGGATTGCCTGTCGGAGGCCAGGGCGCTGTGGACAATTGGGTCTGCTTCACAATGGACGAATCCTTTCGAGTTGAAGTTCGGCGCTGCGGCAGTTTCACGATTCAGCGCTCGTCGGCGCGCGCTGTGTGTCACTCACTGTCTCTGTGGCCGGATGAGCACCAGATGGCGTTGCTGGCGCCGTTGACTCGTGCAGCGTGACGCACCGTACGTGAAATTGACGTGGGACAGAACAAACATAGGGGCTCTGCACTTGGGATACTGGCTCCTCATTGCCCTCAGGTCCAGGGATGGAACCAGGGAAGCCCCGCGGTGAGGGTTCACCAGATGTGGCCCAAGGGGAACCTCTGAGCCTCAGTTCACTGACTTCCTCACTGACTCCTTTTTGAGCGAGGTACCAAAGCTGGATGCGCTCCTCCCCTCAGTTGGGACAGAGACAGAGACAACAGTCTTAGGGAAGGCTTTGCGTATTGATAAAGGATATTCAAATGAACCTTGTGCACTGTGGATTTGCGGATGCGCTGCAATGGGAGCTTCTTCTGCATTACTGAGCTCGCAGCCGAGCGTTCAGGCTGCGTTCACAGCGCATGCGTCAGGTCCGAGCTTTCTGTCCAGAGTCGCTGCGTCATGAGTGCGTTGTAACACACACAAAATGTAACGTCTGACGCATCCAAACTGAACTCGCTTCGCCTTGGTTGGTTCATCCTGTTGCGTGTTTCACGCTGGACGCGCCACGCGTCAACGCAGCAAGACCCGTGCGTCTCTAAGACCCATGGGCCTCAGTGGAACGGAACGCTTGACGCATCCACTGTGAATCCGGCCGTCCTTGGTCGCGTTCTACCATTCAAAGGAAAAACGTTCTCTTTCAGCTGCCGAGTTGAGAGAAGGAACTTGGGATTTAAAGGACTCCAGTCTGAGCGACTCACACGCATGAGCGCACCGCAGGTTCCCTGGATTACACTCAATAGGAACACACCATGAATCTCCTAGCAACAGGTAGGCACGTTTTTTCCACGTGACTAAAACACGAATTTTCCACGCGATTTGAGTCTGTTTCACACGGGATGCGTCGTGCGCTGCTATGCCTTTGTTCGTCGATGGGTGCAGCTGTTGCTTAGCGGCGCAGCGTCCGTGAGCTTGTGAGGGAACGCAGCGCGGGCCGCACGCTGTGTGAAACAGGCGACAGCGCGGTTTTCTCCCGCGTGACTTGATCACGAATTGGTGCGCGAGTTGCACGCGATCCGTCTCACTTCTACTCGCTCAACTTTGAAGGCTCGGAGAATCCGGCGTCAAGAGTCGGTGGGTAACAAACAAAACACAAGGCAGTTCCGGCAAATCACTTGGTGCAAAGTACGCACTTGTGCATGTCGCATTTGTCTGCCTCAACCCTTCCAAAGTGACACACCCCCAGCGGATCCAGGATCGAGCGAAAATTGGGGCGGGGGATCTTGTAGGCAGGTCTGACGGGCCCCTGGATCCAACCGCTGGAGCGCGCCCCTCCACGTGTGCCTGTCACAATGCTTTACTGTGTGAAGGTTTAAGGCTCATTAAAAAAAAAATTGCTTGCTGCTTGACACTTGCCGCTGTGGAAATGCGTGTTCCACACGGGATGAGTCAGGCGTTGCGCTGCGTTCGTCCAAAAGTCAGTGGGTGCTGAGTCCCACAGACGCCTCAGGGACCCAACACTCATCCCGTGTGAACCGTGTCCAACCACAGGCCTATTTGCACCAAAATTGCACTTTTGATTCATAATTGATACGTTTTGGCTCAATACGCCTTGTGTGTGTGGATACGATGTGACAATGGCGTTGAGGATGTTTCCCTTCTGTCTCCACAGAGATGGCCGTGTTCCTGTGCGCGCTCCTCGTCAGCCAAGGTAACGCACCTTTTAACCGCTTTTCACTGCTGCCCCAGGGGCCACGCGGGCTGCAGAATACTCAGTGCGAAGCTCTTGACTTTGCTTATTCATGAAATTTCCATTTTGAAAAGAACATATCTCAGGCACAGGCAGGGTTTGACAACCTGACGCGTTTCAATAAGGGTTTTCACATTGGTGACGCAGTGACAAAAAATTTGTGATCAGTCTGGACTGATAATTTGATGCTCTCCATTGGGCATCATGTTGACTTTGATGCCTCCACATCAAAATTTTGACACGCGCGTCAACAATTCTGACGCCGCCCAGCCAATGTGAAAACCCTTATGCACTGTGTCCTTACGCAGACAAAACCGGTGACGCAGCGATTGTAAAAGACGCTGCTGTGTCAAGCCACGTCCCCTGCGGAATTTCCTTTCCTGGAGATTGGGTTCAGTCCAATTCCTTTCTGCAGTGTCCCCGTGACACGTGGTCACGAGGTCGTACGGCGAGGGTGACACGTGGGCGGGACAGGTCACGTGACATGGGTGGCACGTGGGCGGGGGACGTCACGTGAGATGACGTCGTCAACAACTGTTTCCGAATCAACCCCAGGAACTTGCAGGATTCACCTCTTGTGAAGTCAATGGGCCAGGAGCACAGAAGCAACGCGTGACGCATCTTCTGACCCGAACTCGGGACTTTTTGCAGATCCGCCCATTCCTCCAAATTCATGCTCCAAGTGGGATATTTGCTGGATTCTCAATCCGAGGTCAACTGTCTGTTTGTGATCCCTCAGACACACCGCACGTTTGTTCCAAGACGTGGCGAAACAAACCGCAGGGGTTCGTTGCAGAAATTTCCACATTGGCTGTGGTTACTGCAAGTTCTGTTCTCCATTTCTGTGGGGGACACGTCTACAACGAGAAGCAGTGCTCAAGGCAACTGCAGTGCGAAGTCCCTTGCAGCGTTGCAGTGGTGTTAATGTCATCAATTCTTCCTTGTTTATCAATTCTTCCTGGTCCTCCTTGTCCTC
>JAAUXT010146235.1_pt1 | contig 11538 bp, 9 predicted proteins | sample 7278171 | NCBI WGS metagenome assembly JAAUXT01 (sample SAMN14350112, study PRJNA611818) | marine sediment metagenome | isolation source: surface marine sediment (1.8m) | place: French Polynesia: Moorea | collected 2018-08
CATTTACAACTCAGGAGGGAATGCTTCAATTTGCATGAAACTTTCAGGGATGATTCCTCTAGTCATTCTGAGTCAATTTGAATTGTCAGAAAGTAGGTCACGTGATCGGCAGCCATCTTGGATTTTTTTCTAAAAATGCTATTTCTGGCCACTTTGAAGGGCTGTGGCTTGTTGCTGTTGCATTTCTTGCTATTGTATGTGCCCTTGCAACACTGTATGCCCTTGGAACACTCATTCTTGCCCTTGGAACGCTTCATCGGCCAATATTTGGTTGCCCGCAACATCTAGTTTCTTTTTTTTTCTGTTTTTGAACCAACCAGCTTGAAAGCCTGTGCTGTCAACCACACTGTACCTGGAAACGAACAGAACGATAAAATGATGGTCACAAAATCAAATTTTGTTATCATTCCTTTCGAGTTCAGTGGTTCTCACCCCATTAACGAGACTGGCTCAAAGGATTCTGTGCATGGGTTGCTGTGTTCCACATTTGCGCTGCACCAGCAACGACTTTTGATGGCCCGCTTGCTCACAGACCAATGACCGATTCCGAAGAATGCATCAGAGGAATGCATGTTTTGAGGAAGATCGGGCACTTTTTTAGGGACAGACTTGTCCATTTTGTTGCAGAAACCTGTGTAATGTAGTCAAGCCTGCATGTTGCCTTCCAGGCTGAAGTTGTTTTGATTTGTCGTTCAGTCCATTTTTGATTGCAATGCCCTGACAAAGTGCAGAGTCCTTAAACAAACAATGAATTCATTCTGAAGAGCATGCTTCCACCACATCTTGATGTGAAAAGAGCTGATCTTAATTTACAAGTTTAATTTAGCCGAACAACCAGCACGCGTGTCAACAGGCTCTAGCTGCCGGAAAAAACTTCCAATGTCAACAATTTTGAGGCAGTTGCCTGGCAATGACTTTTTTGGACGAGAAAGTACGAGAACAATAAGCCAGTGAGCTTCAGCTTTTCGACTTGTGAAACAGAGAAGCGTCCTCGCATGCTGACGAACATTCGACCCGTCCTGACAACCTCACTTGATGAGTAATACAATCTGCTCATGCAGTTGACATTTTCATGAAAGTGACAACTAAAGTTCCCGTGTCTGGACAACCTTCGTGTGCAGTGAGAAACAAAACGCACGGCACAAAAGCTGTCAAGTTTTGATCAGACGGTCAGACCTGTTTCCTTTATCCCCCCCCCAAAGAACCAACCTGGCCTGCAGACAACTTTTGCCACTTTCACGGTTGACCGTTTGAGGCGGACCCCTCGGTGGAGTCAGTGGATCGTTCCGGACGAGTGTTTTTGCGAGTCTACTTCTTTTCTTGTTTTGACAGCATGTGGGCACCCTGTCCGTCACCCCTGACACGGAAGTCAAAAACATGGCATCAGAATCGAAGCGAAAAGGCTTCAAGTTCGAGCTGTGGACAACATCACCGCAAGGGCAGAGGAAGGTGAACAGATTCAAGGTGAGAAGCGACGAACAGTGATCAAAATCGCGTGTTGAAGTCCTAGTACTTCCTGCATGGTTCCAGCAGTGTGGATGTTTCGCCGCACTGTTGAACATTTTCATGAAGTGAAGTTGAGGATGAAACGATCGTGACTTCTGTCCTTTGTGTGCTGTTTGTGTTTCGCATATCCAAGCGCTTTTTCACCCGCAGTGCAAAAATGATTTCGCGCCAGTTTCACACCCAATGTTCGTGGGTTACCTCATTGAGTGTTTGTTCAAGACGCCGGCTCCGTGGTCCTGGTCTACTGACACTATTTTTGGTATTCTCTCGAACAAAAAATGCACAATACATGTATTGACTCGGTCTCTTATCCTATTATATGTGAAGTGAGATGTTTGACAATCAAAGCTTTTGTGCAAACGAGCACTTTCTCCTTCCTCCTTCAGTCCTTAGGTTCGGTCAGCCCAGGAAATGAAAGAGAAACAGGGACAGTTCGAAACTGACCTCCACAACTGCAAAATTGCTCAAACATGTTTCCTGTTTCAGTTTTGTCTCGTTCTTGTTTTTCAGTTCGACAAAGAAATCGACAGGGACTTGTGGAAGTCTTACATACTCGGAATAGCAACGGTACGAGTCTGGGAGTGCGAACAATCGTCCCGGTGTTCTGTGCGTTTATTGAGCCCTGCGGTCACAGCTATGTGCAATGTGACTGTGATCTCCGAATGTGTTTCCCTTTCAACTGGGAGTAGATCCTCGATGCGATGTATGTTTGCAAAGTGTCGTACTGAAAGACAACTCACTTCCGAGCAAATTCACCGCAAGAGAACAGTTCCCGAGCCCAAGGTTGTCCATTGTGATCTTCGCGTGAAGTTCATAAAAAGTGCGCATCCGATGATTCCTTTTTGGGAGGCTCTTACATCGTAAAAGCTAAACTTCCTCGAAAAACGCTCGCACACACATTGTCTCGGTTTAAAGGCAGTTCAGGAACAGAAATTGCATTTTTTTCTGGCTCTATATTTCAGGGAAAGGTGCCGGTAGATGTGCACTTGCTGCCTGGGCAGCTCAAGGACATAGTGGAGGCGATTGGAGATTTCCGGGATACCCCGCCGCCCCTCCCGTCGCTACCGCGGCCGCGCACAACTCCTCAAGGCGTCAACGGCAACTGGTCGTCCGCTCGGTCGGGCAGCTCCGGGGATTCCACGGCCTCCGGCAGCTTCAGGGGGCATCTCACCTACAGAGGCGACGCTCCGAACGATGGGAATGGCAAAGGTGGCACCGTGGGAAATTTGAAGCAACTCCACCACAGACAGACTGATCTGGCCTTCAAAACCCTCGACACTGAAGTGCATCACACACAGAATCCTGGAGAAAACGGGGACTATGGGCAGAGGCAAAGCAGAACCATTTGGTCCGAATTTTCCTTCGGAGCCCCCAACATCAGTGACAACAATCGTAGAAGGGATGCCAATCAGAACTATGCCAGCAACGACGGGAACAACAGTGACAACGACAGTGACGACCTGAACCCCAACCCGCAGGAAGGACCCGTCCGACCTTTGCTGCCCCCACAGTTCAGGCTGGACAAAAATCCTCCCACAATCCGCGCTCCCCCACGAGCGGCTTCCCCGCCCCCGCCTCCGCGAGCAGCCTCGCCACCCCCGACGCGATCCGTGCCCCCGCCGCCGCCTCCGGGTCTGCCTCCACCTGCGTCCTCCCACCCAGACGTGCAGATCCTGACTTCCGAGCTCCAATCCAAGGCCGTGTTCACCGCGCGCGGACCTCGCCAGCCGACGTCACCAACCACCGACCCAGACAAAACCTTCGACGCCAGAAGCCAGCAAAATCCAGGGACAAGCCTGAGAGCGGTTTACAGGTGAGTTCATCACTTGTTTTCAAGGGTGTTTTTTTAACTTTAGAAAAGACTGACTAGCAAGTAGCAATAACTCACACACGTACTATTTGTTCAACCGCTGAGTTGTTTGTTTGCGTCACAAATGTCTGAGCACCATTTTGGTTCGAGCTCAACTGCACGAAAAAACATCAACTTGATTTCAAGGTGACCGAAACAATTTCAATTGTTTTGTGTGCGGACGCAATGTAACGTGATGAATCACAAACAGCTGAAAGTTTCTCCACCAGAAGTCATGTCCTGTGATTCAAAAGGTGTGTCCCATCGCAATTGTCCGTCAGTTCAAAAAAGTCATGCACACGTTTGACCAAGTTGGTGAAGCAAGCTTGTCGGATTGCTTTTGACAGCAATTGAAAGCGAGACCAAAAACTCAACGCCGTGCGCTCACGTGTTGTTCTCGCTCTTCCCCGCAGGGGCGGTCCACCCCCGCCGTCAATGGCGGCGCCGCCGCCGCCCGGAGCGCCGCCCAAGTCGCCCGGCCGCGTGACGATGACGAGACAGCTGTCGGACTACGGCTCCCCCGACTACGTGAGTACACGTGCTTCACGCTTCTTGAAGAGGAACTTCCTCTGGCTCAAACAAAGCGGACGCCACGACCGGCTTTTGTCTGATGAATGACATTGGTGCGCCCTTCGTTTTCTAACCTGTTTGGTCCTGATTGCATGCACATCAAGAATCTCCGGAAATCCTTCAATTGAGAATGGTCTCAAAGTCCTGTTGTTGAGCAGACTATCGTTCAGTAAGACGAATTGCATGATTCACAGACATTAAACTTTCTTGTGATGGGTCATTGCTCGGGAGGGGGCCCTGTGGCCTCATTGGTGTTCGCCATTGCACTCAAAGAAATTAGCCACAACATCATGGATGATGGACACTGACAGCCTGTTGGAGTTCATTCAGGTTGACAAATTTTGGCCTTTGGAACCGTTTTCCTTGTCAAGAGAATTGTGTTGTCTGCCTGCGCTACAATCCAGAGATAACGGTTTTTGGCCTCATGTGCATTCTGATTTGCCGGAGTCAATTGTTCTTCGTACAGACTTTTCTACAATTCATGTCAGTGTCATGGCATCCGATGTTTCCATTGAAATTGCCTGAGTGTTTCTCGAGCAAGGAGAGAGTCAGCAGGTGCACGCTTTTCCGCAGAGGCTTTTGCTTTGCTTTCACTGGATGTTGGGTTCAAATTGGCTCACACGGAAATGACCACAATTTGTGTTCAGACACAATCTTCTGGAGTGTCTCACTCGAGCAGTTTCAGAATCAGAGAACACATAGAGCTCCACGAGTGGATCAAATCGTGCGGATTCTCCTCTCTGCGCCGCTGCATGCTTTCTGGCGGACACTCGGGAGCTTCGAGACAACCACTGGCATAAAAGTAAATGTGAGCCAGCCAGCCCTTCCACGGCCTGGTTCTTGGCCTTTTCCCTTGACCAGTTGAATAAATTACTTCGCCCCATCAAGTGTGACTGTCTCTGCACAACAGTTCTTCGAGACTGCGCCTGGGCATTTGAGGGCAAAATCCATGTCACAGTGACAATTCCCCTTGAACTTTCTTTTGACCCTGAGTTCTTTAATTCTTACACAAAAAATGTCAGTGTCTCGTACAATGATTGACTGTCAAAACTCGACTCTTCGTGAAGCACCTTTTTGGAACAAAAACGGATTGCGTCCAGAGTCTACGGGTGAAATGCGATACGCTGGCTTGAAAGCCCAAAATTCTTCCTTCGCAGAGTCATGCCAATGGGAGAAGAGGCAGTACGCATGAAACGCTGTTGGCTGGCAACTCAAAGGTTTCAGATAAATTGCGCAGTTGACATAATGATCAATTTGAGTCAAATTTGCAGTGCGACCTTTGTGACCTTGTTTGCCGACCGGCACGCATGAAGCTGCACGGTGTTTAATGGATGTGCATAACCGCACACGCGTCGCATTTCAATGCATCGCGCGCGCGACAGCTGCGCAGCTGTTCAATGCGCAACAATGCCTGGAAATTGCCAACAGATCAAACTGCATGTGAGTCACCTCCAAACTTCCATCAGCACTTGACGTGGTTTGTCTGGAAATATGTCTCGAATTGCACAGACGCATTTCCAAACTTCCCAAATTGTTCGTCAGTTTGTCGTTGGCAAGCGAAGTGCTGCAGCTGAAGTGAACACCACTCATTGAGTCACATCGGGGAATTCGTTTTCTTTGCATCAACCAATGAATGATGATCAGTCAATAATTCAGCTGTGACTGCAGCGCGAAGTTTTCATGTCTGTGCTGTGTCTGAAGAGCCTGTCTGCTTCACAGCAGCACGCGTGCAATGGCAGAGGACAAAAACGAAGCAGAGCGTGACATGAAATGCTGAACCGAATTGGAAATGTGGACAGAAACGCACCATAAATACCACGAGCAAGTAAACAGGCCACGGCACATGGGTTTCTTTGCGCTTCTTTGCGCACATACTTGTGGCTGAGCAAGACACACGCACGAAAACGGAAGCCAAAAAGGATATGAAGGAACGAGAAGTCGATGAAGAACAAAGCGGTATGGTGGTTCATGGAGACTTTAACGCCGCGAACTGCATGAGCTGCTGAGATGCGGAGGTACAACAGGACCGTAGCAGCCGTGCGGAAGGTAAAACCAGTTCTTCTCGCTGATGCGTGAAATTGAAGTCTTCCGCCGAGATCGTCTCTGCGTTTACACTTGAATTACTATTTTCCAATTTGTTTTGACAACTGTGAGTTCATCCTGTATCTGGAAGGAACCAAAGCTAAACCTCGAACCCTGTGAGTCGAGTGGTTGAAATATTTCTCTTGTGATTCAGAATGCAAGTGAATGCGTGTCCGAACAGATACAACGGATCAATAGGCCTCCCAGCGTGAAAAAGTTAGTTTGTTCTCCGGTGCAATACTGCAGCTCGATAAACGCTGAAAGACTCGGAGAAATGCACTTGGTACACATACGTGTGCAAGCGTATCTAGCAGATTATGCACAAACAAGCATTGTGCTCTTATGTGCACAGAAAGGGAACTTTTTTGTGCACAGTGCAGTTGGGTTTGTCTGAAAGCAAAACGCAAACCATAAGAGTTCGTGTTGTGTTCACAAGGAACAGGACACGAAGGCTGACATGCACTTCCAGCCTCGCCTCAATCATCGTACTTGTTGCTCTCGAAAAGGCACTTAAGCTGTGACACAAGGAGCTTGAATGTCATCGTTTTGCGTCCCTCGTTGCAGACGTTCAACACTTGGAGCAAAACGCACGACGTCCAATGCAGGTCGAAAATAAAGCAGTTGCAGGAAGGGCGTGAACGTAGTGCGACTGAGACATCGCACGACGTTCTTGAGTGTGAACACGAAACAAAAGCGGGTGTTCCTTTCCCTGAGCTCACGTTGATGAACTGCACGCAAGAGAGAGGTGCGACTGATTCCTCGCAGACAGGTTATGTTCGGCATGACAATGCGGATCTGTTGTGGAACTGTTCCTCACAAAAAGGATGTCAGTTCAGCAGAGGTGAAGGTCCAAGAGCTTAACCAGCAGGCGAAGTCCTCGATGCCAGCCAAACCACGTGAGGTGACGCTGCAGTTATCTTTCTCATGGTTCCTGAACAAGGATAAATCAAGTCAAAACCCCGGGTTCCTTGTATTTCTTCCTCATCAAACATCAGATTTCTGTTTCGCGTTGAGTTTTTGGCAATGAAAGGATAGACTGCCTGTGAAATTCTTGGATTTTCACAGATCGAACACTTGAACAGACCTCTGAACAGTTCGTTCCCAAGAAGTCCTTACGAGATTTGAGTTTCAGTGCGATCCAAATTGCATGTCTGGAGGATCAAGGACCGTGCGCCTGCCCACCGCACAAACAGGCGTCTGTGTGTTGAGCGGAAGTGACATTTGTTGTTCACGGATTCGATTTGGTCTCGTCGCGTGTTGTTGCTTTTGGAATTTCTGTTGAATTGTTGAGAACAAAACATTCTGATCTGGTGTTGTGGCATTGTTCACGGATGAGAATTTGCAGAGGTGGGCGGAAGCGGTGTGTCCGTGATGAAAGGGCCGCACGAAAATACTGATACATGAAAGTTCGCCCGCTCGAGAAAGTTGTGGCACTTCACTGCCGTCAGCTCGGATACCAGAACCTTGAATTTTCTCCAAGGATGAAAACGCTCGGATTGAACACTTCAAGAAGGGTCAGTGTCATTCCGTCTGTCAACTGAAAGACAGACGCCAAAAAGCTGTCTCACAGTGCACCTGACAATCCGAAAACGGAACCGTTGGTGGCAAGTTTCTGTGTGTGCAGTGCACCTGTGTAAAATTCTTGAGTTGTTTCTTTCCAGGTACACAACTTCTACAATGACACCAGAAGAAACAGAGAGAACACTCCGTAAGTACTTGTTCCCTTTTGTTGCGGAGAAACTTCAAAATCTTTCGAACGAACCTGGAAGTACCGTTTCGGATTCTGTTGACGGATCTTGGGCAAGCAAAAAGATATCTACTCGTATTTCTTCGAACAAACACACCACATGCAGACAATTCGAGGCCATGTATGTGTGTGTGCGTGTGTGTGCGTGCACGTGTGTGATCATTCGTTGGCCTCGCGATCGACGGCTCCTCTGGCTTCACGCTGCCGGTGACAATTACAGGTCGTGGTTCTTCGAGAACTGCTCGCGGGAGACGGCGGAGAGCGCGCTGCTGCTCGGGAAGCAGTTCGGAAACGTGCTCATCCGCGAGAGCGTCACTTTCAAGAGCACTGGCAGCTACGTTATCTCAATGCGTCGAGAGGTGTCAGGGTGAGTGCGCGTCTGGTCCTGGATCTCTGGTCTCAGTCACAGGGGGCCTGACTGAGAAAACAGAAGTTCCGGGATCGGATACTGTTCTGCCAAGGGTTTCTTTCCTGTTCGAAATCATAATGAATGCACCAATGTTCGAGTTCTGCCGCAAGGCTTTTCCACCCATTGGACTCTGTTGGACTGCGCCAATGTCACTTCTGTCATTTTGGCCCAACTGGTATCGTTGAGTCGTTTGCACAATTCGTCTCCAGTTGGAATTTTCTCAAACCAAATTTTACCTGTGTGATCAACTGACACGACAATTCTCCAGGGACCCAAGCTCCATGCAAGCACAAATTGTTCCCCGTTGCTCAAACGTCGAGGGGAAATAACTTGTTGGCTTTGGAAGGCCAGACTTCAAGGCTTCCTAGGATTCGCCAGAGAATTGACAAAAAATAATCGCTGCTGCAATTGGACACAAAACTCAACACACAATGATGCACACGTGTGAAAACCCTAAGCACACCAAGTCAGTGGATGTAAAACTATTGATTGCAAATCGCAAGATTCCACCTTTCGTCACGTCATTATGTTTGCCTTCAAAAATGTTGGTTCTCTAAGTTTCATTGTTGTCTTCATTACAAACACAAGTTGTTTTCCAGTGTTTCATCACATCGTCTTCTGAGTCACGGGCAATATGCGTTGGGCTCCGCAGTTTTGGGTTGAACACGCACAATGTAAAGGAGAAACGAACCCAATTTCTTCGAGCACGAAGTGCTTCTTGTGTTTTCAGTGCAGCAAATTATTTTTCAGAGGGACGCAGCTGAACCATTACGAAGTCATGAAAACACCGGAGGGCTTCAAGATTAATGTTGACAACCGAGTAAGTATTGAGTCGTCTTCACACACACGCACAAAAAAATGAACCAGCTGGTGTTGATGTCGAACTCAGTTTTCACACGCACATTTGGCGAAACATGAACCTTTGCGGGAGAACGACATGGAGAGGCACGCCCGTGTGAAAGAGCCCAGTGAATTGGCAAAAATCTGTGAACTGAACAAGCTGGAATTGCATTAATCCACTTGTTTTATCGAAAGCAGATTAACGATTTGATCACAACATTGGTCCCTTGAACGTCCTTTGAAAAACCTAAACCAATGCAAGATGTACACAAAGTCTTGACGCATTCACGTTCCTACTTGCTCGTTTGTCCTCCGTCAAGAGTACAAAACAGCGCAAACTACGTGAAAAGTCGACTGTACAGATTCCCTGCTCTGACGTTGCAGCACAGTCCGATGCGGTCGCTGCAGGAAGTGATGGACTTCTTCGTGCACCAGGCTGGTCCTGGAACCACGCCCCTGCAGACAAACGACCTCAGGAGGATCGGACTCAACATGACATCGCAGGGCTTCAAGCCAGGTCTGCAGTTATCTGATTCTCATGTTCACTTTTTGCGCGGTTGTGCCAACACTTCATAAAGTGTGACGCACAGCATCTGCAATGAAAATGTTTCTGGTTTCTCTTTGAAGCTGGAGGAGGTCGGTTTGGACACAACAACGACAACGACAGCGGGTTCGATGATCCTTTGGGTGAGTGAGGCATCAACTCATTTTGCACCACTTTCTCTCATGACGTCCGCAAATGTATCCTGGAAAACTCAAATATCTCAGAGCTCCAATCAAAGTGACAATTACACATGAGAAACTGTTGATTTGTTTCTTTCGACAAACACAGACGCGCCTGACGCTGGGCATCCAAACCAGTGGAATCAAGTGAGTACGCAAAGTGGTGCGTGGCCAAAACAAAACACGGTGCAAATCGCGTGTCATTTCAAAATGGCCCTTGCTTGTGAGTCTTTTTTATGGACGAATTTGACGCGTTTATCCGTGGTTGATAGAGAGGCAGAAACGCCAGCCCGAGGCGCGCGGTGAGTCCCCGGCGGCAGTCAAGTCCGCGGCGGCGCACGGTCAGCCCTCGGCGCCCGAGCCCGCCGCGGCGCCAGTACAGCCCGCCCGGCCGCCGGTACAGTCCCCCGCCGAGCAGTCCTCCGCTACCCCGCCACCACACCCTCGCTGCCCCGCGCACCAACCAGCAGGACGAGCGCAAACGACTCCACTTGACAGGCACCCTTCCGCCTGACATGGCCAGCATGGCCAAGGAAATTGAGTACGATCTGGGGAAATCTCCTCCAACAGGAGGTAAGACTTCTTTTTTTTGTCCAAGTCTAATTCTCTTTTCTCTGCACTCCATGCAGCAATCTGCCGGAAAAAGTGCCAGTGATGGCAACTGGATTTTGCGAACCGAGATGCAGAACAGCCCTGACAAAGTTTCTGCTGGTGGTGAGACTTTTCTGGACATACGAGAGGCACTGTGTGGAGCTGCACTCCGTAGTTTTTCCGTTTGGACGATTATTTTCCTCGCAATTCCTTCTGTTTCTGTTCCCCACCAACATCTGCGTGCAGATTCTTGCAAAACACGAGCACTTAAAGCAACGCATGTGAGCCTTCCACATACAGACCCACAATAGATTCAAATGATGCATGATTTCAGTGATTTCTCAAGGTTGCATGTTTCTCAATTTAAGCTTCTTGCACTGTGCTCACTGTTACAGAGATCCAACTCGCCTCTGTGATTTCTCAGCAAACCTATGCTTGACCAACACGCCGCCACACTTCTTTACTGCAGGCATTCCGTCGCCTCCTCCTCCCCCGCCCGGCGCCTGGGGGCCTCTCTCGCCCCCAGCACCGCCGCCGCCGCCGGGCCCACCGCCGCCCCCGGGAGCGCCTCCTCTTCCCCAGCAGGCTGGGGCCGGGGGCGGCGCTGCCAACTCGGGCACCATCACCAGTCTCAGGATGGCCTCCGCCCTGGATCAGTTCAAGCAGCAACGGCGAGGTAGAGTCCACATGTCAACATTTATTTCTCATTGTGTGGTTTCACCTTGGATGTTTCCAACTCTTTCAAATCCCATCCTTGCCTTTGTGTCACTCAGAGGTTTGTGCAAGTTTTGCGTGCCAGTGATCGGTCCAAAAACAGAATCGAGGTCTGATGTGGACGTACATTCGTAGTGCATTGGTTCGTAGAGATCTGCATCCCTTCAAACTTTCACACCCAATTTTTCAGGGTGCTGCACGCATGCGTTCAGGTTGTGCACTGTGGCCTATTTGTTGGAAGCAAATTCCAGGACTTTATACCAACCTTGTTTCAGCAAATTATGAAAATCACGACCAACAGCAGTGCGGTAGTACCAGGAGCCACGGGCTCTACTCGCGTGGGTCGCAGAGCCTATACGGGTCGACCAGGAGCGGGCGCGGAGGCAGAGCGGAAGGGTGGGCGCCGCCCCCCCCCCCCCCCGCCCCCCCCCCCCCCCCCCCCTCCCCGGGGATAAAGCGGCAGCGCCCCCCCACACCCACCCGCCGCCCACCCCCCCCCCCCCCACA
>JAAUXT010064276.1_pt1 | contig 11537 bp, 13 predicted proteins | sample 7278171 | NCBI WGS metagenome assembly JAAUXT01 (sample SAMN14350112, study PRJNA611818) | marine sediment metagenome | isolation source: surface marine sediment (1.8m) | place: French Polynesia: Moorea | collected 2018-08
AGGGAACCGAGTTTGCTTTGGCACGCGGCATGATGAATTTAAAGCTGATTAGAAGCGATTTCAATTGAGAATTGAAAAATGTTGCAAAGGCAAATGGCTGCGAGGTCAGGAAGACCGGAATGTAGTGAAATTGTGATGTATGACCTATGACGTCATGTGACGTCACAATTATTGATTTGTGTTCTGTGATGTTCCGTGATGGAACAAAAACGGACCCAGTGTAGCTGAGCGTCACGGAACACAGCGGGGAAACATCGGCGGAACAATTCGCGACGGAACCTGTGTGGACAACCCGTCAGGGTCAACGGGCACTTTGTGTCGCACGGCACACGGCAGTGGATCCAGGGCCGGTGGGGAGCCGGGACCAGGACTAGAACCAGGACCAGGACCAGGACCAGGAACAGGAACGGAACTAGGACCAGGACCAGGACCAGGACCAGGACCAGGACCAGAACCAGGACCAAATGGATTCTGACCCTGCGAGGGGGTCCTGAAGGCAACGGCAAATTTGAGAAACTTGACGTGAAAAGAACATACAAGGTAGCGTGTGCCTGCAGTGCACAATGGAGGGGGGTAATTTTGCGGTTTCGACTGGGGTAGAGCACAGTGTCCTGGATCCCAGGGTTCTGGATCCGCTCCACGCTCATTTGCCCAAACGACAGAAATGCAACGCGTGAGGCATCCAATGTAAATTCAGCACACGTGACAATCCTGATCAAACGTGCATTGATTGACAGCACAAAGCTGATGCAGCAATCCAGGTTCTTCCAGGCTCATATCCCCGGCTCCTGATTCCAACCAGAACTGGTTCCAAGAGCACCAAAACTCAGGTTCTCACCAGCTCCTCACCTGGTTGCTTACGGAATCGCCTGTTATACGAGCGTACATTGGATGCATCATGCGTTGTATCTCTTTATCTGTGCGGTTTTAGCCTTCACGTCGCAAGCCAAGACTCACACCCTTGGTTTGCGAAGGAACGCCACGCAAGGTGAATCCTGTGCTAGCGACGACGTAGCCCCTGCTGACTTGTTCAGGGATACAACACACGATGCATCCAGTGCCAAAACACTCAGGCACAACGCACCACAAATCCACTTATCCATTGCCTCATGTCTCCACTGAATTTTACACCCACCACACATGTACCTCTCAATCAAACAACACCTTTGAATACGTCCTCATTAACTTCACACAGCAAACAATACGTGAGAGCCCCAGGCCCCATCCTCGCTCGCTGGAGAGGAGAGTCCTTGTCCCACATATCGTGAATAGCGTCGAGTTACCGTCGCTTATCTCTGCGCGCGGAAGTTGGGCCCGAGGTGCAGTGGATCAATATCAGGAGATGCATCTGGGTTACAAGAATCAAACAGAGCGCCAGGGAGGGATGCAGAGAAGTTTAGGGACACGCACTCACAAGAACGTGCACACACGTGCACTCACACACGTGCACTCACACACGTGCACTCACACACGTGCACTTGCACGTACACACGAAGGCACACCCACAAACACACTCGAACACATTTGTACGCATTGAAGCAAGGATCTGGACAACATGAACCAAACAGAGCGCCAGAGGATGGATGCAGAGAGCACACACACACACACACACACACACACACACACGCACACACGCTGCTCATTCTGATACAGGAAGCAGGCACTGTGTTTCACAGAATTTGTGTTGCGACAATGAAACGGCGTGCCAGGGATGCGGAGATCCAAGGAAACTTGGGTACGCACGTGTTCACTCACCTGACAGCGAACTGGATCGGGATGTTGAAGTTGCCCAGGATGGCGGTGAGATAGGGCGCGACCCTGGAACCGCTGAGGGCGTAGTTGAACCCTACAGCGGACAGTGACATCCCGAGGGCGATAATAAAGATCCTGCGCTTCGGGTATCTGTACGTCGCTTCCGTCAGCGTCCCAGGACAGAGCATGCGCATGAAGATCAAGGCACTTCCGGTGCACATGGTCACGAATAGGAACTGACCCACAACCATGAAAGTCGCGTTGATCCCGTCTGACGCGAACGGGAAAACCGACAGCGTGCGGTTGCTAGGCCACACCGACGCGTTGGTAAGGTTCCCCAAAGGAAAATCCAGGGGTTTGAAGAAGTCCATCCAGAGTGGGGTGACGATGTAGTACCCAACCCTGGATGCGATGACACCCAGGGACAGGAGGCACAGCGCGCAGGCTCTGCAGCACCGACCCACATCCATTGTGCACCAGGTGGCGCCTGCAAATTATCCGTTTTGTCTGAGACTGGTTCACACGGTGCTCGTCTCAGGTTGGGCCTCTGCCACACTAAAATGTGTTCAGTATTGTGCTGGGTGTTGTTGCTGCTTGTCAGGCTGCGTCAAGAAACGCATCCGTGGTGCATCAGGTGCAACAAGCAAGCTAATGAGTGAGGCTGGTTCACTCTGTGTTCGTCTCAGAGTGAGCCTCGGTCATGTGTGTGCACTAAAATGTGCCCAGCATTGCACTGCACACGATGTCGTTGCTTCTTGTCAAGCTGCGTCAAGAAACGATGGGCTTGCACGTTCTCATGTTCCCTTTGCACCCTGTTCCTTCTGCCTGCATCATCAATGTTATTGTGGTGAGTTCTTTGCTGAACGTGCTGTCTGTACGAGTAGATCTGGCCCCACATGCCCGGGTCTTGTGTCATGCAAATTACACTCGTGTACACGCATTCAAACATCAAAAGAATGAAGATTTGATCCAACGTCTTGGAGGCCGCAGTGGGTGCAAGCTTGATCATCCCATGCTGTTGTCCTTCTACCTCAACGTGGCTTGTCGGAGCGATTGTCGGAGCGAGTGTACGACGTTCGTCGCTCTGCTGCGCTGTGCTGAACATACAAACACAGGTTTTGTCCATCCCAAAGCCACTTTGCACAGAACGTCTTCTTGTGAAACACACGTGTGTCGTCCTCATTGTTTTGTGGCTATATACGAGGATGTATCAACACAAAGTGGCACTGTGCGTGTTCAGTAGCAAAGTCACTTGGCCAGTCTGCATTGAGGACAACAGAATCAGCTGGTCTGACCTTGTCTCGAATCAACCACCCGTGTCTGTTGCCAAACACACTGAACATAAAGAGTGACAAAATAAATGTTGACACATCCTCGTGTGGCACACTGTATCCACAACACTGCTGTCACCCACTGTTATTGGCCTGAACACCTGCCCGTTGTGTTCAATATGGCACATGTTCTCTTTTTTCCTTATAAGGCAAACATAAACAGACGTAGTCCTGAATGGCGTCCTAGATCTCCTCCCGCCCTGGAGAGAGGGCAATTGCACAGTTTGATTGAAGCTGCTAGTCTGCAGGCAAGGTGACCCCAGGCGGCATGCGTGGCGTTAAGGCCTTTTCACGTTGGTGACGGCGTCAGGTTTTTTTTGACGTCGACTGCAACGTTTTTGATGTTGACTGCAGGTTTGTTTTCACATTGGGATGACTGTAAATTTGCAGTCATGACTTTGCTGCAGTAACTGTAACTTTTCAGTCAACATTATGAATTGATACATAGTATTTCAATGAGTGTTTTTCACTGCAATGACTGCAACTTTGCAGTCAACATCAAAAAATGGTTTGGACTGATTTTTACTGACTTCAAAATTGACGTCGACTGCAAAAGTGAAGTCGACGTCACCCAACATGAAAACCCTTATACGCCGACGCGGGCGCCATGGTCCACAGTCTGCATGGTCCTTCAGGTTTACGGCTTGTCTCACCTTTTACCTTCTCTTCAGATCGATGCACCAATAGTTTTGGCCCTCAGCTTGACCCAAAATCGCACTCAAAGACAATGAGCCCTTTGTGTAAGAACCAGAGTGCATGCCACGAGTTCTGCATGTGTGGGTGGGTACATCAGGTTTCTTCGGGTGCATCACGAGTTCTCCCCTCTGTAGAGGGTGTGAACCCTGGATTGGTTGCTGAGCAAATTGCATACTATGGTAGCCCCAGGAGCCTGCCTTATTCTCTGTCAAAGACACACAAGGTTTTGCTGTTTCGTGTCTATTTCACCGCCCCCTCCCAAACACTGGGTTCATCAAGGTGCCCCAAGCATTGATATTTTGTGTATACATGAAACACACCCGAGCATACTGACCGAGTGTATAATGATGCACTGCTTGATGCACCCTGTGTTTACCCAGCATACCGACCAGGTACACAATGAAGCACTGCACACTTTGCCTTGCATCGAGACACTGGTGGACAGGGTACAGCAAAAGCTGTGTTTTCCAAGCTTCTATTTGTTGGTCAAAACAGATGTCACCGCCCCCTCCAACCCAGATCCTCCAGAGGGAGGGACACAATCTCGAGGGTTTTTCATGTTGGTGACGTCAACGTCAACTACAGACTGCAACTGCAACTTTTTTGACGCTGACTGCAAGTTTTCATGTTGTGTCATTGTAAAGGGTTTTTCCTTTTGACTGCAAAAAAGTTGCTATCAATGTGTAAACCGTTTCAGACCAAGAACCGAACAGAGACAAACAAGGAGCAACTGTTGGAAACACCATTTTACGCAGGGCTCAGTCGATGGAAATAGAACTGGAGACACTTCTTTGTACATGCGTAGGAGTATGAACACAGCTGAAACAGCACTCTCACTCTTGGGGCAAAATCGTCTGTGATTCCCCTCTGCATTTTTCGTTTTCAGTGGGCCAGATTCAGAGTGGGTCTCGGGACTTGGCCCCTTGTCCCTGGTCTTCCCAATTTTCTCAAGTGAAGAGTTTCTACCCTTTTCTCAAGGATTGGGCCGGGCCTGCTGATCCCGATCCTGAACCAGCAGGAGTCCCCTGGGTATCCTGGTCCTGAATCAGAGTCCCCCACACCTGTTCCATACGTGCTCTGACCCATGTTCCAGTGGCCCCATCCAGTCATGTTTTTCGCCCAACAATCCTTCCTTCCTGAGTGAACCCAAATGCCTTTTGCTCTCAATTGCAATGAACGCTGAACATGAAGATTCTTCTGAAGAAAACGATGCGCCCTCGTAGTCTGGAGCCAACTTTGTTGTCCCTGAGGCTGGGAACACACTCCCAGCGATGCAGCAACCAGAGTTCTGCTGCCCCATCGTGCTGTGGCGTCGCCCCATTGGGTTTGTATGGAGGCTGCTGTTGCGTCGCCCCAAACACTCTGGGAGCGTTTGGGGTGACCCAATGGGGCGACGCAACAGCACGATGGGGCAGCATGACGCAACATTCAGTGTGTCCGGTCCGCACCCTAAGTTCGTCTCAAGAGACACAAAACTTTCCCCTTGTCAGCTTGCAACCAGCACCCACCAACCCCTCGATAAAATCTCTTGTCCTGCTTGGACTGCAGTTGTGTGAAGATTTCTTTGAGCTTGTTCCTATTGCTCTTGAAGAAACCTTTGATAACGTCAGGTAACAACAGATTCAGGACATGCATCACACTGGGTGTGTCAGTGCGTCAAACTGCCTCAGTGTCCAGGAAGGCAACACCTGGCGCACGCCACCCGAAGCTTATGGTTTGCAGGCAGGCGAGGATGTACTTGTATGTTGATGACAATGACGAAAGGACAGGTCAAACAAAAGTCTAGTTGTTGTACGCTCAAAATGCGAAAATCTCCATGAAAGCAAGCTGCGACCAGTTTTACACTGGATGCCTTGTGTGTTACTTCCCTTTCAGGGCACAAAGAGCAACAGTGGATTTTTGCATCAGGACCCGCTACATCAAATCTCCAAAAAGAAAAATGGGCTGACTGGCCTCGCATGATTTGCGGTCAATAGTCCGGACAAAGAGCACAAAGTTTGGAAAAGTGCCAAGTTTCAAAGACTGCATTCTGATCAAATTCCTTCCTGGTGCACTGTCCTGCACATAGAACAAATCTAAAGACCGAATGACAAAATTGTGCATTGTCTTCATAGTGACAGTGCTGTAGACTCCACACATACTTTTGGTAGATGATGCCTACACGCTCGACCTGGCGCAAATCACCAAAAATATTTCCCAAAGGCCTCTGGATCCACTATTGCATCAACAACACTCACCTGAGAAAGAACTGAATTGGAATCTCGAAGTTGCCAAGCAGTCCCTGGAGGTAGGGTGAGGTCCTGGTGCCACTGACGGAGTAGTTGAAGAGTATGGACGACAGGCCCATGGAGAACCCACCAATCACAGCCTCCCGCGATACATTCCTCCATTGGCTGCCTCTCAGCCAATCAGGACGTGACAATCTGAGAATGAGTACCAGGATGACGCAGGCTGCACAGGTGAAGCTCCACTGCCCAACCAACAGAAAAGGCATGGAGATCTGATGCGTCGGGTTTTCGGGCTCCGGATTGGTTGTTGAAACATTGGTTCCTTGGTTGTGATGAGTGCTGTTTCTGAAATGGTCCAGCCACTGTGGGGTAATGATGAAATATCCAACGCCCTCCAGTACACCCACGACAGACAGGGCCAGGGTGAAGGGACCATGGGTTCCTTCCATGATGCCTCCGTAAAACTTGTTTCCAATTGAATGAACTGCATTCGAGGTCCAGCACACTGCCCTTTCAACGTAAACCAACTTCACAACACAGTTGCTCTTTTCGTCAAACACAAGTCTATCCAAGGAAACTGATGCCTGCCCCAACTGTGCACAACCCAATGTTGTCTGATGTCAGAAGTCAATAGCTGCACGTAAAACTTCGCCGTGCATCCAACCACAGTTCTTCACAGTCACTTGATTCCACTGTACAGAAACATCAAGACCCAAGACACACGCATAAGGAACTGCTCAGAGTCTATCAGCACAACACTGTAGTTCAAGCTTTTTCGGGTGACAGATTGCATCAAATTGAGATTTTCCTTTATCACCAATTGATTTTAGACGAATGAAAAGCTACGGTGATCAATGGGAGATTTCTCTTGTGGAACCAGGAATCAGGTGAAGGAAGGGGCAGGGGTGGCCGACCAAACCTTTTGGTCAAAAAACAAATCTAGTCCTGCAGGTGCGTGAAAGAGAGATGACATGCGCTTGCAGCCTTTTCAGGGTGGGTGGGTGAATATTTTTGTTGGGGGAGGCGAGGTCCCTTGGCCCCTGGATCTGCTTGAATCAATCGATGACAGACCTCTGCTCGCCTGACTGACATGCGGATATCACATGACATAGACAACATCACTTTGACCTTTGTATGAAAAACAAGAAGCAGTGCTCAAGGCAACTGCAGTGCAAAGTCCCTTGCCGGTAATGTCATCGATTCTTCCGTGTTCTCCTTGTCAGGGGGGTCCAGGTGGGGGGTCCATGCCAGGGGGAGGGGGAGGGGAGGGGGACAGGGGACATTTCATCCACCTTGCCATACACTGCACTACCACATGGTGCTTCGCCCAAAAGGGACTTCGCACAATAACGAGATTCTGCTTCGTGTCTCACTTATAGATCACAAAGGACATTTGTCTCATGGAGGGTTGACATCATCAATAGGTAGCTTGCCTCATCTCTTCCCATCCAACCCCCTTTTTGTGAGCTAAATTTGTGTTTTCACTTTTTAGGTGATTTGAGGTGGGTTACGCGAATTGGGCTCAAGCGAGCCAAATCAAAGCACCTGCAGGCAGCGTGTTTCAAAAGTATGTGTACAGCAGTTTGATGGTCAAGATGAGGATTGATTCAGGATTTTTTGGGCTCTTCTGGTTCATTTTGGGTTGGGGATAATGTGCTGGGAAGGAACTTGTCAAATTTGAATTTTTGGGTTCCTGAGGTCAAAAAGGTCATATTTAGAAGTGTGGAAAAAATTGGGTGTGAATATAGAAATGGTTACTGGTCCATGTAGAACTGGACCCAAAACTGTCTGTTCAGTTGCAAAAAAAGAATATTTTGAATCAGTTCTGTTGTCATCTGTGTTCAAGTAATCTGCTTCTGATGGCTTGGTGCAGCTTGATTGAGTGCACTTTGACAGGCATCAAAATAAATCCAAACAGTTGCACAAAAATAGTACAGGCATGACTGATGAAGTACACGAGGGGGAATGCAAAACAACAACACAAAATATAGTTAACACTTCGTGATTTATTTGTGTGTTTGCTGCCTGTCTCAATCTCTGAAAAACACCTCCAACCAGAACTTTCTGAGACCTGCATATTGCTTCAATAAACTCTCTGTGCTTACCAAAATGACAGTTGTGTTGAAAACAATATGCATATGTGATCCAAATTACAAAACATTTGTCTCTGTTAGAATCCTGTTCATCCTACTGACTGTAAATGTGGATGGTAAGTTGGGGCAAAGAAACCTGTCTAAGATTCTACTTGACCATCCTATTTCATCTGTAAATATTTTTGTCAGCAACACAATCATAACTTCCCTTCCTGTTGGAATCTTCAAATTTTTGGGAGCTCAGGTGTTTGTGCCTCATCAAGAACAGAATTTCCCACATTGAGAATGGTTCATTTATTGGACTCAGTGAAACAGAATTGCTTCTATCAGCCAGTGGTCATTTACAGGACTGGGCAGGCTTATCACACTGCATCCAAGCTACAATAGGATTTCCCTTCTCAGGAATAAATCATTCATTGGACTGGGTAGGTTTCAGTATTCTTGACAATGACAGAATTGCGTCTGTCAACAAGTGGTCTTTCACAGGACTGGGTCGTCTTTGCAAACTGTTTCTTCAGCTCCAATAGAATTACCCTTCTCAAGAATGAATCATTCACAGGACTCAAAAGGCTTGAGGATATACGCCTGAGAAATAACACAATTGCTTCCATTGATAAGGGACCTTCACTGGTCTTGGCAATCTTTTGAAGTTGAGTCTAAGATTGAATAATATTTCTGCCCTTACAAATATTTTATTCAGTGGATTATCCAGACTTGAAAAGCTGTATCTCAGCCAGAACAACATATCCAAAATTGAGGCTGGATTATTTGTGGGGCTGCATGACCTGTTGAGACTAGACCTCTCTGCAAACAAACTGTCTATCATTGATATTGCATTCTTCTCTGGTTTGAATAGGCTTGAGATGCTTGATCTTCACCACAACAATTTTTTCAGTATTGAAAAGATGTTTATTCCAAAAGTTACACAGTATCAAAACAGTGTACTTTGGATGCAATGGCATTTCTATGATACAGAATGCACCATTCAATGGGCTTAATGACATTGGCACCAGAGAATCTATACCTGATGAATAACAGCTTGGCTGTGATTTTGAAAGAAATATTTGCCAGGTTGACACAGGTTTCTCAACTGAGTCTGGGAAACAATAATATTTTGGGCATTGAGCATGGGTGTTTTTCAAGTCAAAAGTTACTTTGTAATTTGCACCTATATAACAACAGAATTTTTACAATTAGCAGTGGCATGTTGCATAGACTTGATTCACTGAGTGTTCTTTATCTCAATGATAACATCATTTCTGTCATTGAAAGTGGGTCTTTTCTCTGGGATGCCTTACTGGGGTGCCTGCATCTTGAGAACAACAGACTGTCTGTTGTTGCAATTAGATTAAATTTTCACATTTTTAAATTTTTAGGTTGGCTCAAAGTTTGGGTACAGATTTGGGATTTTTGGAAAGTGTTCAAAATACATATTTGGCAAAGATTTTGGCAGGCTGTTTGTGCAATCAGGTGACAAGTTTTAATGCACGGATAATTTGGTTACATACCAAGTGATAAAAATAGCAAAATATTTTTCAAAATTAATCATTTGTATATCTGCTGATTTGTGTTTGAGTCACTGTGTTTAGGTCACTGTGCTCAGCTCACTGTGTTAGGTCACTGTATTTAGGTTGCTGTGTTTTGGTCACTTGCATTCTAGTTTCTCAAATCACAATGAGCTCCATAGAGCTATTTTTCATTCTTTGTTGGTTTATTTGTCTATTTTTGGTGTCAAATAATGCAGAGGTATTAAAGAGACCCACCAAAAGTAATTTGACAAGTGTACAACTACAATTTCATTTGGCAGGCTCTTTGTGTTTCAAAAGGGTTTGTACTATGCAGTGTGTCTCATCTCATTTTTGGTCAAGGAATTGTATTCATGGTTGTTGGCATGGCATTGCAGAGCTGTGGTAATTTGTGCCAACAAATTCTGTGGTTGTTCCCAATTCATCATGAAAAATGCAAGCAAGTTTTCATGTCTTTGGTGGGACATGGGTGTGCGGAATGTCTTGCTAATTGTACAGCAATGTTTTGGGGATGACAATGGTGTTGGGTTGTGTGAGATCTTTTGTGCCAAAGGCAATCCAAATGAAGAATAGATTGAAGTTGGAATCACATGTAAAAAGTGAAAGCTTGGCATGTTTAGTCAATCCTGTGTGGATTCATCATGGCAACATCACCCCTGGCAACAAGACTGGGCCTCCCATTGCTGCTCATAATGTGTTTGTCGTCCAAGTCTGCTCTGTAAATTCTTACCAAACAGATTGAACTGATCTTTTTTTCAGATAATGCTGCAGTCAAATATTCATCTGATGGCATGATAGGTAACAACTTAAATATTCATTGAGAATCCTCAGAACATATGGGCCTCTAAAATGTGGTTACAGAAGTAAATAGATTGAATATTCTGGCATGCCTGTAATGTTTGCAACAAGACAGCCACCACTGGTCACAATTTATGTCTTTGATTGCAGAGAGTTTGACTGGTACAAGATCACAGGACAGTGCCACATGAGTGAAGAAGGAAGAGATTAAGTTTTTGTTTTGGCATTTAGTAATTGTTGTTACTTCATCCAGTACAACCAAAGTACACCGACCCAAACTTTCTCTTGAATAAATGTGGAAAGGTTACAACGCGTCTTGTTTTTGTGGTCACAGCTGGGGCTTTGCCCTTCACTGAATTGAGTGCAGGCCCCTTTGACAGAAGGTTATCAATGAGCATGGCACCACTGTGTAGAAATTTTGCTCTCTCCCAAAATGAAACAAGAATTTGTTTTGTTGTCATTTATAGACAACGGTGTTGTTTGTGAGAGGAGTTGCTTTTGTTTTCTCTCCGTTGGGTTCAGAACAAACCAAATCACCAGACAACAATTCAAGACGAAACAAAATCAGGCCTGTATCTGTCCATTGTGGTGTGTTCTCATTTGTTTCAAGGTTTTTAGTCGAGGAAAGGCGACCAGTATTGTCACAGTTGGGAGTTTCAGCACCACGTTCCGTACCTCGTACACGTACACGTACACGTAGACAGAAATGGGAATTTTTGGCTACATGTACGTGTACATGTACGAGGTACATTTCAGTTTCAGCAGTACATGACACAAAATGTAGGCATAACAATTTTCACATCTCAACCCATTGCAACTTCGACGGCTGAAGCAGTTTTAGCACCATTTTCTTTGAGTGGGAGTGAAGCTGTTTTGGCAGACAAATCTCATAAGTTTTGTTTGCATTTTCTATCGGGAATTGAAGTACTTTGAAAATTTTGAAAATGTGTCATGGCAGTTTTGTTTATGAATACATAGAGGACATGCAGACTGAATTTTATGGAAAAGTATTCAGTAGATACTGAGAAATCGGGTTTGAAAAGTGCAATTGGGCACAACAAAATGGCGACTGAAGTCGAGTTTTGAAACGCTTGTGGTTGTACGCTCTTAGAT
>JAAUXT010046446.1_pt1 | contig 11536 bp, 10 predicted proteins | sample 7278171 | NCBI WGS metagenome assembly JAAUXT01 (sample SAMN14350112, study PRJNA611818) | marine sediment metagenome | isolation source: surface marine sediment (1.8m) | place: French Polynesia: Moorea | collected 2018-08
CAAGTTTGTTTTTCAAAGCAAAAAATTTTTGGACCAAATAAAATTTTAATAACACCCATTAAAAATTTTATACCACACACAAATGTTCACAATCACAAAAATTTTTTTTTTTTTTTTTTTTTTTTTTTTTGGAGCACAGAAAAAGTTGCAGCAAAACTGTCTTTGGAGTGTGGTGAATTTTGGTTGCCACTCTTCAGTGATGCTGTGGAAAATATTTCACGTGAAGCTGTTTTCAACCAAAGTAAACAAGTTTCACCCAAAGCAAACAAATTTCACCCAAAGCAAACAAGTTTCACCCAAAGCAAACAAGTTTCACCCAAAGTAAACAAGTTTCAAGTTTCACCCAAAGCAAACAAATTTCACCCAAAGCAAACAAGTTTTCACCCAAACCAAACAAGTTTTCCCCAAAGGAAAAACTTTCAACAACATGAAAAGTTTCACACAAAATAAACAAGTTTCACCCAAAGCAGACAAGTTTCACCCAAAGTAATCAAATAAAACTCGAAGGAAAAAACTTTCAACAACACAAAAAGTTTCACCAAAAGTTTTGAAAGTTACCAAAAGTTCCGAATGTCTTGCCCAACTTTTCAAAGAACTTTTCAGGCAAAGGCAAAAGTTCCAATACCATTATTTGAAACAGACGCCCACATTTTACATGTTTGCATCAAAGCTTCTTACAATTTCACCCTACAAACTGAGCTGAAGTTTTTGAACTTCAATTGTAACAAATGACTCCACCCCGAGCTTTGTTTCGCAGACCTGAGGGTGGAGGTGAACTTTCACCAAGATCACTCAGCCAGTGGCCTCGTGATCTTGTTTGATGCTGGATGTGGGATGTTCTTTCTGTTGTTTTCCCACATTGTGTACGCAATGCGTTGCAAATGTGAGATGGTCATCACTGTCTGCGCTGTCAGGTCTTTTCAGCAAGGTGTGTGTCAGCACTGTTGGGCGTTCTTGTCGCTGTTTCGTGTTCCAAATGCTTGGTTTCCTTTGTCTGATGATAATGACCAGAACTGACCAAAAAAAGAACTTCACTGCGAAGTCCATCAATGGGGTTTCTCTGTTGTTGTAGGATTGGAGCTCAAACGACGACAGTCCGAAGTTTGCCCACGATGACGGCAGCCAGCACACACACGCGGTCCCTGCCGGTCCCCGAGGACCTGGACCTGTCGAGCGTGTGCGACGGCAACATGCTTAAGTTCGTCAGCTGCCACGCGAGCGCACTCGGCGTGCCGGCCGACTACATCTTCTTCCCGCTGCTGTCGAGTCTGGCTGGCGCTCTGCGACACACAGAGATCATCATCCACGAGGAGTGGAGGGAGAAGTGCGCCGTGTGGACGACCATCGTCGCGCGGCGCGGCTCCAAGCGAACCGCCACGCTGAATCGCTTCATCGGTGCTCTCGATACCTTACAATCCGCCTTGCAATCGGCCAACATTGAAACGGCCATTTCCGACAACTGCTCCATCGCGAAGGCCGTGGGCGAGTTCAAAGATGAGCTGCACCTCAACTGCGTGTTGCACGAAGATTTGAATCACGTGTTCAGTGTTCTTTCGAAAGGACCCGAGAAGACGTTCTCGGACCGGATGAAGAAGCACTACGACCTGAGTCCGACGAAGGAAGGCCACGTGTCTCTGAACCTGACGGGCTTCATCGTGGGCGGTGGGCACGAGGCGTGCCACTTCCTGCAGAGCAACGGCACCGACATCACGTCACGCTTCCTCATGGTTTGGCCGCGCGAGGTCCTCTATCTGAGCAAGGACTACAAGGTGCCTATCCCTCCCAACACCCCGTCTCTGAAGGAGATACTTGAAGTGCTTTGTCTCAAGCACACAGGACACGTCAAGTACATGTTGAGGCAGGATTGTTTCAGCCTCTTTTCCTATTACTCTGATGAGTACCGCCACAGAATTGCCAATCTGGGCAGTGATGGCTACTGCCATTTGAACAAGGCGCCTGGCCAGCTGGCCAGGGTCGCCTGTATCCTATCCGCTCTGAGGCAGGCCCTCAAATACATAGTGTACAGAGAGGACGTGAGGGCGTGCTGGAACTACGAGATCACGCAAGAAGACGTGCACGCCGCAAACATCATTGTGGATCACGCTGTGAAGACGAAACTCTTCTTCCTGTCCCTGGGCAACATGCAGAAGGTGGATGACGCCAAGAGGGTGGAGGCAGAATTTTTGGACCGCTTGCTGTCTGCTCAACAGAGAGATGCTGCTGTGCTCAGTGCTCAAAACTTCCCTCCCAGCGCCGCCGGCTCTGCAGGTCAGAGCGGCATGAACCAGTTCGGCTCCACGTCAGCCGGTCCCGGTTACTACTCGAGTCCCAAGCGAGCGCGCACGGCATCCGAGTCGTCTCCGCAGAGCTCGCCGCAGTCCACGCTTGCGTCCGACTGCAAATCGGAGCCTTACTTCAACAACGTGGCGGCCGCAGGGGGCTCCTCCACGGCGTACAGCAACAGTCCCGCGCCGCTGCAGCAGCAGGTGTCTCCCCCGGCGCCGACGCCGCCCGCGCTGCAGCCATACTCGTCCCAGATCTTCGTGACCAACCCGAGCAATGCCTTATTTCGGATGCCTGTCACGCCGTCGCCGCTGCCACCGCAGCAGAATATTTCTCCACAGTTGCCTCTGCAGCCTTCTCCACAGCCCACGACCCCAACGTCTCCGGTTCTGGAGCCACCTCACGCCGGAGGAGGGGGAGCCGGTCCCTCGGTTGAACAGCCCTCCGTTCAGCCTCTGCCGATGCCTCCGCCACTCCCAGGACCCCCTCCCACCACCCCGCGCGCTGCAGAAGCTTCCGCCGGCTCCAGCAACGGACTCAGTTCCCATGCCCGAGCGTTCTTTAGCAGAAACAACGGCGACCAGCCCTTGGGCTTTTTCGAGGAAGACCCAGAGCGTTTCGTGGAAGAGTACGGAACCCGGATCAAGAAGCTACTGGAGTTCCGAATGGACTACAGGATTTCGCCGAGCACTTGCGCGCAGAGGCACTTGATCCCCCCACTGAGCAAGCGCGAGATGATGAAGTACGACACACAGACCAAATATCCGGTGCAGATCGCCAAGGAGTTCCTCGTCAAGGTGGCGGAACTCGGATTCGGCTCCATAGAAACGGTCATTCACCCAGCGAACCGTCGACGGTCAAGTTTCTTCCAAAAGACTCTGTACGAACATCTGGGTCCCCAGGCCCGGAACGTTATGCAGAAGATAGGAGTTAGCGAGGTGGACTACATGGCTGCCTTTTTGCCGAACGGAGGTCGAGATCTGGTGTACGGTTTTCCGGTGAGCACGGGTAGTGTGGGCAGCGTTCAGGTGGGGGCGCCACTTCTTGCTGGCGCTGTTCCGATCAACGTGGCGCCGCCGCCGCACATCGAGGCGCCGCAGAACCACGCGGGCGAACCCATGATGCCCAAGAGCGAACCGCCTGAAATGCCCTCAAATGAAAGCGACGACTCTCAAGTGTAGACAATGAGCTACAAAAAACATGATTCCCATATGATTTTGTGCCTGATTTGTAAATTATGCTGCATTTTTCTTCCAGTTTTGTTCTGTTTTGTTCCCGGCGTGACATCATGGAGAAAAACACGTTAGTCAGAAAGGAAACTTGTGATGACAAACATTGCAATGCTGTTTATACATAGGTGGAAACGTCCGTAAAGAAAGGCAGATTTTTCGTCTGCGAAGTGATGTGTTATTTTTGCGTATCACAGGTGATATTGTCAGATGCCATTTGATGGAGTTGTTTCTGTCATGATGAAGGATCTCACGATTGTTGAATGTTGTGTCACGTGAAAAGGTATTTTTCTCCATGTTCCACCATTTTATACTTCAATTGTAACATAGATTCAACTTGGTGACGAGCTTGTGTGTACAGATGCACGCCTGACGCTTCTTCGCCACAAACCCTTTTGGTGCACAATGCTATTTCCATGCAGTCCGAAGACAACCATGACCAATAAGTTGGATTTCATGTGCGCAGTCTTGATTTCACACAATCGTCAATGACTCGAGGCTGTTTCTGCAACGTGTTCTCCATGCACCTGCAACAGTGCCACCTGGTATGGTGAAAAAAATCGATACATCTTTCTGTGAGAAGAAGCATATCAAGAAGAATTTTGTCGCAACAAAATTTCGTTTCAAAGTACACTTCACGTTGGTGAGTCCAAAATTCTTTCATTGCACTGTGCGGGGAAATGGAGGAATTGGCGTGATTTTTGAGCGGACAGGTGCACGACTTTGTTGTCCAAATGTAAAAACGTGAAAAGAGTGCAGTCACATGAGAGCAATCACTTGAGTGCACAAAATGAGTTGACTGATTGACATGGATCCAACCTTCAGAACATTCGTCAAGATTTTTTGTTTGTTTTTCTCCTTGAACCGCCCGAACACTGTGTAGTAAAAACAAGAAAGTTCGCAAGTACTGAAAGTTCAGCTGGAAACTGGCTGATTGTCCTCGCGGTTTCGAAACTGTTTTTGACAGTGCAACACAAAAGCTGGCGTCATTTCCGATCGTTTGGTTCCACGACTACGGTGGATCCAGTGAGCGCCACTGACTCTACGAATGATTAATTTCGCCACGAAGTTGGTGTCACCGTACAGGTGCAAAATCTTTCACTTTGTCCACCAAGTGTGCAGAGTCAGCTCTGCAGCATCGGACCCGATTCTCGATCCACCAGAGAACATTCTCCCCGGTCAGGAAGAAGCTGATGGACGTTCTGACCGACACATCGTGTTCTTCTTGGTTTTTGTTTTAAATTGTGTGCATTTATGTTTCAAATGTTGTGATCATGTGATTATCCCTTTGAAATCATTGGATTTTATTGCTCTGCGGACACTTTGTTTGCTTTTCGATGGGCGAAAAATGCACCAAAGGTGTGACAAACTGCGTTTGGAAATGAGGACGATTTTGGAGATACGAATCAGAGATTTCATAAAAACACCCTTTTGTGTGAAATCCGCTTTTCGGTCCTTCTTGGAATCAGTGCTTTTTCGTGTGTGCTGTACGCAGATCCCGTGGTTGGTGCAGTGTTGTTGCCTCGGAGAGCGGCAAAAATTGTTGAAGGCGTACAGACTTCTGAAATGTGAAAAAGAAATGTGTATTGCCATGAAATTTGTCGGTTTGAAGTTGGGCCTGTTGCAAATCGTGAATCGAGGAGGGGGATTTCCTTCCAAACTGAAAATATCCAGTTGTACAAATATCACATTCTGCCTTATTATGTTTTTAAACGTTTGTGTGTTCGTGGACTGGTAGGTGTGCAGTTACAAGTTGCGCATGTTGAATCTTCGACGGATGTGCCAAAATTTGAATGTTCCTTTTGTTTCATGTACCACTGCATTTGAATGCATTTAAGTTTGCTGACGTACTCTGGCTTCATGTACAAACCAGCAGTGGTTCGATGTCAGTCTCGAAACGTTTGAAATTGATGCCATACTGTAGCTATCAAAGAAGTCCATTTGGAAGTCTTCCACGAAGCAGACCTTTTCTAAATCGGGGTACAAGGCAGCACTTTGTATGCAAAGAGTACATATATTTACAGTACTTACTGCTGAAAGGTGCAACGGTGTGCACTGTTTCTTGTAAACCGAAGCAATTCAAACTAACCCAGGACTTCATCTGTAGTTTTTTTCATAAAAGACAATTACCTTTTCCGTCAAGTGAAGTTGAAAATTGGTCGACGGATTTTGATCCTTCCTGGTGAGTTCATCATTCAACTTTAAAATGTGAAGGAAAGTCTTGTGGGGTTTTGTGAACGGCTGGACACAAATTATCCACGACACAGACAATACAGAAAATATGTAACGACAGATTTGAAGCTTTTGCTTTTGCTTCCGTTGAAATGACCACATTTTCTGCAGCAATGCTTCTGCAAACACAGCAACACCTGTGTGCTGTTGGCACTCCACAACCGACTGAAGGACAAAACTTTTCCCCACGTACTGATGTATATACACACTAGTTTTTATGAATTTTTTCATTTTTTTTGTACAAGAAACATACATGACAATATATGTGCAGGTTCCATGGTTTGGTGGTGCAAGGTTGTGAGAGCGACTACGATGGAAAATTCCGGAGTTTTCTCCCAAACGAACTGCCGAAGTGCATCCATATGAAGCGGTTTTCACATTGTCGCGCGGAAGGCTGTCCTCGGAAGGTCTTCTGCAGGATGAGCCTTGCTGCGGCTCCGGCAACAGAATTCATCATTCCATGGTGCACCCGGGACAGCCGTTTCGGTGTGGAAAGGTTTGCGCTGTTGATGAACATACTGTTCTCTTTCCGCCGAACGGACAATGTGAAAACCCCTGACCGCTACACACAGTGAAGTGAAACTTGTAAACGCTTGACACTGAAACGGAAAACAAATGAAAACGGAAAGACTTTTTCAAAACCTGACACTGAACTTCAAACAATCTTTGCTCTCGAACAAAGGCACCACCCGGCATGTTGTGCCATTTTGAGTGATTTGTAAGCCGAAGATACCTTGAAATAAGTGATAGTCAATTCACATTCCATTGTGTTTTTAGCTGCACCAATCTTCCTGTACACTCGGATATTTTTTTTCCTTTTTCAAAAGTCAATCAAATGCAGAGAGTATCAAGGTACAATTCCTTGTGGTTTTCCCAGTGACACTGAAGTATTACGGACATGATAACAAGAGGGTCGAACTGCGAGTGGTTTACAAGTCAGTGCTGTTTTGTATTTGTCGCGCATTTATTGAATGTAGCTGTGTGTTCGTGATCGGAATTCGAGAAAGCTCCGTGAAAAGGCAGCAATGCTTATTTACTAGAAAGTCAAAGTTTGTGTCTTTGTACACGTCAGTGAGATTGGTACCTTCGTAGAATGTTGTATCTTATTTATCTTATCGTAGATAATAAAGAAGAACACAGAATAGCATTTTGAAATTTTGAAGTCTTGTTTCTCCACATCAATTCTGTTTCACAGCACACATGAGCGTGTGTCGACTGAGTCCGCTCCCTCGAATCCGGGATTGGAACAAAAGCCCCGGCTGCCAGGGAACGTGGACGATCAGTCTGACACCGGGGTGCCAGTGCCAGTTTGGAAAAGAAATGAAACAACCAGGTATAAAAATAGCCACCAGAAGAGTAAAAATCTCTCTTGTTTTTGGTGTGTGTGTGTGTGTGTGTGGGGGGGGTTTTACAGGCGAACTCCTGGGCGTCCTTGTAATCACTACAGTTATGTTTGAGCGAGTGCCAATTTCATGGCGGAACCCACACAGACTCGGTGTTTCTCAGTTAGGAAATAACTTTGAAAGACGAAAATGCCATGGAGAGCATGACACCGGCGCCGACGAAGAAGGCGAGGCCTCGGCTGGGTTGGGGCAATGCGAGCTGATAGGCGATCGTGTGGCAGAGGCGCGACGCGGTGAAGATGCGGAAGTGCCACAGAGCGACGCTCAGCGCCGGAGAGGTCGACGCGTAGACGAACCCGATCAGAAAGAAGGGGAGAATGTTTTCAATGTCGTTCAGGTGCATTCTAGAAGACAAACATGCTCATAATGTACCAAAATTAGCCAATCATCGCACATTGCTCGAAGCATTTCAGTCAGATTTTGATGCAATGTTTTGTATCCTTTGAAGTTTCTGTGCCAGTGTATTGGACCTGAGTCTTTCCAATCTTGACTCCTGTCACTGTAAATGGCAACCAGTTCCCTCCAGCATTGGATGAGAGATCTATTCTATGTAACCGGGGGTTTGATGTCCAATCATTGATCCATTCTGGACTGCATTTTGAACCCAATCTTTGTGCAACCCTCTTTGTGTGACCACTGATGTTGAATAGATTTCTATACCAAGTCAGCTGATCATTCTAACAGTGCTCTAACGGCCATATTGTAATGGATGGTCAGCATGATTGGCAACAAAGATAAGAGAGCATGACACATACATGTAAAAAAATTACATGCAGGAGCCATCATGCATGGGTATCATTAAATACACTTGATAAATCACGGATCGAGTACGAGTACCGTATTCACCCATGTATAAGATGCACCTTTTCATCCAAAAATTGAGTACCAAAAGTACAGGTGTGTCTTATACGAGGATCTTTCAAGTCAAAGTGTCTGTCAGCATGTTCAGCGATGTGCAGCCAGATGAGCACAAAATGGACACAGATGAGCACAAAAGAACAACAAAAGAATTGCAAAAGCCAATTGCTTAGTCTGCGAGTGGACAAAAACATGCGCAGGGACACTTTGACTTGAAAGTCCTCGTACATGGGTATGAGATTGCTATATTTTCAATGTGTCCTGATACCAGAAAATCAAGGCAAATGTTGGGGTGCATGTTATGCTTGGGTGCGACTTATACACGGGTGAATACGGTAACCTGCGATGCATGATCGGTCAGAATTGGTACATCCCTCGCACAAAACAACGCAAGAAGTAAAAGGCGTCTTTTGTTCCGAGTTTGACAGAGTTAGCATTTCCTTGGATCTGTCCGCCAGGGTTATTTTTTCGAACAGGTCACTGACCTTCTCGTCCGTTCGACGAAAGAGTCATTTAAAATGGGCTTTTTGTCTGTCCGTTTGCCGAAGACCGCTCGAACGTCTTCATTTGTGACGAAGACCTTCAAAATTCGAAGCGAAACATTCAAAGAACAAAACGATGAACTATAGTACACCGTATTCCAAACGATATGAACTGGAAGTAATGTTCTCCTGACCCCGACTTGACCAAAATTGTACCCGGATCCCTGATCCTGATCCTCGAGTGTGCGCTTTTAATATTTCCTCCAGGGTCGGGCCGACACCCTCCTCGTTGAAAAAGAAAAAGAATACTCACTCCTTTCCTGACTCTAGTGAAACCAGTGAACACGGAATTGAGCACCAGCTTCACCCCGAGGATGGTCAGGTGAAAGACGAATCCGGCAAAGACAGGATTGTCGAGGGACATCCACATCTCTGAAGCTGGCATGGCAAGCTGGAAATTTTGGCGGTTTTGTTTCCCTTGTCTGCCGGCTGTCTTTCGTTTTATCTCTCTCACTTGTGCTCAGGTTTGGAAAACAGGTATTCCACTTTATGATCTGAATTGACAAAGGTCAACTGGTGAGTTCAGCAAACGAGGTGCACATGATGTGTGTTGGCCCGCACCTTTGGTGCAAGGAATAACTGCAGTCCTGGTTGGGACACTTCTGTTTTCAGTTTGCTTTTGCACTTTTTTGAATTTTGTACCTTCCATTCTCATGACGCCACCGTCGCCGATGCTGTCAGCTTACAAAAAAATATTTGTTTGTGAACAAATAAACACTGCATGGTTGGCACAAATAAAATTTCTATTTTCATTTTGGTTTTGACGCTTCTCACATTTCACAAGTACATTGTGTTTCTGCCACACAGTAAGTCACACTCTCTTTGTCCGTCCCCCTGCACATACTCAAATGTCTCCTCAAATGTGAGGCTGTTAACCACCAGGAAAGACAAAGACAAATAACATTCTAAAAATTCTCTTGAACTGAGGAAATCATCAACAGTTTCACCTTCTCATCAGATGCGATGAGCTCATCTTTGCTCCCTGACACCTTCTGCAGCATGCCTCCTCCAGGCCAGAAGCACCTGCAGCTCCTTGGCGGTGTATGATGTGTATTCCGTTGCTGCACCACACATTGGAACTGTTCACATTTGCAGCCCAACTGCAGCCTAAATTGTAGCTGAAATACAGCCCAAATTGCCAAATGCAGCCCAAATTGCTACCCAAAATGCAGCCCAAATTGCTACCCAAAATGCAACCCAGATTCATTGTAAAATACGAGGGGTTCTGCAATTCTGGCAGGATTTTTGGCCGGTGCACCTTGTTCATGTTGACAGTTCGGTGCGCAAATTTAGTCAGACAACCAACGCAATGACCTAACCTTGCTGCAATTCCATTTGAGACTCTCTCACACAGTGTTGACACAGGAAGACTGAAAATCAAGTCTAAAGATGAAGCGGCCGACAGAAATAAGTCTGCAAGTGCAACAACATATCAACATACTGTTCTGTCTCCACCTGGGCCACACCCTCAAGAAAACCAGACAGATGATGAACTTGGCTTACAGGACAAGCACTTTGAGTTACTCTCAGATACAGTTTTGGTTCAAGGCATTTTCCACAAGAAGGATTTCTGTGGTTGATCTCCCTCGCGCTGCAAAGACCAGGACTGGCCACTCAGAGGAGAACATTCAGACTGTCCACAATGTCCTGGCTGTTGACAGATGCCTCACAATTGCTGCCATGTCTGACTTCACCGGGATCAAGCCAGGAAACATCTAAAGGATACTTCATCTTGACTTGGGGTTTGTGAGAAAATGCACCTGCTTTGTCCCCCATCTCCTGACTGGAGCCCAAGAGAAGCAGCACCTGGAAACCAGTTCCCTCATGCTGAGAAGGGCAGGAACAGACAGAAAGTTCCTGGAATCAATTGTCACAATGGATGAAAGTTGGTTGTACTTGTATGATCCGGACATGAGGATGCAGGCTTCCCAGTGGTTGGAGAAAGGTGTCAACCCCCCTTTCATCTGCAAGAGGGAGATGAGCATCAGCAAAGTGCTGCTGATTTCTTTTTTTGATCACCAGGGATTGGTGCACTCTGAATTTCTGCGCAACCAAACTGTCACCTCCCTCATCTTTGTGGATATTCTCTGGTGCTTCCACAGAAGTCTGAGAATCAGAAGACCAAGACTGTTCTGGTCCTACTGGTTGCATATGGACAACGCAAGTCCCCACACTGCCCTGGACACCAGGATATTCCTTCTGCAGACAGGGACACAAGTGTTGCCCCACCCCACCCCTACTTGCCTGACCTAGTGCCAAATGATTTCTTCTTTTACCCATGGGTCAAGAGAGACCTCAAAGGCAACAGGTACTCCACCCTGGAGGAACTGGAAGCTGCAGCTGATGACCAGATCGCTCTGATCCCCTCCAAAGATTTCCATGAGTGCATTTGCAGTCAGTGGCCCAAATGGTGGGCGCAGTGTGTCAATTCTGCCAGCACATATTTCAAGGGAGTTGGAAACCAATGAAGCCAAAGAAAGCACTTGTTCTGACAGTGTGTAGACCTTGTTTGTGTTGTTTTTGTTTGGGTGGCAATTAGTGACTGTCTGACCCAACTGGGTACTGTGTTGCATCACCTTGTGCCGCCTTGATGACCATTTCTGTGTCAAACGGTTTGACCCCTAGTTGCATGCACAAAGGCAAAAATCCTGCCAGAATTGCAGAACCCCTCGTATGTACAGAATTGTTCAGGATGCATTTGGCAAACACAGACATGCATTCGCATACCCTGGCACACTTTGGGCTGCATGTGGGCTACATTTTGGGCTGCCCTGGCTATGAACTTTAACATTCCAGTGGGCCAAGAAAAACAATTGTTATATATATTTACCATGACCACCCCCTAAGTACTGCCATGGCCTTCCATAGCCACAGCAACAGCAACAGCCACAGCCAATCATAGCATTACCCTAGATGGAGCCACTATCCTAAGCTGGGCACATGACCCAGACTGCCAACACACAATAGCTTGTGACACCATAGAGGAAGG
>JAAUXT010096870.1_pt1 | contig 11536 bp, 10 predicted proteins | sample 7278171 | NCBI WGS metagenome assembly JAAUXT01 (sample SAMN14350112, study PRJNA611818) | marine sediment metagenome | isolation source: surface marine sediment (1.8m) | place: French Polynesia: Moorea | collected 2018-08
ACTTTCAAACTCGCGTTCACAGATTTAGCCTCTTGATGCCTATAGGTGATTTTCACCATCACCATACATTATACATAATGTATGCTTCAAGGTTCAAATCACCTAAAAAGCCCTGGCATTAATCGAAATGTTCTTTTCCAACTGGTGTGTATATTGGCCATTTTGTTGGTCCATCTTTATTGCTTCATCAAGAGTTGTTTTAAAACCTGTTTGCACAAGCAATCTAGACAGGAAAATTCCTGCGAATTGTCTGGACCCTTTTCTGCAAACTGTTAGGAAGGCCATCAATTCACCATTATCTGTTGGGAACAATAGAATCGGAAATAGCAGTTTCCACACATACCAAAAAAATAGAATTCTTGGAGTTTGAAGTGGGACCTGGGTGGAATATCCTTGGCCTCTTTGACTGCAAGTCCCCCAGAAGGAACTGGCAAAGAGTAGGGAAAACCCCACATTGTAATTCCAACTGGCCTGCCATCTGTCCATTGTAGGTGGCCAGTCTGATCCTGGGAAGTAGAACATACACAAAACATTTTAACTTCCAAGATTAACAAAGAGAAAGAAACACAAGTTGAAAAATTTGTGTACTGTTGGACTAGAAACTCAGTTTGCTGAGCGATGGTTTTCAGTTGAACTTTCCTGGGTTCCTACCAAATAGGAATTGCCAGTTTAATATCAGAGAAGCTCAACAGAGAAATATTTCAGCAACAAGATTCACCTTGAAAATTAGACCCAAATACACTGTAGACAAGTACAACTGTGTTCCCAATAATTTGATCATGTCAATCAACTCTTTGACTTCTGACTGAGACACCAAACCTGGCAAATGTCCTCCTGATGCCTTGCATATTCTGTGAGCATCCTCCCAACTCTTTTTTTCTTTAAGAATGGGACAAAAGACACATGCATGGGATCTGTGTCACTTCAGATAGCTGTGATAAAATTGTGGTAGAAGAAATTGTTGTCTAGATGATGTGTTATGAAAATTCAGCTCTGGTTGCTTCCATCTGTATGATAATGAACAGGTCTTGCTCTTACAGCAAGTCTGATTGGATAATTCTAATGAAGCATTGAAAGTTTTCCCAGGCAAAGCAACTTGTATCATATCATTGCATGTCAGAAACATGGTATTTGTCAACTTGGAACTCCACTCAATTTTGAATGTGCCAACATTTTCCATGGGATGTCTGCAGTTAACTAAATCCAAGAATTCATAATTTATTGGCATTGTTGCAGAAAAATTAAACCATCTTGGACTGAGACATTGATTGACAGAAAAATTGAACAGCCCCAGTGAACATGTGCTCAAGATTCCTTGGAGAGAAAGAGACAGAACTATATCAGGATAAAGGAACTTGGAGAAAGATTCCTTGAGACAAATGGATCCTGAGGCTAGATTGGTGATATCTGAATGACCTTGAGGAGCCTGACCCTGTACTTGGCCAGCTGTGTACTTCACTGCCAAAATTCTCACATCATATGAAAGCCCAGATTCCACAGAGTAGAGCAAATCTGGAAACTCAGTTGGTGTGTGCACAAACAACAATCTGGTTTGGAAGAAATGAACCTTTTGGGCATTGGGTCTGGTTGGTATTTGGTACCAGAAACTGAAGATACGTTTGGTTGTTCTCAAATTTTTTGGACCCAGGGTTCCGAGCATGTTGATTTGTTTTGGGTGAAGATAGTCTTCTTCACACTGTTTCTTGCTGCTGTGGAAGGTTGCAGAACTATTTTGTGGAGTGCTTATTGTGAAAAAGGCTTCCACTCTGTGTTGGTTTGCCCACCGTTTTCTTGCCAGGGTGGTGTGCAAACGATAATCATTACCATAATACTTGGTGTATTTTATCTCCACAGAACTAAATTGTTCCAGATTGGTATGTCTTGAAAAGTAGAAAATGAGCAGGCAGTCACGCATTTGCACAGTTCTATTTGTGGGTAGAAAGTGAGCTGAAATCTGAAAGACAACACAGCTGTTTGAGCTGCTCGTTTCAACAGGAAACAATGCATGCAACAGGTGTATATGTCTATAACCTGCATGAGTGTGTTGTTTTCTCAAAACAAATTCTGCTGGAAGGGTTCTTCTGGTGCAAGGGTTGATAAAGACACCCTGGCAGAGGGTTGTCTTTGCACAAAATGAACTATTTATGGAACCTTTAGTAGCAAGATGGACAGTAATGAATGTTACATTTGAAGCTGCTGTGTATGTTTGGCCCACTTTGATAATGTTGGGGTGTTTGTTGCAAATTTGATAGGTTTGGACAAACCCCAACCCATCAAAGAATGTGAAAGCACCATAAAAGCATGAATAGAATCCAGATTTATGAAAGTGAAGAAATGTGATTTGACCAAGGTTTGATCTTCATCAGCAGTAATTTTTATGACTTTGTGGTAAAATTTATTTTGGGGTGTCCCAACACTGCCTCCCAAAGTAAAATTCACTGTTCTGTCAATTTTGACTGATTTGTGCTTCACTTGTTGTGAAGTATAATTGATTGATGCTGTGCTTTTGTTGAGGTGGTGCAAATGGCTGAAAAAGCAATGAAAGAAATTAATATGGAAAACTGTTCTTCTGGCCTGCTTCTGCATGTAATGGATATTTTGTTGGTTGTATACAAATATGTGTGTCTCATGGTGAAAAGCAATTTCTATGCTTTCATATCTTTGCACTGTCAGGAATGTGTGGAATACTGTGATTGGTTTGTATTTTATTCTTGAAATAGTTGTTGTGCTGAAGAGAACATATTTTCTGTGAATATTTCTGACTTCATAAAATGTGTCTTCAGTGGTTCGTGCATTGTCCAAAATCTGGTGGTGAAATGTCACAGTGGTTGTTCTGCCATGACAAATCACCCTGCAAGGTTTGTACAAAATGGTGAATACATTGTCTAAATAAGCAGACCATTGTGATCTACTCATACAATAAAACAAATTGTGCTGGTGTGAGTTGATGATCAGGAAAAACTCATTCAGCTTATTACAGGGACTCTTGTCAGACACAAGGCACCAGCCTGACAACCCAAATTTCACAAAGGTGATGTTTATTCCAAAATTTACAGTTGTATTGTAGTGGTACATTGTAACCCTCTCTGCAAAATTTTGAAGGCTAACATAGTTGTTATTGAGAGTAGCTGAGAGTGTGTAATACACTATATCAAGGCACTGCTGTCCAACCGGCTGTGTGGTTCTGAATGATGCAAATATTCCAGTGTTGGGATGAGGAGCACATTTCACTGCAAGTTTTGGAAGTTTGGCAGGTGCTAAGATCTGGAGGAAACTTGGGAATATGAAAGTTTGGCAGTTTGCTGCTCTCTTGAAAAATTCATCAGAATAAACTGTAGTTCTAACAAGGTACTGCAACAACGAATACTTATCAATGTGTTCAATGCTATACTTTCCTATGAGAGACACAAAGGGAGCCCAGGCATGCCTCAGTTTTACCCAACCACTTTTATTTACTTTTGGGTCAAAATTTGGAAATAGTTTATCCACTTTGTAACCATATTGTGTAAAGTTTGTTTGTGATTCAGGACTCAGTGCATCAGCAATGGAGAGGCAGAGGAACCAGCACAGAAAAGGCATCAGTAAAAACTGCAAAGTATGAGCCTTGTGACTTGATGCTGTCTCCTTGATGAGCCTCTCAGCTCCTGTTGTCATGGTGTTGTCACGGAAATCCTTGCAAAGCAATAAAAAGGGGAAATGTGCTGCCTGTTGTCCATGTTTCCAAGATTTGTTTCCAACAAATTATTACGTCACCAGAAAGTCAGTGTAATCCTGTGAACCTGATGCTCAATTGATGAAACATCTCTTCACTCGAGCCCAAGGTCTCGTGGCCTTGTTTGAGGACTCTTTGCACACAATGGACAATGATAATGGGACATCCCTGTCCCCTGGATGCAGGATCTACTTCTTGGATAGCAATGCACGATTTAAAGCTGGAATGATTATTTTTATATATATATTTTGCTTTTGTTGCATTGTTCTATGTTCAGTCTCTGTCTGAGAACAACATCAATTGTCCCTCTATTTCCATGGATACTGGAATTGTGCTTCTCAGTAACTGACCTTACCATATGTCACACCACTGTTCTGTCTTTCAATAGATGTTTACACAGCTTTTGTGTAGTATGCCTGTCTCGTGGGCCCAGCATCTGCTTCCCAGATTGAATCACAACACCAGGAGTTACATTTCCATCAAAACAAACAAAAGCAGAAATAATTGCTTCTGTTGTCTTATGGGAACAATTCAGTATTGCTCTGCCTGAAACATCAACAAGTCATCAACTTTGTAGCTTTCCAGCCGTTTAGACTTCTGTGTCCTGCTGGACAAATTTTCCTTGTGCTGTACCTGCTGACTTGAGACCTCCAGAAATTTTCCCTGCTTTCCTCTTGTACCTGGATATTGTGCTTTTCAAAGCCTTTGCTTCTGCATTGTTCTGTTTCAAAATATGTTTGCTGAAATTCACAAAATATTTCTATCTTCTGTGTTGCTTGGCATCTCACTGAGATCAATCTGTATGATTGGATCTTCTGTGAATCAATGTAGATTGTCTCTGCACTGTTGCTGAAGATTTTTTCCAACATTGTGCATTGTTCATTGAAAGTTCATGCACTTCATGACTTCCTGAGAGTTTGAGAACAAAGAGGGAGTGATGGTCGAGGCAGATGTTTGGGTCGTGTTTGGGCTGCACAACACCCCAGATGTATCTCGCGTTGTCTTTCATCACCTGTCTGAAATTGCGTGGGATGAGCAAGGCTTCAACCTCCAAATGAAAACAAAAATGCAAATGGTGTTTGGGGCCACATGACAGCAGCCATGATCAGACTTCAAGGTGGGATTGTAGATCCGTGGCTTGGACTCTTTACCCGATTGGCCGTCCACTGCGTAGATCTGGAAGAGGAAGCCAGCATATGGGTGCCATTTCACACACAACCCACAAGTTTCAGATATTGACATCAATCTCCATATTGCCTTTCGGTCTGTTGCCAACGTCTGTACTCTGTACTCATTTCCGCTCTTGCAAGAAGGTACCTCAAACCCCTAAACAATGAATTTGAAGAAAGATGTTTGTCTGAGGTGCAGCTTCTGAGGTCCATGTGCGTGTGTGCGTGTGTGTGTATGTGTGTGCATGTGTGTGTGTGAGCTGTGTTATCAGTGTGCATGTGTGTGTAACTTTTAGTCTACATATTGTGTGTCCAACTGGTGTCTATGTGTCCTGTCTTTGTACGTCTCTTCCACTTTGTAGACAACAGAGAAGAACATTGACCAAAAGGCTCAGGCTGAACCTGGTCCATACTGCTGGAAACTCAGCAGCCAACAACGAATGATTGGCACCAGAAATTGGAAAAGGATCTTGTACTGCAAATTTGTGAAGAGTCTTTTGTGCCACTTCTTGAACATCTCGCAGTGCTTGTATTTTTGAGGAACAGCTCAGAAACAATCATCGTCTTGTCACCAGAACAAAGCAACACTTAAAACAATAAGACTACAAAGAGTAAATTGCTTCCGAAATCAAAGATGACTTCCAGATAAAGAATCAGGAAGCAGAAATCAAGCAACACACACTTTTTATTTGGTCAAAAGGGATGTCCCATACTACATTATCCAAAAGGTTTTTGACCAAGATGTGTTGTTCTGATCAAAACAGATATTGTGCCTTGAGATTGTGTTTGTGAATTGTTATAGTTGGACAGACATTTTTTACTTTATTCAGTAAGAATCATAAAGTGCCTTGATCACAGCTGCACCAAGGTCCTGATTCCAAAAGTACAACTCATCTACTGATAAATCTCCATGTCCTCCACTTCTGTTTGCCTTATCCCTGCCAAGAATGACATTTCCGCTGGTGTGACCAAGACTCATGGAGGACACACTAAGATCAGAGTAAACATGGCATCCATTCAAATACACTGAAATTCCATCATTGGGACCATAGAGCACCAGAGCAATGTGAAGCCATTCATGTAGAATTTTCTCTAATGACACAGCATGGTGTCCTGTTGTTGTTGACACAACAAATCTACAATGAACAAAAATACATATTCATACCAGTGCCACAATGTTTTCAGTATTCTCATGGACCTTGTACTTTTCGGTGGTCATTCAATTGCTTCACAATGATTCATTTTTGCCTTCTCACCTGATTACACCTTTATCTGACCACCTAAGCCTCCACCTCTCACTTATTGGGTCATCATCTAGTGTTGACAGGAGTCCCTCCCATCCTCCTCTCACATGTCTGGTCTTCATCCACATAGCTAAGGTGGCACCACTGGTGCAGTTGGATGGTTTCCAGAGACAGAGCGTTTTGTACAGAGAAGTCAGGTTTGCCCATTGTTGGAGACATTTTTTGAAACTGAGTGAGAGCCCCACCTAAAAATGTCAATGATGACAGTTTGGAAAAAGAAACTTTGTTATGAGAAAATGACACTGAACTTCTTATTCACTTGTGTCAAAAAGGAATTGAATTATGTTGCAGTTTTGATCTGCCATAATCATTACCTTCCCCATCAACTGCAAAGGGTCATTGTACAAATCCATGTCTGACACATCTTCAAAGTCCTCATAGAAATGAGGTATAGGAATTTCAATGAAATCTGACAATACGGCGAAAACATTTGAAAGCATTAGAAAATATATGTGAGACAACAGGACTCAAAAAATTTCACTCAATCTTTGCACTTGGAAATGTTCCAGACTGAAAAATGTGACCTACTTTTGGAGAACAGTTCACCAGCGCAAGAAGTCACATCAGATCCTCTTGTACCCTTTTGATGAATCATTCTGCATAATTTACCAGAAAATTTGAAGGCAACACAATCTGCATCCCATTTACATCTGCAGACAAATGTTCATTGTTGGTTTCTGAAAACATTTACTTCAAAGAAGAAAATAGCATTTCCTCAGCACAATTATGTCAATCATTTACCTTCTTGCACACATTGTCACTGATTCTGCAGAGAATGGTGGTGCTATCTGGTTGAAACCTGGTACAACATCAACAGGTGTAAATTCACTGCTGTCTGATGACACTTTACCCAAGGTCACTGCTACAGTACATGCCCAAAGAACACTCATGGTTTCCTTCCAAATCATACAGACCATGTCCCTGTGGGTACAGTTTCAGTGTTATTTCCCTTGCTCACACTTTACTTTGCACTCACTCTAAATGATGTTGTGTCTTTGTGTTGGTCGATTTGTGCAAATTACATTGTTGATCCGACTGTAATGGTGGTTCCGCACAAACAATAGGAACTTTCTTCCATTCACATGTTGCCCAGGGTAACAACAATTGTTTATTTGAAAGAAATTGTTCTCCCTCCACTGGCAACATTGGTCTTTTTTTCAGAAAAAAATCACACCCTCCTCTACATAGAACAGACTCAGAGTGAAAATGCGAAGTTGTGGAATGCACATGTTGCAGTTTGGGTTTACACAAAGAAACCCATCTATTGTCTAGATACGCCATGACATGTGTGCAGTCTATTGAGGCAACAAGCTTCTGCACCAGAAGACTGTGCAGGTCTGTTGCAACTTCTGCAGCGCTGTGAGCCCAAGATGAATGGTGTCCTGCATGTGCTGAATCGCAGGAGCAAAGTCATTTTGTTGGGGACCCAGGTACTAAAAGGTCAAAGGGAACAACAATAACAACAGGATGAGTGTTTGTCTCTTCTGTCGGATATGCGGATCAAGCGCATGGGCGTTGGGGGGGGGGGGGGGCAGAAGTCTGAGTGGTGAGGTGATTCTGGTGGATACGGACAGAAAAAAGGTGCCTGGCTGAAAAAGTTGACTGGGGGAAATTGTTGAGACAACAAATTTGAGACAAAGAAAGTTTCAAGATTTCCTATGGTTTTGGATGGTTTTATTGAACACATTTGCCCCCTCATCAGGTGTCAGTAAGATTCATATATTTCCTCAACCACAGCTGCACCCAGTGGCTGATTCCAGAAATACAGCTCATCAACCATGACATCAGCATAATTCTTATCTTTCATTGCCTCATCTCTGCATAGAACAACATTTCCACTGGTTTCACCAAAACTTCTAGGAGCACCAGAGAGATTTGATTTGACAAGGCTTCCATTGATGTACATTGAAATGCCATCCTCAGGGCCATAGTACACCAGAACCATGTGAATCCAGTCATAGCTGATGGGTCCCACTTTGATGCCATAAAGAGCAGTTTTAGTTGCAACAATGAACCTGAAATGAACAAGCTGAAAAAGTTCACTTTCAAACAACAACAAAAGTTGATGTACTTTCTCTGTTTCTGCACATTCAAATGCTGGTTTTGTTGGTGCTCATTGTCCAAACAAACAGAAGTTTTGTGACATGGAGATAGACATGTACTTCAGATCTCCAGTGTCTGTCCATCTCAGCCTCCATCGCTCTCTTGATGAGGCTTCGTCTATTGTTGAGAAAATTCCTTCAAAGCCTCCTTCTCTTTGTCTTGTCTTTATCCACATGGCTAAAGTAGCACCACTGGTGCATTTAGATGGCCTCCACAGACAGGGAGTTCTGTGCAGCGCAGTTAGATTGGCCCATTGACTCTGACTTGCATTGCAATGGAGAGAAAGCCCAACCTGAAGTTTCAGATGGATATCATCAACAGCAAGAGACTTCACAGAATGGAGGCAACTGGTTCTTCAAAGCACAAATCTGTTTCTATGTTCTATCCAGGTGTGCTTTTCTCCTCTGCAGAAACATGTGCAGTGCATGAATTTTGCACCAACTGCCCATTGCCAGCTCAAAAAATATACTGGAAGAAAAGGACTCGCCATTTTTATTTCTTATCAGATAAAAGTCTCACCTTGCCCATAGATTGTGAAGCACCATTGTGCAATTCTACTTCTGCCAAATCCTCAAAATCCTCACGGTAGAATGGTTCAGGAACATTTTGCTCATCTTGATATATTATTGAGACGAAAAAAGAATTCATTTCAAGGCCAACTCATTGGCATTGGTCATTTTTTTCCATGGCACACAACCATTAGAACACTTCAAAGCAAATGATTGACCACCTTTGATGAACAGGTCAGCAACAGAGGAAGTCACATCTGTCCCTGCTGGACCATTTTGATAAATCATGTTACAATATTCTTCAGATAACTTGACAGCAACACAGGCAGCATCCCTTTTACATCTACCAAAGAGAGAGAACCAGGTCAGAATGATGTACAAGTCTGAATCGCACATGTGAGATACACATACCTTCTTGCACACTCTGTGATTGTGTTTACACCCTGTTGTGGGGACATCTGGTTGTAACCTGGCACCACATCAACTCTTCTGAAATAACTTCCACCTGTAGATATTTTACATAGGGTTGAGCCAAAACTGCAGATCAAGAGGAAACTCAAGGCTTTCCCAGTTATCATCTTCAGGCGGATTTGCTTTGTTGGAAGATTTCGGCTGTGAAGTGCCTACAACTTGGAATTGTATTGCAAAAGAGTTGCGTTCCATACAGCTGTTTATGGATATATCTGTCGGTGTTATGCAATTGTATAATCTTGCATTGTCATGAATCTGCCTGCAGCTATGATTGATCTTGAGCCCCTGTTTGTTGATGCCCAAGGTGTACAGCACACCTTCGGGGCAGAGCACCCATTGGTTCTACGGTACAGGCATGGTCCGCCATACCTCGCATGTCTCAACTGCTCCACAATGACCAACCCCGCCCTGTGGACCAGCTACCCCGTGTGCAAGGAGGCTGGCTGACCTTGTCTGTTTCTTTCTTTCTTTCTTTCTTTCTTTCTTTCTTTCTTTGTTTTTTCTTTCTTCTTTCCTTTTCTTTCTCTTGATTTTCCTTCGATTTCTCAACTTTCTTTTCTTTTATTTTCTGACATTTTCTTTACCTTTCTTTAGTGTGCTTGTTTGCTTGTTTCTTTTAATCTTTTCATCTTTCTTTTTTTCTTTCTTCTTCTTTGCTTCCGCGACCAAAATTGTGAGCCTGTATCTGTGCGTGAAGCTGTGACCCGGATTACCACGCCCCCACATGCTACCAAACCCCCAGGGGGTGTACACCGGGAGGGGGGTATTATTATTTATGCTCATACCAGGGTACGGCAGAGTGTACAGCCCAGGTAAAAGAATTTCTGCGACAAATGATCTGTAAGGCACACTCGTGTCTGTCTTTTGTCAATCACTCTCACTTGGTAGCTTGAATTATTTCAGTGTTGGGTGACATCAAACCTGCACTTTGCCTTGAACACTGCTTCCGACCAGATGTGCTGTTGTGTAATCGAACCACCTCCAATCGAACCCTCGATTGTCGGTTCCATCACACATGATTCTTTCCTGCTCTCCTCTGAAACTGTAACTTGGCTGCAGCTTCAGGTGTATACAAACACTTGCACCCCTTACTCTGGGCTTGCTTCTCTGAAGCTCAGGTAAGTGATAATAAATACCTGCCAAAAACCACACCTGTGTGACTCAGCTTTTGCAACCCAGTCTATGAAGACAGGAGGGATCAGCTCCTCTCTCCTGATGAATGCTTGGGAATGGTTCAGCCAGCTGCACGCCAACAGAAGGATGCTGGCCTGAACACCCATACATAACAGTGCGTGCAGCTGTGAACTGCCTGCCAGAGTTCTTTGAAGTGAAAAGAGGACAAACAAAAGGCTTTGTCGGTTCTGCAGGCATGTGTCTTTGTCTTTTTCTCAAAGCGCACGTTTTCTATGAGGAGGTATTGTGGTTGTGTCTCTCCACTTTCATGTTTGTTTTGGGAAAGTAGCTCTGGTGGTGAAGCACTTTGTAGGGTGTGTGTGATGTGCAAGGTGTGACAGTGTGTGAAAATGTGGTGTGTGAGTGCGTGTGTGTGTTTGTGTGTGAGGGTGTGTGTGTGTCTGTGCGTTCGTCTGTGTGTGTGTTTGTGTGTGTGAGGGTGTGCATGTGTTTGGGTGTGTGTGAGGGTGTGTATGTGTGAGGGTGTGTGTGTGAGAGGGTGTGTGTGAGGGTGTGTGCATGTGTGCATGTGTGTCTGTGTGTGTATATGTGAGGGGTATGTGTATGTGTGTGTCTGTGTGAGGGTGTGCATGTGTGAGGGTATGTGTGTGTGCATATGTGAGAGGTGTGTGTATGTGTGTGTGTGTGTGTGTTCGTGTGTCGCTGGGTGTGTGTGTGTCTATGTGAGGGTGTATGGGTTGAACCTTCAGGCGTCGTGGGGCTGTAGCCCGACTCGCTTGGTATCCAGACCCTTGGTGTGTGCCTGGGCCTTTCAGCCTGACCTTGAACTTGAAAAAGCCACACACGTGTGTTTCCCGGTTCTGGGTGTCTTATCATCTCATTACACCGGCACCGCATGGTCTGCTGGATTCGTCCTTATCCTGAATGCGTTGTTGGCGGGTTTCCACTCGGACAATCGTGCGAGTGGAAACGCCCCATGGGTACTTCTGACACCGGGGCATTCTGACACTCCAACAACGCCTCTGAAGATGCATTGGTGTTGTTGCCCTGTCCTGTTTCTCAAAAGAATATTTTCTTGTATCTCATGAGGGAGAATTTCTCCCTCCCTCCCTCCCTCCCTCCCTCCCTCCCTCC
>JAAUXT010109096.1_pt1 | contig 11536 bp, 9 predicted proteins | sample 7278171 | NCBI WGS metagenome assembly JAAUXT01 (sample SAMN14350112, study PRJNA611818) | marine sediment metagenome | isolation source: surface marine sediment (1.8m) | place: French Polynesia: Moorea | collected 2018-08
AAATATCATAGATGGTATGAGAAGGTAAGGGGGTAAGGATGGGGTGGGATTTTGGCAAAATTCCACACATTCCATACATTCCAAAGTGTGGACATTTAAGCTGAGAGCGGTACCTAGATGGCCGCTACGCGACCATCAATGAATTACTCCGGAGCAAAAACGTAAATATTTTTGTGTTTGTACAACGTGACAGGCAGGATGTCGTGCTTATGACTTTCGAAGTTTTGTCAACACAAAAACCCACTTTCGGCATATTTCTTTTGCGGCTGCAGCACACTTGAAGCCTGGAAAATTGGGTTCGTTTCGCACAGGTCCGCCTTCACCACAGCAGGAGTTGAGATCAGTCCGATAGGAGAATCGCGAAGGTTAATGAGGACACGGGGACGTGCTTACAAGACAAATCGGCTTTAACAAGGCCGCTCCTTGATGCAAGGATTTCCAATAGAATGGTTGGTTCAAATGCCTGTTGTTGATGAGTGACCATGTGCCAGGCGAACGCTCTTCAAAACCCTGGACGAATGCATGGCAAGGTTGGACGGATTGCAAAATTGTTTGCGGCATGAACAAACAGGCCTGGCAAAATGAGGATCAACTCGTTTCCTCCCGCGTCCTCAATCGTGCGAGCACAGAGAGGAGATTCGAATGAAATGCCCACCGGTGTCCGTTTCAAAGAGCAAGGTGAATCAAGTAATCACAAACATAAGATGAATAGTTTTTCGTGATGACAAAAAAGGAGCCCGCGTGGACAGTGACTCCGCAGTTGTGGGCAATGATACTCTTGTCCTGAGCGACAAAGAAAACTGAGGTCAATCAGTCTCAGAAACACAATCCTGACTGAAAACCGCAGTGCTGGTCGCGAAGACTTCCCACCAAACAATGAGGCCAATGCTCACTTGTTCTGCTGGAATCAGACTCTCTGGATCAGTGATGTATTTTTGACGTGCAGTCTGAGCTTGGCTCAGACGGTGGTTTGTTCTGAGGTCCCGAGCTCTGCACGTTTCGCTCGGAGTTTCGCTCTGCGTGCTGACACGAGTCAGATGTCATTTGGCTGAGAAGCAAACCCAACAAGTGCTGAGCTTCATGGATTTTGCGCAGTCTCAGGTCCGCTCCACCCCCGCTGCTAATGGTAATTGGAATGGTCCTTGAAACACTGTCGCAATCTGTGCTGTTTTCATGGATTGCAGCTAAACTTCATGCACTCGTACGAGAGAACCAGCCCACCCAGATGTACCAGCCTCTGGTGCGTCGAACCTGTTTGACAGGATAGAACCAGGACCTTCAGCAGGAACCAGCCACAGACGGATTTGGTTCAGGTTTTGTGAGCCAACGTCCAATGACTTTCTTCAAAAATAAACCTCGGAAAGTTTCCACTGGTGTGAAGTTTCAGAGAAAAAGACAAAAATTCAGGCTCAAATTAATCATCTCATTCTTCTCTTGCAATGTCAGTCATGCACACACGTTTTCCAAGTTTTCCTATCACCGAACCCAAAATCGCCACCAAAACCAACTCAGACCAAACACACCCCACACGACGACTTTGCCGTCGCTGGTCCACCATGGGCCACATCAGACCCGTCAAAACTACTTCCTTCGACTCAGCGCGCAGCTGGGCTCACACGAGATACAACATGGACGTTTGCTTGGTGGGAATGCATTAGCGATTGTCTTAAAATTCATTGAGAACTGGTCCCCTCACAAGGGAGAGGCTGGTTGTGCAGCTTGACTGACAAGAGAACACACTGATAGGAACAGTCATTACCCTCAAGGTCAAAGCCAACCCTTGTTACTGTGCTCCTGCTGACCTGATCCTGGCGTTTTGAGTTGCCCCGAGAGAAAAGTTGGTTCCCAGAGAAAAACGTGTGGAATGTCTGCAGACAGACACAGAACACTTGTGACATCTGCTGAGACTGCGACAGCCACACCAATGATCCGTGCGAACCCGACCCTCTTTGCAAAAGACGCACGCATGATTTTTGACTACAGGAACAAAGTTGAAAACATCCTCGTCATTGATTTCGTGGACTTATTGGGAACGCCAGGGGGCATGCAGCACGAAGAAACAGTGGGCCATTATCCAGTGAGCCAGGTGAACAAACCCGGTAGGCTGCAGAAAGTTACTTCTCACGAAGAATGCAGAGGCTAGAACCAATGTTATCCAGTGATAGAGATTGCACGAAAATTTGTTGGTTTACACCAAAGAACATCTCGTGTATTTTAATTGCACGAAAATCGTGCACACTTTCATTTCGCCATTGCTTCCTGAAATGCTACAGACCCTTCCTTGGAACTCACCTTGATTTGATGTTTCCATCCTGGAAAAGGCGTGTCTTTATCGAAAGCGGACTTGCAAATTACCTGAAACAAAGTCCCAATTAACGTTGACATTGCGGAAATTACCGCCATTGTCAGTTTGGCACAGCTACAATTGTGCTCCTGTGGTGCTGGCGTCTTTTCTTTGTCTTGCTCCCCTTTTCCCTCGGCCCTGTCACAAAGTCAGGTCACATCGATTCTGGAGAGAATTACGTGCCTCTGAAATGGCCACTGCCCACCCTATTTGTTCCTGATTTCGTGGAAGGTAGATGTGAACGAGGATCGTTAGTGTTGTTCACAAAGAATCACGAACAAAACCAGGAAAATTTGTTTTTGTCACGAGTTTCTGCTTCCTCCTCATTCTGCAAGGACCGGAGAACTGCATCCCATCAAGGAGATTGATGCTCGTTTCTCACCACTGACCTTTTCGCGCAACTTTTCCATTTTGAGTACAAGGCCACCCATTAGAATGCCTGCCTCACGGTTCACGTGTGCAAATAAGTTGACACCGTTCACAGAAAGTCGGACCGAAGTGTCTCTTTCCGCTCCCACTCAAACATTTTCAAGAGGTGGACTGCGCAGGCGACATTGAGATGAATATAAATTGAAGGAAGCACCTCTGACCAAATCCCGCTTCTAAATTCATGGAAAGTTCTCTTTCCGAATTAGCGTGGGGCTGTGGCTTGGTCGCTTTCTGGACGTTTTCGCAGTTTTATGGCTTGAAATGAGTGGACTCGAGGGTGAGTGTCCTGTCTGCTTCTCAATGAACCTTCGTCAGTCGCCCCAAGGACATGGCCAACACGGTTGTACGAGAGATGACAAAGGTTTTGTTCATTTTCCCGGAATTTTATTGTTCACCAAAATATTTCGTATCTTTGGCTTTGACAACATTTGGATTCCTTTCGTCTGGAAGATTTCGAGAAGCATCGCTGGAAAACTGAGTAGTCACTTCCGGCTTCTGGAGACCGATATCAGTTGCGTTACGTGTGAAAGCGCATGTTTTCACCCGTAATTGAACCTTCCCGCCAACCCTACTTGAAGCTGAAGTACAGCTTCACCTGAGAGCATACCCAGGAGTAGCTTGGATATAAGAATCCAGCCCTTGAGCAGCTTGGAGTTGTTGTTCTGTTGTTGTTTGAATGTATGCTTTGTAGTTAAGAGAGTTGGCAAATAAATTAGCTGGCAGACTGAGGATTCTATACAACTTGTTTGCTTGCAAAAATTAGTGTGGGAGCACAGTTGTGTCATGAAGAGGTTTGGGGACAAGTTGTGGTGACTGCCAGGTGCCTATGGGTATGCCCGTGGGTACAGGGCGGAATACCCACACAACAGTTGTGGACTTGTTGCACCCTCGTTCTTTTTGTCGCCAACGAAATCGTCTGAAGGATTTTGGTCCCTTTTACGGATTGAATTTTTCAACATTTTAAACCAAATAAAACTACATGTGGCGTCTGAAGTCTGCATCCTTGCTCTGCAACGTGACGAAACACAAGACACAATGTAATCACATTTTCTGGGGACAGTTCGGCTCCGTGGTTTGTTCTCAACGCGAGTCTCTTGCCCACCATGAACAATGTCGTCCTTGCAACAGCATAGAAACATGTTCAATTGGTTTTCCAGAGGTTCTTCCTTTCAGATGGTGGTTTGTGTTGGGTTTGGATCTGACAGTTGACAAACATTGCCATTTCCTTGCACAGTATGGATCTACCACAGACGGTCGTGCCTTCGGCCATCTGATGGGGCTTTAGTGAAACACACACCGGCTTCTTTGATTCCAACCGAACTTTGGGCTTCCACTGGTTGAGGCAATTCAGCTGATTATGTTTCCACACGAACTAAAACTGACATTTCGGTGTGCACGCTCTTGGATGCGATTTCGTTTTCCAACACGACGCAGATCAATCACAGAAAGGAATTTGACTTGGATCCATTTGATCCGGTCATGGAACTCGCAGGAAATGAACATCATGATGGTTCAAAAGCGAAGCGTGACTGCATGATTGTCTGAAAACGTGAATGTTTGAATTGACTTTCCAGCCAAAAAGTCAAATCTTCCTCAAAACCCCTGTCACCTCAAGGTTGTTCTGACATCGTAATCTTTGGCGAAGAACTTGCTCATTTCCTGCAGACGTCTGAGGTTTGTCCACTTTTTTCTCGTTTTTTTCTAAAAGCTCAAAATTATGCAAAATCAGCTGCCAGGCAAATAATTAACCTCAAAATATCCGAAGGTGAACACAGGAGATCAAAAATTGATGAAGTCGCTGTAAACGGTGGAGTGACATTGGTAATTGGGGTTAATTTTCTCGACTCGTGCAAGTCGTAAACAATTCCAATCGTCACTTGATGAATAGATTCATGAGGAAACACCGAATGACTGCAACAAAATGCATTTCTCAAGCAAATGTTTGTGACTGGTCAACTGTTGTTCTTTTCTCTTGTTGCAAGACGTTTTGATATAAAAAAAACGTTTTTCAGAAACTAGACAAATGTAAATTTATGCAGGACCCTCGCACATCTCCAACACAGAGATGAAGCGTTCGGCAGCACTCCACGTTAGAAGTGAGGAAAAATGCTTGGTCGATGAATCCGCACCTGTGAGCTGTTTGCGAGATTGGCAGATCTGCAAATAGACTTGAATTGGCGACACGTGCCCGCGGGGTTGTCCCGGTGGGATCGCCGTCGGTTCATTAGATCCGCACGCGTGCTCACACATGCGGAATTACCTGTCTGAGGCACACTTCTTTGTGGTTGATTTGTAGATACGTCCGCACTTTGTGTGCGCTGATGAGCTGTGTCAAACGCTACCGGACACACAACTGCCAATTTGTTCATCCCCGAATCCACTCACGAGAAAGCTGCGTGCAGAAGGCTGCATGGGGCCAGACTCAAGCGTATCAAAGATTCATGCCTGTTGCTTGTTCTGCTGGGAGGTTTTCAGAGGCAAATTGCCCATGCAGGCGACAACACAATTTTGCACAATTTGATGCGTTGCGGTGAGGCACTTTACGTATTCAGGTGGATATTCTTGAATGGAAAGTGTGAGTGCAGCCTGCACTGTGTTGGCGCGAGTCCGGTACGTGTGTCTGCAGTCTTCTGGTCATCGTGTGCATTATCAAGGTTCTGCCTTCATACGCGCACGAAAATTTTCGTCGAGAACACACAAATGGTTTTGTTGTTCAGACTGTCAGTCATTGGCTTACGCTCATACATGCTGGAATTCATTGACTCTGTTGCACTGCTTGTCCATAATTTAGAACGTGTCATTTGATTCCACCCAAGATTCATGGTCTCGGCCCAACGTTCTGTTGATACAAGAACATCCAGTCCGCCAATCATGCTTGTTCAGTGTCAGCCCTGTGTCCATCAACAAACATGGTGAGGGTCCCTTCCCAAAGCGATCAGAGGGACACTGTTCAGTGATAGTCCGGTATTGGTTTGATTTTGGCTTCCCACAAATAACAAGAGAGTGACAACCTGATAAGGGATCACTCGTAAACCATGTTCACGTTCAACAATGCTGGTTGTGTGGAAGGAACAAAAGGAGGCCTTGACACGCTCAGTGCGACACGAAGAATCCAGTGTGAGCTGAACATTGTTCTCCTGTAACAAGGCACTAGCTTTCTTAGCGCACTCTATGATGCCCTGGATGTCTCCTATGTCCCTCAGAAAAGAGCCAGTGAACACTGTCGTCTTTGTCTAGCTGAGATATTTTCCAGGTGTCACAAACGCGTACATGAGACAAAGACCCATTTTCGAGACAAGAGTCTTTGTTTCCAATGTTGTATCTGGTTGCAAAATGTTGAAACTACTGCTGTTTCTCTTGAAGCGACCTGAGTTGAGTGTCAGGATGGGTTACGTTGAAATGTTCCCTTGCAGCTGAAAGGATGGGCAAAGCGGCGATGATTGGTTTCGCAGAGAACCACCGCCCGCTTGATCTATGGACAACAAAACGAACAGAAATTGATCCGCATCCGCCTGTTGGTTGTGAACGCACGTCCATAAAAATCTGCTGTTCTTACAAGCGTGATCCATTGTGCCCAAGAGTGCGGATGTGATAAACTGCTCGAGAGGAATGAATAGTTTTCGTGATGCAGGTCTCATATGAGCAGGGAAATGTTACAAAAAATTGTTTCTTGCGAGTGATCCCAAAGCCACGTGTCGCCAGTCAACACATCTGCGGATGCAGCACTGTCATCTGATTTGTGACAACCGCGCTCACAGCTGGCAGAATCATTCAGTCCAGAACAATAGATTGCTTTCGATCTGAATGTCAGCGCTAAAAGTCTGACACTGTCCATCCAATGTCCACCTCGAAACTGGTCTTCACAGTCAAACGACGATTGCAGGCCTTGGGCGAAAAGTATCGACGCCACAACTGTGCCACCGTGGCTCTTTCCTTTTGCCTGTCTTGAAGCAAGTGGATGTTTTGTTGCCTTGGTGAGAGGAAAGTCAACGGTCCAGTCAAAGGTGCAGCTTCAATGGTGACCTCAGGTTCTGCAGGGCCGGGGCCTCGCAAAGCTTTTTGTTGACTCTTTCTTCCGGAACACACAATCCCACTTCCTTCGAGGACCCGTGTCGTAGATTCTGCTTGTCTCATTTTGTACTTTGTTGTTGAAGAACTCTGTGCTCACAGAACCATCTGCTCGCGCATGATGTAGCCGATGAACTTGAAGAGGTTGCTCCACGCCTGCTCCACGTGCGTGTTCCAGTGTTCGCCCAGGATCGGCTCGATGGCGAACAAAAACTGCGGCCCGATCAACTGCAGTCACAAAAAGATGTCAATGTTTTCTGGGGTATCGATGCGTTGTTACGCTCATCACTTACGTACGACACACAAGGTCCCCTAGCTGAAAACAAGCACTGAAACGTGAAAGATCATTCCTGATTCGTTGCTGCGTCTTCCCAAAATACGTCTACCGGTTGCAGGCAGAGTCTCTGGTGCAAAAAGAGAACGCAAGGACCTCACATACTCAGAAGGATTGTGCGTCCTTTCAGAAAACGGCTGATTCTGCACCAATTTAAAGGAGAGAATCAGAAAAGGAACGTCTGCCTCTCGCACTTTCAACTCGAGTCGGGAAGGTTCTTCTTTCATGATCTGCGAAAGTGCTCAATTCAACAGGTTCTGGAGCCCATTGACAAAAAGAAGAAGCTCAATGTCACGATCTCGACTTTCTTCGTGCAAAAGCAATCAGCAAAGTGACTCAAACAATAAAACACACAAAGATGTATTTATCACGAGTGTCGTTTCTCACAAGGACGCAATGAAGCAGCTTTGCTGTGGGAAAAATACACAACAATCTGAGCTGATGAAACAATGAAGTTGTCAAGTCATTTACTGCTGCCAAATCGAACTGAGCACAAAAACTTGTGCTGTCACTCTTGACCTTGAATTGAAACAAAATTGGACAAGTTTGACAATTTGTGAGTGTTTTGTGATGCAGGATGCTCGTAGCTTGTGAGGACTGGGCTCAAACTAGAAAATCTGTCTTTGAACTGAATTCTCAAATGACGACATTTTTCCCCTGACGAGACTGGTCAAGATGGTACGTCTTTCAACAAAACCTCACAATGGTGCAAATTCTGGGCACACAAGGCTGGGTTTTTCATCGGGTGCGCGTTTCCCGTATGCACTCGGGTCAGACGAGTTCGCGTCGATGTGTACTCACGTCGATGTAGTCTGGCTTGGCGTTGAAGGTCACGTGTTTGCGGCCCAGCGCCTGCAGGTGCAGCACGGCCTCCTGCGGGTTCGACCTGCAGCCAAAGGTGCAGCTGTTTCAGAGCTCAAACTCTCATTCTGAACCAACGAACGGTGATCGATCGTGTCACCTCGACGCAAGTGCGTGACGAGGCACAAACCCGAGAATACCTTTCGTGGGTCACAAATCAGACACTTCTTGTGTTTTTCCTTCCGTTTATGTGTGAAGACCAAATTGAGATCAGTAATGACCAGCAAGTGAGAACTAAAACGCTGTCCATTAGGCATTCAGGAAGTGGACACTCAGACACTCATCACCAAAAGGCTCTTGTAGAACAGTTCCTCCGTCTCGTTCTGGGGAACAGTAAAAAATAGCGAGGTACCAGCATTTTGTCGGCTGGGGGACAATCTGCACACCGGATGGGTTTGCAAACTGATTGGACAACCACACCCGCATGGGCAAGAACGGCAGAGTTTGATGTGCAGGAACTCTCCGTCAATGCTAGCGCTCGTCCATTTCAATAGCTTCGAATTTTGTGGAAATGTGGAACAATTTGTCAGTACTCGTTCTTATGTCATTTCACGGTTTCATTGCCATCCAATCCAGTACTTTGAAGTTGGAACTCTCTGAGAACTGAAAGATGGGATTTGTGGCTCCGGGGTCATTTACTTAGGCGGATTAATTTCATTGTTCAGCACAATGAGAACCTCTCGTACAACCTCTTGTGCCCTTGAAGAAAACCTCAGAACTCGGGGACTTCTTAGGGCTTGCTAATGAGGTTTCGTGCTACAAAAGAACTGAATCCATTTACAAAGAGCCAGCGAGAGTTCTCTGGATACTGATGATGCCAGAAGTGTCAAGTTACAAATGTTGATCTTGCTCGAGAGCGCCTTGACAAGGGTGAGACGGAAATGAGTTCAATTTGTTCGAAAGCAACGTCCGGGTTCCAAGAACACGGATTCTGAGCACACACAGAAAACCAATTGTGTTCAGTAATTTTGATATTCGTCATTCGTTGACGTTTTGAGCAGAAGGCAAATTGTTTTGGTGATTCTGGAAACATTATCTGACGTCTGGTTCCACATTATGAAGGAGATCCAGGAGAGAGATGAGGGCTGACTAAGATCTGCAGCACACCAGAGATTGCAGTGGACTTTTTTTTGAAACATTCACAAATTTACCAAGTAAAATTTTTTCACGTTCTCACTGAGGGCACAAAACAAGGCGAGGGCACAAACAGACTGTTTTGGATGGTCATTGGCATCTGAGCTGTAGTGTTCTCCAATTTGATTCTGGGACCGGGTGCCTCAAATGGCTTGGTGGTTCTTTTGTTCACAGGGGCTTTTGCACACCCTTTGCACATGCAATCGAGTGGCTGAGTGGTGGGATTTCGAGTGGTGCTGACCTGTGTTTGAGCACTTCAGAAACTGTGTTGATGACCCTCAGGCCGTGGTCCCGGAGTTCCTGGTTGAACCGAACGTCTTCAGGGTTGATGCTGCGGAATGGCCCAAAGGCTCCCATGGTGTCTGGATATGTCTCGAACAACCTGTGAAATAAAAACGCTCTGTCAGGTTTCTTGTGTGAGGTTTCACAGTGCATGCTGGAGTCAAAACCCCGCATACGAGGGACGGGCGAAGTTCGTCCACGAATTTCCTGTTGCTGGTCAACGTAATCAACAAATGCTTCGTGAACAAGCCTCGAAAAAAACCCAACAGAAACACAAAGCGTGCACTTCAAAATGAACCCCTCGAATGGATCCACGATTGGAGAGACAGAGGCGCAGACACACAGCATTGTGAGCGTCTGGGGATCTCATTGCCTGTCCCCAGGATCTTGTTCAGTCTCTCCGCACACTCAGCACACGAAACAGCACTTCCATGCGAACGCCCGTGGCATAACCAAAAGGTCTCCGTTGGGTGCCATGTCCCCTGGATGGACGGAAATCCCTCAATGAATTAGTTTCAGATTACATTTCCACTCAGAGAAAATTTCCGCTGAAACAAGACTCTAATTTCAGGTTGCATTCTCGATTCGTCCACGATTTTGCTCTTGCATGACATATCATGATGCAGCACGCAAAACGTTTTGTCGGCCTATCTGCGATGCGCAAGGAAAATACAAACACAATTGGTGAACATAGAGGCCGATGATTCTGACGTACGCATCTGATGCACAGAACCGCTTGGCAGATGCTCACAAAGGGAGACAATGTCGCGATAGTTTGCTTTGTTCGATGGGCAATTCCGCATTTTCCTGTAGATCTATTCTGCGCAACACTGTCCTTTCATGAAATATAGCCTGCTGGCAACTGCACGGACTTCACTCACCAGAGACAATTTCCACGGAAATAGAACCAAATCTTTCTGGCGTCTTTGTTTTCTTGGTTCAACTGAACTGTCCTGTGATGAGGAAGGTCCACCACTCAGGAATGACTGGGTGGCTTGAGAACAGACTTTTTGGTGTCACAGGCCTCCATTGCGACTGCAGAGCATCCAGACACCAACCACACAATGGACTCCGACGTTCAGTGCTGGATTTTCAATTCGTTTTGAGGAACATGTTTGTGTGAACCACACACCTGATGGGGATTGAGTGCACCAGCCAGTGGTCTGAGCAAGCCAACCACCCAGCATCTATTTGGGATCAGCCTTCACTCTCAGCTTTACAGATTTTGACAAGTTTGGCAAACACACATGCCTGTTTTTGCTTGGGCTTACCTCTCTCCAATGCAGTCCTTTCCTCCATTTCCAGTCACACCCTTCAGAAATCAATGTCATGGTCTGATCTCCAAATTGAAACCCCCCAGGTGCAAGGAAATATCAAAGAAGGATCCTCCTTATCTTTCTGTGATTTCTCACTGCCACGTCTGAACTGCAAATCGAAAGTGCTCGTACCACATTGTCGTCGTTGGTTGTCCAAACCAATTCGTTTTCTGTATTCAAAGGGCATTGCTCTGGCATGCTTCCTCGGCCTTCCTTGGTGCTCTTGCAAAATATTCAAATAAACTCAACCTCAACTGTGCTTGTATATGCTGCTCAGGTAGACAAGGGGTCATCATTCAGAAGGGAACTTTTCATATGTTAACTTTTCTGGGACACGCTTTTTCTACACCAAAGCTGCTGAATTCAGTTGTTTGCCCAGATAAGAGCCCCTTGGTCAATTCCCGCCTGGTGCTGCGGAAACACACGACATCTACGGTTGTTGACCCACGCTATTATAACTGAAAACTAATCTAATGAAATGGGAAATGTCACGGACAATGCGAAAATTAAAGATAATTTCAACAGACAGTGCGAAAATTTAAGTAAAGGTCAGGGACAATGCGAAAATTGAAGTTCTTCAGCAGCTGGGAGTGAAAGATTGACAAAGACAGAGACTGTTTCACCTTGACTTTTGTTTCGTGACAAGGAGGATTCCCCTACTTTTTAGGTGATTTGAACCTTGAAGCATACATTATGTATAATGTATGGTGGTGAGAATCACCTATAGGCATCAAAAGGCTAAATCTGTGAATGCGAGTTTGAAAGTGT
>JAAUXT010089276.1_pt1 | contig 11535 bp, 12 predicted proteins | sample 7278171 | NCBI WGS metagenome assembly JAAUXT01 (sample SAMN14350112, study PRJNA611818) | marine sediment metagenome | isolation source: surface marine sediment (1.8m) | place: French Polynesia: Moorea | collected 2018-08
TCTGTCTGTCTGTCTGTCTGTCTGTCTGTCTGTCTGTCTGTCTGTCTGTCTGTCTGTCCGTCCGTCCGTCCACACCTCAGTTAACGTGGTGAGGTGGGTCACAATGTCATGTAAAAGTTGAACCGCCCTGAGAAAGAAACCTGTATGAACCCCCTCTCCCCATGGCAGTCACTACATCATGGAAAAGTTTGGCCACCCTGAGGGAGAAACCTGTGCGACACCCCACTCACTACGTCATGGAAAAGTGGACGCAACTCAACGTGCGACACAATGCCAGGGGCATTCTCGTTTCGCTAGATTAATTGGTTGTTGGCACTGGATTTGTGGTTAACATACTTTCAGAAGGGACCGCAGAACTGAGCTCTCGAGTCGTTTCTGTTGTGTTCACACGAAGAAAATCTGCTTTTCTTGCAAGAGTCGGATCAAGGCAGGGAAACAAAGAACCAGGTGAGAAACCGGCCTGTTGCAACTGAAAGGATTGTCCACTCTCCTCAGTTCAGTATCTTTATCAAGTAAAGATTGTGATTGTTCACGTCCGGTAGGACATCGATTTGAAGATAGCTGAATTGACAGCACGAAATGCTCATCATTTTCTTGACGCACCGGATTGTTTGAACCACCTCAGAGCAACGCTCCACATGAAAGACGGTCAATTGGTCTGGAGTTATCTGTGTTCACGCATTGAAATTGGGTGCTGCGCTCACCAACACAGTCTGGTCATGGCACATTCATTCTGGAATGATTGGATTTGCACAACCTGGAAACTCAGGCATTTTCAACTGTTTGTTTGTCAGAAAAAAAACAAATCACAAGAAGTGACTACTACCTTATCATTCCTGTTGGAATGCAGCACAACTCGCTTGAGCTCAGTGAAGGCCACGACATTGTTTGCTGGCTTATTTTGCAGAACAGCTTGTTCAGCTCTTCCTTGTCCACCCACACTGGTCACGCCGAGTGTTCCGTTGACTGTTTCGCGTGACTCGGAATTTGAAATAGAAAACCTTTCTGTTGAAAGCTCTTCAAAATCTCCCTTCAGTTTCCCCGCGCCATCAAGGATGTCTCTTTCGAACCAAGTGTCTGTTGCAGCAGTGAACAATGTTGTCCACGGTCACAGTAAACAGGGTGGAGAAAGCCGGACTGAGAAATTCCATTTTCAGCCCGCGGCATTCCGTCGAGCCAAAGGATTCGCGCAGTCGCGATGATGTTGTTCTGTATGTACGTGTGCCTGTTGACCATTGGTTTATCGGGCGCAAAACAACAAACTGCAATTCACCAGACCAACCATGGCTTTGCCCAGCCCTGTGTAAACCAATGAATGGTGCATTGGTCAACACGGGGGGCAAGGCAAAGCAATAGTTCATCACTTTAACCCCAAAGCAATTGCTTCACCCACCCACCCCCAGAAACAAAACCAAAAGTTCGTTTGAGTGAAGCAATTGTTCTTGGCAGGCAGGCGGCCACGGCCTGTTTGCTGGAATAATGCATGTTGTGAGCAAATGCCTGTTGTACGGTGCTGAGGGCTCGTTGATGTTTGATCTCTTGGTTGCGTTGTTTCATCTGGAAAATTGTGTTCTTCTGCAAGGAAACGAGATTCTACTCCCGTGATGTCGCTTTGACAGTGGCGGCAAAAAATCTCACAGAAATGCTGAGTCTCGATGCCCGAACTTCGCTTCTGGCTGTGAGATCCTGTCGGGGAAGGAACTATCCAAACGGAGAAGCGGCCTGAGGCCTGAGCAGCTGTTAATATCAACACCAACACAACACTGCAGGCTTAAACTGGTCTCATCTCTCTTGTACCATGACCGCTCCGCGAGATGGATTTTTTTGTAGTTTGTCTACGAGCATGAGAATCTCGATGGTGCAGTTCACAGGGAGCCATCAGAATTCTGTATTTCACACAGTACGTCTCATACCTGTCGGTAATAAACGTAATGTGTGAAGTACAGAATTTGTGGTGTTGTGAGTGGATTCCAATCACCGAAATTCTGTGATTCCAATCCATTTAGCCCTCAGGACGCTGCCAAGCCTGCGAGATGGTTTTCTCTCTGAAATGGAGACATTTGTCTCCGTATTTGTCAAGCTCAATGGCCACAAATGAATGTTGGAGCTGTCTGCAAGATAACAGATGTGTATTTGCACTGTCTTGGATGTTTGATTTATGCGGTGACATTTTAGTAATTCAGAGCAATTGTTATTCGTGTAATAATACCAGCATACGCTCGTTCGTATGTTTCGAATTCGGATATCTGTTTTCCAAGTTACGCAACATATTCGACGATACTTTTTGTTTTGGCGAGTCTTTTCGGGCCAATCCTTTTCCTTTGTTTGGCAGGTGAACATAGCGTCTCCGTCGCTTTCAGCGAAAGTCGAAATCACCCTGGTAGCTTGGCGGTTTTGGCAAAGTTAAACTCTGACCAAGGTGTTTCCATCACAGAACCTTGAGTAATTCGATGCGCTTTTTATTCCGCTGCCTTTTTCGTCGTATCTTTTGTGGTGAAGGAGTATGGAATTGCTCATCAAGAGATTTGCATAATTGTTCAGGTTGAACGGATTACATGCGAATCATTTGGGACCCAATCTCAGCTGCACGATGAGGCCACTTCTGCAGTCCTGCAGATTCCCAATTCCTTCGTTTCCAGTTTCGGACTGAAACCTAATGCTCACTGTCGTTCCAAGGGAAACACGAGTCAATCGCACACACAAGCAACACCCCACTGGTGAGAGAACTGCCAGTGCTGAATTTTCATATTCAAAGCTGATATTGTCACAAATGCAAACATAAAACAGCAAGTTGCATGATGGGGCCTCATACAGGACGAAGCCCGTGTGCCGTGCAGAGCCTAAATTTAGCGGCGGTAATAAGTGTGTAAAGTTTCCACAGGAAAGTCGTCCGCGAGGACATCAATAAATCATGGAGAATGAAGAAGTGTGTGGCCGAAAATGAAAACACGGATTGAGTGGGGATCAGAAGGAGTCATGTTGATCATACTGTGGTGATAACCACTGAGTGGTCACAAGCTCAGGGAACTGTGCTCAGATTCATTGTCTGAGGGTGTCTTTTTTGTGCCCGCGGCGGCATTCCGTCGAGCCGCGGCCACAGTGCAATCGCGATGGTGTTGATCTGTATGTGTGTGGACCGTTGGTTCACTGGGGGAGGAGTTGAAATGATGAACTGTTTTTGTGTTCCTGTGGTTCAAACACCACTGTTCACCAATCCAACAGTTGGTTACTTACACGCATTGTTCCAACAAACAGGCCAGTTTGCCTGACAGGAAATGTTACTTTGCCCAAACCTGTTCTGAAACAAACGCGGATTTTGTTTCTGTGAATGTGTTATTTTTTCAAGCTGTGTGTTGTACCTACTCGCAACCGACAGCAAAGCAGTTTCGGCGCGTGAATCACACTTTTCCGGAAGGCCCGATGCCCTGCCCTGCCCCGCCTGAAGTGGAAAGTTTTCTGAGGTGGGACCCACTCTCTAGAGTAACAATTTTGTGAGGCCGGCTCTCACCTGAAATGAACGTTTACAAACTCTGGACACAAAGTTTTATGTCAGAATTCAGGATTTGGATAAATTAAAACCTGCAGAATTCAGTGTTTGTAATCACCCTTTCCCCGGGAAACAAATTTATAAAATATTACCACAATCAAGATTGGGCTCTGGATATATATGGTTGGAGGGATGCCAGCCCTCAGAAATATCATTTGCTGTCATTTGCTGCTTGGGCACCAGAAGAAAACACCTGTTTATTTTCGTGCCATGCCGGCTCGGCGTGTGTTCACACGGCCAATTGATCTTGTTTTTCTGCTATTAATCTTCAAAACAAAAACAGAACGAATTGAATGTGCCACCTGATTCAGCGATGCGACGTGTCAACACCGGAGTGCACAGACACTCTGTGCAGTCAGCACAGTCCAGTTGTTTTGAACGGTAAATCAGAGCAGAGATGACTGCAATCTTTCTGTTTGCTCACGAGTTTTCTGCGGAGAATTGTTGCACACATTCTGCGGCGGAGCTGTGTTTCTTTTGCTGTGGCACCGCCATTGCTCAGCTGGCCAAAGTCGAGTGCCCGAAGAAATGCACGCTTACCCGTGTCTGTTGAAGATTTTCCTCAGACCTGTTCTATTCAGACAGACACTAAACTTCAGTGCGTACTTTTTAGACACCGTTGCCCGAGGCTTGTGATCTTGCTTCTTGTGAACCCAGAGTCAGAGAAGCCCCAATGGTCTTGCTGCACAGGTGCAACGACGAGAGTCAGAAGTGATCGCATCGTTCGTGCCAAATCACCGCAGTCTTCAATCAGAGGGCGACGAATAGATCTAATCTCACCTGTAAAACGCACTCTGTGAAAAGACTGGGCTGTGCAGAGAGTTTGTCACCCTCTCCTCAAGATTCAAGGCGTGCCAAAAACACGAAACCAAAATGTCGCTGACAGGTAGATTTCGCAGGTCTTTTCAAAAGTGAAAACAAACTCATTCATTCACATTTGAAAATATCCACCTGAAACAAAGGCACGTTTTACAGCGCTTTCGCTGTCACTGTGGCAGTCTGAGGTGTATTAATTACTCCAGGAATGCTTTGATATGAACCGTTGTGGAGTTATAAACCGTGAATTGTGTTTTCAAAAACTGTGCCTTTGATGTTGACATGTTTTTGTTCGACTTGCATGTGAAATCAAAATTTCGCGCACATGTATCCTGAGAAAACACAGCTGCCCATACGGGCGCAAAACGTAGCTGAATGCAGATGAACATTACATTGAACGAGATGTGTGTTTCATCAATTGTTGCTCCAATTAAATTTGCCCACCTGCTTCCTCGAAATCAGACGAAATTTCTCCTGGGCTCCCGTTCATACCTGGTCACACATTGAAGATGATCATTTTCTACAGCCAAAGTTCTGCATTTGCACGTTTGCCATTCACGATTGAAACTGCGCGGGCGCTGACACCACTACAGCTACCTTTGTCTCCGCTTTGTCCTCCAGAAATTCTTGAGGACTTGCAGTGGTTCGGCCGCAACTTGGGATGCAGTGGTGACGTATGTTGAATTCCATCGGTTGTGACCTGCACGAGACGAAGCCTGGGGCGATTCTAATCGGAAGCAACGAGGCCGTCTGACTCGCTGTGACACGGCAGTCCGATTCAGACCCATCTCAAGGGCCAGTCAGGTGGTTCGATTCAGTAAACTATCGTCTGGAGCATTTGACAAAAATACCCAGGGAGCTTTCACAGAAAAAATTATCACGTATCAGGCACTGTGAAGGTCGTTCATTGTCAGGGACTGTCATGTGGCAAATTAATTCAGAGTCGTAATGAAGCCTGAAAGTTGCTTCTTTGACAATTTAATTGATTTGCAACACTTCTGTGTCGGAGTTGTGCATCTTAACAATTGGTTTCAAAAGCGTTGCTTGCTTCAATTTTCACGATTTGATGGAAAATTCAGGACATGTTTTTCTGTCCTGAAACTTTTGGGCTTCCACCGTCTTGTGCTGTCGTGAAATGCAACGTGTTGGGGACTGTACTTTCGGGTGGTGCGCTGTTTTCGGGATCAGTACGATAGCGTTGTCAAGCAGAAAGGTTTTCAATCGCTCTTTTGTCCAAAGTGGTTCCAAGCAGTTCGCGCTCCCAACACCGCGGAGCAACGATCTTGGGGCGCGCAGTGTTTTGTCTGGGAAAAGCGGAGACAAAGGGAGCTGCAGTGGTGGCAGTGTTTCAGTCTTGAAGTGACGTGTTCGGCGCGAGGTATCTGTTGCAAAATTTGAGAACGCGTGGACGAAAATGGTGCTGAAGTCGCATGGTCTCTGTATTTTCGCGAGCAACAGCTCGGCTTGTTCTTTCTTTGCTCACAGAGGCTTTCGGCACTTGTCCGCCTCTCTCACAAAGTGCGCTGAACTATTGCCAGTCGCTTTTGCTGCATTTCTCACTTCAAATTTAATTTGATGCGTGATGTTGATATTGATTTTGCGTCTGGGAGTGCGAAAGTCTTGTTGGAAAAAGAGCCCTTCGGGCCAACCTGACCCGCTGGCGTTGTGGTTGGTGCAGAGGGAGTCAGGAAAAAGATGTCAAAGGGAGACCCGCCTTGATATGACTCACGATTGATGGCGTCGCTTGATGACTCGAAGGGAAGGTCTCATTGAGTCAAAGATCAAGAGACGGGCAGAAACTTTTCGCTGAGTTCGGTGGGGTCACACACATCAAACCGAAGGTTCAGAGAGTTTTCGTTGTAAGGGTTCACCCACGCTGTAAAAATGGTTCCTGTGAAATCATACGATTTTTCGTGACCTTTGGTCGAGAACAGTTGTATGATAGAGCAAGAACCATTTTTGCAGTGGATGAACTCACTTCTACCACAAAGAGGTCACCTATGAGAGACGTTGTGACCTCAGCGTGGTACAAGTCTGCATCTCAGTCGTCGCCAAAAATGCAGGCAGTTCGTGGTCTTGCTGTGTCCAGATGTGTCGAAGTGAAACCAGCAAAATATGTTTTGGACAGTTGAGGTGCAGATCAAGGTCCATGTTGTTCATTCGAAGTGTGGAAAAATGACCAACTTTACTTCTGTAGCAACACATTTGAGCTCTGCCTTTCACTGCTGCAAGAGAGAAAAAGCAAAAATCTTCGCCTGGCAACTTGGAACCAACTGACTGATGCTTGACATAATGTACCTCCCTGTTCTTGATGATTACAGCCCACGACCACATTGAAACTCCGCTTATGAAGCAGTTTATGGGGCTCTGGGGCCTCCGTACCTAGCGTGGCAGCCTCGGCTCCGCAGGAACCTGGGTGACTGGTCAAAGGTGCGCAGGAGTTTGATGGCCCCGCAGGTCACAGGCGCAATGAAATCGCCACGCACGAATACCTTTCACTTTGTGCGTGTGGAGGCACATACGAGGATCGTCTCAAAATAGACCGATCGGAGGACCGTAAAGTGTTCTCACAAGTACAATTGTATGTGTACTCACAAGAACATCACAAGTACACCTTGCCCTGCCTGGTAGTACCTTCTATCCCCCAAAAATTGAATTTTTGTACTTATGAGTACAACTGTGTACTCAAAAAAATATCACATATAATTATCTATCCTACACTACAGTGACAGGTTGAGATATATATATGTATAAACTTGAGAGAAAAAGAAACATAAATACCTTGCAATGTCAAAAAATTATATGGTAAAAGGAAGAATTAATCTCTAATAGTAAATAGACAAGTTTCTCCAATTTTTTATGGTTAAAAGAGGTTATTTGGCTATGATCACAAGATCCCTGAATTGTGGGTTGATGAGTTGTATAAAACATATTCATGTGGCACAGGAAGTTTTCATTTTTGACCAAACACAAAGATGTATGGTCCTCCAATCGGTCTTTTTTGAGACGGTCCTCGTACACGTGTGGTATGCTTGTGCGGATCATATTCAGTGCACTTTGACATCCACTGTTGGAAATTGCTTTCACAAAACTGGTCTAAAAAAGAAAATGTTCAAACTCGACACAAGCCTGGTTCACAACCTTGAAACACAGACACTTGACTCGATGGTTCAGACATGAAGACAACAAAATCCCCGTGGATGGACGCAAAATCCTCTCGCAATCTCCATGGACTGACCTGCATTCCAACCCGAGGGACATGCTTTACGAGGTCAATACCCCAGACCTCCAGAACCTCCAGTAGTTCCACGATGTTGACTGGTCAAGAGACCTGTTGGTACAAATTTTGACGTTTTCAACAAGTCTGAGGGTATGGTGAAATTTTAATTCTGTCCATGTTTGGCAGTTCTCGAAATTTGCAGCTTGAAAACATTTTCGTGGCGAACACTGCAGCAGAAGCAGTGATTCAGCAGTAGCAGTGATTCTGTTCTGCTTTCATTTGGAACGGCACATTGGTGAGGTCTAAATGCCGCCCTGAATCATCATGTGCTTGTCGGCATTAGGGAAGGAACTTTTAAATGCGCCATCCATCATTGTTAGGTGAGGAGAGTAGCAGAAAATACCACTGATAAGGTCTGAGTTTCGCCACAGAAGAAAAGACTGGTCCACTCTCAATAGCTCCGTGAATCAATCAATCTGGCCGGTTTCACAAATTGTGAAATTCGGAACGCCCAAGGTACGAGCATTGACTTGGGAAAGGTGGCTTCGTTTGGCTCTGTTTATCCACCTTCACTGTGGTGTTTGTCTTCTGGACTGGGGCAACCTGCTGAACTGGATGGACACAGATTATGAAATATTGGGCTGCAAAAGTTGCGTTGAGGGTGTAAATGCCTGCAGAGAGCCAATTTGACAGCCTCACCTGCACTTTATTAATCTCGTCAGGCGAAGCACCAGACTTCTGAGTGAGATGTACTTCTTCAGGCGAACACTTTTGCTTTCGCGTTTGTTAAATGTCAAATTGTTGTGCTTTCAAGAGAAGCTGGAACAGTGGGTGTTGTCAAAGTTGGCAGCGGAGTTGGCAGCAACTTTTCTTGTTGCAGGCAGCTGTCATGTCTTGACTGATTACAGCTGTAATTAGTGTAAAACTGCACTCGGGACCTCTTTGTAATTGGCACTGTGCCATTTCGTAACTTTAAAAAGATTGCAAAAGTACTGTGAAAATAATTACATGTACTGGCGTGGAAGAAATTACCTTGTCATTCAGCCGTGTGGCGTCCCTTTCTTGGTTTGAAGACGAGACATGCTGTCCTCGAATGTTGTAAAATCCACAAGACAATGAAGGCAGTGTTTCGAAGATCTTTCAAGAACTTTTTGAAATGTTGTTCGCAGGGAGCTGCGCACGGGAGATGTGACGCGAGTGGTTCTGTCCTGTTTTGTTCCTGAAGCTTGAGCCAAGAAGCTGCATGGCACTGTAGTCTCCTCTCTGTGTGACAGCTGTGCTGGATCAGGACCAAATTTGAACGAAAATTAATTTTCACTTCAGTGTTTATGACACGCGAATGAATAAATCATCCTCAAAGATCAAGGAAAGACAACAATGAGGCTCGCATTTTGTTTTGCAATCTATGCATTTTGAGCCTTTTGCTCTTCCAAAAAGAAGCCCCAAGGTGAATCTCACCAAATGTTGAAGCTCGTGTGTTTGTGTGGCTTTGTCCAATCCAACAGTTTGGCGTGTTTGGTTTGTTCTCGTCAGCTTGTTTCATTTAAAATCTGTTCAGTTTTGTACATCAGGCACACACGATTGAGAAGACAACACTGGACAAGGTGGACGTTTGGGCGCGTGGTGTGAACTCAGCCACCTTGCTCCCTGGAGAAAAGAGTACTGCTCGTATTGCCAGTGGAGGGTCGGAATGCGCGAAAACAACTGTCGATTTCACCTGTCAGAATCGGCAACCATTGTCAGTCTGACGAGGTAAATCCAGAGAGAGAAGTCCCGGCACTTTCGAGCAGATTTGTGTCAACAAACGAGAAGTGAGAAAAGGAACTGGTGGATTCATCAGTGGTTTCGAAGCGGAGTGCCACTCCGAGCGATTCCTTTGGGGTTTGCAGACTCAGTACGACGGTTGGGACTTGACTCCTGCGCAGACGGGACACACGGCACACGCAACTTTTCCAGCGTCTGAAACCGCAAGGTGTTTCCTTCTCTTGATTTTCTCTCCACATCATTCGTGATTCAGAACGTTCTGTCCCTTCCTGGAGGCACAAAGCGGCCGGACTCTGCTTTGGCACTGTGCACTGCACGTGAGATCAAGTGGTCAAAGTCTCACGTCCAGCTCGGTCCCAATACGTGGACAGCAGCTGCGGCGCAGCCGTCCAGAGGAGAGACTCGAGCCTCGTGCATCAAGAAACACCGTCCTCGAGATTCTCGAGCTGCACTCTTTGCCGTCATTATGTCACAAATGAAACGTTCAAATATTTACTGGACATGAGTTCAGAGAACCTGCACGGCTATTTTGGGCAGTGCGTCCATTGAACTGAAAGTAAATATGGCTAACAAACTGGGAAATTGTGATTTTGTCGGCAAATCTCGAGTCCACAGTCCAAGGTTGTCAGAATGAGCGGATTTGTGGAGCCTGTTTGCTTGCGTTCTCAAAACTTGGACAGTGTTTCAGCAGCTCAAGTTCTTCTGGACTTGCATTCTCAGAAGCTGAAATGTTTATGGACAATAACAAGTTTTTGATCCGTGCTGAGTGGGTCATGGCGAAATTTATTTCCCAGAGGACTCATTGCCTTGCAACTCTTAATTGATTTACGCCATTAAGGATCTCAAGGGACTGCGGCCTTCTCGTTTGTCTCCGTCAGATTACAACCATTAATGGTCAGTTGTGCTCGGACAATTTTTGATGCAGAGATGCAAGGTGTTTGTGCTTTTGACGACCAGTGCGAATCTTTTGTTCAGAACGAGCATCTGAAACAGACACGACGAGGAGGTCAGAGCTGAGGGAGATCTGACGCATTTTCGTCACACAGCCGCGTTCTGCTTTTGAACTGAGTTCTCCGTTGAATGTGGTTTCACAATCGCGATGCGAAGAACTGTGCAACTCCTTTCGGCAGACACATCGACATGGGACGGAATTTGTAAATCTTTTGTCATATTGTCAGTTGTAAAACCTCTTCCGAAAGTGCCTTTTCATGATGCAGTTGAGCAGAAGGTGGGGACGACTGGATTGATGCTGGCTGATTACAGACTGTGCTGCGCGGAGTGGGTCCATAACAGATGACCTGGTCGCGAGCCGAGTGGCCAGAGAACCAGGAGGAACCGAGGCTCTCGAAGAAAATGATGCTTGTTGTGAAACAAGTCTGGATCTTGATTCAATATTTCTTGTTGCACGTCGTGACCGCTTGTGTTTAGAAGAGTTCCCAAAAAAAGTTTCAAGCAAAACGTTCATGATCGCCGCACGTTCACGTTCAGTAGATAAGAACTATACGAGTGACGAGAAACGCAAACTTCGACGTGTACTTGTACATGGGTGGTGAGCACTTCCTTTGTTTTCGTTGTGCAAAAACACTCGGAGCCAACAAGTTTTGTTGTCGAGGCTGTTGGTGTGGGATGCTGCCTGCGTTCCTGCTGCAGTGTACATCTCAACACGGCGGATGACACCAGTGACGGCAGAAGGCTAAACGAGCAACTATCCAAACCGGCGATGGTGTTCCACCTGCCCGTGTCTTTTGCAGGTTGCTCGTCCTGGACATCATTATCATCATGTTTTGACTTGTTCGCAATCACGCGCAATTCTTGCCGCGGGGACGGGTCTTTTCGTCCTCTCCCCGAACTCTGCAAACATATTCAATTCTCAACAAATTCTTGTTTTCTCTTTGCAGGTATGTTCATCTTTGTCCTTCCGCGACGGTGTGTGTCAGCACTCTTCGAGCTGACTGATCGGAAGAGGAAAGTTCATGACTGGTTCCTCCTCCAACACAACTATCGCAGCAAAATTGGGAATTTTGAAGTTGTCACAAGCATTTTCTTGGGACACGTGAGCTTTTTTCGTGTTGAGTTTTGTTTTATTGCGGGGGGGGGGGGGCAAATGACCATTAAAACCCGTTACGCATGGACGGGCAATTTTGGTAAAAAACCAGGTGTTTACCAATATGGGGGGAAATTTTTTTAA
>JAAUXT010023591.1_pt1 | contig 11530 bp, 12 predicted proteins | sample 7278171 | NCBI WGS metagenome assembly JAAUXT01 (sample SAMN14350112, study PRJNA611818) | marine sediment metagenome | isolation source: surface marine sediment (1.8m) | place: French Polynesia: Moorea | collected 2018-08
GATCACAACTTTGAAATTCTGAAACTTTACACAAAAGAAAGTTGGGGCTTGGAGCACCCTCTCCTTGGATCTGCCCCTCGCTGGACACCTCAGCCATCATCCCGCATCTCGCTCTGTTTTTCACACTGACTTCATGGTAGATCCGGGAAAGGTATTCCCGAAGTCCGATCCCAACTTTGAAATTCTGAAACGCACCCAACAGAAGAAAAGTTGGGGTTTTGAGCACCCTCTCCTTGGATCTGCCCCTGAACCTCAGCCCTCATGCAGCCCTCAGTGTGAGTCCGCCGTGTGACGTGCGCATTTCTGTCAATCTCCCTCTCCCCTTTCACCCGCCATGACTCTGTAACATCAGAAAGCAATTAGTCACCCCGCTTAGTACAGACGAAAAACGTCCAGCAGGTTTTGAAATGTGGTCCTCAAGAGGTGAAGTCAGAAACTGCATTGAAACGTGACAAAAGTCTGGGAGACATGCTCTGTTGAAGGTTTTTTCAAACTCAGACCGTTCAGCACTTGATCTCTGCGCGCTGTGTTGGGGCAAGAAACGACACAAGAGTGTCTCTCTGCTTCTGTCTGTCTGTCTGTTTTCTGTCTGTCTGTTATCTGTCTGTCTGTTTTCTGTCTGTCTGTTTTCTGTCTGTCTGTCTGTCTGTCTGTCTGTCTGTCTGTCTGTCTGTCTGTCTGTCTGTCTGTCTGTCTGTCTGTCTGTCTGTCTGTCTATCTCTCTCTCTCTCTCTCTCTCTCTCTCTCTCTCTTGCAGGCACACGCGCAGAACGAATACATACGCACAAAAAATTCCTGTTGTCATTTTTCAAATCCCACGAGTCACTGAGATTGATTCTACTTGGATGGGGCAGAGAAGTCTTTTTTCTTTTCATGGAGAGTGGTGAGGCGAGTCTTCACCGTGTCAGCTTTTGGCGAGTACAAAACTTGTGAACACACCTCCGCCAAATCCAAGTACTCGCCTCAGATTACACACGTACTGAACTCTGTCTCAGTGACCCTGGAGGTGACTTGTACGCGGTTTTACAGAAATGCATTTCAAGTGGTGCTTGAGTCAAGTTGGTGAAGCTCCGAAACATTCCACAGACGGACAAACAGTCAACCTTCCGGGAGCGAGCGCTCTCTGCTTTGGTTACGCCAGCGCAAAAACACAAAATCAAAGTTGTCATCCCGAGACAGCGCAGCAGAAAAACTTGTTTGTGTTTGTGAAAAGAAACCACAGTCTCACTCCAAGTATGTCTTTTTTTCTTTCAAACCAAACAAGCACTCGCGCCAGAGTTTGCAAAAGTACGCTAGTTTTGCTCTTTATGGGCCCCTATCCCCTCCTGTCAACCTCAATAGGGCTTCCAATATTTCCTCCACCACTCTTTTCCTCAGATAAAAATCAGAAATATTTTGACCTCAAGTGACAAACTGATTTTTCTATTTGTCTGCCCATCTTTAACCAGGTTGTAAACAGAGGTTGTCATCATTATTATTGTCAAGGAAAATATTTTCCGAAGTTTTCTGATAAGATCAGAAGTATGTTGACCCGAGATGACAGTAACACTTGGAGAGCAGTACCTCGGGGCAACACAAATCACCCTGCAGATAGAGATCTCTGTGCGTATATCGCACAACCATGCGACATGCAAAATGGTTTTGGCGAAATTGCCAAATTTGGGGGAACTTGTCAAGGGGCATGCACGGAAAAACGAGAGTTGGGAACGAAGCTTCACAACAAAACAAGGTTGTATTGTGCACTTCGGATATGCGGAGGAGGTCAGGTCTCAAAGCTTCCCAAAAGCCACTGAAAAAAGTTTTTGCTGAACACATCAAAAGACTCATTGAAACGCACAACTCTCTGGCTTTTCTAGCGGGTTATTTTAATTGGTCAGGAATCTCAACAAGATAATTGTTCCTCGAGGGATGTGCCAACTCACCAAACAGGCCAACAACATACTTTCCACAGTTGATTTAAACTCTAATTGCGGGGTCATTGCGCCTGGGGCGAGCAACTCCCTGCCTGACCAGTGCATTTCTCTCTGTTTATTTGTTGGTTCAGGGTATTTGGTCAAATTTCGCAGATTTTTGGAGTCTGTTCTCACGATCAATACCATTTCCATTTGAGGCAAACTTCGATTTCTTGACCAATGGAGCGAATGTCAAGTTCGTTTGGCCCTGGCAAAAGTGGACCGACTTCTGTGGGCCACACGTTTCCTGAAGTTCAATAGAGAGGTTTCGCAATTTGGAAACGTAGACGTAAGCGTGAACGTACATTTAGAATCTCACACTGTCGGATCTCTTACACCACAAAATTGTCAATTCCAATGCAAGAAAAAAAAATTCTTTGTTTGAAAAATTTGCAAAATTAAGGGTCAAATTTGGTTTCAAAACAAAGAGAAAAACACAAGTATCTGGGGAGGATTGCATCCCACGGGGTGAGATTCTATGTCTACGTTCACGCGCACGTCTACGTTTCCAATTTGCGAAACCTTCCCAGTGACAGAAGACATGTGGAGAGCGCAGAGGAGACTCGCGTGGCAGAGTTTTGACAGACCTTGGAGCGAGTGTCGTCCTCAGATTTCACCCAGAAAACGTGTTTTTATAGATAATAGCGATGGCGATTTCGCTCAAAACTGTTCCTTCACTTGTCATTCAGAAACGCAAGAGACAACGAGTATGGGGGGGGGGGGGTGTGTGCGGGAAATCAGGAGAACGGAGCAATGCACCCGCATCCTGCATCCTGTGGGCACCAATCCTCATCCCCCAAATCTTTCTGTCCTCTGCCACAATGCCCAGTGTTTACTGCCACCTTTGTTCACAATTTGTCAGCTCGACGGAATTGTCGCCCGTGGTTTATCCTCGGAGCGGCGGCGTGTCTCACGTTCCCCACTGCAGGCACCGAGTCCGTCCATTGAGCCCCGCACTCGAGTTGCCTCGGCCTTTCTAGGAACAGGAAGATGCCATTCTAATCCCAACGGCAACATCCCGCGCCTTTTCACTGTCTCTTCCCGCCAGGAAGTCGCTGTTTTGTCCCATCTCATTGCAATGGAGGTATTAGATGGGGTTTACTTTTGGTCAGAAAGCTACAGAAAGTTGTCGCTCTTCGCAATTGTGGCATCTGCGCCAGACCCTAATCCCTGCACAAACATCTCAGGTTCTCAGGTGCCAATTGAGCACCACTGCTCAAATGGGTGAAACGCGCGAAGAAAAAGGCCTCAATAATTGCAAGTGAGGACAACAATAGTGCGCGAAACTGCCTCAGCCACTTCTTGACCAGGAAATGGCTGAGTTAATCTGAGAGATTGACTGGTCAGTCAGTGCATTAGAATTAGCGGAGGTAAAATAGCAGCATCTGTGGAGTTCGTTCAGTTCTGTGAATTTCAAGGAAATGCTTTGGAACCTGCTCAAACACAGGTGTCACAGTCCATTATCGACGCAGGAACAGAAACCCCAGATTAGAACAGACCTCCAGAAAGACTTTGAGAAAAAACTGCACGAACAAATTTCCTCTGGTTTTTATCCAGCATCATTTTGCATTGTGATTCACAGTGTAAAAAAGGCACCTGTGTCACACACCCTGTACACACGGAGCACACGCACTTGTGTGTCTGCTCAGCCTCCCGACGCTTTGATCGCCGCTTGACTGTGGGAAGATGCCCCATTAGCTCGGTGGACGCCGCGGTTGATCTGAACGGCTCCGAGGGTCTCCATTCAGGAAGCCAGGTCCTCATGCAAACGTGGATCCAGGGGTGCGACAAATGCGAGGTGTCAATTTTGTCAATAGCAGTTCCAACAAATTCAAGATTGTCCAGGCCATTTTCAGAACAGTTTGTCTCTGTGAAGTTTTGCCCAGTTGGAAGAGTGGCTCCAGGTCCAGTTTTTCAGAAGTGGTGCTTGTGAAACAACCTGTGGTTCGGATGCCCCTTTCTTGGTCAGCGCTGGTTCCAGGATCCACTTCAGGTTGAGTTGAACCTGACTGAGCACCTCCATGTTTGGGTACATGTTGCACACACGCGCCTCGCCCCGCAGGCTCAGCGCAGGAGCCACATCTGCTCCCCTCATTAGGCACCAACCTAAACCAGCACCACGATCCGTTCCCTTTGGGAGATTTCAAAATTTTTACCCCACCAAAATTTGTGAGTTCATTTTGAGAAAAGTCTCTCCACTTGGACTGAAAGTTTACAACTGAAAAGTAAATCGGACCAAAAGGAACAACCCTGAATGACCATGATGACGCTTGCTCTGACATGTCCTTTGAATTCAGAAAGCTGTTTGTGTGGTGTGGTTCTACGGCACCACCAGATCCCCCCCCCGATGAAAAGAGACCCAATTCTCTTGTGAGAAGCGAGCGATGAGGGTCACTCTGACAGTTCGCTGCCCCGAAACATCAGCCAAGTCAAATGTTGCAGTTTGCCACCTTTCAAACAATGGGGTGTGTTTCATATTGACTCACACCGCAAACAGTCAATGGGCTCCGTTTCCATGTCAACAGAATAACACTCCTAATTGGCTGGTGAGGAAACTTTCGTTTCCTGGAGATGTGATTAATGTTGTTGCAATAATGTTTGAAAGTGTGTTGTTGCCACCATCCTGCAAAGAGAACAATCATTTTGACCTCGAAATGGAACAATAGATTTTGAATTTCAAACGAAAATTGACAAAGCAATTTTTTTTCAACAAAATTTTTATTGTGACGGAGACAAAACAAAAGCATCACTGTGCCTCGTCAATGTCCGCTTTTGTCTGTTGTCGACATTCTAATTTCGTACAAATCGAGAGGGTACTGAAGGTACTGAAGGTACTGAAGGTACTGAGGGTATTGAGTACAATGGGTCCAACACAGACCGATTGCCTTTCCTGGAAAAAAATCACAAGAATTTCCCGTCGCTGCGAGTCCTGTTACTCGACTGTTTTCAGCCAACAATTTTCCCCTTCATTAAGTTTTCAAACCAACACTACGTCGACTTTCACATTTCGTGCCTTCCTTCTCATCATGGTGGTTTCACGTCACAAATCACGTCTTTCTTGACATTTTTTTGCCAGAACGACGTCAGTATTGAAACCATAAAGCTAATTTTGGGGTGTTGGCCGAAACGGGAATTCCTCCTCTACAGAACTGCTCCACACACACGGATGATTACATTCGCTAACCAGCGAAACCCTCCACGGGTCCACTTCCACAAAATATTCTCACGGTGGCTTCTCCAAATTCCTCAGGACGAACCAAAAAGGGGCGGACGGAAGATCACAACATCCCCGGGGGGTGTTCCTGAAACAACCACGTGAGTATTCTGTTTTGAATTCTCCTTTGCAGGAGAGAAACATCTTGAGGTCACTGCGTCAAGTACATTCGCCCTCATACAGGGGAAGCCATTCCCGCAACCGTGACCCGACGAGAGTGAGTGCTGTTTTGGGAAGTCTCCCGTTTTTAGCTTGTTGCGGTTTCAATTATTTTTCTGAAGCGCCGTCTCATCTCGGAACACCGGGCCCCGTTTCTGCGTTTTGCGGTCTGCACCGGGAAGTTGCGCCGTTTGATGCGAAGCGGCGATTTTACCGCTTCAGTTCGCAAATGTCGACGCTTCAGTGGGTAAAATAATCGCAAATTATACAACAGGAAGTGGGTTCAGGTAAAGTGCTGTGAGAATTGTCTGGAGAAATCGAAGAAGAAAGTTTTTGGTCTGGTCGGTTCTGAAAATTGGAGAGACGAGAGGAAGAAAGGAACGGAAAACACACGAACGCACACCTGACACACACACACACACTCTCTCTCTTTCTCTCTCTGTCTCTCTGTCTCTGTCTCTCTCTCTCCCTCTCTCTCTCCCCCTCTCTCTCAATCTCTCTCTCCTCTCTTTCTCTTTCTCTCTCTTCTCTCTCTCTCTCTCTCTCTCTCTCTCTCTCTCTCTCCACAACATCACTACTGTACCCAAACCGAATGGCACCCGCTCACTTCTTGGATCCACACCTCTGCGCGCAATATTCCTCGTTTCCAGCCCTGAGTGCTGCAACCTTTGACACTTCCAACACCTTCTCTATCTCCATTTGCTTTTCCACACAATTCCACTTCCCACCCCGCGCAATATCAATCCGAACCTTGTATCAGGCACCTGTTGATTTTCTGGCACCAACTAATTCCCAACCCAAATAAACATTTCAACGGAAAAAATACCAATAATATCTCACAAATGAAACTTTTTTTTGGATGTGCAAAATTAAAGGAGAGGTAACACCTGATGTTGTTAATATCTATTCTACGGTTGTGAGGTGTGCGTTAATGCACTTAACTGTGTTTCCTTCATATTCTGTCATTTCTTCCAGTTGAGCGGAGCTGTTTTGTGAGGATTCTACCCCGTGAACTTTGAGTCTCTGGTTGAAGGGACCAATTTTGAGTGCATCGCCTCATACCGATGCAAGGAATGGCTTTATGAACAAGTTAAACCCTGCTGACACTTTGGCAACCTCTGCCTTCCTGATTGCTACGAGCCAAACCAACTAGAATTCCAGGCTTTGGGCGACCACTGCGAGAGGGGACTCTCACGCAAGGTCCGTCTTCAAAACCCAAGAGCTGAAGTGCGCTTGTTTCTTTTCTGCTGCTCTTGGAACACTGCTTGGCGGTTGATCCACACCAGCAAAATGCACGAGAAGGGTGCTTGTGCCAATGCTTTGAATTTTATTGAGAACAATTGTTCTGAGTCAGGACGCACACACGCACACACACACATTTCTAACGAGGCACCTGAGGAATTTATTTTCGATCACACTCGATCACATACTCTCACACACACTCACCCGTACACACACAGCCCAGGCACACACACGATAACACACGAACATACACACACACACACACATTTCTGAAGAGCATTATTACACACTCACATACTCTCATACACACTCACTCGTACACACAGTCACAGGCACACGCACATGCACACACAAGCACACACACAAGCACGCACACAGACACACACACACACACACACACACACACAACCCAAAACGCATCCACACCACTAGCCCCACAACCCCGCAGCGCATCCATTTCCTCAGAAGCACCCAAGCCCGATTAGGCAACACCTGAGCAATAAGAAAATTCCTTCAGACGGCCCCCGTGCCCCCCGCTGCCTCCCTGGCAGCAAGTCAGGGAGCCAGCAGCAGCCAACACCGACTCTAATTGGGGTCAGGCGCACTGACGCTCCGGCAGATCCAGGGGAGAGAGAAGACCTCAACATTTTTCTCAAGACTAGATTCAACACACATGCATAGGAACTGGTCCTAAAATCAGGAAAAATGTGCACGAAAATAAATTGTTGCGATAACGCCTCTTGTTTCACCCTGCTTTTGGTCTAGCCCTGAATTTTTTTTTCTATTTTAGGCTTCAGAGAACCCCTTTGAATCCGCAACGTTCTCAGTGAGAAGTTTATCCAGAAGGAAATGTGGGGAAGAAAAGACCTGAATGGGGAAAAGAAAGGAGGTTGTGTTTGAACATGTTGAGGTATAATTCCCGAACCAGAGTTATGTTAATTCGGGCTTCAGGACAATAGCGCATTCCACGACGGGAAGAAAAGAACGCTTGAGCTCGAAAACAATCAACAAGTTAAGCATCCACTTGACACAGCGAGCAAGGTGTGAATTTTGAGGAACGAAACATCCGTTTAGGCACCAAGAAAGCTGTTCCTGCTGTGTTATTGACTGACTAAGACCATGATTCCAATCACTAAATGAGTGGTGAGTTCTAGAGTGTTGCAAAAGGAGCAGAGATCATCAAACTTCAGCACAAGTCCCAATGTCAGGACCCACCAACGGATCAAGGCTTTTCTTGAGAGATGGCCCCACTATTTGGTGACTCAGAAAAACAAACACTGATTGTGCAAATTTTCACGAAATAATACTTGGTTCTGGGAGGTCAGGGGTCGGGCCCCCTTGATCCTCTCTTCTCATTCTTTTGGAAACAAGAAGGTTCCCCGTCAATTTCTGGCAGCGACTTGTGTCGAGGGAACTGATCCACCGCGGTGAATACTCAGCGATTCCCATTCAATCCCTCTCTCGCCTCATCGGGCCGCTGGCTGCGAGAAACAGGAAAGCGAGAATGCGAAATCTTCAGTTTGGAAACAGTTTGCGACCCAATTTCACGTTTTGCCAACGAACGGTGTTGGCACTGAAGATCAGACGGATGTGAGAATCAGACTGTGGAACAGAAGACAGGGTACTAAGGTTTTAATAGAAGTGTACTCGTCTCCCATCGGTCCAGATGACAACAATGAACTTGGGACAAAGAGGCGCTCGAACTGAATTCGTTCGCAGTGACATCATTAAAGCCTGATTCTGCTTTGGACAACAAACAAACCTCAGCATCCCTAGTCCAGGATAAGAGGGTCTTGAGGCCCTGGCTTTTTTCAACAATATTAAAGATATTTTTATTCAAAACTATCATCAAGCAGTCAAATTGCACAGCTCACTGCACAATGTAAGGAAACGATTGAATTTTTCTCTGGTGGGAATGTTCAAACGCTGAATCTGTTTGGTCTCTCAGACCGCCAAGAGAACAGTTGAAACAAGACAGAGAGTGATCAGCAAGAATTCTTTTTTTCTCTGGTGGGGAGGATCCAACGCTAGGTCCTTTTGTCTCTCAGACCACCAAGAGAACAGTTAAAACAAGACAGAGCGATCATCAGCAAGATTCGTGGACTCTGGCTCTGTGACGCACTCGACATTCCCACCCCTCCCATGCGCATGCAGTTCTGTTAGTCTTCGAATTTTCACACCCTATTGCCAGCCCCACCCCTCACTGATGACTGCTGCCAAAAAGTTCCCAATTAGTACTCGGCTCGCATACTTACCTCCGCCGGAATCACAATGCGCCTGAGTACAACACCTGTGTACTGAGTGGTCCTAATGAACCGAGGAGCGCGGGGAGGAACCGGGGACAGTTACGTGAGCAGAAAATGAGGAAATCACATTTACAGAGTGTGCCAACATCTTCTGAAACTGCTGTGACACTCTTTTGCCATATATCAATAAGAACTCGTTAATCTTCTTGAGGAATTTTCCCATCAAATTTTCCTGGCTGCTATAGAACAAGCAGCAGGTTGTGGAAACATGCCGGTCTGATTGGGATGATCATGAAAGACAACGAACAGAAATGTGATTCAACATTTCAAACCTTTCAGAACACGAATCACCAAATTTCTTTGGATTTGCGGACATTCGACAGCGGCGGTTTCCGATGCGTTGCCCGCGCTGCGATTCCCGTGCCTCACCCACCCGAGGTTTACTCATCACCAGGCCGTTTGTTGAGTGTTCACAGCATCGCTCCCTCGTGAAGTGACTGTTTGACAACCCTTCACACACCTCACCAGTTCCCGACAAAGCCCTCCAGTACATTACCACTCCAAACTCGGTTCTTTCCAGTGCGTTGCTTGATGTTTTAATTCACCAGGGGGTTGGGCTTCTGAATGCCTATTCCCAACTTGTGACTCCGGGAGGGGGTCTGGGGTGAGCAGGAGGGGGGCCCCGAGGTGTGTGCGAGTTTTGGCACAGAGGGCTGGGGCAGTAGCTGTGATTGCTAACTCACCCCTAGTCAATATCTCATGCCTGACTTGAGTCCCTCAGTCAAATTCCAAGATCTCTTAGCCAAGAGTTCCTACCCTCCCCATTATGCGCTGAGGTCACACATCTAGACTTGGCAGTATCCTATGGAGTACTTAGAACCATGACTCAATGCAGAAATGAAGTGTATGGGATGGGCCTTTGAGGTGATTTTGATCCAAAGCCAGAGATAAGGGCAGCGCCTTAACGGGTGACCTTCAGTTCAGAAAGTAATTGAAAAGCAAATTGGAAAAATATGAAAATTAAGTGCATCGGTCCTGAAATTCAAGGGAGAGAGAGCGGAAACTCCACTGGGTCTGTGTGGAACCAGACAATCACGTCGCTTTGTTGGAACTTGACAGTGAACGAAAGACCTTCTTCTCTTGAGCCACATGATCCAGATTCTTCACTGAAGCACTTTGAGGACAGATTACACAAGAACTGAGAATTCTTCAAGATCAAAGCACCTCCTTCCTTGCCCGATTTTTGACTGTCGTTGGACGTGGAAAACAACACGTCATGGAGACGAGTCTTCTTGGAGATCCCACACTCCAACGAAAAAATGTAGAGTCTATCCGAAAACTGTTTGCCGCCGAATCTAACTTGAATGTGTTCGAAACTTCGTTGACCCCATTGGACTGACCTCTTGGCATTTTGACGAGAGATCTCTTGACTTGGTAACATTTGGAAAGTTGCGTGGATCTCGTTCGATTTCAGCAACTTTCGTGCTGACGCTTCACTTTGAAGCTCCATCACTGACGCAATAAGCTGCAGAAAGCGTGCACGCCATTTGTGATTTGCAAAACTCCCAGGACAACAGTTGTTTCTACATCACTTAGCGAGTTTCCATGATACCTTTCACCTGATGTGTGTTCCGCTTTGATGTAAATGGTTTATCTCTTTCCTCTGGGCCTCTCAGAGCTGAGCTCCTCACCCTACCCCGGGCGTCTGGTCAAGCAATAGCCACTTCTGCACTAATTCTCTGGGCTGTTACCTCACAACTGTGGCTTGTTAATTGTTGGGGTATTTTGTAAATCCCAACTGGTCATTATTCCAGTTTTATCCATTGTGAAATTCCTGCCATTCACCTGGTTCCTGTGTAAATGGCGGGAAAGGTAAACATGAAACAGTTGTTACATAGCAACATGCGAGCTGTTTCCAACGCGATTAGTCGTTGTTTGTTTGAAGTTTGTGCAACTTGAAAGCGCCCGTGCTGAAACTCTAATTGCTGTTCACACTTGATTTCTGAAACTGAAAAGTGAAATCTCACAAATATTTGGGTGGACGGCTCCTACACGCACAAGACGGAGGTGAACTCCGACCGAGACTTGAAAGGAACCTGGGATTGGAAACGCGCTTTCCACCTGCCTTTTCTTATTTTGGCCTGAGTTCTTCCTTTGAACCTGAGAATAAGAAATTCTGCGAGACCATCTGACAATGGAATTGGTGTGTGAAGTCCGAAAATGTCAAAACATGAGTACTCAGCAACCCAACTTCAGAGCAGTCAGACTCATTGCGGTTCATAGGTGTTCGAGTAGATGGTGTGCATGCTTTTACTACCACGGATTTTCTCAGACTTTCAAGTCAACGGGACAGCCTGTCCAAGATGTTAGCCGCAGGACGAATGACACAGAGACGGTTCCCAGGTTTTCCTGACGCCAGAACAACAAATCAGGTGCTTGTGTTTTGAATTTTTAGGTGATTTGAACCTTGAAGCATACATTATGTATAATGTATGGTGATAGTGAAAATCACCTATAGGCATCAAGAGGCAAAATCTGTGAACGTGAGTTTGAAAGTGTTCTATTTGTTCGATTTTGGTCATGTTTGGTTTTTTCGTTCACTTTCAGGCTGTAGTTGATGCACAAAGTGTCAAAAGAACAAATTTTTGCTTTTATGTATTTTTACGGGCAAAAAACCAATATGGCCAACATGGTGAAATTTGGGTATGGCTGTATAA
>JAAUXT010130198.1_pt1 | contig 11530 bp, 9 predicted proteins | sample 7278171 | NCBI WGS metagenome assembly JAAUXT01 (sample SAMN14350112, study PRJNA611818) | marine sediment metagenome | isolation source: surface marine sediment (1.8m) | place: French Polynesia: Moorea | collected 2018-08
AGCAAGCCAAATCAGAGCAAGCCAAATCAGAGCAAGCCAAATCAGAGCAAGCCAAATCAGAGCAACTGAAATTTCCTCAAATCACCGCGAGCTCCATGGAGCTATTTTTCTCATATATTTTTATGGGACGGTGTGGGTGTGGCAAGAATTTGAACCTGACATTTTTCCGCATGTGATCATTCAGAAGCCTGGAAGTTTTGGAACAGCCCCGAGCGCACCTGCTGAACGAGATTTTGCGAGAATCTCGAGAGGCGGGACCCCGTGATTGACAGTTGTGGCTTCTGTTCCGCTTGGCACGAATTTTCAAGATTTGGATATTTTCTGGAATTTAGCAGTCAGATCTGCGCAACAGTGACCTGTTTGTGTTGTGGATAACTCACAAATATTCGAAAATCAGGTAGGATTGTCTTTCTACTGAACAGAGCGTTGCAGTTGCGGTAAATGTTGTGTTTTTGTTCCGCACCATGTTTTGAGACGGACTTGATGTTGAAGTCTGTTTTGTCTTCAAGACTCGAGGACTGCGATGTTATCGACGTGTGACTTCCTTTCTGACTCTTCCACGGCTGCTAGAAATGCTTCTTGTACATTCTTTACGTCAGATTTCGCAATTTTCATCTGAATTTTGAAATGAGACTTGCGTCTGGGGAAAAACCGTTTGTTGAATGTGACGTGTTTGTGTTGCAAAGTTGTGCAGCTGCTCGAATCTAGAAGATGCACACATAGACTCGTACTGAGTCCACGTGTGTGTGATTTCAACAAGACTGTTTGTTGCTGCGAAACTGACGGTGACTCGGGCTGTTGCTGGTGCAATGACGAGGGACCGGCTCCGTCCTGTGTGACCAGATCTCGACACTTGACGGTGGATGTTCCCGCTTCTCGACATTGAAGCTGTTTCTTGCTCAGTCTGTCTGCAAACCCGCACACATGCACGAGTACCGTACGTGGAAAGACGACCAGATAATGACACAGTTACGAATACGGTTCTAAATGCAAACAATGCACTCCCAACAAGCATTGTGTCCATCGTGACCAACTGTCAACGAATGAAATCACGAAAATTTGATGTTGTGCTGAGGCAGTGTTTGTCGTTTTGTGTGCGTGTGACAGCAAGCTGTACATGATGTACGCTGCAGTTTTGCGTGATATTCATGCGGCGTCCGTATTCACAGCGCTGCGTGAGCCCAGCGGAAGTGATGACGGAGCGATGAAATGAAGCTTCACCTGGTACGACTGAACCGCTGCGCTGAATCTGATGTCGGAACCGCTCAGGCTCAGGCGGTGCGCTGCCAGCGGTTTTGCAACATCACGTCAAGCTGTTGTGGAACAGTTAAAACGACGATGTTTTGTCTCGCATGTAGCTTGTGCTGAGTTGCCATCGCGTCTCGGAGTGGACCGGTTGGAGGGTGGGGTGTGCACGCTGTTAGCTTGATCGTACGAGCAAGGCGACCGACCGTGAGAATCAGTTGTGTCGTGAAACTGCATTGTTGAGGGCTATTGTCATTCATCACAGGAAACGGTTGACAGCTTTGTGCTGTGTGCTCGGGGTTAAGGTTCGCAGTGACTGGAACCAGGGTACAACTGGTTTGCACAATCTCACCGCTCTGGCTGAGGAACAGCGAGAGAACCGCGAATTTCATTGGGTTAGTGGAGGGGGTTTGGGTGGGCTGGGGCCGAAAATAATTTGGATACACACAAAATGCACCTACAGCGTAACATCAGTGAGGTGAACGAATCTCTGGCGACTGGCCCTGGTCTCACCAGGTCGGGCCCGCGAAGGAATTGCAGAATTCCGATGTCCAAGATTTGTGCGTTCTGTTCTGCGAATTCCTGCAGCAAGTCGAAGCAACTCTGATATAGGAGGGGGTTGTTCGGTGGAGAAGAAGCTAGTGGATTGTTATTTATGGTGGAATTGGTGCAAATGCAGCGAGGAAGGGGGAGTCTGCAGGAATAGAGGACAGAGATCGATCGACGTTCGGTTTGTGTAGTTCAGTGGCGGACTCCTGTAATCCGTCATACAGCAGAGTCCGGACTGATCAACCTGCCGCTGGTCGCTCCAGATCCCGTCCAGATCAGCGACACTTTTGTCATGTCCACAACACACAGAGAAATTTCTCGCACTTTCTCTCTTGGGAGCAGAGAAGAAAAGGGACACCCACTGTGTACGAGTATTTTTCGGCTCGCGACCCCAAAATAAATACGTACTCTCATCTCGTCCTGGGGAGGGGGGATCCAAGGGGCAAACGTCCTGACCCCTGAACCATTTCGCTGGAACTAAAGCGTCGAGATGGATGGATGCCCCCCGGAATACTCGCAGATGAACTGAACGGATCCCTCTCGACAGAGAACTCGGAACTGTTAACCTCGCAGCAGTTCTTGGCTCCCGGCTTCGATGGAAATATGAAAGAGTCATGGTGTGAGCAGCTGGCATTCAAATAAATCAGTTTTGCAGTCGTGACTCTCCGTTTGGCCTGATTAGAAACTGTTCAGTGTTGAGGCTGGGCCCAATGGAAATTGACTCACGTACGGAAGGGGAGCTTTTCGTGAAAGACTGGATTGATCGATGGAATCTATTTCAGTTCCTTCTGCAAACGGATTGTTTTGCACTCATTGTCACGTGTCTGACACACACACGCGACGTCGAACAGCGTCTTGGCACGCAAACCGCCACTCCCAGCGTCGATCTGTTTATTTTGCGAGCGAACCAGCTGTCAAAATTGTGGTGAGGATAGGCGGCGGAACACTTAACCTTCCAATACCCTCGATGGCCTTGCGTTGCTTTTGCCATTTGTTTTCCCCGGAACTTTGATGAACGATTCAAGCGTCAGGGACGGAAAGGTGAAACATATTTGAGATTGAAGAGTCTTGTGGTTGCACGAGTCCGCTTCGTTTGACGCGCTGCACTTTCAAAGTCTGTTGCTCAGGAGGAAAGGTTTTCAGGGTAAAGTTGCTGAAGCTGCCGTCACCATACGCCAACATGTGGCACACAAAGTCCGTCTTTGCAGGATATCCTGACCAGAACTGTCAAATACGACGCGTTATCCTGAGCAGGACTGTCCTGCAGGACCACGATGTGTACACAAGCAGATTTATTCTTTGTTGCATGACTGATGGCGCTGTGACAGATCGGTTAATTGAGACGTCGATACCGACTCCTCACTCATCTGTCAGCATTACACAGCCACGTCCACGTCGCTCTGCAAACACAAATTGGCGAACAATGAAATCACGTGTCACGGCGGCGGGTAATGTACGAGGCAGTTCGATCCGTCGGGGATGATCCAATCTGCGCGCTTCACCAGGGGCGGATTCAGGGGGTCGGGGTTCGGGACCCTGGCTCGTGACGCCCTGATTTTGCGCTGTCAGAATCAATGTTGCGAATTGAGATTGCCCTCCCCACTGTTTCCCGACCGAATCCTGGATGTGCCCCTGTGGAGGGTGCGTGGTTGTTTCCGCCGCGGAACTCCTGCTTGGGGAGGATGAATGGCTTTGGCCCTGGATCGGCTCATTGATCTGTTGCTGCTGCACTTGATCAGGAAGCCCCTGCTGTGTGGATCGGGATGGGATTGAAATTCCCAAAAGCTTTCAGTACTGCGCATTGAGTCTTCCAAGGCCAGCGGCTCTGCACTCTTGAAATTACCAAGGCCACGCACTTAAACACCTGTTTCTCGATGCGTCAGGGATCGATCCAGGGTTTGGGTAGGTCCGGCCAGGTGGGAGAGGGTTGTTTCAGCCTTTACATTCAGCTGCAGAAAAAAAACCCGCAATATCTATCTGCACAAGGGGGGGGGGCGCAAGGTGAATGGGTTCATACCCTCTGAATCCGCCCCCGTGCGTGACCTGGCGGGAGGCAGCTGTGCTGATGTTGACGTGGACGCATTTTCTGCGCTTGTTTGATCAGGCGGCCGTGTTTGTTCAATTGGTCATTGGCTCTCCAAACGATCCGTGTTGTTGAGTGGTCGTGCCTTTCCTCTTGCGCTGGGTACCTTTTTCACCTGCAGCCGCGTCAATGGGAGAAAGGTCGGAGGCCAGCACGCATTCTGTGTGAATTCCAGCTTCTTGGTTTGAACGTTATCGCGTCAGGCCAGGGGTGTGTTCTGACGCATACCAAAACAGCTGTTTGCTGGCAAGGCACGCCAACAATTCCCTCAACGACCACAGGTGTGTCCGTACCAACAAGTTTCACAGCTTCATATCGCACCAAGTGAAACAAAGTTTCAGCGTTTGGTGAAAAGGACTTCAACACAAGGCGGGGCACATGTGGAAGGGTGTGGGGGTCAGGGCGGCCATCCCTGCACTGCACCAACATCTACGATGTTTGGACAAAAGGATTTGAACAACATCGTAAATTGTGGCCGAAGCTGTCGTCGCATTTTGATCGCACTGCAGCGCGCAAGTTCAGAGAACAGAGGAACGTTGTTGTCCGGAAACTGCACATTGTGGGTGATGAGTCTTGATCAGCGGCTGCGCGCTCCTGCGCGGGAATGACGCGTTGATGCGCGGTTTACAGCCCATTATCTGCTGAATGCGCGACAGTCCCGAGTGATGTTCCTCCGCCAACAGCTGATCAAACCGGGACGGTCGTCTGAACGATGCATTCCCGTCGTCTTACGAGGCTTGTCTCCTTTCTGCCGCCGGTCTGCCGATTTGCTCATGGTGATTTGGACATGCCAGACAGATCGTGACTATTCTGGGACAGTTCGATTGGGTTTACAAGTGCCAAAGAGGACACACTGTCAGCAGAATTGCGCTGCACAGACACGTTTCAAGTTGTCAAAATGCCGAGGCGTGTGATTGAGCTTGACAGCCGACTCCAGCAAAGGATTGCCATCCACTTTTGTGTCAAGATTAGACTCACTGTTGCTGAGACAATACAGGGCATCCAGTTGGTGTACACCCCACCCCTCAGTGAGAGGATCTGCTGGTGGTTTGCAGAGTTCTCTGCTGGCCACAGGGAGGTCGTGGATCTTCCCAGAGCAGCAAAAGCAAAGTCTACCCACAACCCTCGGATGATCCGTCGTGTCAGGAGAACAGTGGAAGCAGACAGGAGGTTGACAGTGAGGGAGGTTGCTACCCACATGGATTTGCATCCCAGTATCACCCACAGGATCATCTACCAAGACCTCAAACTGCGCCGCAAATGTGCCAAATTTGTTCCAAGACTTGACCGCTGGCTGCGCACAGGATGCAAAGGATAGTTTGTGCAGAACTGATTTTGAGACACATGGAGTGTGATCCAGAAGGATTTTTTGACAACCTCATCACCATGGACGAGTCATGGGTCTACTGCTATGACCCGGAGCCAAAAGGTAAATCATCACAGTGGCTCCCAATTGGTGCAGCTCGACCTCAGAAAGCGCTCAGGGCATGGTCAACTGTCAAATCCATGCTGGTCAGTTTTTTTGACAAATGTGGTCTGGTCTACCATGAGTTTGTGAGACACCCAGAAACAGTGGACAGGCATGTTTTTGTCCAGATCTTGCACAGGATGAGACTGTCTTTGAGGAGGAGGTGCCCCAGGATGTTTGCAAACAACAGGATCTTGCTTCATATGGACAATGCGCCCGTGCATCATGCCGATCTCATCCACATTTTCATGGACAGAACCAACATCACCCAAGTGCCTCATCCACCCTATTCACCTGATCTAGCGCCCTCAGACTTCTGGTTCTTTCCTACATTGAAGAGGACACTGAAAGGGAGGAGATTCAATGGTTTGGATGACCTTGAATCTGAGGTTGACTACCAAATCGGCTTGATCCCGGGCCATGCCTTCAGGAACTGCATCATGAACATTTGGCCCAGGCGCCTGCAGAGAGCCATTGATGTGGATGGTGGTTTTTTTGAGGGACAGCCACACACCTAAGTTTGACAGTGTACCAGGTATTTTTGTTTACATTGCAAGTACAATGAAGTTTTCAGGTTAAATACCTTCAAAACAAATCGTCATGATAATCACAGACCGGCGGCAGAAAGGAGACAAGCCTCGTATGTCGTCTTTGTCAGTGCACAAGCCACAGAAATCTGAGGTAGGATCCTCCGGCGGATGCACGCATGGGAGTCCAGGGTGGTTCTGACAATCTGTCCTTTTGGGGGCAACCACAAGTTTTGAGCAAAAACAGCATGACGTCTTGCGCTGTCAGTGAAAAATCAGAGGGGCTGATCTGATTGTGCGGGTTGGAAGAGGAGCAGGATGGCCCTGGATATCCTGGATATCCATGTCCGAAGCAGACAGAGGGAGAATGTTTCACTTCTTTCTGTGAACGTGCTCGTCGCGCGTCTCCCCTCGGCTGTACGTTCGTTCAGCTTGGAACAAAATTGCCCGATCTAAAACTACAGTCTCCAATTCATTATCCGAGTTTTGATTGTCATTGTTAAATTGTTACTCCCTGAGAACTTCATGTCAAATGCCTGACTCGGTTTGTTCATTTCATACCGCAATTAAATCCAACATCGTGTGGGTGGCAGACGCGCGACTTCCTCAAGCAACTGCGCGTCCATTGCACTCCCACATTAAACTCTGTGGCTGTGTGGACGGAGGCTGTGAACACAGCATGCAGCGCACACCGCATCGCTCACAACACGGAACAAAGACGGTCCGGTGTTGGACTAGGATTGACCCCAGAACCAGTTCACCCGCGGTCTGTGTCCTGGTCACACGGCCGGACAAGACCACCCCCCTGCAGCTCTCATCGAGGGTCATCACCAGGACACAGGTCCCCGCGAGGACAAGGCAACCCCAGGTGGATCTCTTTCTGGTCAGGACTGCTGGAGAATGGAATGAGACGAAGACAAAGTCACAGAGTAAACTGGTTCGAGACCATATTCTGTCCGCCAGCACCAACTCCTTTCCCTTTCTTGTTGACATGTTCCTCCCAGGCTCCGCAGCAGTCTGTGACTGTTTCTCCACGGGTGACCCTTTCCCCATCGCGGGGTCTGGATTGATGGCGATGTCGGGCAGCGGTGCAGTGGGTCGGAAGGAAATCCCGATCTAACGAGCGTCGATCCGAGCGCGATTGATTTCGCGCAATAGTGAAGCGGACTTGATGAGTGGAGTTGGGATCAGGGGCGGGAGCCGATCGTCCCAGTGGCGGCGGATCCAGAGATCAGGGAGAGGGAACCAAGCCGCGCGGCAGAATAACATCCAGGATTTGGTCAGGGGCGATCCAAGGAAGGGTCAATTTCAACTTTTGAAGCATTTGAGGTCAAACAGTGAAGTGGACGTGCTGAGTGGAGACCCGATCGTGGGCGGCGACCCGCTCTGGTATCTCCACCCAGGAACAAACCCAGATTCCTTCCGATCCTCGTGATCCACTGGACCTGGATTGGCTCCCCGTCCCCGGTCCATTGTGTGGGCGCGGGAGAGTTGTCTGTCTTCTGTGTTCCGATCCACGTCTGGCCTGTCAATTTCAAACCGCAATCTTTGCCTCACCAGCGTCGCGGTGTGACGGGTTTGATGTTTGTTTTGCTGGTAAGAAGGCGACATGTCTGAGGGTTGGTGTGCCTCCTTTTATTGTGTGGTCACGTTGAATGTGCAGGAGTTCAAGTGGAGAATGATACCCAGTTCTTGGGAGGGAACTTGTGACCAGCTTCCTCAACTTTACATCTCCACACCAGCGTTTTCTGCTTTCATTGAGAGGCTGAGCAGGCGAACAGACTCCTTCCCTCCCTCATCGAGGTAATTCCTGATTTATCGCAGCGCTTGATGAAAATCGTGTCGTCGGTTTGAGAAATGATCCGGGCCCTAACGAGGCGCTTTCCCGTCGGCGTGTCGCAGCCGCCTCGGGGGACGTTCACGGGCTCACTGCCTCGTGTGTTGAAATCCCAGGGGGAATTCATCTTTTTGATCCGGTAAATTTTTGCAGAGAGACATCGGTGTTGATGGATTGCTTGTGGTTGACGCTGCAGATGATGGAAAATGGTCCGATTTGTTTCCTGAGACAAACGATGAATGACGGCCGAAGGATCGCGTTTGAAGAGAGTTTGAGTCGTGAAGAATCTTTGAAAGTTTTGTAGAAATTTTCTCGTTGGCGATGTGCGAACAGGGTTTTGCTGCAGCTCGCATCTCAAATTTCAAGCTGCGTCAATACGAGACGAGGCGAGTCGAAATTTCCTTGTGATCGCCCAACGTGAGGACGCTGCATTCCACTCCCTCTTCTCCTGGCTCTCTCGCGATAACAGTCGGAGCCTTGTTTTGGTTAACTTCCTCCAAGCAGAAGAAGAATGGGAGATATGGCATTGAAGAAGCGGGGTACGCCGGCGTGAAGAATTTGTGTTGACGTGTTCCTCTGTGAGTACCCCACTTCAAAGCTTGTGAATCGTGGAGCGCTGAAAGCCGAGAGAATGATCGCAGCGCGATCACCCGATTCACACCGGGCGCGTCGCGTCTCTCAGAACATCGCCCTTTTCGTCGCTTGCGGCACTTCAGGCCCCTCTCGAGTTGTGTGAAGACGCATCTGGTGCAACAGGCCCTACCTTTGCATCCCGCAAGAAACGTTCTATTTGCCATTCGTTTGAGTCGACTGAGGCACAAAAAATAACTAATCACGCAAATGCAGCTGCGTCAAGTTGTGGCTTCTTCTGCAATTTGTTTTGCATTCTTGGATAAGAACATGGAAACCGTCTTGAACAGTTTCGTGATTTATGCGAACAAACTCATTGTTGAAAATGTTTGTGATTTGTTCTTTCACTTGAGAACACGACTGAAGTGCGACGCCCGGCAAGAGCGATTGATTCGCTTCGTGTTTTTCACGCGTCACAGTTTCAGCGGTCCAACGGACCGTGTGATGCCGCAGTGTTGATATCTGCACCAGCTTCGGGCTTTCGCTGAGAATTGCCGTGTTCTTATCAATGATGAAATTGAAGATTCAATTGAGATTACACCCAGAAGCTTCTTATGTTTTGCCTGTGAAAAGAATGTCATTTTCTCGGTGCGGGCGAAACTGATGGGCAGAGGCAGGTGCTGAGGTAGTGTTCGCACTGCAAGGAGATTGGCTGATATGATTTGCCGCTTTTGACCTCATCTCATTTTGCCGTTCTTGATTGGCTATTTCTGGAATGGAGATACATGTCGTGATGTTGCTGCTGTTTGATTGGTCACTTCCCACATGGAGTCCATTGCAGCTGCGAAGAGCGTACAGCAAAGCAGGGCTCCGAGTGTCGGGTGGGCAGGGGTCACATCTCTGCAACTGCAGAATTTGGATTCATTTCTGTATGTACAAAGGAAAGTACAGTGGCACAGTGCAAAGGAGACCCCCTGGAAGCAGCTGGACGTAACAGGTGTAACGCCTGCCGTGTCCTTGCAGTGCTCACCGCGCGTCTTCACGCGTCAATTTTGTGTTCTTGTTGCCTTGCTGTTTGCATTTTGTGTGATTTGTGCGCGCTGTTTCTTGTTCGTTCCTGGCCCTCGCTTGCTCTTGCCATGTTTACCTTGTAGCAGCGTTGTAGTTGCCCTGGCACAGTTTCGTTGCTGTCAGTTCTAATTCTGATTGATCCGTTCAGGAAGAATCATGTAGCCGGAGCTCTGAGCTGGAATTAATTGAGGTGGCGCCCCCGAGGGAGGGGCGCGTCCGCCCGGCGAGCGGCGCCGGCGGGAAGCGACGCGTGTCGTGTGACGTGAGCGTAGTTGGTTCCACGTCGCGGTGTGAGAGTTCACGACGTACACTCGGACGAAACAATCCCGCTTTTTGTGCTGCAAGATGGGTGTTCCTTCTTCCTCGATGCGTGAACAGGTTCACGAGGCCATGCAGACAGGGGCAGGCGCCAAGACTTTGAAGCAGCACGAGACGATCTGAAAGGACTTTGACCATGTTGTCAAGGATCATCTGCTTCAACCGACCGTCCTCAGGGTGTGCTCTGTTGTCGAAAATTCTTGATTGCTCAGGCTCTATGACATGTGGCACGGCTTGTCCAAGTCAATTCATATTCCTGATTTATTTTTAAATTCTTGATCACAGTTTTGCGTTGAACGGAGTGATTTCTGTCTAGTCTCTCTCTCGACACGAGTTCATGATTCCACTTGATGCAGGAGCCACGAGGAAGGAAGGCGGCTCGGTGCTCGGTGCGCTCTTCATGAAGAAGCTGATGAAACGCTGCTCAGCGGCAGCAGCGGGAGGCTTCTCAGCGAGGTCGTCTCGTCAGGCCGAGCGGAAGTGGGAACAGGTGCGGCGCATCCACTAATTGGCCGTTGATCTGGCAACACGGAGGCGGCGCCGTGCTTGCTGCTGCAGACGGTCCTCGGATGTTTTGGGAGCTGCACAGTCTCGGCTTTGTCAGCGTGTTTTGTGGGGTGCATTCTGTTTTCTCCATTTCTTGGAGCCGCAACCTCGCACCCCACACGCAGCAGGGAAGGGTCACGCCATGCCGTGTCTTCAGTCCAGTTGGGTTTCTCAAATTCAGCAGTGGTTCGGCACAAAGGACGGCGCCGCCGCTCCAGCGGGGTTCTTAACTGAAAGGACGGCGCTACAGCCGCAGCGGGATCAGACTCAGACTGGGATGTATTTCCTCGTGTTTCAGCGCGATCCCTCGGGAGGCGCCTCGGCTCGTGCTGAACACGAACAGGCGTTTGTAAACACTGACGTGCACTTCTCATCGCCGGGCGGTGTGACCTCCAACCGCTGAGCGGCTCTTGACTGTTGGGAACGGATGAGGGGCGGGTTCGGACTCAGGTGGTGGATTGAAGGTCCAGTTTGAGCTGAGATCAAGCGCACACACACACACACACACACACATCGTTTCTCGTGGCACGTGTGGTACCGTCTGGGTGGTGACCTCCACCCACTCGACGTGCTGAGACATGTTTGCTCGAGGTGGATCCTCCCCCTTCATTACACGCGCCGCGGGTTCACACATGTCTGCACCTGGATCAGTGTGAGTAGCTGATGCGTGCGTGTGTGATTCGTGATCCGTCGCCACCTCGCATTATCGCCCACCCCCACGCCGACGTCTTCAGAACAGGGAGTGACTGTGACGTGATGGTTTTATTCTCGATCCTGTTGTTCCCAATCAGGCTCGATGCTTGCGTCTTTCATTCGGCGCTGCAATAGAAAATGTTTCGAGACGTGAGCTGTTTGCAGCATCTGGCATCATTTTCACCACACACAGCGATTCATACTCGCCTCACAAGTTTTCTGGAAAAAAGTTGGGAGGCAGCAGTTGGCAGCAGAAATCATCTGGAAGATCTCAGCTGGAGCAGTTGATTTGTGAAACACGCGATATGAGTTTTTGCTGAGGAGCTGAGAGCATTACGCATCTCTGTTGCGTGTGAGTGGAAGCGAAGTCTGACACAGGGAGGGTTGGGGCAGAAGTCGGAACAATGATCTGTTTACAACGAGCTACAGACGAGAAGCATTCCTCCCGCCCTCCCATCGCTCTAGTGCGGTCCGTTCATCCGGCCGATCCAGGATTCGAGTCAGAGCCAGAAGGTTGTGTGTGTACGAGTATGTGTGTGTTTGCGTGGTCCGTCTGTGCCTGCGTGTTGTAAATCTGCGGCGATGTCGTTGTGTGTGTGTGTGTGTGTGTGTGTGTGTGTGTG
>JAAUXT010060672.1_pt1 | contig 11529 bp, 15 predicted proteins | sample 7278171 | NCBI WGS metagenome assembly JAAUXT01 (sample SAMN14350112, study PRJNA611818) | marine sediment metagenome | isolation source: surface marine sediment (1.8m) | place: French Polynesia: Moorea | collected 2018-08
AATTGCGAGAGGTGGGGGACCGGTGTAGCGTGCCCGATTGACTTGGGTGCCAAAGGACACGTGTCAATCGGGCACGGGCCTGTTGACCCATGCCCCATTGACACGTGTCAATCGGGCATGGCGGTAGACCCATGCCCCATTGACACGTGTCAATGGGGCATGGGTCAACAGGCCCGTGCCCGATTGACACGTGTCATTTGGAACACAAGTCAATCGGGCACGCTACACCGGTCCCACACATCTCTCAATTGTGAAGATGTTCTCGTCGTATTTCTCCAGTAGGTCCTCGAAGTTGGGCACACACACGCACACAGACACAGACACACGCACACGCACACCCTCACACACGCGCACACACAGACACACGCACACCCTCATACACACGCACACACAGACACACGCACACCCTCACACACGCACACACAGACACACGCATACCCTCACACATACACGCACACACACGCACACCCTCACCCACACACACGCACACTTGCTCACCTATGATGATTTCGTCTGTGATGATATTTTCCTCGCACTGCTCCAGCAGTCCCCTGAACAACGCGCCTCAAACGCCCTGTAGACACCCACACACGCACGCACACCCCACACGCACGCACACCCCCACACGCACACATGCACACGAACACACACCCACACTCCTCACTCTTCGTACCTCGTATATTTTCGAAAAGGGCCTTCACGCACAAACACACGCACTCACACACACGCACTCACACGCACGCACAGCCACACGCACGCACACATGCACACATACATCCCTCACCTGTGATGATGTTTCCCTTGTGTTTCTCTATCAGGTCCTCGAAGTACGGCCCTCGCCCACCCACACACCCCAACTCATACACACACACTCAAACACGCAAACCCACACACACCAACTCAAACCCACACCCTCACCCCCGCTATCCACACCTCACTTACACACACGCACCCCCACACGCGCACGCACACTCCTCACCTATGATGATATTCCCCTCGTATTTCTCCAGTAGATCCTCGAAGTAGGGCCCTCTCTCTTTCTCTCTCTCTCTCTCTCTCTCTCTCTCTCTCTCTCTCTCTCTCTCTCTGGCCCTCTCTCTCTCTCTCACACACACACTTACACCCACCACCCACACCTCACACGCACACACGCGCACCCCCACACGCACACACACTCATCACCCATGATGATATTCTCCTCGTATTTCTCCAGTAGGTCCTCGAAGTACGGTCCTCACCCCCCACACACACACGCACACACACACACACTCCTCACCTATGATGATATTCTCCTCATATTTCTCCAGTAGGTCCTCGAAGTACGGTCCTCACCCCCCACACACACACGCACACACACAACCACTCCTCACCTATGATGATGTTCTCCTCGTATTCTTCAGTAGGTCCTCGAAGTATGGCGCTCACCCCCCCACACACACACCCACACCTCACACGCACACACGCGCACCCCCACACGCACACACACACTCCTCACCTATGATGATATTCTCCTCGTATTTCTCCAGCAGGTCCTCGAAGTAGGGTCCTCTCATGTTGACTCCCCACTTGATGAGGGAGTACGCCGCGCTCGTCCGGTTCTTTATCATGCAGTGGTAGATCCCAATGTGGGTCTCAGGCTGAAACGAGTACTGAGTGAGTACTGGGGGAGTACTGAGGGAGTACCAAGGGAGTACGCAAAGTTTACATGACGTCTACTTCGCGACAAAACTCACGCCAGCTACGTCAAGTACCCTGCATCTGACATCAATGTCACGTCAACACTCACGTCGCGACGTCAAAACTCACGTCATGTCAAAACTCGCGTCATGTCAAAATTAACGCCGCGTCAAAATTAACGTCACGTCAAACCAATATCACGTCAAATTTCCACCCACGTCAAACCTCACGTCGCCACGTAAAAACTCACACCACGTCAAAACTGACGTCAGTCACTTTGAAACAAGCATTTTGTCAAAACTCACATGACGTCAAAACTCACATGACGTCTGAACTCACGCCAGGTCAAAACTAACGTCATATCAAAACTCACATGACATCACGTCAAATTTCACACCACATCGAAACTTCTGTTACGTTAAAACTCACGCCACGTCAAAACTCACGTGACATCAACACTCACGTCGAACTGGTGGATGGTGAAGGTCCATCCGTCCTCGGAGATGCTACAGTTGTGGCACTCTGAGTCGGGGATGGACGAGTTGACGTCCCAGACGTGCAGCGCCGGCGCCGGGCCCATCCACGACACGATCTCCCCCAGGGTCAGCGGGTCCACTTCCCCGCGGGGGTGACACGCCTCAGTGTCGTTACACCACGCGCCTGCGCAGACAGAGAAACATCACATGATACAATGAGGGGTGGGGGCGCAGAGAGAGAAGCGTCACGTGACTGAAAAGGGGTGGAGTGGGGGAGGGGTTGGATGGGGTGGGGTTAGGGCGGGGTGGGGTGAGGTGGGGAGGGTCAGCGGGTCCACCTCCCCGCGAGGGTGACACGCTTCAGTGTCGTTACACCACGCGCCTGCGCAGAGAGTGAGAGAAGCGTCACGTGATACAATGAGGGGTGGGATGGGGGAAGGTGGGTGGGGTTGGGAGGGAATGGTGGGGTTCAGGGTCAGAGGGCTCAGCCCTGAACCCTCTGCATGTCATTACAACACGCATCTGTAGTGACACAGAGAGGGGTGAGACGAGTGAAAAGGGTGGGAGGGGGTGAGATGACTTGAGTATATATGGTGGGAACGAGAGTGGAGGGGTTGGGGAGGAGGTGCACATTGCGCGTTGTGGGACGTATTGGGCACAGGCAGGCTCATTCAGGTCATTGTGTTGACCCTGAACGACGTGTCATTAGGACTGTTGTCAACCCATTGCTGTTTCACTGAGAGACATTCACTAAAATCACCCAAGTTAAAGTACTTACTCTGAGAAACTTTGTCCCTTTGTCTACAAAATATGTTTTTGTGGCTTTTGTCTTTGTAAGTTTCTGTGTTGTACAAGACAAATAACTGTTCATAGTCCACGACAGACCTAACGACACGTCATTCAGGGTCAACGCTGTGCGCGCGCAACTTCAAGGCGCGACGCTCACTGTTTCGTCTGCACGTGAGAGCGACCTAACGTCATGACGTTTTGTTGTGGTGAATACCCCACGAGTATTGTGTGAGTACTGCCGGGTGCATGAGTACTCACTGCAGTTGAAGGAGAGCTCTGCGCCTCGCACTGACTGCGACACGATCCAATCATCGTAGAGCTGCGCATGCGTAACGCCGCCGAGAGACGCCAGGGTCAGGAACGCCGCCACGACGCCGAGCAGGAGACGAGAAGACGCCATCATCTGTGGGACAAAGTGAGTTCTGAATGAGAGTGGGTAGAGAGTACTGAGGGAGGAGTGAGGGAGGAGTGAGGGAGGACTGAGGGAGGAGTGAGTACTGAGGGAGTACTGAGTGAGTACTGAGGGAGTACTGAGTGAGTACTGAGGGAGTACTGAGAGAGTACTGAGGAAGTACACATCCGTGCCTGCATACAGAATACTGAGGGAGTACTGAGTGAGTACTGAGGGGGTACTAAGTACTGAGGGAGTACTGAGTACTGAGGGGGTACTGAGTACTGAGGGAGTGCTGAGGGAGTACTGAGGGAGTACTGAGGGCCACATGCAAGATACTGTGAAGTACACTGACCTGTTCATAAAAGGACAGCAAGCCCTTGTGACCTATCAGTACAAAGTTTATTCAAAACACAAATTCAAGACATTGGACAAAAAACTAAACAGAGCTGTGGGAATCTTTTCATTGCTTTCAGAATACACCTCAGGTGTATGGAATGGAATTTACACTGACTTTTACCACAAACTTGCAATACAATTTTCTTTGCACCCCAAATTGAGCTTGAACCTCACATTTGGTCACATATATTTTTCTTCATCCAGCATCAATATGTGTTCTTTGGGGAACTTGTCAGTCAGAAGTAGTTTTGCTTTCTATGATCAGAAGTATGCTTCTGTTTTGTATTGTGGTATGTACACCCATGTAAAAAACTTTCCAGGGTCTGCAAAAGTACACATCAAATTACTTGCTTTCCCAAGAACAATTTTTGACATACTTCTGTCTTACAGTGTTATTGATTCAAACACAGTTCTGACATTTTCTGGAAATGGAAACAGTGTATCCAACAGTTATGTTTGGAGTTTGCTTTTCCCACAAATGAAATCTTTTGTTGACATGTACCATGTTTCGGTGAAGAAAATGTACAGGTTGGTTGTTGCTCTGGGAAATCAGAACTGCTGTCACTTCCAACTGTTTGATGGGCCAGGGGCAAAATCAAAAACAACATGGCGACACATGACAGAAAAACCAAATGTTTTACCTTTGCTCCACATTTCAATTTATAATCTATGTATTTCAAGCATTCAACAAAGACGAAGCAACACGATTTGTTTTAAATTATTCAAAACAAAGTTATCTCAACAATGACTCACAAGTTTATCTGAAACATGAGGAAAACAAAACAATACATTTTCCAGAACACACAAAATGTAATTTTCATTCAGTTTGTCTGCTGAAAGTCTGCACTGATTCTGGCCTCCATGTCAAGTTGTCAATGGTCAACATGACACACACTGGTGATCATAATACTGCAACTTGTGCTCATGCTGGGGTAACTACTATTGATCAGTCCTCAACTGATATAACAAAATGTGTAAGGCCAAGATTTGAAAAATACAACAGCAGTTATGATAAACACCAACCAATGTACTCCAAGTCTAATGTCCTGTTGATAATACTCTATTCATACAGAGAATATTGTGCATTCAAAATCAACTTTCTCCTCTCCACATCGCTATGCCAACCAGTGCAAATAAATACATGTGAAACAGAACATCATGGAATGACAGTAAACAGTGTGGACCTGTCTCAAGATTTAAATACAGGGCATCTTTTGATTTCTGTGCCTGAAAATCATTGTGTGATTCTGCAATTTCTGTATGTCATCACAGATACAACAAAGTCAAATCAAACTGCTTGCCACAAGGTGATCAGGCCTGCATCCGTACACAGTCCTGGTAAAATGATCGAATATTTTGCATCTGGATTTCTCAGAGGTAAAAGTTATGTTTTATTTGTGTCAGAGCGAGACAGACATCCAGAAAACTACCTGTCACATGTCTGTTGGTAATGTGTATGTGATAATGTGTATGTGTGTATGTGTTTGATTCAAACAATTTTGAGTGCTTCTTCCTCACAACAGAAACCATTGCTGTTGAAAAAACAAAGCAAATTGTTTGCTTTGTGACTGCAAATATAATCCCTCTGCACAATGCAGGGATATTGTTGTGGGTGGGTGTGGCCTGTTGTTTGCTTCTGATAATTTTCCCTTTGAATTCTTCTTGTCAGCATTGTTGAACCACCAGTGCATCTGTCTTTTCAGATGTCCTAGACAGGCTGCAAATAGCTGGGTATCCGGATCACTTTTGCTTCTGGAAGGTTCCCTGGTTGAATATGTCACAAACAATGGAGGGTTGTATGTTGTTGTCTACAACAACACATTCAGTTTGGCAACCTCATGCATCATGAAAAATATTCATGATGAGTACATCCATTGCATCAATGATGAAGTTTTCAAGCCATCAAATGTTATATCCAGCTTTTCCATCAACATGTCATTGAAAACACCAACAAGTGATTCCACACCATACATCAAAGTGTACTTTTCTGGATCCAATCACAACAGCTGGACAGACATCCAAATTATCACAAGGACAACCACTCATAAATTATCTATTTCTTTGTTTGATCGCAAGTATCTTCGTGAAACCATTCCTGTGAGACAGTTGTTAGGAGGGGTTGTTTTAAAGAGTGCCAAGTCAAACTACCCATTGCTATTGCATCTGGATGAATCAAATGGCACCCAGACAAAACTACAATTTTGGCTTCGTGTGATTGCGCAGTTCAACTTTGGAAACTTAATGCCACATCAATTGGCGAAGACATATTTTCGGGTCATAATTCTCCTTTCATCCAAAGAGCCCACTTATATTTTAAATGTGGCTGGAAAGGTTCATGAAATAACAATTTACAGAGTACAAGTATCCAGGAAAGTTTCTGAATGTGATGTCACTCTGAAAATTTATTGGTTGTTTGAAAATGTGGTAGAGAAAGTACACACAATAAAAGACTGCAAGAAACAAACAGCTGATCTTGAATCTCGCTTGACATGTTGGAATATTGTTTCAAGGCAATGTTGCAATGAGGACATCACTTCACTTTCAGATTCTATTTTTTGGAAGACAAAGGGAAGATGTGAGGCTTCATTCTATGAAGAGAAAAGGTTCCTGTCATGGAAAAAAGCTTCAGAATTGTGCAAAGCTGCTGGAGGTTTTTTGCCTATCACAAGAAGTAGGAATGAATTGCATGAATTAATATCTACTGTAAAAATTATTGGAAGGAGACAAATCCTGGAATACATCCCAATTGGTTTGGTTGTTGAAAAAGACACTAAGGTATTGTGCAGTGTTTATGATGGGAATGGAGTAAACATTTGTATCTCATTTTAACAATGTCACTGTTGGTGTACATTGAGTTGACAATCTGTCAACAACAACACAATTCATTTCAGACAAAATTCAAATGGCAAAGTGGTGATCCAGCTCCATTCCAACTGTGGTATTCATCTGCAAGAAATCCAGTGATGTTGACTGAACTCTATCACAAACCTATCACACCACAAGACAAACCTGAGGTCTTGTTCAAATGGTGCTTTCTCAGAGTAGAAACAACTAATTTTCGCTTCCGTCTATTCAGCACTCTATCCACTCTCATTTCGTCAGCAAGAATGCACAGTGATATTACTATCAAACTTAGGAAACCCCAAATGGCTACCTATACAGTGCAACAGGGTTTTCTTCAAAGATGTTTTGTGCTCATTCAGTAAAAATAATATTTCAAAGACCAATGCAACACAGACAACACCAGACAAGAAAACATGTTCCAAAGGATACATACTGAAGGACAGTATGTGCTATGCACTCCTATGGACAAACGAGAATGATTGTACAGGATTAAAACTGAGTACAGTGAATGTTAGCACCACAAAGATAATTCAGTTCTTGTCTGACATAATCTATGTACAATCTCCAATATATTGTGTTGGATTTCCTGACAAGTTTCAAGCTTTTGTTGCTTACAAGAACTATTTACAGAGTTTGCCAGGTTTCAGTCCCAATGAATGCTTGTCTGTCTGTGAGCAAGAAATGCACACTACAATAACCTCTGGAAATGTTTTCAAGTGCACAAAAGATGTTTATATTTCAATCACCTATGTGTGTGATGGCAGAGCAGACTGTCCAGGGAATAGCACTCTGGATGAACTTGATTGTGAATGCAACAATTCAGAGACTACAAAACATCAATGTAAGTACTTCACCAACAACAAGACCAGAAAAATTTGTTCAATGCTTTATCATTCAACATACCATGGTGAGTGCCAGCTGTTCACACCTGTTGAAGAAACCTATCCTCAGCCAAGGCAAACACCACCAACCTTGTTGTGTAACAATGGCTTACTTCTTCCACAACCATTTGTAAATGACCTGGTAGCTGACTGTGGGCCAGATGCTGAGGATGAAATTTTGGGTATTTATTCACAAACTGAGACCAACAATGTGGACACATGTTTGCAAAGAGGCCTCCTGCCCTGCAGGAAGAGACACAACCTGTGCTTCAGTTTTTCAGATATCTGTAATTACAGATTAAACTTCTATGATTCTTTGGTCCCCTGCAGAACAGGAAAACATCTTCAAAATTGTAAAGCATTTGATTGCACAATTATGTACAAATGTCCAGAATTCTATTGCATTCCCTGGTCATATGTATGTGATGGGAAATGGGACTGTCCAAAAGGCTATGATGAATTATTTGGTCAGCATTGTGGGAGCAGTAGGCTGTGCAGCAATATGTTCAAATGTCAAAATTCACAAATGTGTATTCACTTGGAAGATATTTGTGATAAAATGCAACATTATCCTTTTGGAGATGATAGAATATTTTGCTCACTTAAATCTATCCAATGTCCCTCAGATTGTCAGTGCCTTGGTTTGGCAGTGAACTGTTTCGGTGTCAGCACATCTGTTAGTCACTTGATGGGTGCATTTCCTTACATTGCAGTGTCCATTCAGAGTTGTCATGTCACTTCAGTACAACTCATGGGAGACCTTTTTCAACATGTTGTATTTTTAGCCATGACACACACAAATCTTGCTCACTTGTGCCAAGTGGTGTCTCCCATGAAGAAGTATGTCAGGATCAATGCAAGTTTCAATATAATTACAACAATACAGACCAGGTGTTTTGTGAATGCTATTCATGCAAAGGAAATTCTTTTGAGTATGAATCAGTTGTCAACCATAGAGAAAGAAGCATTTTGCAAACTTAATCAATTGCAGTATTTAGATCTTTCTCACAATTTAGTGTTACAATTTGCTTCAAGTGTCATAACTTCTTCTGATAAATTGATGCTTTTATCAATTGAAAATAACAGCTTACATCAGATCACTGAAAAGGCATTTGCAGGTCTCAGTTTTGATTTTCTTGGAACTGGAGATCACCATCTCTGCTGCATCTTGTCCTCAGAAACCAAGTGTACAGCAAAGACACCTTGGTACTTCTCTTGTAAACATTTGCTACCAAACATGGCAGTAAAAATTACATTTTATTGTGTCTCAGTTGTCATTAGCATTCTGAATGTTTTGTCCATTATTTTGCAAATAGTTTCAATTTCCAAAGGGATTTGCAAAACTGGTGCCTTTGAAACAACAGTTATCCAGGTCAATTTGGCAGATGTTTTGTGTGAAATACATTTCACTGTATTGTGGATTACTGACTTGATTTATGACGATTTGTTCGCACTAAAGGAACTGACATGGAGATCAGGTTTCACTTGTCATTTCTTACATTCAATTGTTCTGTTTCATTATTTTCTTTCTCCTTTATCACTTTGTTTCCTCTCTTTATCCAGACTGTTTGTTGTTCTTCATCCAGTGGACACTGTGTTCAAGAAAACAAATTTTGTTGTCAAGACATTCTGTATTTTGTACTCAGCTTGTCTGGTTTGTGCTGTGGCCTTCACCTTCACATCAAGGATGTTGCATGGTTCTCTCCCTACAGAGTTCTGCTTCCCTGTTATGGATCCAACTGGTGTCACTATTATCACATTTGTTCTGACATGGTTCACAGCAGTGTTGCTGCTTTTCTGTGTTATCTTCATTTCTGTTGTTTATGTTGAAACTTTTCTGGAAGTGGAAAAATCACAACAATCTGTTGCAGCCGCCAAGTCTGGAAAACAATCCAACACAAGTCTTGTTGTGGAACTTTTTGCAGCCATTGGTTCTGTCATCCTTTCCTGGATTTCTAGATAGTGTGTTTGTTTTTGGAAAAATACAGTGTAAAAATGCTAGTTTGGACCCTAATCACTGCAGTGCCCATTAATTCTCTGTCAAACGGGATTGTTTTCAGTGCAACAACTTTCAGGAAAATTAGAAATGTCTGAACAAGGTGCTTTGTTTCCTCCTGACACAAGTTATTTGCAAGTTATAAATTCAGGTGGACAAATGTCACAGGAAATGGAACAAATTCTCAATCATACCAATGGTACAAGAGTATGTTTTGTGCAGAAACAGAGTGGAAAACATCAAAAAAGGAACAGCTTGCTGGCACTCCTGTCTCATCCTTTGCATATCAATCAATCATGTCAGGCAACTGTAGTTTTCCTGGATCACATCTAAATTCCATGAGGTATTTTACAGAGGAACAGCCATTGTGTTATTTGCAAAGATAAATTGGCAGCTGTCAGTCTTTCTGACATTGATATTTCAATATGTGTCAACATTTTTTGGCAATGATTTCATGTCATGAGTGTAAAAAACACAATGATAAGTACTGTGGTAACCACAGGAAAGTGGTATTTCTGTTATGTACTTCAGAAAAAGAGAACTCAGGCACCTGTATGAATCGCACAACACACACATTCCTGAACACAGCTCTTGAATCACAAATGCAACCTGAATGTTTCACCTGAACATTTGAACCTTCCCCCTTTACCCCAGAAGCTGTGTAACTGCTTCCTGCAAGATTGCTCAAATTATGGGGAAAGAAGCTGTCCCCTCAGCAGCCGAGAGTTGTAGATCTAGGAATAGATCTTCATGATGGTTCTTGTTAGAGCCCCTCGCAGTACTCCACCCACACCAGTACGTACTCATGTCACGTGGTAAGGCGTTCCTGTTGTGGGGCGTGCCCACCAGGTGACGCCTCTACTGTTCAGTATTTGTGGTGTGCTTCACTTGCGTGAGTTGATTTATATTGCGCTGTGACGTCAGTTCGATTTCAAGGATCATCCCAGAGTTCGGGGGATCAAGAGATTATCTCAAGGATAATCCTCCTGCAGTGTGCGTGTGTGTAGGTGTGTGTGTCGGTGTGTGTAGGTGTGTGTAGGTATGTGTAGGTGTGTGTGTTCAGGTGTGTGTGTGTGACGTCAGTTCGATTTCTACGATCACCCCACAGCTCTCGGGGGATCAAGAGATTATCTGAAGGATTATCTGAGTTATCATGACCAGCGTCATGACCAATGTGAACGACTCTTCACATATCTCAACACAAATACTGAAGGCCGGTGTCAAATGGAATGCTGTTCATGCACACGTGGAATGATCCGAGTGCGTGTGTGTGCGTGTGCGTGTGTGCGTGTGTGCGTGTGCGTGAGTGTACCTGTGCGTGTGTGTGCGCGAGCATGTGTGTGCATGAGCGTGTGTGTGTGCGTGTGAATGAAGCCATTTTCAGATTGGTACCCTAAACCTTGACGTCGACAGCAGTATATTGACGTCAACGTAAACGTTAGAAGGAAACATGACACCCCAATTGATTGGTGTCAAAAGTAGCCCAGACCATTCTTTGACGTCGTCAAGAAAAGTTCCTGTGGATGTCAGAAAAAGCTGACGCCGTCATCAACGTGAAAACCCCTGTAATCCGGTATCGAATGGACAGACATCAAAGGGGACCCTGGATCAGGAGTCAACCCTGGTCCTGGGGTGGTTCCACAAGGAGAGGGTTGCTGCGGGTGTACCTCCCTGAGATGGCCTTGGGTACCCACACCCTGGGTACCCACAGATCCGCCCAAACACCAGACACCCCACAGCAAGTATCCACCCCTGGTCTCCCTCCCCTCCACCCAACCCCTCGCCTGACCCCTATCTACCGAGTCTCTTTCCATTAGATCCACCCCAATTACCCCAATTTCCTCAGCCCAACCCCTCACCCTCCCCGAGGACCCGTCTTGTTCTACTGGGGCCCCCCCCCCCCCGGGGGCGCCCCGGGGCCCCGGGCCCCCCCGGGGGGGGGGGCGGGGCCCGGGGGGGCGCGCGGGGGGGCGGGGGCGGGCGGGGGGGCGGGGGGGGGGGCGCTGGGGGGGCGGGGGTGGGGTGGGGGGTGGGCGGGGGTGGGGCCGGGGTTGGTACCTGGGTGGGCCCGGGGAG
>JAAUXT010096516.1_pt1 | contig 11529 bp, 13 predicted proteins | sample 7278171 | NCBI WGS metagenome assembly JAAUXT01 (sample SAMN14350112, study PRJNA611818) | marine sediment metagenome | isolation source: surface marine sediment (1.8m) | place: French Polynesia: Moorea | collected 2018-08
AGCCCAAATGATCCCAAATCAATCCTCATCTTGACCATGAAACTGCTGCTGACATACTTTTGGAAGAGGCTGCCTATAGGTGATTTGATTTCGCTCACTCCGATTTCACTGGCTTTTTCCAAAAGCTCACAAATCGGACCAAGCTCCTCAAATCACCTAAAAAGTGCTTATGGAAGCACGGGTGCAAAAATCTGACTCTTGTTACAGTGAACACAAAATGTCGTCATGATGAGACCATTTCTTAGAACCTTATTTAGTGACATCATTTTCGCATCAAGTGGTACAGATCCTGAGATTGGGCCGTCTGAACCCCGAGGGATGCAACTTTTCCTCTGTCAGACTTGAAATTGTTTATCGTCTTGTCAAGTTGTACCCACTGCACAATTGGGTTGTTCATTTTGTCCATTCAATGGGCGGTGATAATGGCTTGGGCCCCGCAGATGCGCTTTGTCAGAGTCAACGGAACCTCGTCAGGACCCGCCTCAGCAGAAACGTAGTTTCTATTCACCAACTAAAGAGTCTGATCACATGTTTTCCCCGTGCTGCCCCATCCCAAAATAGCCACCAAATTTTGCCTGAACATGGGAAAATTGGTGTATTTTCCACCACCAATGCCCAACCGACGTCTTTCGCATCACCGCAGTTGCAGACTTCATGATCGGTCGCAAGAGCCACCCCACTGAGCAATGACTTCCGCTTTGAAACTGAACATGTGAAAATGAAAACATTTTTGCACTGTGTTCCAAAGGGGATTTTTACCAGGCTCTCGGGACTCGTCTCCATATGCCACGAGCGTCGTGCGACTCTTCAGAAACGGGCTTCAACCGTATTTGGTTTCTCTTCCGCTTGCAGCAGGGAACGATGGTGACAACGCAGGACTCGGGAATGCTGTGCTGCGGACTCTTCCTGGGAATCTGCCTGTTCCCGATCGGGCTGCTCTGCTGCATCCCGATGATGATGGCGGCAGATACGACGCGCTGCAACCGCTGCGGATACAGTCCCTAGACGAGGTGACCGAGTGCTGAGGCATCGGAGACCAGTGTGGCGTTTTTGGGTGGGAGTGTGAGGTCGGATGGGGTGAGGCGCCAAAATTGGGGGGTGGATGGCTGTTTTGGGATCCGAAAGGGTTGGGGGCCTGCTACGTGAAAAGTAGATCCGTGTGATTCACCTCGGGAGAGCAACAAGTTTTCTGTGTGTTGAGTGGGGTGTAGAGTGTTGTGTGCATTGGTATTGGAGGGGAGAATGGGTTGGTGTGGTACCGCAGAGACCTGGGGCCCTGATTTCCAACACAGGTTTTACATCCTGTTCCTTCTTGTTTCTCATTCTGTCGTCTGGATTTGTTTTCACTCCTTCTTCTGAAGTTGTTCAATCGTGGGGATCAGGTATTTTGACGACGGTCGACCAATATTTTTTAGCCCTAAATCTGACGAGTTCCACTCTTTGCGAATGGAAAATGCCATAATGTTGTCAGACGTGCAAGTATTTTGTGCATCAAATCTAAGTTTGGTTACAGAATTGACAAATCGCTATCTTCGTGTTCTGCACTTCAAGTGCTCGAACAATCTTCCACGATTGAGCTGTGAGCAGGTTTTTCCAATGTATGTGCTCTCGCATTACATCAATGCCAAGGCATGGGCTTGTCTGTTGTAAACAATAGCAAGCGTGAAAAATGGGACAGGAAACTGATCTTTCCTCTTGGGGCAAAGAGGAGTGTTTTGAGATGACCCCAAAATACAAACATTGGGATTGTCAAAATTTGTTGAAAATTTGTCACTTCAAAAAACGTTGCTCTATCTGTTGGTCATAAAATTTCAGCCGGTTGCACAATGTATATTTCGCCACTCTGCCTCCACCAAAACTGGAATCAGGAAGTTATCATTTGTTTTGCAAGTGAATCCCAGATCACTTCAACTTCCAGAGCCCGTTCGGCAAACGGCGCGTGTCCATTGGAGGGTGTTCTTGCATGTATAATTTTATTCCAGAAGGCAAAAGAATTTTCTTTGGAATGATTTTTCTCACAAGCTTTCTCACAATCATTTGTGATCAATGCTTTTTATACTTCGACTGAACATAATAAAATTGTCACATTCGAACCGTATTCAATTTACGCGTTGATTTCGCCCCTTGTCAGGGTTGTTTGGCAAGTTGGTCCGGTTTGCGGACTGTTGGATCGTTGGTGGAAACTTTTGAACTTTGTTTTCTCGGTGGGTACAATCGTGACTTTCATGAGGATTGTTTCACTCAAGTGTGTGGATATATTCTGGGATCATGTCAAGGTCCAAGCGCGATTCTGAAAACGGATAGAACTGCGCGTTGTTTTCTTGGCGCGAACTGTGCGCTCCCCAGGTGGCGGGACCGGATGGCCGGCGGAGAACCGCGGGAAAATAGGTCATGAAAGCTTTTCCACGCGGTGTGTTGTTTACTCACAAAAACGCCAAATTCTCAGATGTAAGAGTACGCAGCGTCAAGTAGATATTCTTACGCGAGAGTCAGGTGAGTTGTGATCATGGACAAATGTGAGGTGCTCGACAAATTTGAGGTAAAGGTGTCGAAAATTGAGGCGTGATATGGCAAGCCTCACATTATCGCCCAGGCAATGTGCTCCGGAGAAATTTTGATCTTGGAATGTTTGTCGACGTTTTACACCGGCAAGGGTTGATACATTTGCTGTGGGACTAAAATGATAAAGTACACAGCATTACACCAGTGTCTGAAGATCAGGGTTTGGACGGGCTCTGCACAGATACGTGCTCGCAGACCTTGATGTAGAAAATCTAGATTCTACTTTCACGCTGGCGCGTTGAGAACCCTCCAATTTTTGTTGGAACTTGGAATGTGCCCAGACTCCATGTGCCACTCTGTTTTGTCGTTGTGGGTTGCCCTTGTGATGTTCATTGTGACGTAACTTAGGACCATACAAGTCGACGGCAATTGAATTGGTCACGTGACAATTGTTTACACAGATGTTTTGAGTTGAGGGTACTGCACGAGTGACACAATGATGAGTGCAGTGAAACTGACAAGGTGTGATACGAGGAGACCATCTGTGGGTGCACGTTCGCATGAGGAGCGATTCTGTTCTGTCTGTCCTGTTTTTTTGCCTGTTGAACGAATCAAGGTCACTGCACTTGGGTGTTTCTTGTCAACTTGACCCCTGCATGTACGAGGCGCGTGACAAGCAAAGGTCAAACCATTTGCCCCGTTTCCTGTGCGAACCTGCGCTTCAATGACCACAGACAATGAAACGGTACGGAAACAAGAGACCAAGTGTAAGACATGCTGATCGTCAGAATTCAATCGCCCCTCGTAAATGTCAGGAAAGGTAGGAATCCCTCCTCGTAAAAAGGCTGTCGGGACCACGGAAAGGTCTCGGGCCAAGCTTGAACAACCCTGGCGATCTTGTCGACAACAGGTCATTTGTTCACTCCCGTTCGAACAAATTCCCACGCGGACAAGTGGAATTCAGGCATAAAATCCATGGAATAAACTTGCCCACGGGCAGAAAAACAATCTGGCTCAACCAGTTCTGAGGTTTTGTCCTGTTGAAGTCCGCTTTGGCCTGTCTGTTTTGCACGGTTGTGTTGTGTTTCTGAGAAAGTGCGTGTGTGTGTGTGTGCCGCAGAAGGGGGCAGTCCCGGTCTCGCAGTGGTACGAGTACAGGTCACGTCTCGAGGAAGGACAGCAGCTGCTCACTCGTATTGCTGGACCCCTCCCGAAACGGACGGAGTTGGACAAATGGTGTCTTCATAGGCTGGCCTCTAACCTCGCGCTTGCCTGGCGTGGCCTTCTTTCTGCCATTGCTTTGACGTGACTGCAATGTTGTTTGCAGCCGCGGTATGGGAGTAAAGAAGCTGTGGCCGACGCTTGAGCCGGCGGGTCAGCCGGTTCGCCTGAGTGACCTGCGGGGCTTCAGAGTCGCCGTCGATCTTCCGCACTGGATATGCGAGCTGAGCCAGGTCACCACCGCGCAGGGGGAGAAGCTGACGGCCATGAAGCCGCACATCAGGTCAGAGCCACGGCAGCGCTGTTTCTTCGGTCGGCGGTGGGGGCTGATCGGGATGATGCAGGGGATCCACAGCTGGCAATTTCCGTTGGACTCAACTGTGGAGAATCACAGTTTAACAAGACACAAAACTTTATATCTCTCAGACCAGAATAAAGAGGATGGATCTTTATAATAAACACGCTTGTTTTCAGAAACCTGTTCTGGCGCGTTCACGCGTTGCTACGACACCAGGTTCGCCCCGTGTTCGTGCTGGACGGAGCGGCGCCCTCTGTGAAGCGTCGCGCGCTCGAGGCGAGGCGCGCCGCCGCCGGCAGAGAGAAGCCGTCGTCCGGCGGCGCTGTCCCGGCGTTCAACAGGAGCGACAGCACCGTTGTGCGGGAGGTGAGCGTTGCAATGCGAAGGAGTTCATGAAGTTTTTGGTATGACAAAACGGTCCGAGCCTCACTTTCCACCACATTCGGAAATGTTGGCAGAAATACTTTGACATCGATGGAAACTTGGAATCGTGAATGGATTGGAGTTGCTCTCGCCCGCTCCCGTCTCCATTGATGCGTGGTACTGCCTGGTTCGCTTCAGTGTCGTGAGCTGCTGGAGTGCCTGGGCGTCCCGTGCATCGAGAGCAGCGGGGAGGCGGAGGCGCTGTGCGCGCAGCTCGACCGGGACGGGGTTCGTGCTCCTCACGTTCGTGTCCCACAGCGGGGGGTTTCTCCTGTTGTCCGTTCGGCAAGGGGCAAACAATCCTGAAGAGAAAGCGAGAATCTGATCACTCCACAGTGAACATGCGAAATCCAGGAATACGAGGGGGATCTCAATGCTGACGGTGCGACGACCATGTTGTATCACCTTTACGTTGGAGGGGTCAACTCAGCGATTTGTGGCCGCAGACTCGTGTCAACTTGTCCTGATTCCCAAGTGCGCAAGGTGGTACATGCACTGCACCGTCAGCATTGAGATCCCCCTCGTACATTGATTCAGCTTCACGAGACCTGTTGATGTTTCGGTCAAATGGTTTTCTTCCCACAGACAACAGTTTGTCGCGTGTGGCTTGATAGCGGTTCATGTAGTTTCCCTCTTTCCGAGGAGGAATTGAGTCTGGTTGCTGTTTCCGTTGGACGTTGTTGTCACTCAATGTCTGGTTGTTTTTCGCAGCTGGTTGACGGCTGCATCACTGGAGACGGCGACGCCTTCCTCTACGGCGCCAACACCGTCTACAGAAACTTCTCCTGCAGCAAGAACAAGGTTTGTCCCCATGTGGTGCCCTTTCTCCAAGTCCGATGTTTCGTGCAGCCTTTGAAACTCGCTGCTAAAACTGAAACTGTCAGTTCAAGTTTCATAAGGAGGAAGAACAAACTCGCCTTGCAACTGACCAACAATCCGCATCAAAAGTGTTTGTGTCTTGTTGACCAAGGCTCAGGTCTCCATCTGGCATTGTAACGACGCGTGCGGTTCTTCGTTCAGGCCTTGGAAATTGCACTGCGGCCCTGTTTCTGAATGCGGATGTTGTTGCTCCCCACAGCAGGCCGAGATGCGGGTGTTCCACGCCTCGGAGGTGGCGGCTCGGCTCGGACTCGACCGGGCCCGGCTCGTCGCGCTCGCGCTGCTCGTCGGATCGGACTACACGGACGGCGCGCGCGGCGTCGGCCCCGAGCGCGCGCTGCGGCTGCTGGGGAAGGACGGGACGCTGCGTCCCGGGGACGTGCTGGCGAGGTGAGCCAATCGGACGCAGTGTCGAACGTGCGGAATGGTGTGAAATTGCGGAATGGTGTTTTGCAATGGAGCATTGTTTAGATCCACGAAAAGGAAGGCAGATCTAGCTTCTGCGCACTGTGGCGGGCGGGTGCACGGGTTTGTGTTTGGAAGCGCAGCGCCAGAATCAATTGGAGAACTATGACCTCCACGACTGCAGACATCACGGAACCCACGTGAAACGGTTTTCTTGTGGGACACGCGTCTTTACTTCGGGGCAAAATGGTTTTGTTTGGGGTGAAAACAGTGTCCTCGCAGTGGTGCTGTTTTTTGTGCGCAGACTGAGATCGTGGCGCGCCGACGCGGAGGGAGAGTTCGCCCGGCACGAAGAGTTCCAAACGATGTCTCATCCGCAACACTGCTCCAAGTGCGGCCACGAAGGTATGTGTGCGCCGTGGGTTGTCCGACTTCACACTGGGTGCGTTGCGTCCTTGAACCCAGTCAGTGGCCGTTGATTCCGAAGCGATGGTGTTGACCGAGACATACAGGCTGACAAGGATTCGCATTGACGCACGAGTCGTCCGATGTGCCTGGACCAAATTCTCTGATAAGAACATGAAGCTGCTTTTTGCTGTGCGGAAAATACTGTTTATTTCAAGACTTGGGATTCTGCCATTATCTTTCACTGCCATGTTTTCATTTGTCAAATTGTCCCCTACGTATTTGCACGAGAAAATACTTCCCACACAGGTTCCGTAGTGCAGCACAAGGCGAAGGGTTGCGCGCAGTGCCACAAGGACAGAACTTGTGTTGACGGCGGGGCTGAGTGCGCATGTCAGTATCACGTGACGGCGCGTCACATGACCAGCCTCGATGTGGAGGCGAAGATCCGCCGAGCCGCGCTGGAGGACCCGACGTTTCCGTCAGAAGACGTGAGTTGCTCGCTGTTTGTCTTGTGCAAGAGGCCCATGTAACTTGGAGCTGGGAATCTGCTTTGAGATTCTTTCTTCTTTGGTCGAATCCGAGACAGACGCTGGGCCCTGTTCACGTTATGCAGTGTCGGTTTCAGGTGATAAACGAGTATCTGAATCCCCGGTGTGACCCTGTGGAGCCGTTCGAGTCGGTTCAGTGGAGGAAGCCGGACTACATGAAGCTGAAGGTGAGAAAATTTTTTCAACTCAAAACGTTCGTCGACATCCCTCTTGCTGTGTTGTTTTCCAAACAGCGCGAAGCACCTTGCTCTGTCTTCGCTGAGGTTGTTTGTCGACGTTCACCTGCCTCAAATCAAAATAAAGTGTTCTCTCCATTGCAGAAGTACTTGATGGACGAAGTTCGGTTGAAAGCGGCGGACGCCCAACAGAGGGCGCACGAAGTACTCGCGTCGTGGAGCATCACGCATGCGCACGCGCAGTCAAAGCAGCGTTCCTTGCTGCGCATCCTGCGCGTGAGGAAGGAGCGGATTCTACACGCGGTCCCGACGCTGGAGGTTCTCTGGGAAGGTGCGCATTGACAGCGAGAAGAAAACGTCTTGTTTTCACTTGGGAATTCGCAGTGAGACGGTCGATTTCCTTATCTCTGTGGAAGCTGGCGTCATTTTCACGTGCTTCAGTGATGACCGTGGAAACAAAAAAATCGTGTGACAAGACGCGAACTCCCAGCATTGAGTCACTGCATGAAATGTTGATGTCGATGTGCGCCGTGCAGATTGAACAGTCATGAAGCGCACAGTGTGATTGAGAGTTCTCTATCAGTGTTCGCTCACCCTGTACAGGAATGGCGGGAAAGGAGGTGATCACGTACGAGGACAGGGAGACGATGGTGAAGACCTTCCCACGCGCGGTCGAGGTGTTTGACGAGGAAAAAACAAAAGGTGGGTCATGTGACTTCCGTTCGGCTTCGCTCCAAGTTACACCCGGAAAGTTCCGGCAGAACAAAGCCAACTTCCTCAAACATGTGTTCCCTCTTTCCTTCGTCAGAAAAAATTCGCACGCGAATGGTTTCACACAGATGCAGCGTTTTTTGGCAAGTGAGACCCTTTTCATGTTCAAGCAGATAAATCTTGCGATTTTCAGCAAAGAAGATGGGGAAACTGAACAAATGCCGGAAGCGGATAACGGACTACTTCAAGAGTCGGCGAAAGCTCAAGTTCGGTGGGGACGATGACCGCGCCTCGTCGTCCTCATCGTCCAGCGACTCGATGCCCGGGTCGCCCGACCCCAAACTCGCGCCGGGGTCACACGTGCGGCTCCTCAGCTTCTCCGACGCCATCAGTGGATCCCAGACACCGAACGGAACAGGAAGTGCTCTTCTCCCCAGCGCTGACAGCCTGTTGGATGCACCTACTGAGGAGTTTTCGGAGTTTCTCTGCCCCAAAAGATCCGACTCTGGTTCCAAGGAAACTCCGGCGAATCCGAATCGGTTCACAGCGCTGAAGAGCAGGAGTGGTAAGAGGAAGGCGCCTGGTCCCGCGGAGAGGCGCAGTGCGAAGAAACTGAGGCTCAGTGCTGTTGGCAAGCAGGCAACTGCTGCCGAAGCGCCGGCCAAACTGAAGCGTCAAGGGAGCGCCTCGGACAGTATCCCGATGTCCACTTCGTCCAGCCGCTCCAAGTCGTGTTCGTCCGACTTCACAGACGGCGCTTCCACGTGCAGTGACCTCATCTCAGACGACGACGCGGACGACGTTGAGATGGCGCTGCCCTCTCAGACGGCGACTCCTGATGACGTCATCGATCTCACGGCGGAAGCGCCCGAATCCGAGGCCGCCGCCAGTTCCCGACCTGTCCCCGTGCTCAGAAGGTCCCCGCGTGAAAGCGTTCGCCAGATGTACGACAAACAGAAGATCCTGAAGGTTGCACCGTCCAAGAAGAAGAAGCTGCGATTCACGCCAGGAAGCCAGTCAACCATCAAGGACTACTGGAAGACGACCAAGTCCAGTGGGCTTTCTGCCTTGAGGTTCTGATTGTGCATCTTGAACTTTTGGGGGCCAGATCATTCCCAGTGCGTGCATTGCGTGTTCAGAGAGACAGAAGCTTGATACGGAACCGATTTGCGCAAAACCCATGATTCAGCGCAGCGTGTACCGTGTGTTGTGAAGTTCGTTGATTCCGTGCCAAGCTCACATGACGTTTCTCTGAAGTATGGATGTGACCACGTGGTTTGATTTGGCTTCCGGTGTCTGGTCACATGGGTGCGGATGTGCAATCATTTGCGGGTTGCGGAAAACTGCCACTTGGCAAGTTTTGCGCAGTTCTCAAAGCTGCACCTATGGAGGTCAGACCGTGTATCCGGGACATTCTAACTTTATTCGTTCGTAGCTTGTTGTGTAGAACTTCGTTGTTTTGTTTTTTTCAATGTGATCATGCACAAGGAGGCGGATTAGGCTTGTGTTGAGAGTCGTGTGAGTTGAGATTTGTAAAGTTTGCCTTGTAGATTCGAGCGCACAAAACTTTCCAGCTTGAAGTCATCGCCCTCACACGCAAATCTGGCTGCATCTTCCGGACTTGGACCAACAAATCTTTTTGTCTTTGGAGAACTGTGCTCACAGTTTGACGGTGGATTTTGGAACGTTTTGCAGTTTCTAGGTTTGTTATTTAGATGAAGGTGATAGTTTCACAACCGTACTTACTTTGTGCTTTGGTTTCTTTGGACCAGTTCTTCGTTGACGAAGATCCAGTACAGGTGCTATCTGTTCTGTTGACTTTCTAAGTTGAACATTTGAGAAAACAAGACAGTATCAATGCGATTTCTGACATTCTGAAATGAATTTCCATTGCACGGCGATTCATTCCTTGGCCTTTTCAACGGGCTGTGTGTGAGGTCGGATGACAGCGCTTGTGCTCAATTCTCTGCTGATTAAATGTATGCTCGCGCACGCATCTGCTTGCAGGTAAAAATCATAGAATGTTTCAAATGCGAATTGTGAAGCACAATATGTAGATCTATTCAAGACGTCAAAATACAATCAGGGAAAAATTGAAGAATTGTCTTGCTGTATGTAGTTTTCGGAAGGAAATGTGAAATTTTTGCATGCATAAGAGACAGGTTCGCAAATAAAAAGTTTATTGAAAGAAAAACATCTTGGTCGCTTGTGTGGTCCTGTAGTCCTCCTTTGAACAGCAACGGAGTCGATTCCCCTGGACAATCCTGAATTTGTAGTTTGCTGAATCAACAAATGCAAGCCAAAGGATTGAGAAACAGCAGCCGCTCCCTCTTTGATGCGTGTTGTTTGAGTTGCTGCTCCCGACGAGCGGAACTCTTCTACAGAAAAGTGCTTCCGGTAACATTTGGTCGAATCGAACAGATAGAATTCCATGCAGTTTATTTGAGAAATTCAAGTCCTTGAGATCTGAGGACAGACTTTATATTGACTGTAAAAGGTACACCGTTCAGTTTTCTTCGTTTCCATTGAAATTGCGGACTGGAATCGGCCGTTTTGAGGCGTTTTCTTTGTGAAATTGGAGTCACGAAAACATGACGTCACGAAACCCTTGGTCCTGGTGTGTTGTCCAAACTTGAAGGGTGATTTTGATGCTAAAAATAGTCGCTTATCTGTCTCAGTTCATTCCTGAAGAAACATGGACCTAGAAGAGGACTTTCTGTACGACGGGGAAGACTCAGGACACGAAATCGAAAATGACGATGAGGATTTTATCGGGATGGAAATGGAGGCAGAACCCAGCTGCACTCCCGACAAACGGGACGTTGAGGATTATCCCTGTGAGGTCCTCACTCCAGAACAGATTGTGCAGCACATGGTCGACTGCATCAAAGAAGTAAACGCCATTGTAGAGGTAATCTTCCTGTTCACGTTGTTCCGCCATCGATTTGAACTTTTTGCACTTCCGGGGGGAAAAAAACCACTGAAGACAAACGGATCCTGAATCCTTGTTTGGTCTCTTGTTCGAGTATGGAAACCAGCTGATTCTCATATTCAGTATTTGCTGAAGACAAAATTCTCAGCCTGATCAGGTTTTAGTGTTCAGGGATGCAATTTTCTTCGCACTTTCACTCGAAGCAAAATGTGAAAGGCGTTCAAGGCAAGAGAACCGTGTTTTGTCCGAGTTGCACACTATCGTTTGAAACAATCGATACTTCAGGGCCTGGTGGGGACAGCGAAATGCAAACTGAACAAACAGATCGATTCCACAAAGATTTTGCTGTTTCGGCTGGGTCAAGGCGTCGTGTCGTTCTGAAAGAACGGCAGCACTGAGTGCATCTAGGTCATTCCGGATAGAACTGAAGCGTCCAATGGATTTCATTCCAGATTCCAGCCACCACGACGCGAATTTTGTTGAATCACTTCAAGTGGGACAAGGAGAAGCTGATGGAAATGTAAGTTCTGCAGTGCTTCGTTTTCACACAGTTGCCAGTTGTGGTCATTTTCAAGCGAAATCGCACACGAAACGCAAATAAATCCAAGTGATGTTGGCTCCTTCAGGTACTATGATGGGGACCAGGAAAAGCTATTCAACGAAGCTCACGTGGTCAGTCCGCACAGGAAAGACCTTTTCGTCAAGAAGGTTGGTCACGTTTTTTGTCTCGCCAGTCTCCGTGCTCGAAACTGAAACAAAACTCCGACAAGAAGACCTGTGTATTCTTTGCATTGCCCGAATCACCTGACCCACCGTATCAAAAAAATAGCTCCATGGAGCTCACGGTGATTTGAGGAAATTCTGATTTCGCTCCCTCTGATTTCGCTCACTCTGATTTCACTCACTCTGATTTCACTCACTCTGATTTTGCTCACTTTGTTTTGTCAAAAATTCTTACTTTTTCACTCAATATTCACAATTTGGGAACTCATTTAGCACACATGCAAATGGAACAAATTTAACCAA
>JAAUXT010111044.1_pt1 | contig 11529 bp, 16 predicted proteins | sample 7278171 | NCBI WGS metagenome assembly JAAUXT01 (sample SAMN14350112, study PRJNA611818) | marine sediment metagenome | isolation source: surface marine sediment (1.8m) | place: French Polynesia: Moorea | collected 2018-08
AAGGAAGAATTGATGAACAAGGAAGAATTGACGATATTATTGATGCCACAAGGGACTTTGCACTGCAGTTGCCTTGAGCACTGCTTCTTGTTTGTCGTACGGGACTGTTGTTCCGTGTTCTTTTCGGGACGGTCTGGGATACGTACGTACACTGGTGTTGGACTCTTGGCCGCCTCCTCCTTCACGTTTTGCATGTTGGGTGGTTTTGGTGAAGGCCTCCAGGATCTGACCAGGGTCGGTCAGCCCGTGGTTTGTCTGCTCAGTCTCGACTCTGGATCCACCGGAGAGTACGTAGACTTGGTCCAATGTGAACTGTGGCCTGCTTGCCGGCCGTGCATTACGTGTGTGAGTGTGGTGCGGCCGAGGCCCAGTCAGCCACCGTGTCCGGGAGCGCTGCCTTTTCAACCGCTTCCTGCTCATTCGAACAGGCCAACAAGGTCTGAGTTGTTGTGGACCCTGAGGGACCACGAGCAATGGCGTTGTGGAGAGAGGCCACGGAAGACTCACGTGTTCGAGTCACGTGTTCGAGTCACGTGTTCAAGGCCAGTTCCAAAGACCGGCACCGCGTTCGTGTCAGAGAAATGAAGCTACGAGGCTGATCCGAAATGTCTTGGGCGTGCATGATTTGATATTCCGATTGACCTTTTGTTTCCCATTCAGGTGGAGACAATGCTGACCAATGGGAATGCGGAGAAAAACAATTGGCATTGGCTGTTCAAAACTTTTGAGAACAACCTCGCATCCAGAAGAGGATGTGAGGAACAGGGCTCGACCCTAGTTTGCTCACTAAAATTACACTTTCCTGCTGTCTTTTGTGTTTTGCACAAGTCCAATTTCTCAACGCTCAAAAAGGCCCAATTTTGGGGGTGGGGTGGGGTGGTGGGCCCCTGACCCACATCCTGGATCTGCCCCTCGTGCCAGACAGAAATATGCAAACACGAAAAGCCACGTTGAACAAGTGTCGTGGGTTCATTGGTGCCAAGTGCAGAGGGCACTTCAGGTGATCCAACGCACTCAATGGGGATTAGTACAACTTCTGAGTACATGTACAACAGCAGTGCAGGTACTGAGGCCAAATTAGGTTGGGCTGGAGGCGCGGGCCTTTTCTTGAAAATGAAGTTTTGTCCCGTTGTCTATCTAGTCGCGCAGTGTTGGTGCAATGCGTCAATTTGGAGGTGCAATCGGAATGGCATCTCAGGACCTGTGCCAAAGAGGGGGGGGTGGATTTCAGCTTTGGTCAACAGTGGCCCAAAGGTTGGAGGGGGGCTCTTCCAACTTTGCGGAACTGAACAAGAAAAATTGAAATCCTTTGTCAGGGTCTGCCCCCCCCCCCAGAATCCGCTCAAAACTCGTGTCTGACCCAAAGACCATGTCAGACAAAAGCATTTATATTGGAACCAATATCTCACATCTTCCCATGACAGTTGTGCTCACTTTTTGTGAGCAATAAGCTCAGCACGCGGTGAGTGTTGTACGGATGGTGTTGTGTGGATGGAGACGGTGTTGTGGTTGTGTTTCGAGGTGCTGTTCATCAAGCGGTAGGAATCCCTGGGACCGCGGTGGTGTCTGAGGTGTGTGCGCTGTGAGGCGGCCGGAGACGACGCACTGTGTCCTTGTCTTGGGCGCTGTGTTCTTCTCAGGCTACAAGGGACACACACAACACGCGTGAGCAAAATGATTTGATATGTGGACTCAAGCGTCCCAGAAAATTGAATTGAATGACCAAAGGGTCAGAAATGGGAAATTCAAGGAATCTGTCTGGGATCCAGCACCAAATCCCGACAGTCTGTTTTCCTTCCCCACCTCTCACCGGGACACTGCGTTGAGGTTTGGTGATGATTTGCTTTGATGATATCCACTGTGCAACGAAGCCACCAACACGAGTGCTGTAAATGTTTCGAGTTCTGATCCTGAGAGCCATTTTGATCACAGCTGAAGGCTCGGAGACAGATATGGAGACAAACCCGTTTCTACGGCTGAGTGATGAGTGACGCTCATTCACTCCCGAGATCCAAATTGGCTCCTGTGGCGAAGGGAGTTCAGATCTAATCTCCAATGTTTTCACTCTGCAGTCAGAAAGAACAATGGCGGATCCAGTATGGGGCCCAACCCCCTGTCACCACCTGAAACCTCACCCAAAAGTTTTGCATAGCAGGCGTGGAAAATTTTTTAACCTCGTTGAATTGACCCAAGCCTCTTCAGATTGGACCAGATCAGGACCAAGATTTGGCCCCAAATTCTGGATCCCCTGGACTAAAAGACCAATTTCTTCAGTGCTGTTCTTTGCGAGATCCAAATGAGCTCAACCTGAGAGTGTCGTATTCATTCTTCAGAGTCTGTGGATCTCCACACACGAGGTGACAAAACTCCTCCATCCCCGCTGCATGACTCGATGCACACATCAAGCCATTTACGTCGCGTTCCCATTCAGACAGACCTTATGATTCCTATGATAACATGGGGCCGGATCCAGGGGCCTGGGAATCCAGGGACGCGTAAAATACCCCCGCCCCTAATTTTTTGACGCAAGCATAAAATTACAAGTTTTCAAAGCTAAATAACCTCCGACCCCCTTGGGGACGCCCCCTGTCCAAATCTTAGCTCCGCTTCTGAAAATTGTGTTCTGATTCTAGGGACCTTTTACTTCAGTGTTTCACATTGAATTCCTTCTCAAAGAGCCTTCTCACCTTTTCATGCCCTGAATGATACAAGTATGATGTGAGGTATGCAAGTATGCAGGGTTGGCTCGAGGGAACCTGTACTTCGGTGGAGATTGTTCATTTGTGCAGCGTTGGGGACCCGACGTTAGTTTCTGTGTCCAGGGGCAGGTTGGGTTGTTTTGCTTTGGAAACCGCGCTTTGTTGAAGGAAAATTGCTTTGGCTTCGTGAGTACTGTTAGACAGTGTAAATATCTCAGTGCTTGACAAGTTAAGGTCACGTGAGGAAATACCGCGCAGGCTTCAGTGTGAGACCTCCAGTTCAACACAGGAATTTGGCAGCGGAAACGGACTGAGTTTTCACATTGCTTGAGGCACCCCGGTAATTGCGATGATTTCACCACGAACCAGGGGAACAGCTGACTTTTGAGGCAATGTTCCCGCGGGCTGAGGAAGTTCTTCAGTCATTGTCAGCTGTGTGTGCGCCTTCAATCTCGTGTCCACCAGCCCCACCCAGACACAATTTTCCTGAGGACCGAAGCCGTTTCAACATGTTTGGACACCCTGGACGCAAGCCCCGTCCCGGGATCCCATCCTGTCCCTGGGTCTGCTTTGTCTCTGGGTCTGCCCCTGCTCCTGGGTCAGCCCTGTTCCTGAATCTACATTGGCGCTGAGTCTGCTCTGTCCTCGGGCCTACCCCTGCCCTTGGTCTACCCTGCCCCAAGGTCTACCTATGCCTCCTGGCAGACCCCTGCCCCTGGGTCTACCCTGTCCCTGGGTCAGCTCTATCTCTGAATCTGCATTGGCCTTGGGTTCTGCCCTATTGGTTCTGCCCCCACTCTGGCCCCGCCCCCTCTCTGGCCCCGCCCCCTGTCTGGCCCCGCCCCCTCTCTGGCCCCGCTCCCTCTCTGGCCCCGCTCCCTCTCTGGCCCCGCCCCCTCTCTGGCCCCGCCCCCTCTCTGGCCCCGCCCCCTCTCGGGCGCAACCCCCTCTGGCTCCGCCACTCACCGTCGTCTCCTTCCTCTCTCCGCAGGTGCTACGGATCCACGGCGTCGCCCAGCAACAGCGGGTCATCGCGCACGACGAGCGGCGGGGGCGCCACCTGTCCATCCCGGTCGACTTCCCTGTCAAGTTCGAGGTGCTCGACGACAGGAAGAAGAAACGTGAGTTCACGTCAAATTCCCACGTTCTGCGTCGTTGTGCGTTCACGTCAAACGTCTGCGTCAGTCGGCGTCGCTTTGTCACTTGGACTTGGAACCCATTGGTTTGGGAAAAGAACCGATTTTGGGAGCTGTGTCGCCACAAGATTTTGACCCGGTGGGTGCGGTCAGCCCGGCGTTTTCAATGTTGAGGGAAACAACATGCAGTGAAATTGTCAAAGTTAGATCCTCATCTGATGTTCATGGGTGGTTGTGTTTCCTGTCTGGTGGAGGTGTGTGCAGATGGGTTGTGTGTGCAGGTGTGCTGTGTGTTGTGTGTCCGTGTGTTGTGTGGTGGGTTGTGTGTGCAGATGGGTTGTGTCTGCAATGGGTTGTGTGTGCTGGTGGGTTGTGTGTGCTGGTGAGGTGTCTTTGCCTGAAAAATGTGCGTGAGTTACAGAAGTGTCTGTTGTGAACGTCAAAAGGGTTCTTGTGACAGTGGGCTGCACGTGGGAGGTTTGCAGTGGTCTTTGAGCACGACGTGTGAACGGTTTGCCTGTGAGCCGTGTCCCTTTGACAGCAGGCTCGGTTCCTTTGCGTTGAGACTTTTCGTTGGCCACGTTTGTAGGTCAGGGTTGCGGCACCTTGTGCAACCTGAGAGGTAACTGCACACTGCACCAACCTCACACGCACAGTCACTGCATGCGCTCACCACGCACACTCACCTCTCTCCCCCTCTCCCACAAACACACACACACACGCACCACAGGCAAACGTATCCACATTCCACAAACGCGTTGTCCACACCAAAACATCACAACTCCTTTGCACAACGAGTACTTCTTCCCTCCACCACCACACAGAATTGCACACAGCAAAACTTCACACATTCAACACACCACAACCTCCAGTACACACTGCACGCATACCAAGCCACGCACGCACTCGCACGTCTCTCACCCTTTCCAGCTGCACCCCTCCCATTCCTTGACCTACACAGCCGTAGAGACATTTGCAGAAGCGCTGCCACCCTGCCACGAAGCTTTGACCTCAAGTGTAGCGGACCTGTGTACTGACTGCGCATTGCATGAAACCCTCCCAAAGCACTGCAGGGTGTGTTCTCATCCAGGGGCGGCGGTCCCCACAGCAGCCGTGCACGCCCCCCGGTGCACTCGGGCAGAACGAAAATATTGATCTCAGGGCGCACGTGTAGAGGACAGACGGACGCGAACACACACCACACACGCACATCACACACATGCACACACATACACACATACACACCACACATGCACACCACGCACACCACACACATACACACACACCACACACACATACACACCACACACATACACGCAAACCACACACATGCACACGCCACACACACACACATACACACACCACACACGCACACACATTTTTTCGTCTTGAAAATGGTGTTCAATAGAGAAACAGGACGTGTTTGGAGCCTGTACGTCCTGAGCCCCATGCGTCACGCGTTGCGTCACTGGCAACGTACCTAACGGGCATTGTCGACTGGGTGATTCGGCCCCCATTGACTTACACAGGGGCACAGCTGATCCAGTGTGAACCCAGCCTCAACGTCCGCGTTGTACATTTCAGGCGGAAAGGCGAAGAAACTGAGCGAGATCGTGCGCAACAAACAGCTCCCCCTGACGGTCGAGTTCGAGAGTAAGCGTCGCTGGAACTTCCGGATCGGGTCGCACAAGTACTCGTCACGTGACTTCGGGGAGCTGCGGCTCGAGGACGTGCAGCCGGAGACCTTCCTCAAGGTCAACACCATCCACGAGGGTGAGTACTCACACGGGCGGACCCAGGACCATAAATACTCAACTGGGCGGACCCACGACAATACTACACACTTAGGTGGACCCAGGACCGTGGTACTTACCCAGGTGGACCCAGAACCATGACGAGTACTCATGGGCGGGTCCAATACGTGATAAGTACTCGCACCACAAGTACTCACCTGGGCGGGTTTTGGATCATGATGAGTACTCACTCGGGTGGACCCCGGACCACGATGAGTACTCAATTTGGGCGGACCTTGGACCATGGCCCAGGGAAAATATTTCAGCCATGGCAAACAGAAGCCTTCTTATGGACGACTCATCTCTGAATTCACTTTGACGTTGAATCTCAGCAGAGCATCAAGTTTCTCAAACCAGCAGGAAACCTTGCACCTCCCACAGGAGTTCCGCGTCTCTCTGCAGGTGTCCTGGATCGGAAGGTGATCCTGATCCCATCCTACCTCGACATCCAGCTGGTGGTGGCGCAGGGCCTGCGCGGCGGGACCCAGGCGGAGTGGGACGCCGTCCGCGCCACGTTCAGCCGCGCCGTCGACGTGCGCGCCCTCAACGGCGCCACCGGCAGCAAGAGTGAGGGAGTGTGCGTGTGTGCGTGTGTGCGTGTGTGACAGAAGAGTAAGGCAGTGTGTGTTGTGTGTGTGCGTGCGATAGAAGAGTAAGGCAGTGTGTGTGCGTGTGCGTGTGTGACAGAAGAGTTAGGCAGCGTGTGTGTGTGACAGAATAAGGCAGTGTGTGTGCGTGTGCGTGTATGTGCGTGTGTGACACAAGAGTAAGGCAGTGTGTGTGTCTGCGCGTGCGTGTGTGTGCGTGTGTGTGACAGAACAGTAAGGCAGTGTGTGTGTCTGTGCGTGCGTGTGTGTGTGCGTGTGCGTGCGTGTGTGTGAACGCTGAGAATCAGCGTCACTCCATTCACTGGAGACCAGGACTCTCTTCTGAGGTTTTGTTCTTTTGGTATCGGGTTGCTGCAATAACGCGTGCACGAAAGTTATTCCAGTATATATTCCTGTCACCAAAAATTTCCTGCAAGCGTCCTCATCCTCCGTGTCTCAGTCACGATAGAACGCGCAGTCGGACAGCGTCCCGAGCGAATCCTCATGCGCATTCAGTAGCCCATAAGGCCTGCAGTTCCGTTGCCCTCCCCCCATTCACCTGCCTTTGCGCCTGTTGGTACACACACACACACACACACACTAACAATGCCCCAAGACTGTTTGGCGGCTCCAAATGGTTTGATGCACTGACGTGACCCGCTGGACCGTTCCAGCTCTTTCTTTGGGGTGGGGGGCGTTCATTTTGCTCGTTTGCGCATGATTCTCCTTCACACACATATCGCCGAATTTGCTCAGCAGCACACACGCACGCACACACACTCCTCACTCCCACACATACACCCGTCAGTCCCACACACGAACACCTGACACACGCAAACACACACACACACACACACACACACACACACACACCGTGTCTCTATTTCCAGACATCCTGGTGCACAACCCTGAGAACCGGGGTGACCAGGTCGGCAACCACGTCCTGGACGTGAACCACAACCCAACCACAACCACAACCACAACCACCAGCCTGAACCACGTCAACTCCACCATGGACAGATACAACCAGCACAACAGCTTCCACGACACTGGCAACAGGTGAATTTTTTGCGATATTCAGGATGTCAATAGGGAGGTTTCGCAAATTTGAAACGTGTACGTAGGTATGAACGTTGACGTAGAATTTCACCCTGCAGGATGCAGTACTCCTCAGACACTTTATTCTCTGCTTTTAAGTTGACAATTGTGTGGTGCAGAAGAATCCACAGGGTGACATTCTATGTCCATGTTCATACCCATGTCTACGTTTCCAATTGCGAAACCTCGCTAGTGACGTACGCCTTGCTGAAGGATCCCAGGCTCTAGTCCTGTCGCTTCGAAACGACCAGAGCCCATCTGGAGGATCCTGCCTTCACTGGATCCTGAATCCGTTCTTTCCCTGATTCACCTATTGTCGCATTTGCAACCTGCATCAAAGTCTGTTGATTTTCACAACACTGGACCCAAAATCTGGACCTTGGTCCCTCAATCTTATTCTCTCAATTTGAGATCTTCGACCTGGAGCCATATATAACTCCTTCACTTCTGGATCAGCACTTGATTCCCACCAGTCCCTGATCCACTCATCTCAAGATCCACCGCCTGGATCCAATATCCTGGTCCTGAATGCCCTGGACCCACATTTTCCTGGATCCCCTGGACCCACATTGTCCTGGATCCTCTGGATCCCGCTGCTTTTCAGACCGATCGGCCCCAACTGGACGGTCATCATGGACGTGGACGGACCCGGAGGGGTGCAGCACGGGGGTAGCGACAACTACAACTCTCAGTACTCGCATACTGCTGGCCAGTACTCCTCGAAAATACAAGTGAAGTACGTGCCTCTGCTGCTGCTTGTGCTCAATTTGCCTTGTTCGATTGTGTTACGCGGCCTAGGGTCGTGAGATTCTACCGTAGTGATTCGCGAACGCACAAGCCAGGGTACATAGGGTTGCAAAAATCGAACAAGCCCAACTCGTGATTGCCGAATGTTCTTTCCTGTGTGCCTGTATCTCCTCTGCTTCAACGACAGCTGGGAGGAGCTGAGACAACGTTCAAAACGAACAGCAACGCAACCGCACCCACAAGACTTTTGATGGTCCCCAGGACACGTGGTTGAGGCCACGTGGCGCTTGAAATTATTGTCACCAGGTGCCGCTGAACCTGCAGCAGACACCTGCATGCAACCTCCCATGGATGTTGTTGTGCGAAGTCCCTTTAGGGCGGAGCACCATGTGGCAGTGCAGTATATGGCAAGGTGGATGAAATGTCCCCTGCCCCCCGGCCTGGACCCCCGCGGCCTGGACCCCCCTCCCTGTGTTATACAAGTAATATATAATATTATATATGTTATTACCGGCAAGGGACTTCGCACTGCAGTTGCCTTGAGCACTGCTTCTCATTTCCTGAGCAGACAGGATGACATGGACGTGCTGAGCTCGGAGACGTCGTCGCTCTCCTTCGACAGCAGCTCCCCGCAGAGCCCGGGAGGGGGCGCCACCGTGCAGCACGTGAGCAGCGCGGGGCGGACGCCGCGCTACCAGCGCCACCACCGCGCCGTGACGCGGGGACGCAGCGCGCATGCGCAGCCGTCACACGTCATCAACATCCCGCTCAGGTACGTGCACGTCCATACCTCCCAGTATGTACCGTATCCACCCGTGTATAAGACGCACCTTTTTGTCCCAAAACTTGTGTCAAAAGCAGGAGAGCATCTTATAGGGTACGAGGATCTATCATTTAAATGTTGGATTCCTAATGTTCTTTCGATCGGTCAGCGCTATTCCTTCTCTGTTGCGATTACCTCACATGCAGACTGCACAATCAGCTCAACCGCGAAGACACGAACAGTCTAACATTTAAATGATAGATCCTCGTATGAGATTGCTACATATTTATAATGTGATCTGGTACCAGAAAGAGGGGTGCATCTTGTGCTTGGATGTATACAAGGGTGAATACGGTAACCCAGAAAACCAGCGTGTGTTGCATGACTCAACAACGCTGCAGTTTGTGTGTGCGTGTGTGTGTGTGTGCGTGTTTCTGGGTTCTGGAGTTCTGTGCCTACCCAATCCGCCTCACTCTGGTTCCCTGTCCCTTCAGACGGTCGGTGAGCGCCGAGAACCTGCACATGTACGACGGGGTCTCGACCTTTCCGCACCAGCAGCGCACGCCGAGCGTCTTCAGCGAGGACGCGGGCACCGGGGGGCGCCACTACCGCGCGGCGGGGCGGGGCTACGTGCGCCTGGGCGGGGGCGGGCTGAGCCGCAGCAGCCACAGCGTTCACACGCTACGTGAGTATTGCGACTGGGCGTCAATGTACGGGCGAACTGAAGTTGTGCACTCTTGCGATGGAGACAATGACTGCATGTGTGTGAGATGGTGATGACGAGTCTGTTCTGCAGGTTCGTCGGCGGCGGCGCCGGTGATCCCGGCAGTGCGCACCCAGACCATCACAAGCGGCGCCCGCGCTCCCGTTTACAACATGATGAGCTCCGCGCCCAATATTCACAGGTACGTGCACGCATACAAACACACATACACACACACACACACACACACACACACACACACACACAGCAAGATGCGCATCCAAATGTCAGTTGCTTAGACAATATACACTGCACCCTTGTGCCTTGGGCACGGCAACTCAACAAGGACGTGCACACACACGCAAACACACACACACACACGCACACACACACACACACACACACACACACACACACACACACACACACACAGCTCTAGTCTGACCTCGCGTCAGTGAATTTGTGTCGCTGACGTCAATATGTCACGTGTTCACGTTGCAGCACGTCCAGCTACGGCTACGAAGACGACGTGTTCTACTCGCTTGGGCGGGCGACCCTGGGCGTGGGCGGCGGCGGGGGCGGCGCGGTGCAGCAGCGCTCCTACTACGTGCGGCGTCCCGGGCTCGACGCGTCGCGTCTCGTCGCGCGACGCGCGCCCGTCCTCACGCGCTCCCCGTCTCACAGGGTCACGAGGTCAGTTTCTCTCGCGCATGCGCCCCACTTAAGGTCAACGGGACAGCGTTACCAGGGAGATTACGCACAGCCCTCATACAAGTGTCGCGCCAATGCCAACATCAAAAAGAACACATAAGTTAATGATGCTGTGCACAGTTTTGTTTGCACCGGTGTAATATGCCCCATTGGCTTGCGTGCCCGATTGACAGGTGTCATTTGGAACACAAGTCAATCGGGCACGCTACACCGGCCAATCAGCACCCGGTGTTGGCGTTGATGTAACGCTCAGTGAAACGTCGTTGCGCAATCTCCCTACCGCCTGCAACGCAACGCCCGTGTCTTGTACCAATGCATTGCTCATTCAGAACGAACCAATACTCGTCAAGACTGAAACTTGCGGTGTACGTGCCTGGATTCTTTGTCCGTGTGAGAATTTTTCACACCAAATGCAACATTTTTTCTTGACCTTGACCTTGGCACGAGCGTCTCTCAGCTGCTCCCCCTGGTGACTCGTGGTTGCATCACGCAGCACACCCGTGACGCGCGGCCGAATGCCACTGGACAAAGAAAACAGTGCATTCTTGGCAAGCAAACGTCGTCACGTTCCACGTTTGACGCACGTGACGTGCTGCGTGACCCAACCAAAAGTCGCTGTTTTCTCCTTGGCGCTCGCATCTTGTTTTTCACGCACGAGTTTGCGCGCAGTAGGCGGCCTCTCCTTCTGTCAACCCGCGGGTTCGTTTTGGGCAATCCACGCGCAATGTTGGTCTCTTTTCGTCTTTGTTTTTTTGACGTCCATTGGCATGGTGACGAACCTCACTTCCGCCGGGACAAGTTTTTCCCAACCAACTCACGTTTGGCACTAATTTGACAAAATATCATGCAAACAAAGCTTCAAGAGAAATCCGAACTGCTGAACAGAACTGCCCAGAAAGTACGTTTATGCTTCGGAACCTGACCTGGCTTTGTTTCGTTTCTTTTGAAGCGACAAGACCTTTGTGGTCATCGGCAGGTAATCTTAGGTGTTAGTATTGCCACTTGTGTCTCTATTCACTCGGTGTGTCCGTCCTGTGGGCGGGGCAGGGGCGGGTCCAGGCGCCAGGGAGGGTGAGGGGATAGTTGAGATTGGGCACAGCGGGGGGGGGGGGCCGTGCGGGGTGGTCCGGAGGGAGAGAGGGACGAGGGGTACCCCAGAGGGGGTGTGAGGGTGGCTCGGGCCTGGACGGGTGAGAGGCATGACCCACGGGCAGGTGACAAGGGTTCTTGTGTGGATGAGAGGGATGGTCTGGGGGTAGGTGGGTGGGAGGGGTGGTCAAGGGGTAGGTGGG